>MDSV01088419.1_pt1 | contig 14294 bp, 13 predicted proteins | sample 810851 | NCBI WGS metagenome assembly MDSV01 (sample SAMN05326640, study PRJNA326480) | marine metagenome | isolation source: seawater | place: Atlantic Ocean: North East | collected 2012 | reverse complement strand
GGGAAGTGTCCCCTGTTCAATAAAGCTTTAAACAACATGCGTTTTATATATTTTATTTATCCAAATGCAACACGTGATTTAATGGCCAAATATTCAAAAAAACGTGTAAAACTCTTGATAATTTATGAATAAGTCCTCATTTTTTATTGTTGGCCAACATGCTGTAATTGAAGCTCTAAGAAACCCAAAAAGAAAAGTTCTCAGAGTGTTTTTAACAGAAGATGCTAAAAAAAATATTCACAGAAAAAATCCAAAAAGAAATATTTTAGAAGACGTTAAAGTTTATTTTAAATCAAAAAAAGAATTAGATAAATATACGTCAAAAGATCAAATAATGCACAATGGGTACATTGCTGAAATTGAACATCTAGATCAATTAAATCTAAAAGAATTTATTAAAGATAAAAAAAATTGTACTTTAGTTTGCTTAGATAAAGTTACTGATCCAAGAAATATTGGTTCATTAATTAGAAGCGCAGCTTCATTTGAGATAGATGGACTCATAATAAAAGAAAGACAATTTCCTCGTGAAAGCAAACTTATGTACAAATCAGCAAGCGGATGTATGGAATATTTAAATATTTTTCAAGTATCTAACATAAACTCTACACTTAAGAACTTAAGGGAAAAAAATTTTTGGGTTTATGGTTTTGATGCTAAGGGTGAAAAGGATTTTACTAATGTGAAATGGAGTGGAAAAAATGTTCTTTTGTTTGGTTCAGAGGGTTTTGGTATGAAAAAGCATACAGAAAAATATGCTGATTTTTTTGTCAAAATCGAAATAAATAAAGATATCGAAAGTCTTAATATATCAAACAGTGCAGCTATAGTTTTTCACTATATTAAAAAATTTAAAAAAAGTGTTAATGAATAAATTGTTAAATAAAAGATTTAACAATCAAAATATAATTCTATCTATACTTATTCTTTTATTTTGTATTTTTTTTTCAATATCAAATTCAATATTTTCTGATAATCTTGATCCTGCTTTAGTCATTGCTGGGAAAATAAATATACCTGATAATAACTCTCCCCAATTAAAGATTTATAACGAATCTTTAACTTTAATTGCATATTTTCAAGCATTGTTAATTAAGATTGGTTTAACAAATTATTTTATTTCAAACATAACAATTATAATTTCAACATTATGTTTTTTTATTGGTATTTTTTTAATTACAAAAAATTTATTAATTCTTTTTTTTAATTACTTCCCAAATTCAATTTCATTTTTGTATACTTGCTTAATTTTTTTTTCTGACACACACCTGCCTCATACAGATTATCCAAATGCTTATTTTGGAAGTTTTACCGCAGGTATATATTCGATAGCTCTAACAACGCTTATCTTTGGCTTGTTAATTAGTGGTAAATCAACCCTGGTAATTTTTTTTTCAATTTTACTTTTTTTAATTCACCCAGTGCAAGGTTTGTGGATTTTTGGACTTCTAATCTTGTTATTAATAATTAATAATATTTTTATTAAAAAAATATATTCAAAGAAGATTATATATTTTATAATTTTTATATTATTAATTTTTTTAGCTTTACCAATAATAATTTTATTTTTTTACAGTGGAATTAACAATTCCAATATAAATAATAATTTAATTGAAATCTGGCTTTTAAATTGGGAAGGTCATAGAAATAATGTTAATATAAACTATAATTATTTAAGGATAACAGCTACACTTTTATTTTTATCAATATTTTGTTTTTTAATTTATAAAAAGAAAAATATTGAAAAAATTTATAATTTTTATCTTATAATTTTCCTAACGACATTTATTTCTTCATTAGTTTATATTGGATATAAATTATTTTTTGATTATTTACCTTTATTCATTATAGTGCCTATGCCTACAAGAATAATCAATACCCATGCAATGATTGGTTATCCTGTGATATTACTTTCATCTCTCATTGTCATAAATTTTATTTGTGAATATTTTAATATAAACAAAAAACTACTTCTTTCATCATATGCTCTAATAATACTCGGTTACTTTATTTTAAATCACCAATACATAAATTTATCAGCAAGGTTTGAATCAATTTATAAAAATAGATTTGAAAAAACATATTCAAAATTTTTAAAGAATATAAAGAGATCTGATACAGATTTTTATGATCAAAAATTTTGGGGAGATGTTAGAAAATTAGACAACAAATTTTATACTATTATTTCACATGGATCAGAAAACTTATCTTACAGATATGGATACAAACCATATTTAATAAAAGTAACATCTTTTGACTATGTTTTATATAGACCTGATACAATTAATAAAACAGTTATAATTCTAAAAGAATTATATGGGATAAAATTTACTAATGAAAAAGAGTATCTCCGTGAAGAAAATATAAAAAAAGAATTTGAGTCAAAAACACAAATTGATTGGATGAATATTAAAAGAAAATTTAACGCAAAATATGTTATTGTTCCTGAAAATTGGGAAATAAATTTAAAAGTAATTTTACAAAATGAAAAATTTAAAACTTATATAATTCAATAATTATTCTTTATTTTTAAGTTTTGAGAGCTAAAACCTTTGACCAATTCTTCAATTCCATTTTTTAAACTTCTGTGTGCCTCAAAGCCTTTATTTTTTAATTTATCATTACTTACAAAATAATCCCTCTGATCTGGATCTTTTATTCCTTTTATAACCGAAATCTTTAAATCTTTAATTTGATTTTTAATTAATTTTGATAATTGAATTTTTGTTATATTTGCAGAATTTAAACCAGCATTATAAATATTATTTTTCATTTTTTTGAAATTATTAATTGTGTAAATAATACAATCGACAACATCTCTTACATGAATAAAGTTTCTTCTAAAATGAGGTTCAAAAAGGTCAAGTTTTTTTGTTTTAAGAGCATTGTAAACAAAATTATTTACCATTACATCAGATCTCATCCTGTAGCTATAACCAAAAACAGTTGCTAATCTAAAACAAACATAATTTTTTGATTTTATTACTTCATTTTCAGCATCACATTTTGTTCTACCGTAAAGAGATATGGGGTTTAATGGAGACGTTTCATCACAATACTTGTTTTTTTCACCTACACCATAGCCAGAGTTAGACATTAAAAAAATAATTTTTTTATTTTTAAGATTTTTAACACAGTTTCTAATTGCTATGTAATTAACCTCTATAGCTTCTTTTTTTCTTTTTTCACACAATGGAGCGCCAACTAAACCTGCAAGTGGAATTATAATATCATTTTTCTTTATTAATTTATTCATTTTTAAATTGTCACGTACATCAAAGTTCATAAAGTGAAAGTTTTTGGAACCATATAAATGGTTAAGTGATGTATCGTTATAAAAAAGTTTATCCACTACAGTTACATTGTGACCTAATTCAACTAACTTAGTAGATAACATTGAGCCAATATATCCGGCACCACCAGAAACCAATATATTATTTTTTTTCATTACTTTTAACAATTTTTTTTATAATTTTTATTAATTGATTTTTATTTGGTGGCAAATTATCAGTTTTTTTTGAAAACCCTGCCGATTTATTTTTTAAACCGATAGCTTTTAGTTTTACATTTTTATTTGTTTTTTCCAATATTTTAAAAGCTAGAGACTCTGCTAAACCTTGAGTATAATCGCCATCTAGTATTAGGCCGCCATATTTAGAATTATTAAGCATCTTAATCCAATTAAATTTAATTTTAAACGGTTTAATCCAAATTATGTTAGCTATACCAACTATAATTCCAATTTTCTTTAATTCTTTTGCAGCTTTTATTGCTGCAAATCTAGTTATAGAAATAGCAAATATAACTAAATCACATTTTTTTTGATAAACATCTTTAAGTTCTATTGTGTTGTCATAACTACCTCTGTGCTCTGATAAATATACTACTTCATCATTTCTCATAAAATAATTGTATGACAATTTATATTCTTTAGGAGTCATAGGTGACAGAATTTTTATACCAGGCATTCTATAATACAAAGAAGCGTGAGATGAACCTGCTACAGGTCCAATTGATCCTTCCATAGCAATACCTCTTACTAATATTGGACAAGGTACACCCCAAATTTCTTTAGATTTGCATGAATAGTTCAAAATTATTGGCGCATTAAACCAATTGAACCCTTGATAACGAATAACATAAATTGGTCTCCTTCCAGATAAACCAGCTCCAGCAACAATTCCACCATTAGCCACGTCAGCCATAGATAAATCAATCATTCCGTCTTTTTCTGTTAAATGAGGTAAAGTGCCACCAACCCATCCAACGGCTGTTAGGCATTGACCAAAAACCAAGCCTTTTTTCTTTTTTAAGTGATAATGGACAGTATTTCTAATTACTTCTCTAAGTGTTTTTGCCATAAGTTTTTAATTAAAGTTTTTGCTTTATTGTCTATTTTATCTGCACGTGATCCTAATAATTTTTTTTCGTATTTATACCTGTCAAAAGTTTTATCTGAATCTTTTCCAGCACCTGCATGCCAATATATTCTATTCGTATTTATATTTAATAGACATGGCTCTTTGAAAAAATATTTTGAGTATTTATAAATATTTCCTGGATCATCATTTGTTGTGAAACCTTTCATTTTAAATGCTTTCGCTACATCTTCCATTTCCCAATTTCTTCTTACTTTTTTTTCAGTTAAAATTGAATAGTTGTTGTCCTCAACTACCACTAAAAGTGGTAATTTTTTTGTAGATGCCCAACCTAAAGCTGCTAGAACATAATCTTCTTCTGCAGCAGCATCACCAAGAAAAATAATAGCCGGTTTATTTGTTGCATAACAGGCACCAACTCCTATTGGTCCATTTGAACCCATAAGTCCATCATGTCCAAACATGTTAATAGACTTTGAGTGTATAGATGCAGATCCACCCATGCCACCAGTACAACCAGTTTTTTTACCTAATAGCTCGTCAATCAATTTTCCTTTATTTCCACCAAAAGTTAAATAAATCGAATGACATCTATGTTGACCAAAAATTAGAGGTTTTATTTTTTTTATTTTACAAATAGTAGAAATAGTAGATGATATATATTCTTGACCAGCAGAAACATATACCGGAATTTTAATATTTTTATTTTTTACATTATTTATTACCTCTTCTTCAAAATTTCTTGCTAAAGCAGCCTTTGTAAAAACCTCATATCTAAAAGTTTTATATTGCATCTATATTTTCTTAACTTTAATTAACGTTAAATTTTTTTTAATTTTAAAAACTTCAGAAAGTTTCTTCAGAGTACCTGTTTTAATGATATCACCATAAGATAAAACACTTCGATTAAATTCATCAACTACTTTACCCCCTATAACTGCAAATATTGTTTGCATTTTTTCTTTATTAATTAATTTAAAATTCTTATGAGTTTCCATTGATAGCTCTACTTTATTATCAAAAACATATTTTTGAATTATATTTTTTTTTGTTTTTTTAAATAAAACATCTTCTTTAGAAATTGAACTCATAAACTTTTTACCTTCATAAGGTTTTTTTTCTCTCCCATAAGTATCTTTAAACCGGACTAAGTCGTTTTTATTAGATGGAGTTTCAAATTCAAGTGCACATAATCCTTTTTTTGATTTAGCTTTTATCGAATGAAACAAACCAGTCCGAATCATTAATTTAGAAGGTGCGCTATAAATCTTGGAAGATGATTTCCATAAACCAAGTTGAATTAAAGCTTTACCTGACAAAACTATGAAGCCAGTTTTTTTTGTAGGATGACAATGTAAGGATGTGCTTTTATTATAATTTATTTTAAGTAAAGTTACTGAAAGTTTTTTACCATTTTTATATACAAGGTGTTCTCTGCCCCAAGGTTTGTGAACAATCTTTTTAATATAAGAAAGATTTTTTTGTTTATTCATTAAAAAAACTTAGAACAGTTTTCATCCAGGGACCCATATCTTTATAATGGGCTGTGGTAACTATTTTACCATCAACAACTGCAGGTTCATCTGTATAAATTGCACCTGCATTAGTAATATCGTCCTCCATACTATAATAACCTGCTATTTTTTTTCCTTTTATAATTTTTGCCGATATCAAAAGCTGTGCACCACTACAGATACAAGCGATAACTTTATCAGCTTTATGGAATTCGGTGATAAAATTTATTAGTCTTTTGTCTTGTCTTATTTTCTCCATAGCTTTTACACCACCTGGGAGTACTAGCAAGTCGTAGTCCGCTACTTTAATTTTATCAATATCTTTAACTGGATGATTTTTATTGGGAGGTAATTGAGTACCGAGTATTCCCTGTACAGGTTTTCCTCCAATTAAACATATATCTAGTTTGCTATTAGCTTCTAAAAGTCTGTAATAGGGATAAATAAATTCATGATCTTGTGCTAAAGCTCCACTTATAATAACTGATGAAAACATAAAAAGTTTATATTTAATATTTAGTAAAAATCAATGTTAATAACTGACTTCTTCAAATTGATGTTTACGTTTAAGTTTGTGAACAGACATTTTTGAAATGTGTTTTTGAGTATCTTCTCCAAACTTATTTTTTATCATTGATAAATAGTTGTGATTATTAAAATATTTATCAAATGCTTGATCTCTAAATTCTAAAACCTCAGATGCTTTAAGATGATTTGTTCTTAGTGGTAGAGTATCATATGAATGCTGAGAATATCCAATCCATCCAGGTCCACCTTTGTCATCAGGAAGTTGCCATTTATTTTTTTGTGCAAGTGGATATAATTGCGAACCTGGATAAGCCATTGCAGAATAAAAGTTTGCCCATTCACTGTTAATTCTTAAAGCTAAATCTAATGTCTCATTCATAGAGTCGTAATTGTCTTCGGGTAAACCAAATATATAATTAGCCCCAACATTAAATCCCATATCTCTAACTTTTTTAACTACACCCTCAATATCATAATTACTGAATCTGCCTTTGATAACCCCATCTCTTACATTTGGATTACTAGACTCAATTCCTAGTCCAAGCCATCTGAATCCTGCCTTAACCATTTTTTCTAACATCACATTGTCTTCAAGAGTATCAATTCTTGCATAAGCCCAAAAATTTAAATCTTTTCCATATCCACTGCTTATAATTTCATCACAGATTTCTCTCACTTGTTTAGGATTAAGAACAAACATTTCATCAGGAATTTTAATATTCAAAATTCCATAATCTTCCACAAGCATTTTAATTTGTTTAAAAATATGTTTTGCTGACCAAAAACGAATTGTATTTCTTTCAAAAGGAGCATTAATACAACAAAAGGTACATTTAAAAGGACAGCCCAAACTAGTTTGTAAAGATGCATATTTATTTCGAGAGTCTAATCTGCCAAAAGTGTGCCAGTTATGAGCTTTATACTTTGTCATATCTAAAAAACTCCAATCTTGACCTGGCAAATCTAAATCCAAATTATCAAACATCTTGGTTTTAGAATTGGCTATAATATTCTTATCTTTATCTCTAAACCACAATCCCGGAACTTTATCGTAATCTTTTTTATTATTTTTTATAATATTAATTAAGTTTGAAATCGTAATAGGACCCTCCCCCTGGCATACAAAATCATATGGTTCTTCCTCAAGTGTTCTTTTAGGTAATGCTGATGCATGAGTGCCCATGACTAATGTTTTTATTTCATTGCTGGAAATAGAATTTAATTTATTGCATGTTTTTGCTCCTGCTGGCATGCACTGAGTTGAAGCGGATGGTTGCTGACCATAAATGACAAAAACTGCTAATTTAGGATTTTTATCAGCAATACTTTTTGCTGTCTGCTCATGGTTAAAATTTTTTGCTTCTGCATCCAATATTTCAACATTATAATTTAAATTAGCTAGATATCTTGCAATCAACATCGACCATACTGGTGGTTCAATAGCCGCATAATCATTTGATAAAGTCTGGTACACATCGATTCTTGATGGTGGAGTAATTAATAGTACATCTAAATCTGACATAATTTATTATAAACTTTTTTAAAATAGTTTAAAACTTAATTAATTTTAAAACCTTGGAGGTATAATGTGAATAGGTACTTTTTTTTTCGGCAAATTTTTCTGATTGATATTGACCTGAGTCAACAAAATTTGTAAGTCCAATATCTGGTATTTTATTTGTATATTCTTTTAATCTATCTTTGTGTGGTTTATAATTTCCAACAAACAAAGTTGTATCGATTGATACTCTAGTTCCGCAATTTTTTTTTCTAAATGTATTATGAATTGCAGCATAATCAGATAAATTTACATAACCAGGTTGAGGAACTATTTTGTTTATTTTTTCATAATAATCCATAACCCACTGCATCTTTTTATAAGACGGAGAAATTGACATAAAAGACTCTTTAAATTTACCAATGGGTTGGTAAAATTGTAAATTATTATTCTTAGTATCACCAAAAAATGGTATGTAGCAATTCATTCCCCAAGGTCCCTCAACCCAAGCATCAGAGTGAGGATATGAAGTTGAAAGTTCTCTTTTTTTATTATCAATTAATTCTTTTCCAAATTTAATTCTAATATTCGGAGTAATTCTAAATAATTTTAATAGCCTAGGGTTTTTTTTTGATATTTGAGAGATTAATTCACACCAACTTCTTAACACCAAATTGTACTCTAAGTGATATTCTCTTTTAGGAACTATCGCACCATTTGGAGTAATATTTATTCTATAATTTCTAGCTTTATCAATATTTCTAATAAAAATATTGTCGTCAATATCAAAATTTATTTTTAGAGCTTTAGATATGTATAGTTTTATATTAAGTTTAAATTCATTAAAAAATTTTGAATTTATTTTATACCTGGTAATTAAGGGATGCGTTTTTTGAAGTTTCCATTGTTTTGTAATAAGATTTATTCTATTGTATCTTTTTTTTAAACTCATAATAACATCATATATATATTAATAATTGGAGTTAACAGTGAAAAATAAAAAAAAAATTGTTTATAAATATGATCCTTTTATTACAGTCTATAAAGAAAATTTTCAAAATAAATTTTTATCAAGAAAAAACTTTCATAAAATATTGCTTCAAAATGCTGCTATGGTTATTTTAAAAGATAAAAAAAATAAAATACTTTTTTTAAATGAATACAGGAGGGGAATTAAAAAAAAAACTTTAGGCTTTCCTGGTGGTCATATTGAAAAAAATGAAACTCCAATAAAATGTATAAAAAGAGAATTATATGAGGAAACAAATTTGAAAGCAAAGAATTGGAAATTATTATTAAGTTATGTAAGGCATGGAACATATAATTGTGGGAGAGATTATGTTTTTACAGCAAATCTAAGTGATAAATGCATGAAAAAAATAAAAGTTAGTTCTGATATAAAATGGTTAAATTTAAAGCAAATTTCAAAAAAAATTAAGAATAATGAATTTGAAACTGCAGGAATAATAGCTTCAATATTATTTTATATTCATAATGAATAAAAAACTAATATTAATAATTTAAATATAAAAAAAATTGATATAAATGATTGGCATAAACTATTTAATAACAAAAATTATGGTTCTATAAAAAAGGTAATTACTTTTTACGATTAAAATGTCAAAAAAAAAAATTTCAATTATTTTATCCTTTTACAATGAAGAATTAAATATAAGTAATTCTGTTACAAAACTTTCCAATGTTTTAGAAAAAATTACTGAAATTGATTATGAAATCATATACGTAAATGATTGTTCGACAGATAACTCTCTCAAAATATTAATAGAAGAAAACAAAAAAAATAGTAAAATTAAAATAATCAATTTATCTAGAAGGTTTGGTCATATGCCAGGAATTATGGCTGGATTAAAAAATTGTGACGGAGATGCAGCCATCTATATTGACATTGATTTACAAGACCCACCTGAATTAATAAAAGAAATGGTTCATCATTGGATAAATGAAAAATATGATGTGGTTTTTACAACAAGAAAAAAAAGTAAAGATAGTTTCTTGATGAGTATTTTAAATAAGATTGGATATATTGTTTTGAAAAGAACTTCTTACATAAATTTAACAAAAAATTCAGGGGACTTTAGGCTTATAAGTAGGAGAGTAATTAATGAATATGTAAAATTCAATGAACTAAATCCTTTTTTTCGCTTCTTAGTGGATTTTATAGGTTTTAAAAAAAAACAAATTTTTTATGAAAGAGAATTAAGAGAGTATGGAAAAAGCAATTTTAAATTATTTAAGATTTTTTTACAATTTTTTGAAATTTCTCTAGCACCATTTTCAGATGCTCCTATAAGATTTGCATTAATATTTGGTCTAATATCTTTCTTTGTTTGTTTTGTAATTTTAATTAGGACAGTACTTTTATATTTTTCTGGTGCACTAGAAATAAGTTCGACATCTATTTTTGGTGCAATCCTTTTATTTGGTGGTCTACAAAGTTTAATAATCGGATTAATGGCAATATATATTGGCTTAATATTTAAACAAACCAGAAATAGACCTTTGTATATTGTTGATGAAAAAATTGGCTTTGAAAAAAAACAAGATTGAAAAACTATTTAACTATCTTTAAAAAGAAATTAAAAAATTTTAGTTTATAAAGTGTTTCAATCAAACTTGAAAATATAAATGTAGATATTAAACTGTATGCAAAGAAAGGTATTGCTAATGTATAACAAGTAATTAAGCCTTCAATCGAATAACCATAAAAGCCAATAGACCATACACCAAAATTAGTAATTAAATAAAACAATATTGCACCAAGCAAAGCTCCACAGATTCTTTTTAAAATATTATTTACAAAATGTTTTGAAATCAATCCTATAATTAACACGCTACCCCAAGTAAATAGTACGACACTGTGAAAACCAATGAAAATGTCAGTCACAACAAAACATAAAATTAAAGCGGGGATATATCTTGGTCCTAGTAATGCCGGGACATAAAAGCTTAAAGCTATTAGGCTAGTAAAGTTTGGGGGATGTGGAATAAAACGGCTTGATGCTAAAGCAATAAATATTCCAATGCTAACTTTTAAATAACTCATTTATTCAGATCTTATTGTAAGACTTATAATAATAAAGATTTATTTCAATACGCAGTTTTAAAACCTATATTAAATGATCTTCCCATTGTAGAATATTGATATGCTTGTTCATAATTTTGATTAAAGATGTTTTTGGCTTCAAAGTATAATTGATATTTATTTTTAAATTGATAATCTGCAATGTAGTTAAAAACTATGTAATCATCTAATATTACATCAGCAAAACTATTGTTTGTATTTCCATAATCTCTAGTTTCTCCAGAATACTTAATTGTTAATTTATTATTAATATCGTATTCACTTTTATAATTAATTGAACTATTTAACGAATGTCGTGGAACTCTAACCATAGCACAATCTATAGATGAACCATCAGGGTCGTCACAATCTGCACCATCATAAGTGTCAGTATAACTGTAATTCAGGCCAATGTTAAAATTATTCAAAGGTCTCCATAAAGATGTTAATTCAACTCCTTTACTTTCAATTACACCATTTGCATTTTTAACTTTCCAGCTGTGTGACGACCAACCTTCTAGTGGATCTTCGTAAGTTATGTGAAACAAAGAAATATCGAAACTTGAATTAATTCTATTTATATTTGTTTCGAAACCAATATCAAAACTTTTACTTTTTTCAGGTTTTAAATCTTCTTTTCTTGAGACTACTGTTCCATAAAAATAATCATAAAGCGCTGGAAATCTTATTCCAGTTCCATAACTTGATCTTATTTTTGAAAATCCATCCAATTTATAAGCTACTGTTCCTCTATAAGTATTGTAACTTCCTGCAGTTGTGTGTCTATCCCTCCTTACACCAAATGTATTGTGTAATTTTTCTGAGGGTCTAAACATAAAATCAATATATTGAGAATGTACAGATTCATCAGATATTAAATAATCTGTTGGCCAATCTTTTTGAAATTTTGCTTTATCAAACTCATTATCCAATCCATAAACTAATTTTGTATCAAAATTAATGTTATATTCTCCAATAAAATTAATAGCATCACGATACCCATAATAATTTTTTGAAGTTTTGGTATAAGTTTTTGTCGCTCTTTCTATTTCAGTATAATTGTAAATTAATGAATTTTTAAATTTATTATTTTCATGATTAAGTCTCAAATTATAAGTTAGTTCTGTGTCATCAGTATTATTGTTTCTGTCATCTCTTCCAGCTTTAACTTCATCATAATTCAAAAAAGACTCATTATATCTAAAACTACCTCTAAAATTTATATTTTCGTAAATTTTGTATCCATAATTTCCAACTATGCTTTTATTAGAATAGCTATCATCATCATTTTCATTTGGGGAATCATTCATTGCTGATATTCCATCTGTGTCAAATATATTTAAACCAGTATAAAAATCTTTTGTCTCATCAGCAGTATCAAAAGATAAATTGATATTAGTGGTACCGTTAGAACCATTTGAAATTCCATAATTTGTATTTTCACCTTTGCTTCCTGTTTTTGTAAATATATTGATGGTTCCTCCAATTGCATTACTGCCATACAAAGAACTTTGGGATCCTTTTAAAATTTCAATTCTCTGAATACTATCCTTCATGATATTAGAAATATAAAAACTATTATCAGGGGTGGAAGGATCTGACATTTTTACACCATCTATATAAACTGTTGAATATCTTTTTGGTAAACCTCGTAATTGAATACCCGCCTGGGTACCATGGCCACCACTTTGAAAATACCCCGCACCTGGTATCTCATCATTAATAATGTCTCCTAAAAAATTATGAGGTGACTCTTCAATTTTATTTCTGTCTATAACTGTAATATCGCTTCCAACAGTACTTTTTGACTGTAACGATTTATTAGCAGAAATTACAATAACAGGGATTTCTTTAGCAGACAAAAAAGTTGAAAATAAAATTAAGTGTAAAATAATATAATATTTTAAAAGCATACAGCTTATACCAATCATATCTTTCGTTAAATTTATGCTAAAAACTAACGCTGATTAGGAAAATTGGCTATGCGGTATTTGCATATATAAATTGATGAAAGTATTAATTTAATGCCGTTGCTAATTAAAATTGTATAATTAAACATTTCCTGGCCTTCATTCAACAGCTGACTTTACTGGGTGGCACTCCGACTATACGGTTGCAGTAACAGCTAGTGAATTTTAAACAGATTCCCCACCTAGATTCAGCAGTAAATTAAAATATTTATTTTAATAAAACATTTCAAGTTAAAATTTAAGTTTTGAATTATTAAATAAAATTAATTCTAAAGCATGTCATAAGTATCTTTCATTAAGACATCTAATCTTGATTTCCAAAAAGAATTGTTACCTTTTATTGAGCTAGGGTGGAATTTCTTTGTTTCATCCTTATTAAGTCTTGCTTCAATTAGATCACTATAAAAGCTCACTAGAGGATTTTTTTTACTTATTTTTTTTGATATAAATTCTAAAAAGCATTTTAATTTTTTTAATTTTTGTATGTCGTGTATATTAACAATACGTTCATAGTTTATTTTAAAATCTGCTGTAAACCAAATATCCTCCATACTTTCTTTTTGAGGTACAATACTTAGGTCTCCTATAAAAGGATCATTAAATTTAGAAATATTTAAACCTTCTTCAATTTCTTTTCTTTTTCCTGATCTATTTCCATAGTTAAGCTTTTCATCTTCAACTTTATCATCTGTAATTAAGCCCATTTCAACCATTTGTTGATGCATTTCAGTTTTTGGAAGAGGATGGACTACTTGAATGGTATACCAGTCAAGATTAATCTGAACAGCCATATCAATAGTTTCTTGCATTTGTGCTAAAGTTTCATTGGGGAAACCTACCATTAAGAAACCTTTCGTAAAAATTTGTGGATATTTTTTTAACTTATTTTCTAGCGCAAGATAATGTTTCTTTCCTGATGGTTTATGTACGCTTTTAAGAATTTCATCGTTTCCACTCTCAATACCAAAATGCATTCCAATACAACCCGATTCTGCTGCTGCATCAAGTATTTCATCTTTCAAAGCTGATGCTATGATTCCATTAGAGGCATCCCAAGTAATATTTAAGTTTCTTTTAACCATTTCATTAAACATGCTTATCGTTCTCTCCCTATCAAATAGAAGATCATCGTCTAACCACATAACATGATTAATACCATGAACTTCATTTAAGTATTGTAATTCATCAACTACGGAGTCGTATGTTCTGCCTCTTACACCTTTCCCATTAAAATTTCTTACACTACAAAAAGAACATCGCGCTCTACATCCTCTATTAGATAAAATAGTTGAGGCCTTTGTATTTTTATTCCACCAAAACCTG
>MDSV01226680.1_pt1 | contig 14295 bp, 12 predicted proteins | sample 810851 | NCBI WGS metagenome assembly MDSV01 (sample SAMN05326640, study PRJNA326480) | marine metagenome | isolation source: seawater | place: Atlantic Ocean: North East | collected 2012 | reverse complement strand
TTTTTTCTTGATATAGGGATCCAATTTTATGTGAATAAGAACCTTTTTTTACTTTTGTCCATTTCTTAGTGAAATCAAAATCTAAATGTTTTTTAAATTTATGACTAGAAGGAAAATACTGAACTGCATTTTTTTTTGAACAATCTATTAATGGTATCCACAAGTTATAACAATGTTTATAAAAGTCAGGACCTTGAAAAGTTTCTCTATGAAAATTTACAGGATTGGAGTCTTCTTTTATCGAAGGCTTTACTGCTCTTAAATAAAAGTAATGTTGAATTGCAAATTTGTTATTTTTAAAAATTTTTTTAAATAATTTTTTATTTTTATTAAAAAAAAATTCCGGGGGAAATGTCTTATTAATTTTTGATTGTATTTCATAAATTAATTTAGAATAATTTTCTTTTTTTAATTTATCTGAATTTATTTTTTTAAAATGAGGTTCTATTAATTTATTTATTTCGTGAACATAATTTTTAATATCCTTATTAAAATTTAAGTATACAAACCCATCTTTTTTTAATTTTTGTAATGACATTTTTTATTGATTTAACTTACTTTTGAACTATATATTTATATAAAATTTTTTAAACAAACAACTACAATAAAAGATCCATATAAGAAAAACTATAAAATGCCCTTTAAAAACTTATTAGGTTCTTTACCGGATACTAAAAGAAAAATTTCAGCTAGAAAATTTAAAAAAACTTTAAAAATAGTTAAAATTTCAAAAAAATTTGGTAGAGATTACTTTGATGGAACAAGAGAATTTGGCTATGGAGGTTACAAGTACGATGGTCGTTGGAAACCTGTCGCTAAAGATATTATTAAATTTTTTAAATTAAATAAAAATCATAAGGTATTAGATATAGGTTGTGCAAAAGGCTTTTTAGTTAAAGAATTGCTAGATGAAGGAATAAATGCATTCGGTGTAGATATATCAAGCTATGCAATAAAAAATTGTCACCCAGATGTTGTTGGAAGAGTTTCTGTAGCTAATGCAAATCAGTTATTTTTCCCTAAATCATCTTTTGATGCAGTAATTTCTATTAACTCTATACATAATTTAAAATTATCAGGATGTAAAATGGCAATAAAAGAAATTATGAGAGTGAGCAAAGGCAATAAAAATTACATACAAGTAGATAGTTATAAAAATGTTAATGAAAAAAAAATGTTTTTAGATTGGGTTCTTACAGCCGAAACTCATTTTTACCCAGAAGAATGGATATATTTATTTAAAAAATGCGGTTATAAAGGATATTGGAATTGGACAATTTTATAAAAATGAAAATCCCCAGTAAAAATCTAATAAACTTCTATGAAAAAATTTCTTTGATAAGAGAGGTAGAGCTTGAAATATCAAAAAGGTATCCAGAAAATAAGATGAGATGTCCTGTTCATCTATCAATCGGTCAAGAAGCTTGTGCAGTCGGTATCTGCGAAAATTTAGATAAAAATGATAGCCTTTATTCAACACATAGATCTCATGCTCATTATTTAGCTAAAGGAGGATCATTAAAAAAAATGATAGCTGAAATTTATGGAAAAAAAACTGGATGCTGTGGTGGAAGAGGTGGATCTATGCATTTGTTTGATGATAATGTTGGAATGAAATCAAGCATTCCAATAGTGGCCAGTAGCATTCCGGTAGCGGCAGGTGATGCATTATCAATGAAATTAAAAAAAAGCAAGAATATATCTGTTGTTATATTTGGTGATGGAGCAATTGAGGAAGGAATTTTTTATGAAACCCTTAATTTTTCAGTCTTAAAAAAACTTCCAATTTTATTTGTTTGTGAAAACAATCTATATTCAATCATGACTCATATTAACGAAAGACAACCAGAAAATTATATTCAGAGAATTAAAAATTTGCATAGAATTCCTTTCGAAAAATGCAATGGAAACAAAGTTGACCAAGTTTATTTAAAAAGTAAAAAATTAATTGATTCTATTAAAAAAAATGGAGGACCGGCTTTTTTAGTTTTAAATACATATAGATATAAAGAACATTGTGGGCCTAATGATGATTTACATTTAGGATACAGATCTAGCGATGAATTAAAAAAATGGATGAATTCAGATCCATTAAAATATTCAAAAAATTTAGCTTTAAAATCAATTAAAAATTTTAATTCAATTAGTTCAAAAATTAATAATAAAAATAAAAGATATTGCAAAATCTCTTTCAATTTTGCAGAAACCTCTAAATTTCCAAGTTCTTTGGATATTAATAAAAAAATTTATTCGTGATTAAATGAAACTTCAATATAAATTAATGAATGGTGCAGATGCTATTAAGCATGCTTTTATTTCTTTATCAAAAAAAAGGAAAGATATAATTATCATATCTGAAGGTGTGTCCGATCCTTCCGCGTTCTATGGAACAACAAAAGATTTAAACAAATATTTTTCTAAAGATAAAATTATTGAAATGCCACTTTCTGAGTCAGCTCTCACTGGCATATCGATTGGTGCTGCCATGAATGGTTATAGACCAATTTTAAACTATCATAGAGTAGAGTTTGCATTATTAGCTATGGAGCAATTAATCAATAATGCTGCAAAGTCTTACTATATCAGCAATGGAAAACATAAAATTCCTTTTGTTTTAAGATTAGTTGTTGGAAGAGGCTGGGGACAAGGGCCAGCACACTCTCAAAGCTTGGAAAATTTTTTTTCTTCTATCCCTGGATTAAAAGTAATAATGCCAACTTTTCCAAACGATACCAAAGAATTGCTGGTAGGCGCAATTGAGGATAATAATCCAGTTGTTATAATTGAACATCGATGGTGTCACTATATAAATGAAAGGGTAAAATTATCTTACTCAAAATCCTCTCTCGAAAGTGGACCTAAAAAAATTTTATCAGGAAAAGATTATACTGTTGTTGCCACCTCTTATAACGTTCTTGAATCCATTGAGGCTTCAAAAATTTTAAAAAAAATCGGAATAAATATTGAAATATTTGATCTTAGAATATTGCGTCCACTTAAATTGGAAAAAATAATAGCTTCCGTACTTAAAACTGGAAGGATTTTAACGGTTGATACAGGATTTAAAATTTTAGGCATGGGTTCAGAAATTTCTTCTGAGGTAACAGAAAAATGCTTCAATGCTTTAAAAACACCTCCAAGAAGAATGGGCTTTCCCGATCATCCAACTCCCAGTTCACGAGGCTATTTAAAAAACATTTATCCAAATTTTTATAAAATATGCAAAACTATATGTGAAGATCTAAAGGTTGAAAAAAAATTATGGAATTTAGTAAAAAAAGAAATCAACAAAAGAGAAACTAAAATTATTGATGTTCCGAATGAAATATTTAAAGGACCATTTTAGATTTTAAAAAATTGATTTATGAACATAGTTATTCCACTTGGAGGTCTTGGAGAAAGATTTAAATCTTATGGTTTTCTTAAACCCAAACCGTTAATAAAGGCTGCAGGTAAAGAAATTATTCTTAGAGTTTTAGATTCTCTAGACGTTAAAAAAAATGACAATTTTTTTATAGTTTATAATTCTGAATTAGATAAGTACAATTTTTCATCATACGTAAATAAATATAAAAATATAAATTTAGTCAGATTAAATACGCAAACAGATGGACCATTAGAAACACTATCTTATTTAAAAGATATTCTTCTATTAAAAAAGTTTCGCAATAACAAATTATTAATAGTTGATGGAGATACCTTTTATAGAAAAAATATTATTAATATTGTAAAAAAAAAAAAAATAACTGCATTTTTTATTCTTCAACAGATAATGAAAACCCAATTTATTCCTACATACTTATCAATAAAAGAAATCAAATACTTGATATAAAAGAGAAAAAGAAAATATCTAATTATTTTAATACAGGAGCTTATTTTTTTAAAAAAACAGAAGAATTTTATAACATTTCATCAAAAATTATCAAAAAGGATAAATATGCTTATATTTCAGATGTTTATTCATATCTTCTAAAAAAAAAAATATTTATTGAAGGAATTTTTTTAAAAAAAAATGATTTCGTTGTATTGGGAACACCAAAAGAATTAATAGAATATTCAAGTTTATTTTCAGTTGAAAAAAAAAGGTTTTGTTTTGATTTAGACAATACACTAGTAACCTTTCCAAGAATTAAAGGAGATTATAGTACCTGTGATCCAATTTATCAAAATATACGTTATTTAAATTTTTTAAAAGAAAGTGGGCATTATATAATAATACATACCGCAAGAAGAATGAAAACTTTTAATGGTAATGTAAAAGAGGTAATTAATAATATAAAAAAATTAACTCAAATTCAGCTTAAAAAGTTTAACATAAAATATGATGAATTAATTTTTGGTAAACCTTATGCAGATTTTTATATTGATGATTTAGCAATTAACTCTAAGGAAAATATTAATTTTGATCTTGGATTTTATGAAGAGCATGAAACTTTATCTAGGGTTAATAATAATATTTTAATTGGAGAAAGAATTACAAAAAAAACATCACAAAATAAAAAAATTCAATTTGAAGCTAGGTATTTATCTAAAATACCCAATGATTTAAAAGTTTATTTTCCTCACATTTATACTATTGGAAAAAATTACTACACTATGGAAACAGTACATGGAGTTGATTTTAAAACTTTAGCTCAGCAAGATCTTTTAGAAAAAAAACATTTAAATCAATTAATGGATGTTCTAAAAATTATGCATCAAAAAAAAATCCCTGATAAAAACTTAAATAATTATAATTCATTATTTTATAAAAATTATTTAGAAAAATTTTTAGAAAGAAAAAAATTTTTTGATAAAGATTTAATTTTTAAATACAAACCCTTTTTTGAAAAAATTGAAAATTTTTTAACACTTTATGAAAAAAAAAAATTAGCAAAGATTGGGTTAATTCATGGTGATCCTATTTTTTCTAACATTATTTTAAATAATAAAAATAAAATTATTTTAATTGACCCAAGGGGATGTCACGGAAATCAATTTAGTTTGTATGGTGATATTAATTATGATTATGCAAAAATATATCAAAGTTTATTAGGATATGAATTTATTTTAAATAATTTAGATGTTCCAAGCAAAATTCAATCGCATCGAGTATTGTTTGAAAAATTTTTAAAACGTAAAAATGTTTTAAGTATTGTAAAAAAATTGACTGCTGCGTTGTATGTTAGCTTAATACCTTTGCATAAAAAGATTAACCCTAAACAAATAATAGAATTTATAATTAAAAGATATAAAAATTGATTTTTTATATTATAAATATAAATGTTTTATTAAAAAATAATAATCTATTAACTTATACAAAAGATTAATGAAAAAAAAATTAGCTTTGCTTATTTATGGGCCTCCAAGAGAAATTGAATTAATTTATAGTCTAATTCCAAAAATGTGTGGAAACGTAGATTATGACGTATTTATAATTTTACGTGAAGTAGCAAAAAATTCAAAAAATAGACAAGGATTGATGGAAAAATCTTTTGATACAGATAGACTAAATAGAAATAAAGAAAATACTTTTTTTGTCAAATTACCACCTGTTGACTCAAAATATATTAAGGAAAAAATAATTTGTCCCACTGGTCCAGATCAAAGAGAACCTCTTTGGGCAGGCATGTTTTATGGAATATTCTTAGGAGTACAATATATTAAATCTACTGGAAAAAAATATGATTATGTAATTAAAACTAGAACAGATTATTATCCGGAATACTTTCCTTGGTTTGATGGATATTTAAAAAAATATTTAGCTAATGGTAAAAAAATTATAATAGATGGAACTGCAACTATGAATTGGAGGTATCCAGATAACTCGTATTTGCCTTGGCAGGGATCAGTCTCAGATCAATTTTCATTTTCTAGTTATGATCAATTTTTAGATTTATGGGACTTTGAAAATAATTTTAAAAGTTTTTGGACTGGTGTACCTGAAACAACTCTGTATAGATCTATATTTTATAAATATAATAGAGACCATTTACAATCACCAAGAAGAAATCAAACATTCTTAAGTAAATATTTTTTTTGGAACAAAAATAATTATAAACTTCCGATGAATATAATTTACCAAAATATACTAGATGATGATTTTAGAAAAAAATTACTGGCAAAGTCAAAAAAAAAAATAAATTATAGAAGTCTTCATATTTTAATAAAAAAAAAATTATTAGAAAGTTGGGGACAAAAAAAAGATCCTATTTTAAATGATTTTCAAAAAAAAATACTTCATGAAAAGAAAACCAGTTAAGAAAGTTCTCATAACAGGCCACAGGGGTTTTATAGGCATTTGGTTATCCTACTTTTTCAAAATGTATGGCTGGAAAATATATGGTATTGACAATCTATCATCAGAAGGAGACAGACTTTACAATTTAATTCCAAATATTTTTGAAAAACAGTTAAACTCCTCTATTGAAAATACAAAAAGGATAAGTAAATTTATCAATAAAATTAAACCAAATCTTTTGATTAATGTTGCGGGTCAAGCAATAGTTCCAAAGGCATTTAGAAAGCCATTAGAAACATTTAATTCAAATACACTTGGAACATTGACTTTACTTGAAATTTTAAAAAAAAACCAATCAATTAAATCAGCAATTTTTATAACTAGTGACAAAGTATATAAAAATAATAATAAAAGTGAAATTTTTAAAGAGAATAATCAGTTAGAGGGTAAAGATATTTACAGCAGTAGTAAAGTATTTGCAGATCAGTTAGTCAAGATTTATTCCAAAAATTTTATCTATAAAAAAAATCTTCAAATTGTTAGACTGGGTAACGTTGTGGGTGGAGGTGACTGGTCAATTAATAGGTTGATACCTGATTTAATACATTCGATTACTAAGAAAAAAAAATTCAAAATTAGATATAGTCAAGCCACAAGGCCTTTTCAGCATGTTTCAGATGTTGTAAATAGTATTTATAAAATCTCAGATTATTCACTAAAAAATAAAATTAAGTCAGGTGAAAGTTGGAATCTGGGTCCAAAAAATAATTCATTTGAAAAAGTAGGAAATGTTATAAAAATTTTTAAAAGAAGTTGGAAAAATATTAAAATTATAGATGATAATAAAAAATACAAAGAAGATTTAAATTTGAGAATTGATATAAGTAAATATTGCAAAACATTTGGAAAACCAAAATTTGATAGTAAGGAAAGTATAAATAAAGCAATTAATTGGTATTCAGAATATCATAATAATAAAATTTCACCATTAATTTTGATTAAAAAAGATTTAGAATTTTTTTTAAAAAATCCTAATCAATTATAAAGATTAAGTTTAAAAATATTAGTATGTTTTTTTAATTTTATTTTTTTAAATGATTTCCTAAATTACCCTTAATATTAAACATATTTGAAGTTTTAGACATCCTATACCAATAATTTACATTTTCTAAATTGTCAGCATTATCCCACTTAAAATACGTAATTAAATTTTTAAAAGATTTTTCTAATTTTTTATTTACTTTGTTTGGTTTTATTTTTTTTTGAAACATTTTTTTTACAGAGTCTAAGATTTCTTTTTTAGTATTTTGCAACATAATCAAATCATCACAAATCCAACCATCTTTATTTTCAGAAACTCTAAAATTATCCGACAATAGTTCATCAATTTTTAAAATTCTATTTTTTGACTTTGAAAATGCATTTTTCCACAATGTCAAAGAATTATTTAAGGCTCCTATACCGAAAACCCATGATTGTGAATTAGTAAATAGGTATTTTTTTTTTAAAAGCATTGCAATATCAGTTGGTCCAGATCCACCGCCAATATAGAATTTACAATATTTAATTAACACAAAATCCATTAAAATTGATCTGTGATTAAAAGCTGGATAATTAATTACATTTTTAAACTTTTTAATATCTTTAAAAGGTTGATCACCTAAAATAATGACATATCCACCCTTTTTTTCAGTAATATATCTTATAGAAGGATAGTAGTTTTCAATATTTATATTGTTAGCATTGTCCCAGTCTTTTCGATATAAACCACTCCTGCAATGTAGACACACAAACCATGAGTCTTTAGGTAATCCCAGATACTTAATTTTTTTTTTAAATTCATTTATAATTTTTTTTGGTATTTTAAAATTAAAGTTATTAATCTCTTTATTCCAGGAATTTTTTTGTAAGGATTTTAAATTATAATTTAGAACATCAGGATTTGGTCTCCAGATTATATCTTGACCTATCATAGGCCTGTAGTAATACCCATTGGATTTATTAAATAATTTAAAGTAAAATTTATAAATAATTTTTTCTACCAAAAAAAATAAAGAAAAAAATATTGAAATAGCCCGATAAAAAAAACTATTATACTTTATACAAGTATATTCATTCGTTAGTTTTAAAATTTCGGGATCTACTACTTTTTGTTTTGTATAAAAACCAGCAAATTTACAAAAAAAAAATATTAATTTTTTATTTTCTTTTTTTGCCTTTATTATTGAAAATCTAATTTCTTCAACTGCGTTTCCTAATGAATTAGGATTCAAACAAATAATTAATACATTAAACATGTTACCAAGTTTATAAAAAAACCAGTGATGAAATGAAAAAAACATATAATAATTATAAATATAAATTGTATAAATATAAAATATTTTCTATAAAACTCAAGAATCTAAAATGTAATCTTAATGAAAAAAAAATATAATTTTTTATCTCTTATTCCGGCAAAAATAAAATCAGACAGTGATGCGCCTAATCAATTATTTAAAGGTCCATTTTAAAAAATATTATGATTAAATTTTTTTATAATCTTTTAATTCGTGAGGAAAAAAAAGGTCTAATAATAATAGTTTTCTGTAATTTTTTTATACTAATCTCTGAAATATTAAGTTTTAGTTTTTTAATTCCTATAAGCAAAATTCTATTTGAAAGCACAATATCTTCTGATTATCAATTTTTAGTTTTTGATATTAATATATTTCAATATTTTCAATTTGAAGATAAGCAAAGTTTGCTCACTAAAGTTTTAAAGTTGTTTTTTTTATTCCAATTAGCTAAATGCTTATTTTATATTATCTTTTTTTATTATGAAGAAAGTTTTTTAGCGAAGTTATTTACTAGACTAAGTAGTCTTTTGTTTAATAATTACTTAAATATACCTTACTCTTTTCATACGAATAATAATTCATCTTTATTATTAAGAAATATGACAAGTGAGTTCAGCCATCTTATGTTAGGCTTAAAAAGCATTCTAAGTATTTTTACAGAAATTTTATTTATTTCTTCAATTGTTTTGTTTCTACTTCTGTACTCTTTTGAAACTACTATCTTTGTTATATTAATTTTCACCTTCTGTTCATTTTTAATAATATTTTTTATGAGAAAAATAATTCTTGCGTTGTCAAACCAAAGATTATCTTTTGAAGGAGTTCATTTAAAACTTATGTTGCAAGGTTTTAATTCTGTTAGAGAAATAATATTAACCAAAAGCCAAAATTATTTTACAAATAATTTTTACTTAGTTACTAAAAGTATAACGAATATACAAAAAAAATTATCAATAATAAAAAAATTACCCAAGATAGTTATAGAACTATTTTTTGTTCTAATTTTAATATTGTCGGTAGTTTTTTTAATAAACGAAGGAAGTTCAAAAGAATTTTATATCTATTTCAGTGTTTTCATTCTTGTCTCTCTAAGAATAATGCCATCAATAAACAAAATCTTAAATTTACTTACAGATATAAAATCTTGTAGTCCTAGCATCAAAGTTCTCGAAGAACAAATTTTGTTTACAAATAAAGAAAATAAAATTTATCAAGAAAAAACATCAAACAATTCTTTAATTTATAGCTGTAATAAAAACATTGAATTAAAGAATTTATCTTTTTCTTACCCTTCTAATTCAATAAAAATTCTTAATAATATTAATCTAAATATTTCCACACCAAATCGAATAGCTATCATGGGCAATACAGGCTCGGGGAAGACTACTTTAGTTAATGCAATTCTTGGTTTGATCAAGCCTTCAGAGGGGGTAATTCTTTCTGACGATTTAGATATAAATTTAAATTGTCGAAATTGGTACGATTTAATTTCATATGTTCCTCAAAATATTTTATTAATAGATGAAACTATAAAAAAAAATATTTTATTTGGAGTAGATCATAACAAAATTGATAATTCGTTATTTGACAAAGCCCTAGAGGTTGCTCAATTAAAAACTTTTTTAGAAAATTTACCGCTAAAAGAAAATACTCTTGTTGGAGAATTTGGTATTAGAATTTCTGGTGGTCAAAGGCAAAGAATCGCTATTGCTAAGGCAGTTTATCAAAATAAAAAAATATTAATATTAGATGAAGGCACCAATGCTCTAAATGAAGAAATTGAAAAAAAAATTATTCAAGATATTTTTAAACTAAAAACAGATTCAGTAATAATTTTAGTTACCCATAACTTGAAAGCTGCAAAAATGTGTGATGCTATATACAAATTATCTGATGGACAATTAAAAGAAATTAAACTTTAAATATATATGAAAAAAAAATTAGCATTAATAATTCGTGGTACATCAAGAGAAATTGAATTTCTCAGTAGTCTTATTCCTCAAATGAACCGTCCAATTGATCATGACATTATACTTATTTTAAGGCAAACAAGTAAAAATGCTCCAACTAGATTAAAACTCAGAGAAAAAAACTTCAATGAAAAAAAAGTTTTAAAGAATTTAAAAAATTGTTTTTTGTTAAAATTACCCCCCATAGATCCAATTTTTATTAAAGAAAAATTCATTTCTCCTGCAGGCCCAACTCAAAGAGAGCACATAATGCTTAGTCAACTTTATAATTCTTTTTTAGGTGTTCAATTTTTAAAATCAACAGGAGTAAAGTATGATTATGTGATGTATATGAGAACGGATTATATACCTGAGTATTATCCATGGTTTGATGGTTATATAAACAAATATTTAAAAAATAATAAAAAAATAATTATTGATGGAACTGCAACATTAAACTACCGTTATCCAGATAATCCGAGGATTCCTTGGCAGGGGTCATTGAGTGATCAATTTTCTTTCTCGAGCTACGAACAATTTTTAGATCTATGGGATTTTCAGAATAATTTGTCTGAATTATGGACAGGTATGACTGAAACTACAATATTTAGATCAATATTTTATAAATACAATCTAGATCACGCCCAATCCCCAAGAAAGAATCTGTCTTTTATCAAAAAATTTTTTTATTGGAATGAAAATACATCAAAATTTCCAAAAAATATTTTATATCCAGGTATTATAAGTGAAGATTTAAAGCGTAAAATTATAAAAAATCTTAAAAATTATAAGCATAATAAAAAAATTCATTCTCTTATTAAAGAAAAAATTAAAGAAAATTGGGAAAAAAAAAAAGAACCTATATTAAGTAACTTCCAAAAAAAATTATTAGATAAATAATAAGATCAATCAAAATGAAAAAAAATTATAATTTTCTTTCTATATCTAAAAATTTGGACTAGATAAAAAAAAATTTATAACTAGATAATGAATATTTAATATCTTTAGGAGGGCCGGGGTTTAGATTCAAAGAGTTTAGATAAATGAGCCCCTAAAGTTGAGAGTAAAAAAATTATCAAAATAAAGAGTCATAAATAATTTATTTATTATTTAATATTCTTTTTGCTATTTTGAGATCAGCTTTTGTATCAATATCAATTGATTTATTTTTTGACATTTTATAAAAAAAACTATTTTTGCTGTATAAATATTTTTTTTTAAGAAAATAATTTATATTTGAGATATAAATTAATCCATTAGTTTTATAAAATTTTTTTTCTCTAAAAAAAGTTTTTTTATCATTTTCTTTTTTTTGAACTTTCATTACACTTATTAGTGATTTAATTTTTTTATCTTTATAAATCTTATACATCTTTTTTATGTCATATGAGGTTCTCATTGGTGAAGTCGGTTGAAGTAATATTAGATTTTTGAAATTTTTTAGATGCTTATTATTATTAAACATTCTAATTAGCGTTTCTTCAGAGGTAATCTTGTTACCTGAAAACTTTCTTGGTCTTTTTAAGTAGGTAACATGTTTTGTTATATTTTTATTAGTAGTTACTTTATTTTTACTTATATCTGTATATAGAACTATTGAATCAAAAATTTTACTTTTGATTGCAGAAAGAGCAGTAATTTCGATTAAGTTTTTATTTTGTATTTTTAATAAGTTTTTATTAATAAGTCTTTGGCTGTTTTTTCTTGCCAAAATAATTCCAAGAAGCTCAGCTTTATTGATCACTTAAAGTTTTTTGAGTTTGTGTTTTCCATATTTTTTCTTTTTTGAGTATACTTATAATTTTTTTATCAGCATTACCATTTCCATAAAGCTTACTTTTTTTAAATCTAATTTTAAGATATTTTTTAATATTATTTAAAATCAAATTTTCATTGAAAGAAATATTGATTATTGATTTTTCACTACTTCTTTTGTTTTGTCTATTTCCTAAATTGATTGTTGTAATTCCATAAAAAGGAGCCTCAATTACACCACAACTTGAGTTTCCAATTATTAAATCACAATTTTTTAACAAAGTTAAAAAATATTCAAACCTCATTGATTTAATTAGCTTAAAATTATTATTCTGTATTAATTTTTTATAAGTGTTAGTGATAATTTCGTTGCCAGGGTCATTATTAGGATGAATTATTACATAATTTTTTTTAGAATTAATTAAACTTTTTACTAAAATCTCAGTGTGTTGTTTTATTTTAGATAATTCAGATGTTACAGGATGAAAAATACAAATAATATATTCTTTAAATTTTATTCCATATCTTTTTTTTACATTGGAAATTGTAGGAAGATCTTTAGAGGACATGATATCAATATCTGGACTTCCTACCACAAATATATTTTTTTTTAACTCACCCATTTTCAAAAGTCTATTTTTTGCGATTTTATTAGATACCAGGTGAATATGGGATAGTTTTGATATTGAGTGACGAATATGTTCATCTATATTACCTGAAATTTCTCCACCCTCAATATGAGTAACTAAAATATTATTAAATGATGCTGAGATTGCACACGCGAGAGCTTCTGCTCTGTCACCATGTAAAATAACCATATCTGGTTTAAATTTTTTTAAAAATTTTGAAAAACCATAAATTGTGTTTGCTAAAATAATATCCTGACTTTGATTTTTTTTAAAGTTTTTATATTTGATAATATTATTGTTATTAAAATTTTTTTTTATTTCATAAAAAGTTTGACCAAATTTTTTGGATAAATGCATTCCAGTTACAAAAATTTTAACCTCAAATTTTTCATCTATTGTTTTTTTTAAAATAGATTTTATTTTTCCAAAATCAGCTCTTGTACCGGTTATAAAAATTATTTTTTTTTTCAATTTAAAAAATATCTGTTTTTTTTAATTGTCTATTTGCTAAAATATTTTTCTTAACTTTTTTTCCTATCAAATTATTATAATTCATAGCTAAAAAATCTCCATTTCCTGGTCTCTTAACCCAAATATTTTTCTTATTTAAGATTTCACCTTTGAAAATATTTTTTATACTTACAACTGATGCAAATGCAAATCTAGCAACATTTTTTTCTTTTGGTAAAATTTTCTTTTTATCTTTAAGTGCATCGAATATGTTTTTAGTTTTTATTATAAGATCTTTAAGTTCATAAAAATCCATAGAGGACAAAATATCAGGTCCCTTCCTTTTTTTGTTATCAACATAATGTCTTTCGATTAAACTTACACCCATTGGAATTGATGCTAAAGCTATCAAGTTATCTCTCGAGTGATCCGAAAGTCCTATTAAAGTATTACGAAATTTCTTTTTTAACACGTTAATAAAGTTTAATCTAGCATCATTATAATCAGCTGGATAAATGTTTGTACAATGATTTAACGCAAAAGTAATTTTATTTTTTTTTAAAATAGATACTGCTTTAGAAATTTCTAATAAGGAGTTCATCCCTGTGCTTAAAATGATTGGTTTTTTGAATTTACAAATATATTCAATTAGAGGGTAGTTATTACATTCGCCAGATCCAATTTTAAAAGCTTTGACTTTAAGTTTTATTAATCTATCAACAGCTCCTTTTGAAAATGGTGTACTAAGGTATTCCATTCCGATTTGTTCTGTATATTTTTTTAATTTATATTCATCTTCCATAGAAAGCTGACATTTCTTTATTAAGTCATAGATATTTTTTTTGGAATTATCTGGTCTAATTTTTTTTCCTTCTACGCTGTACTCGTCATCAGCAATATGCGTTTGGTTTTTTATAATTTTTGCACCAGCTTTTTTAGCAGAAAGAACTATTTTA
>MDSV01012041.1_pt1 | contig 14295 bp, 18 predicted proteins | sample 810851 | NCBI WGS metagenome assembly MDSV01 (sample SAMN05326640, study PRJNA326480) | marine metagenome | isolation source: seawater | place: Atlantic Ocean: North East | collected 2012 | reverse complement strand
TCAAACTTTTGATCTGATAGCGTTGTAGTAGAACCTATAGTAATATCTACAGTATCACCAGATTGTAAAAATGTTTGACCAGCAACATCTAGAGTTAACATATAACTGTCTTTGATTTGATTGATCCTTGACTTTCTTCTTTGAATAATGTTTTCGTAGTTATCGCTTTGGTAAGGATAACTTTTACTTTCTGAATCATAAAAACTTTTATCTGCACTTGTTGTTGTAACAAATAGTTTTGAGTTTTTGTGATCGCATATATTTTTGTTGTCTACCCTGTCTGTTGAACTTGAAATTGTTGGGTTAATTGAAGTATGTGTGTCCTTGTCGTATTGACCCAGATAATTATATGTATAACTTTTTATATTTTTATTAAAAATGTCATGAACCTTTAGCTCAGATGAGTATGTCCCCTCATTTAGATTTTTAATTGTATCTTTTACACCCATGACTTGAACCGAGTTAATTGTTTGTAAATTATTAACTGGATCTATAACACCTTGAGAATTTAAAACATTAGGAATATTTTCTGAGTAATCAAACTTAGATGGTTGACTGCAAAGGTTATCTATTGTCTCAAAATGAAAACCTTTTGTAGTTTCATAAAACAGGTATGATGGAGAAGAATTTGCAGTTTGTGAATTGGATAATTTTGTAAGTCTGTTTATTGCATCAAATGGTTTAAGATTTGGGACAACCATCTTAACATTATTAGATGTTGTTTCAACAAACAATTTCTTTTTAGAATTAAGGTAATTTTGATCTCTAATAATTTTTGTAATTATGTCTGATGGAGTTCCAGTATATGATTGAGATACTCTTGTCAATTGATTTCTTTGTGACTCTGATGTAGTAAAGTTAAACGAAACTATATTAGCATTTTCACCCGATCCAGTAAAACTATTGACCTTATATAAGTTAAGTGGTGTGTCAAGAAAGTCTATAACTGTGTCTTCTGATGCATTTTCTTGGGGTGTAAAAATTCTTAATGATAATTTTTCTTGACCTGTGATAGATCCTAACATTGTAATATTGGTGGTGTCTTTTATCGTAATGTCGCCACTGACAGTCATAGAAAATATATCTTCGTAAATATTGATTGACTCTACTAGTTCACCAATATCAAATACTAGTCCACTAACTGTATGCACCATACATACATCTAAGACAAACTCGCCAGCATACTGTAATTCAGTTCTTGCCATTATTTACACCTTATGCGATTTTATTTTCAAACTCTGAAACAAAACTATCAATAAATTCTGGTTTTATCAAGCGTATCTGTCTTTTTTTGTCTTGAAGTCTTTCTTCATAATCATAGTTTGTTATTGTAGCACTGTTTACTCCACCACCACTGACAAAATAAAAACTGTCCAAAGTAAAAGAATTTTGGTCAAACGTGATATTTGACATATCAAAGAAAGTATAGGGAAACTCTTGTCCAGTCTCTATCAAAATTGTTTTATCGCCTGATGATTGGCTTACTTCATAATGATGAACAGCATAAGGATCATCATATTTTGATGTAACATACGATTCAAACTTTTCTGTAGACATCGGCCAATCTGTATAATAATCAACAATATCGTTAGCGACTAAAATTGTCCAGTGCAACTGTGCATCGTTATAGTATTTGTATGCGATAGACTCAGGTGTGTCTCCTGACTGAACATCGTAATAATCAAAACCATAAATGTCATCCTTTACATCGGTTCTGAGTTTTAATCTTCTAAAGATATCAGTTTGTATTCGATATGTACCGTCACCTTTAGGGTCGTATGCTATTCTTGGAAAGTTTGAAAAATAAGACATATTTAAAATCCAGCGTTAATTCTTTCTCTAGTAATAACTTCAAGTTCTTTAAATGTTAGTTCAATAGATGTTTCTACAGGTGGCGCCCCTTTTTCGTTTGGTCTAAAAAACTGTGTTCTTTCGCCACCATAAACAACATTACATGAAGTTAAAACAGATGTTGATATTTTGTTGAGGTATGAATTTTCTTTTTGTTTTACCATATATTTTATATCAAAAGTAGCAGGAACAATCATTGTTCTCCTAACATCTATAGGGCCATCAAATGATGGCGCCATGTAAAACCTAAACATCTTAACAATTTTTGCAACTAAATTAGCTTCATTTTCTGATTTAGGCATCATCTTAAATGCAAAGTTAAACTCTCGTCTGGATGTCCCTTCAAAAATCATTTCCATTCGATTATTGGTTATTTTACCTCTGTTTATATCTATTGCAGCTTTAGCACCAGAGAAGGCAGTGTCAAGAGCTGCTTTACCCATTTCTGGAGCACTTTCTCGACCAACATTCCCAGACTCTTCTAAGGCAGCTAATATTCGACTTGCCAGCACGCCACGAAAATCATTGTTAAAACCCTTGCCAGCAGCAATAGCTGCTGATGTCGCACCGCCTATTTCAACCTCTCCATAATTAGATGTTTGTGCTACGGACACAGTAGCAGGCATATACATCGCTATAGATGATGCAAGTCTTCTTGTTGGAGCTCTTGGAACTGACAAAGTGGACGGTGCTGTGTATCGATCTTTAGCAGTTGGTGTCGGGTTAAATCCTTCAGTAATTTCTTTTTGTCTATCCTCAGTCTCATCTTGTAAACCTCTAACAATTTCGCCAGTAGTTGTTCCTAGTTGTCTAGCTTGTGCTACGCTAAGAGCTGTTGTTCCACCAAAATCAACATGAGCATTAACTTGTTCATTGATAAAAAACTGAACATAATGTGATTGATCTGTATAACCCAAATCTTCGGGGTACATTACAGTCTCGCCCTCAAATGGATTTTGTTTTGCTTTAGCAAATGGGTCAGATAAAACATCACCAAAGTTTTTACCAATATCGCCTGGCAGTTTTGTTGATAGATCAAGTCCTAACTTGTCACCTACGAGACTAGTGACTTTAGCAGTAGCTTTGTTTACCGCTACATTTTTTATTTCTTTGAGAAAACCCTTGCCATCAAATGACATACTAAATACCTTTGTAATTATATTCTTCTTCTATTTAGGTGATGAGACTGTGGCGTATCGTGGAAAATATTTTCCCAACAATGTAAAAAAATACAAGGGAGACCCATCAAACATTATTTATCGTTCTTTGTGGGAAAGAAAGTTCATGGTTTACTGTGACAAGAATGATAAAATAGTAGAGTGGGGATCTGAAGAATTCTTTATACCTTATCGTTCACCACTTGACGGCAAACTTCACAGGTATTTTCCTGATTTTTATGTCAAAGTAAAACAGAGCGATGGAAAAACGAAAAAGTGGGTGGTAGAAGTCAAACCCAAGGCACAAACTAAACCACCCAAAACTCCAAAGAGAAAAACTAAAAGGTATATAAATGAAGTAAGAACATATGCGGTCAATGATGCAAAATGGAAGAACGCAATTGAGTGGTGTGAAAACAAAGACATGGAATTTATAATTTTAACAGAAGACGAACTAAAGGTATAAATAGTCGAATGGCAGAAAAATATTTCGATCAGATTTCTAAACAAATTAAAACTGGTAACGAACCTTATCAGTGGTATCGTAATAGAATAAAAGAACTCGGTACACCAAATGTCCCTGAACTTCTTAGGTCTGGTAAACTAGCAAAAACACCGCATAGTAAACATTTAAATATGTTTGTTTATGCACCTAAAGGTAAAGATACTTTACCATACTATGATACCTTTCCACTGATACTGCCTTTAGAAAAGTACGATAATGGTTTTCTTGGTTTAAACTTTCACTATTTACCTTATGCTTTGAGAGCAAAACTTTTAGATGCAGCTGGTCAAGATAACCTTAGTGTTCAAGCTGTCAAAAAAAGTAAGTTAACAAAACCATGTATAAAAAGATATTTAAATGGTCAAGTTAGATCTCAGTTTAGAAAAATAGATCCAGAAGATAATTTAACAGCTATCATGTTACCTGTGCAAAGGTTCAAGAAAGCATCAACAACAAAAGTTTGGTCAGATTCCAGAGGAATGTTATAATGCCCCACGAGTATAAAGTAGAAGTAGTAAGAGTTGTCGATGGTGATACTGTTGATGTAGATATAGATTTAGGTTTCGGTGTTTGGATGAAGAAACAACGAGTAAGATTAAAGGGAATTGATACACCAGAAAGTAGAACGAGTGATAAAGTAGAAAAGGTATTTGGTTTAGCTGCAAAAGATTATCTAACACAACAACTTCAAAAATCCTCTCAAGATGGGACTACCCTTGTTCTTAGAACAAAGATTGATAAAGAAAAAGGAAAGTATGGTAGGATACTTGGTGAGTTTGTTCTTCTTACTGACAGTCCTCCAATTAAGTCAGTATCTAATCATAGAGAGTTAAATATTAATAAAAAGTTGGTAGAAGAACACCATGCAGTTGAGTATTGGGGTCAGTCTAAAAAAGATATAGTAGATAGACACCTCAAAAATAGAGAGATGTTACGAGAACAAGATTTTGATTACTATAATAGGAATCTATAATGTCTAAGTTTGATTTTCGTGGAGCATTAGGGTCTGCTGTTTTTAAAACAATTCAGTCTCAGTTTGACAATGGTGCATCTAGTGATGGTTATTCAAAAGCAAACCGATATGAGGTAATAATAGGTTTGCCAGCTGGTGTGTCTGGTTCAGATGCAGCTTCAGCTGGATCTTCCGCTTTAGCAGGATCAGTAAGAAGTCTTGAAGGTGGAGATACTGCTAGAAGAATATCCTTTAGGTGTGATAGTATATCAATGCCTGGCAGAAATCTTAGAAGTGTTATGAATGGGAATATTTATGGCCCACCCCATGAAATAGTTCAAGGTCTAACTTTTGCCGAAGTAGCTGCAACATTTTATGCTGGATCAGATATGGGTGAAAGAATCTTTTTTGAAGAATGGCAAAAAATTACATACAATCCACAGACTTATGATATAAACTACTATAAAGAATATGTCGGTACTATTGAAATATACACTTTAAATGAACAAGATGAAAGAACTTATGGCGTAAAACTTTGGGAGGTATTTCCAAAAACTATTGATTCTGTCCCATTAAGTCATGCTTCATCAAACACCATAAATAAAGTAGGAGTATCTTTTGCATACAAATACTGGACAAATCAATCTACAGATGAACCAGTAGGAAAAACATTCACACTAGAAGGACTTTTCTCAGATTTCAAAGGTGCATTAGTCGACTCTGTAAAATCAAGGATACAAAAAGAAGTTCCTAAATTATTAAGGAATAAACTACCATTTTAAATTATTAACTAACTTGGAAATAAATTATGTTACCACAACTGAATACATCACAACATGAACTTGTAGTTCCATCAACAGGACAAAAAGTAAAATATAGACCATTCTTGGTCAAAGAACAAAAAATATTAATGATCGCACAAGAATCGGGCGATCAAAATGCTATCATCAATGCAGTATGTGATTTGGTAAATACATGCACAGAGGGTTCTATCTCTAATGTAGAAAAATTACCCACCTTTGATGTAGAGTATATATTTTTAAAAATTAGGTCTCAGTCGGTTGGCTCTGTAGTTCCCTTAGTCGTTACATGCGAGGATGATGGAGAAACTAAGGTTGACATACAAGTAGACTTAGACGAAATAAAAATTGATATTCCAAAAGTAGATAATGTAATTAAAATTACTGATAGTATTGGTATTACATTAAGATATCCAGATACAAAAACTATAGCAAAATATTCTGATTCGAAAGATACAGTTGAAACAACTTTTGGTATTATATCAGATTGCGTAGTAAATATTTTTGATGAAAATGAAATATATGACGAAATGAGTAAAAAAGAGTTAGATGACTTTATTGAGTCAATGACTGCAACTCAATTTCAAAAACTTCAAGATTTTTTTGAAAGTACACCAAGATTATCTCACACTGTTAATGTTACTAATCCTAACACTGGTGTTGAAAATAAAATAGTTATTGAAGGGTTGTCAAATTTTTTAGAATAACCCTTTCGCATGACAGTTTAGCAAACTATTATCAGACTAATTTTTCGATGATGCAACATTATAAGTATAGTCTTACTGAACTGGATAATATGATGCCGTGGGAAAGGGAGATATATGTTGGTTTGCTTAAAGAATTCATTCGTGAAGAAAACGAAAGATTAAAACGACAACAAAGAGGTTAATATGTCAGAAGAAAAAGGTCAAGTGTTTCACCCAGCTGACACAAACGGTGATGGTAAAGTGAGCGAGGCTGAAGAAACAATGTATCTTGAGTTTAAACGCAAAGAACTTGAAGATGCAGATGCCATGCGTGATGCACAACGCAACATGACATGGTTTGCATTAGCTGGTTTATTATTATATCCATTTGCTGTAGTCATTGCATCACTAGTTGGTTTAGATCAGGCGCAAGCAACATTAGGTGATATGGCACCAACATACTTTGTAGCAGTTGCTGGTATTGTAGCTGCGTTCTTTGGTTCTCAAGCAATTAGTTCTAAAAAGAAATAGGATTAGATAAATGGCAGAGGTAGATTTAACCGCCTTTATGCAGGCGTCAAATAATCTAGAAAGAGTAACTAGAGATTTACGAGACCAAAACCAATCAACTGGTAAAGAAATTGCTGGTATAATTGGTAACGACTTAAAGAAAGTTACTGATCCATTTGTTTCATCTTTTCAACAAATTCCTGGCTTACAAACTCTTGGTTCTGTCGGTAAGACTTTATTTAACAAAGCTTTTACTTTAAGAAAAGAAAAGAAAGAACAAGAAGCTTTAAGAAAAAGACTAAGATTAACTAAAGATGAGTTCGAAACTTTAAAAGAACAAAAGAAAATAAAAGATGCACAAAAAGAAGAGTTAGAACAACTTAAATCAGCTGCTGAAAATTTACTTGGTTTTGATGTTGAAAACTTTAATATTGGCGCAAGAATGTTTGTTGATGAACAAGGCAGATTTAGTGGTGGTATTAAAAAATTAATTGATGGTCAACAAGACATGATCGAGTCAGACCTTGCTAAAACTCGAAAGCAAGAAAGAGGTGCAGCTGCAAGAGAAGAAATAGAAAATGAAAATGCAAGAAGGGAAGATCAACAACTTGGTATTTTTCAAAAGATCAGCGATAATTTAAGCAATGTAGATGTTGATATTGGCAGTGATAAACCTAAATCGCTTCTTGGTAAAATGTTTGGTGGCATTGCTGGCACTATTTCCGGCATAGTAGCTAGTATAACAGTCACTATTACATCTTTAACCAAATTATTTCCTGACCTGAAAGGAAAGGGTGGTGGAATTGTTCGACCGTTACGCCTAGCGATTGCTTCAGTAATAGACAATATTAAATCCCTACCCAAGATTGTTGGTGGTGTTTTCAAAGATATAGGTAGAAAATTGAATTTAAAAGGTCTTAAATTGGGTATTTTGATGAACTTTGAACTTATAAAAGATACTCTTAAAACTAAGTTTGCGCCTGCTATTGAAAGGTTTAAATCATTTGGAAATTTTTTAAGAACTAAATTCGCACCTGTGTTTGAATTCTTAGGAAAAATAAAAGATGGGCCTATTGGTAAAACAGCCGGCAAATTGCTTGCTTTATTTAAAGTCTTTGGTCGATTCTCCCCACTAGCAATTGTCTTTGCAGCTTTCGAAGGGATAACAGGTTTTGTTGATAAGTTTAGAAGAGAAGCTGGAGAGAACATTGTCAGTCGAATTGCTAAATCTATAGGTGGTGGTTTATCTCAAATAGTTGAAGGGTTTGTTGGTCTCCCACTTGATCTTTTGACAAAAGCTTTAGGATATGTTATTGGTATTTTCGGTGAAAACTTTATCACGAAAAAAATTGATGAATTCATGGAATCTGGCGGATTTCAAGGGTTTTTTCAGAAAAACATTGAAGGATTAATTGATGGTTTTGTTGATGGCGTTGAAAGTTTATTTAACGCAGCTAAAGATTTCTTCTTCGGTGGTGGTTTTGTAGACTCAATTAAAAACATTGGTCAAAATGTAGGAGGGTTTTTTAGTAATATTTTTTCTGGAATGCCAGGCTCTACTGGTATGACAAATCCTATGTTGCAAGTTGACACTAATCAAATAAATGAAAATTTAGATTTAGCATCTGCATCATCTCAACCAATCATTATTAACAATGTAGACAATTCTGTTGTTAGTGGCGGAGGTGGCGGTGGATTTATTCCATTACCATTCCCAATATTAGATCCTAATCCTCCTGTTGGGACACTTGCAGCTGTTTAGGTGAATAGATAGTTATCTTTTCTTTCTTACCTTTAACATTTATCTCACCAATCTTTTCTGACTCTATTGATTTAGGTAGTTGATCTTTCGTATAACTAGAATAGATAGTTTTATTGTTTACATACTCATGTCTAGCTGCAGTCGCCTCTAATCTCGCAGCTAAGTTTACTGCATCACCAATAACAGAATAATCAAACCTAGATTCACTACCCATATTACCAACAATACCATCTCCTGTATTGATACCTGTACCAACATTGATATCAGGTAAACCCATTTCTTTGTATTGTTGTCTCAACTCGTTAGTCTTTTCTTCTATCTGTATTGCAGATCTTACTGCCATCTCAGCATGATTATCACAAGGTAAGGGTGCATTCCAAAATGCCATGATACAGTCGCCCATGTACTTGTCAATCGTTCCACCATTACTCAATATGATATTAGTCATCTGGTTGAGATAGTCATTGATTAGTTCTACAAGTCCTTCAGGATCATCGTTGTTTTTATAGTATTCTGATATCGGAGTAAATCCTACAATGTCCATGAACAAGTATGTCATGTTTTTTCTTTCACCCCCAAGTCTTAACAACTCAGGATTTTTTTGAAGTAGTGCAACTTGTCTAGGATCTAAATATGTTTCAAACTGTTTCTTAATTTGTTGTCGTAACTTAAACTGAACATAGAAGTTACTAAAACTAGACTGTGCAAAAATAATTATCAGAGTGATTAAAGGAAATGACCAATCCAATAAAACTAGACTTTGTTGATACATGTAGAATGATCCAAATACAACTCCAAAAATACTTGCGAGTGAAAGGATCATTGACCAAACAATCGGTAGATAAAACACTGACAGAATCACAACCAGTCCAAGACCAATCATCACCGATATTTCAAGAAAGTCTGACCAGAAAGGCCGAGAGATACTCTCCCCAGATAGAACTGTTTGAAACAGAGATGCCTGTATCTCATGTGGATATTTGAGACCAAGAGGACTTGGCGACATTGGAACTATGCCTTCTGCGGTCACACCAACAATAACAGTCTTACCACCTAAATCACTTATAGGACTATGACCATGCATGGTACGTTCACCATATTCTATTTGTTCAAATTCTTTGTTCCACATAATCCACACAGAACCAGTATGATCTGTCACTACAGGTTCATATGGGACTATTCTAACATTCTCTATTCCAGTCTCTTCTACCTTTAGTGTGTACCCTTTTGTATTAGAATTAGCACGCATTGTCTCCATAACAAGTGAGGGATATAATTGATTATCGACAATACTAATCATTGGTATTCTACGAGTCACACCATCAATCTCTGGAGCTGCGTTAATTAATCCTGCACCCCATGCTTTAGACTCCAGTAGGTCAATATTCTTAACTAAATTTGGGTATGTGTAGGCAAAGTCATATGGATCGCCATCACCCAGAACTATAGTTCCAACAAAGGGTGCTTTTGTAAATAATGATTTGGTTGTGGGGACTTGACTTAATATGACACCATTGCCATCTAAGTAATCTGCAAAAGTTTGATCCTGACCAAACCTGTCTTGTTCTGGAAACATAATTGTCATTACGATTAAACCTGCATTTGATGATCGCAAGTCTTGAATTAGTTGTGCAAAGTAAGATCTTGGCCATGGCCATTGACCATTTCTTGCTAATGCTGTTTCGCCTATGTTTAACAAGACAAGGTCTTCAGATTTTACAGGTGTAACACCTCTTTGATAATTATCAAAAGTATTCAGTCTAGTTTGTTCAACAAGTGTTGGATCAGAAATTCTTAGACTAACAAGTAATAATAGTAAAAGAAAAGATGTGTGTATTTTAAATAAATATTTCATGGTATTGTAGGTGTCTGTATTATGGTAACTGCACAACCACCAACAGTAACACACGAACCAACCACGTTCGCCTGTCTGTCGATGTTTCCTTCTTGGATTAAATTAATTGTATAAGGTTCAGATCCACCAATGTCAATCAATGCTTGATGTGATGCATCACCTACCTGACCTAAGTTTATATTTTGATTATCACCTTGTGAAAACAATTGAAGTCTATGATCACCGTTTATGTCTTGATAAACATACAGACTAAAATTATTACCCGCTTGATCAATGAATATTTCATTATCGGCTGCCTTGGTTGATACGAATATAAACTGAGTTACCATTATTAACAGTAATAAAATTTTTTCTATCTTCATTTGTTGTATCCAATGTTGCTACAGATGTAATCGGTATTCTAATACTTATAATGCCGTCTACAATGCGGTAAAACCACACCTCTCCTATAGTTTCATCAACAATAGTATTGTATTGCGTTTCTCTGTCAAACCCTATAGTTGTTCCTTCAATATTAACAGATGTTGATAAATGTTCAGATTTTAAATAGTCTATTTCTTGAAGTACAATCAATACATCTTGTAAGTAGTCAACATCTAAAAAGTCAATATCTAATTCATTAAATTCTAGAGCATCATCATCTAAAAAGTCTTCCTCTAGTGGGTTGTAGTCTAGATCAGAAAAACTTAAAAAATCATAATCTAAAACAGAAGTTTCAATTGTTTCTTCTGACTCTACCTCTTCAACCTCTTCGGGTGGTGATACAATAAACATGTTGTTAATAAGTTGTGCAGTAATGTCCTCAATAACTACTGGTCTGGTGGGAGATTGTTCTACGGTCGCAACCATAGTGGCTTGATATGCTTCTGTAAGTGTTACAGTTCCACCACTATTAGTAACCGTAATCTGTCCTGATGGGTCACACAATTCAAACGAACAGTTTTCATCAGGCAGAAGTATAACTAGACTACGACCAAGTTCATCAACTGTCGTGGTAAAGTCTGTTCCCCTAATTCCTATTGTTGCGGTGGGTGTGTTTATTACAATATTTTCTTTTGGAACAAGTCCAAGTTTTCCTGTTGCAAACCTAGCAGTTCCAGATACAAAACTTAGAGTCATTTTACTCTTAGTTTTATTAGGATCATAGTAATACTCATCAATTGTGATTTCACTATGTTCGGTCATTGATACTTTAGTATCATCAACAAACTGTATTTTCAGTCGACCATTCGCAGTTTCTAAATGATCTAAGAACATTACATCACCATCAAGTTGAGTGGTCAGTTTACCTTTATCTCTAGTTAACTGACCACTCCCCTGAAGTTCTGTTATATTTCCAATTACTGTAGATGCTGAGGTATTATGGATTACCCAAACCGTCAGTATCCAAGTCAATAGCTTCAGCAAGATCAAGTCCCCCCAAACTATCAGACTGTGTAATATCAACCATAGCATTATCACCGTCTAAAGATACATCTATTTTACCAGAACAACTCATTATACCATCAGGACAAGTGCCTGAGTCTTGTATTAAAGTTACCTGTGAGTTATCACCACTCAATTCAAAGTTTAACTCATGGTAGTTACCATCAGAAACAACTGATGTAAATGTGTTGTTGTTACCTGTTATGTCAACATCCCAGATAGCATCATCAGCATCAATGTCAACATCAAGTGAGTTTAATGATCCAAGAACATCAAGATCAAAATCAAGTCTTTCTGTTGATGCATCATATCCTAAGTCAATATCAAAAGTGTTAGTGTCACCTGTAACATCAACTAAAATGTCAGTGGAGTCAACACTTCCAATGTAACCAACATCCCAGTCCCACACGTTACTATCACCAGAAATAGTAATATCAACTGATGAGTTGTTAAAAATAGTATTACCAAAAATTTGGTTATCGTTCCCAAGAATATCTAAATTGATATTAAGTTGATCACCAGTTAAAACCCAGTCTGAATCACACGCACCACCATTTACAGATCCACATATCTTGTTACCATATCCGATCTGATCTATTTCTAATGTTAGTGTGTCACCAGATTGTTCTAAGAACACCTCATTATCAGTGTTCGCCATCACACTCACAGATGTTAATAATAATAAAATACATAATACGTTTTTATTCTTCATCTGTATTCTCCGTTTGTGTTTGATTTTCCTTTATCACCCAAAACCCTCTGTCATGGCCTTGAAAAATTAACTCTAGTACAGCAGACTCTATAGCTGATCTTACTGACCTAGTTACACTTTCATTTTCGGTCATTCCATCTTCGATCTCTACAAGTCTAGTATCCATATCAATAAATCTAAAAACATCGTATCCAGCAGACATGGACAAGATTGTTTTAGATGTTTGCACATTTAATAAAACTTCACCTGTCAGCGTGCTAACTGCTCTTAGAGATATTGTTACAACATCTCTTCTATAACTTTGTGATGCGCCAATACCAAAGTATCTTGCACCATGACCACCAGTTTCTATGTTACTGTCATATCCAATTATACCACCTTCTAATATCATCCCAGCAAACAACAATGGTTGTAGTGTTGATTTATCACTCACTAATGATCTTGTAGATTTTACTATTTGTCTTTCACGAGTCAGATGGTCTATACCAACACGTTCTACAACTCTAAACCACTTACCACCCCCAGCAGTTTTAAGAGCATCAATAAGAAGTGTCTCTGCACCTTGAGTGACTGCTGTACTAAACATTGCAATCGACTCTTTTTGTTTTCTCTGTCCTGTTTTATCAGAAAACTTATATACTGCAACCACAGGCATTTTTTTAGCTGGCGGTAAATTTAATAGTTGTTGGTGTGTTGGTAACAAAACTACTTCTGGACTTTCAATACACTCAACATTTTTTAAATTGTTTTTGTGAATAAAATCACAATTTTTATTTACTGGAATTAAAGAACAACCAGATAAAATAAGTGATAATAAAATAACTTTCCACATTACAAGTTATCCCATGTACCAGCACCAATAGGTATTAGTATCGATGTTGTACTACCACTCTCATCCACAATATTCATATTAATAACATCTTCGCCATCTTCACAGACCATAGACGATGTGTCACAAACTGTTTTTTCATAAGTTATAGTATTGCCCTCTAGGACAAAACTGCCGAAAGTAGCACTGTCACCACTAAAAAGAGACTCGACAAGTTGTTTACTTAACTGTGCATAAATTCTAGATTCTAAATTTCGAATAAATTTTGCAAGTGTTGTGTTGCTTGCATTTCTTTCTGCGGTCAAAAGTGCAGATTCTATTTCATCTTCTATTTTATCTTTTCTAGATTTTTCTTGATTTTCAACTGTCAAATAATGTGAACTTGTATTGATACCACTAAAAGATGGACTTTTAAATTTGTGAACCATCTCATCGGCTTTAATATCACTGACTTGAATGGCAGAAACTGACGCGAGCAAAATAATTATAAGACAGAATAAAAAACTAAGAATTTTCATCTTCACTCCTTTCGTTTCTTTCTCTCATCTCTATAACTGTATTTAATTTTTGTTGCAGTCTGATGATATCATTATCTAACATTCTAATTCTATCGATTAGACCGATTAAAGTAATATTAGTTGCTGTGAGTTTTGTTTTTATTTCTTCAGTTACGAAACTCCATATCCAGTAAATCATGTACAGTAGACCAACCGCAGCTACGATTGGAAATCCAAATTCTTCTATAAACTTTACTATTTCCATTAGTCTCTTCTCGCATCTTCCTTACCATCTGCCCTTGCAATTCTATCTAGATCAGGTCTTATACCTAAAACATTAGACATGGTGGTATCAATTCTTATCATATCATGATTCATAGTCTTAACACGATTGTCAAGAGAGTTCACGATCCCATGAATACCATCAACCTGTCCTACCACACTTTTCAATATATAAGTCACAGTGAGAAAGATAAAGTATCCCCCAATAAGACTCATGCCTATTGAAAAACCAACTTCAGCTATTAAAGTAAATACATCCATAATGCCTATTTATAAAAAAAGGGGGCATAGCCCCCTTTCTGTTTGAAAAATAATCTAAAGATTATTCATTTGCGAGTTTTTCGAAGTAAGACATAGTATCCTCTTCATCAGCGTCAGCAGTGTTGAATGTTGGTGCTGGTTCTTCTTTCATGACGGGTGAAGGTTCTACTGGAAAATCATCCATTACATCTTCAGCTGATCCAGTTGGAAT
>MDSV01125230.1_pt1 | contig 14301 bp, 12 predicted proteins | sample 810851 | NCBI WGS metagenome assembly MDSV01 (sample SAMN05326640, study PRJNA326480) | marine metagenome | isolation source: seawater | place: Atlantic Ocean: North East | collected 2012 | reverse complement strand
GGAACCATCGATCCAAGCAAGGTTCAGAATGCAGCCCAGAATGCTCTTATTGGAAACGTCGAAGATGTTGCTCAACAACTCCTCGAACGCTTCCATCCTGATGATCGTGTTATGGCTTGGTTTGACTTCTTCAATCACGACAGCGACCGTGTTTGTCGAAACATGCGGGCCTACATGCAAAAGGTTGCTCCCCTCGTGGAAGAGTTGCTCGGAGCTGATTGAAGATGCGAATCAATCATCACAATCACTCCGCCGTTAAGCCTGGTCGTCCAGGAAGTGAGTTGTTTCCCGATTCCCCTTTGGGTGAGCAGGTCGAGGGCATACCTACCGGCCGAGATGTCGCATGGGAGCCATTGGTCGATTACCGGCGCAACGGTGTTTCTGAAACCACAATTCATGGGGCAGTAGCATGGGCTCACGGCGATGAGGTGATTCACTCCTTCGGAGGAAACGTCCTTTGTTACGGTCGATCGATGATGAAACCATTTATGCTCAAAGCATTCGTCAATGAATTGGAAGATCTTTCGTGGGAACAGAAAGCAATCTCCGTGGCAAGTCACAATGGGGATACGGAACACGTAGCAGCAGCGCAATCATTGCTGTCTCAGTCGGAATGGCCATTGATGCTCACTCCTCTTGACGTTCCGTTAATTCAATTTGGTCGTCAGGTTCGCCGACCTCGACGTTGGTATCACACTTGCTCGGGTGAACATGCTGCTATTCTACGCGGTTGCCGGGAGAAAGGCTGGAATCGCGCAGGATATACATTGCCAAGTCACCAAGTTTTTGATGCATACCTGACAGAAATTCGACGATTCCTTGGTGAAGATTGGATACCGTTGCGAATCGCAAAGGATGGATGTGGTTTGCCAACAGTATCCAACACGGTTGCAGAACTTGCTCAGATCTATGCTGGACTGGTCCGTGATAAGGACGCAGATTGGATTTGGGAATCGATGGTCCGTCATCCCGATCTTGTTGGCGGGTTCAATCGATTGGATTCGACGATACTGAAAGCAGGTGAAGGATCGGTCATTGCTAAGGAAGGTGCAGATGGTCTCCTTGGTCTTGCTATCGAACATCCTGATTATCCGAAAGGTCTCGGCATCGTTATCAAAATCGCACACGGTTGGAACGCTCAAGCAACATGGTATGTTGCACGCGCCATCCTTGGAGTGTTGGGAATCGATTTGAGAAATCCATATCCCCTCCATCGCCAAAAAGCGTTCATCGTTCCAGGCATTGTCCCTGATCAATATCTTGGCTTATTGGAAACCATTCCAACTTGGGATGAATGGGATCCTGACCAAGACCGTTGGATGTACGATGCGGAGTTGGAGTCATGAACGCCTTGAATTTCATTGGAGGCGTCTTTGTTGATGCTCAAGATGAAAAGACGATCAACAACATCAATCCAGCAACAGGTCAAGTGATTGGAACGATAACTCGCTCGAATGCTCCCGATGTTGATGCTGCAGTCCATGCCGCATCGGTGGCGCAATCTGAGTGGTCGAGATTGACCATGTTGGAACGTGCAGATTGGTTGGATAAGATCGCCGATGGATTGGAACGTCGGAAAGAAGAACTTGCTCAACGAGAATCAAGAGATACTGGAAAACCCCTTGCTCTTGCACGTCGAGTCGACGCTCAACGATCGATTGAAAACTTCCGTTTCTTTGCTGACTTTGCACGGAAACAAGAACCTGAAGTGTTTGAAATGAGTGATGCAACAAACATTGTCCATCGGAATCCGATCGGAACGGTAGGGCTCATCACTCCTTGGAATCTTCCTCTCTATCTGCTAAGCTGGAAGGTTGCCCCTGCACTACTCATGGGCAATACCATTGTTGCAAAACCAAGTGAAATGACGCCACTGACCGCAAATCTTCTCTGTGAAGTCTCTACTGAGATTGGTCTCCCTGCAGGCGTTCTCAACATAGTTCACGGTTACGGGCCAGAGGTGGGTCAAGCAATTCTTGAACACCCTGGGATACGTGCAATCTCCTTCACGGGCGGAACTGCTACAGGACGGCATGTTGCTGCAACTGCAGCACCGATGTTCAAGAAACTCTCATTGGAACTTGGCGGAAAGAATGCGACAATTATTCTCGATGATGCTGATCTTGAATTGGCCGTTGACGGTGCAGTGCGAGCAGGATTTACCAACGGTGGTCAGGTTTGCCTTTGCGGGTCACGAATTCTTGTCCATGCTTCCATTGCTGATCGATTCATTGCTCAACTTGTTGAGCGCGTCAATGGAATGATCTGTGGTGATCCCAAGGACGATGCCACTCACATTGGCGCATTGATCAGCCAAGAGCATCTGCAAAAAGTCGAATCATACATCGAACTAGGCGTTGAGGAAGGAGGAACAATTCTGACAGGTGGCACTCGGGAAATGACGAGTATTCCTGATGCGAATCCAGATGGAGCATTTCTGAGACCAACCATCATCGATGGGCTTCCACATACATCTCGTACATCAACTGAAGAAATCTTTGGACCCGTTGTAACAGTCCATCGATTTGAATCGGATGAAGAGGCCATTGCGATGGCGAATGCAACAGAGTACGGTCTGGCTGGGTCGATTTGGTCAAAGGATACAGAGCGTGCTCACGCTCTTGCTCAGAACATAGAAACAGGAATCATTTGGGTCAACACTTGGTTGCATCGTGACTTGCGAACACCTTTCGGGGGTGTCAAGAACTCTGGAGTCGGTCGTGAAGGCGGAGTTTGGAGCCTCGGATTCTTTTCTGAACCGCTCAATGTTTGCATTAAAAACGATTGATTTCATTGGCGAGCCTTTGAAATGTTGAATTCAATCGGAAGCATGAGGCAGAACAATGTCAGTTCACAGCAAGGCAACGAAAGTAACCACGCACACGCTTCAAGAAATGAAGCGCGCGAATGAACCCATTACCATGCTGACCGCATACGATTACTCCCTTGCTCGACTTGTTGATGCTGCAGGAGTTGATGTCATACTTGTTGGCGATTCTGCTTCCAATGTCATGGCCGGTCAAGTGACAACAGTTCCCATGACACTGGATCATATGATCTATCATGCTCAATGTGTTCAACGAGCCGTTGATCGTGCACTCATTGTTGTTGACATGCCTTTTGGAACTTACCAAGGTAATTCTCGACAGGCTCTTGAAAGTGCAATTCGCATCATGAAGGAAGCAGAGGGTCATGCTGTCAAACTTGAGGGTGGGTCAGAGATTGTTGAATCCATTGAACGGATTCTCACTGCTGGGATTCCAGTTATGGGCCATCTTGGCTTGACGCCACAAAGCATCTACAAATTCGGAACCTACAGTGTCCGTGCAAAAGAAGATGAGGAAGCTGAAAAGTTGATTGCTGATGCAAAACTCTTGGAAGCGGCTGGTTGTTTTGCAATTGTCCTCGAAAAGATTCCAAAAGAATTGGCCCAACGTGTCCAGGGAGAACTCAACATTCCAGTCATTGGTATCGGCGCAGGTCCTCATTGCGATGGCCAAGTTTTAGTTCTGCATGATCTACTAGGAATTACAATGGACTTTTCGCCACGCTTCCTTCGACGATATCTCAACCTCGCAGAAGAAATCGACGGTGCAATTCGATCGTATTGTGATGATGTCCGTTCAGGGGATTTCCCCAACGAGTCCGAGTCCTACACTTCCTAGAGGAACAAGTTGAATGCAAGGACGCCTCCACCAAAGGCGCCAATGTTGACCGCCATCCCATGCCACAAACCGTACCGGAACGGTGGGAATTCGAATTGAAGCCAAAATGAACTGATGAATAACCATGCAATGGCCGGAATAAATCCTGCCAAATACAGGGATGAAGAACCAAACATCCATACCATGGAAAGGAAGCATGCTGTTACTGCAAATCCTAACGCATATTCTCCTGCACGACTTGATTCCATTCCAACGAGTTGTTTGTAGATAAGAGGAGATGAGAGAAGGTACAATGCAAATGCTCCGTGTACAGGATTCGGTACGAATGTGTCGATTCTTGGCATCACCGTAAGTTGCCACACTGCTCCAAAGAACATTCCGATTAAGAGTGGTGCCATCATGTGACGGAGCATGTCTTGGAAGATTTCATCCTGCGTTACTGCAGGTTCAGTCTCATCTACTACATCCTGAGGTTTTGAGGTAGGTGGGGTATCAATACCTTCCTCTGCCATGTTGTCTGCTCAAACCCTTCTCGTTTGAGGTTTAGCCTTCGCTTGCGATGCATCCATATGCGACTTGTGTTTGGTATAGACATGGCCAAAGGTTCGATTGTTGCAGGTTGTCTAGCACCTCACCCGCCCCACTTGGTATACGCAGAAAACCCCCCGCAGAATGAGCCTACCTCAGAAGGCGGTTGGGAGCAATTGCGCTGGGGTTATGAACGCCTTCGTGAATCGCTTTCAAAAATTGATCATGATGTTCTGGTGATTCTTTCTCCACATTGGCAAACCTATGTCGGCACCCACTTCCTAGGGCTACCTCACTTCGAGGGGCTTTCCGTCGATCCTGTCTTCCCGAATTTGTTTCGATATTCCTATGATCTCAACATCGATGTCGAACTGAGCAAAGCCATTCATGACAAAGCCGCAGAATCTGGTTTGGCTGTCAAGATGATGGAGAATCCTGATTTCCGAGTGGATTACGGAACCATCACCACAGGCCACATGGTGAATCCTGCCTTTGACAAACCAATGGTCGTCATTTCTTCGAACCGTTCACGTCATTATTACTCAGTCGAAGTCATGCAAGAAATGATGATGGAACTTGGTCGAGTGACCCGAGATGCAATTCTTGCGAGTGGGAAGAAGGCAGTTGTTCTTGCCTCCAATTCGCTCTCACATCGTCATTTCACGACGGAGTCGGACGTTCCTGAGGACATGAGTAAAGAGCACATTACAAGTCATGCCATGCATTTGTGGGATATGCGTATTATCGAATACATGCGTACAGGTCAAGCCCAGCGCATCATCGATGAAATGCCTGAATTCACAGAACAGGCGATTGCAGAATCCGATGGTGGAGGATTGACCTGGCTGCTAAGCACTCTTACAGTTCCCTCATACCCTGCTATCCTCCACGGATATGGGACCATCATTGGGACAGGGAATGCAATTGTCGAATGGCCGTGTTATGCACATGAGGAGGTTTGAGCATGAGCAATCCAATCGTTGCCTCTTATGTTGTACCGGTTCATCCACACCCGCTATTGGTCCCTGAACAAAACGATGGATGGCAACGTCTTCGTGATGCATTTGATGAGGCGCGTGATCACATTGCAAAAAGTGATGCTGACCTTTTGATCATCTATTCAACCACATGGCCGAGCATCATCGGTCATCAGATTCAAGCCGATCCGAATCCAACTTGGACACTTGTCGATCAGGATTTTCACGATCTTGGTTCCATGGAGTATTCGTTTCGAATCGATGCTGAATTCGCAGAAGCCTGGAACGAAGCCAACCACGTACGAGGCTTGCAAAGTCGAACCGTAGCGTACCACGGTTTCCCAATCGATGTAGGTTCGGTTGTAGCACTCAAACTTCTCAATCCAGACAATGCGATACCCGCGGTTATCGTATCATCAAACGTGTATGCAAACCGTGCGGAGACAACCGTTCTCGCAAAATCATGTTTGGATGTTCTTGGCGCAACTGGAAAGAAAGCGGTTGCAGTTACTGCGATGTCGATGTCAAATCGAATGTTCACGGAATTTATTGATGCATCCGAGGATAAGATTCACTCTCTGAAGGATGATGAGTGGAATCGTAAGGTCTTGGAATTCCTTGAAGAGGGACGGCTTGAAGACGTTGCTCAACTCTCTCGAACCATTCATCAACAAATTCGTGTGCAAAAAGTGGTCACATTCAAACCAATGTGGTGGCTTTCAGCAATGAACGACAACCGAAACGATCTCACTGGACGTGTACTTGCATACGAGGCATTGCACGGAGCGGGTGGTGCTGTAGTTCATCTTGATCCAACTTCAAACGGAATGGGTGACAAAGAGTACGATGAGGATGACGTTGAAATCTATCATGGCGAACGAGGTGTTCTTGATGCGGCTGAATCCAGTGATGAATCCAATCCATTGCAAGGTGCTGCAGATGAGGGGCCAGAACTCTGGGATCCTGCAGAAGGAAAAGATGCAGTCAATACAGATGCTGCCCCAAAGCCGGTAGGGCTCTATCCGCATGCCCGTCGAGTTGGTGATTTACTCTATCTTTCGGGAGTTGGGCCTCGGCAACCGGGTACAAATTCGATTCCAGGTGGCCCTATTCGTGATGCGGATGGAACGCCACTCGAATACGATATCAAAGCTCAGACACGAGCCGTCGTGGAGAACATCGCTCGGATATTGGAGGAAGCAGGTTCGTCGATGGATAAGGTCGTTGATGTGACCTCCTTCCTTGTTGATATGGATCGTGATTTTGCGGGTTACAACGAGGTGTGGGCTGAAACACTTGGTCACTACGGGCCAACAAGGACGACGCTTGCCATTCGCGCCCTTCCCACACCAATCGCTGTAGAAATGAAAGTGATTGCAAAGATTTGATTTTCCGGAATCCGGATGTTTGTATCCTCAAAAAAGGCAAGAGAATATATCCTTTGTTTGCTTGAGGGTGTTTGTAGGTACGGTTAGTGACTTATATCGGGGATTTTGTTATGCCAATTTCGAAACTCGATGCCTTGGTTGAAAAAGGCACGGATACTATCAAAAAAACGCTTAAGCGGAGCGTTGGTCTTGCTGGCGTTGTCATCATTTCCTTATCGGCAATGCTTCCTGGCATTTTCGTAACGCCGACCTTTGCTGCTGAAATCATGGGTGCAGGGATTTGGCTTGCTTTCATCGTTGCCGCCGCAGTTGTTCTACCTGCAGCAATATCGAAAGCAGAATTGGCTTCAGGAATGCCATCGAGCGGCGGTTCGTATGTCTATCTTGAGCGTACCTACGGGCCACTTGTCGGTACAATCAGCGGTCTCGGTCTTTGGGCCTCATTCCTCCTTAAATCAGGGTTCGCACTGATTGGCTTTTCTGCATATTTTATTGCAGTAACAACGTACTTTGATGTCGACATGGAGATGATGGTTCTCTCGATGAGTGCTTTGGTCCTCATTACCATCATCAATATTCTTGGTGTCAAGAAGGTCAAGGCCATTCAAACACCGGTTTTGTTCGTCACTCTTGGCATGCTTCTCATCACGTGCATTGCCGCATTCTTTGCTGATGATTTTGATGGAGGTCGGCCCTTCAAGGCTGCCTTTGATGCGGATCTTTGGACACTTGCTGAGACGTCGGCATTCGTCTTCGTTGCCTATGCAGGCGTAACGAAGGTAGCTGCTATTGGTGGCGAAGTCAAAGACCCTGAAAAGAACCTCCCTGCAGGGATGTTGCTTTCGTTGCTTATTGCCACAATCCTGTATTCATTAATTGCCTACCTCATGATGGCTGCTATTCCTGGCGAATGGTGGTTTGATTCAAGTGGGAACGTTGTCGAAAACCCAATCTTCATCTTTGCTGAAAAGGTCGCAGGGACTGAGTTTGGAATCTTCGCAGCAATCATTTCTGTTCTTGCTATGATTTCGATGGCATTAGCAGGTATTCTTGCTTCATCTCGCTTCTTGTATGCAATGGGGCAAGACAAGTTGTTGCCACCTGCCCTCGAAAGAGTGCATCCAACCTTCGAGACACCTCATTGGCCAATCATCATCACGGGACTTGCAATGGGTCTTGCAATATTCTTCGTTCCATTGAAGGATGTTGTGAAACTCGCTTCAGGCTTCAAAATTATGATTTTCATCATGATCAACACATGTGTTATTATTCTTCGTCAAACAAGCGACCGACATGGCTGGAATCCGTCCTACAAAGGTATCCTCTACCCATTCATGCAACTGTGGGGTATCTTCGCAGGCTTGTTCTTGATTTATTTCATCGGAACAAAGGCTTTGATTGGAGCATCTGCGGCAATCGGTTCAGGCTTTTTGACGTACTATCTGTATGGATGGAAGCATGCGAAGGTCACCCAAACGCCATTCCAAACGTTGTTTGGTGATGCCGAAATTGAATCGGAGTAATGCACTAACGCTTGTACGCATCCGATGCATTTTTTCCAGCATCGACAAATAGACTTGGAAGGAATCCATGAATGATCAATTGGACGGTTCCTAGCAAGAACCGAAACGCTAGTTTGAATGCCCCTATCATGTGTTCAAAGTATCCCATTCCAACGTCTTTTAGATGTCCCATTGTCGGAACTCGCGGTGGTTTACTCTTTACTCTATGCACTGATTTTGCAGATACGAGAGAAATATCCTGAAGATCAGATGCTTCGAAGCCTTCCGCCATCTACCGGTAGAGAAACACCGCGAATAGCTCCTGCAGCAGGAGATGCGAGGAAGGCGATTACTGATGCTGTTTCGAGTGGATCAATAAGACGCTCAATCGGCACTTGACTCATCCAACCATCATGAATGGCTTCAATAGACTTCCCTGTTCGCTCGTGAATGGATTGGGCAAGGCTGCCAAGACGTTCTGTGTCGGTAAAACCGGGAAGGACATTGTTGATTGTAATCGATGGATGTAGCTCTCGCGAGAGCGATTTCGCCCACGATGCCATTGCGCCACGGAGCGTGTTTGATACCCCGAGGTTCGGAATAGGTTCACGTACGCTTGTCGATACGATTTGAATAATACGTCCATAATCTGCAATGATCATGCTTGGAGTAAGCAACTTGACCAACGTGTGGGCTGCATGGAGATGACGTGTGAAAGGTTGTGCCAACTCTTCGACACTCGCATCGAGCAATGGTCCACCCGGAGGTCCACCTGCGTTGTTAACGAGGATGTGGATGGGCCCTTGGTCGAGAATCGGTTGGATGCGCCCTTCGAGTGAATCCGTATCTTCCAAATCGAGGACAAGAATCTGGTGAACTCCTTCTCCTAGCGATGAGATTTCTGAGAGCAATGTGTTGAGTTGATCTTCACTTCGTGAGGCGAGGATAACATTCGCTCCTGCCTTTGCCATAATGCGCGCAGTTGCAGCGCCAATTCCACGACTCGCACCACAAATAAGCGCTGTTTTTCCTTCAAGTGCATTGTCACTGAGAACGGATTGGTCTCTAAGGAGGTCCATGTGGTGACGAATGGTTACCCTGTCTTAGTGGTTCGCTCTCAAAGCCAATCGAGTATTGCTTCTTGTTGCACCAACCAATCATCGCTCGCAGCGTCGATGATGCTGTAATGATCCCCGGGCAACCAAACCTTTTGGATATCGCAACCTTTTGCACTCATTGCACGTGCATAGGATTCACTTTGCTCAAGAGGTACATCGATATCTCGTTCGCCGTGAATCAGCAAAACAGGTGAGCGTGGCGGTAAATCTACTGGATTTACTTTCTTCCACAGGGCTTCATTTTCATACGGCATACAACCCATCCACTTCCGAATAGCATCTCCTTCATCACTCAATTGAGCATCATCCGCTCCAAACAGGTCGGTAATAGGGGCCTGAGCAATCGCTAACCATGGCTTTCTCTCGGACTTGCTTGCCATCAAGAGTGCGAGATGTCCTCCTGCAGAATGGCCCATCACCATGCTTCTGGTGATGTCAATACCCGGAAGGAGTGCAAGTTGGCCCCAAGCTCGGAGAACATCGGATAATGTGTCCATCCATACGCCTTCATCCCCTTCGCTCCACCTTCGAAATTCGATGTTCCATGCCGCAACACCTGCATCACTCAAGGCATTTGCAATTGGCTGCATTAACTCAGATGTGTACTCCTTTTTCCAAAACCCACCATGGATCAGCATGATGCACGGAACACCGTGATCGTTCTGGAAAGGAGACGGTTCGTCTGGCATGTGCAAATCTGCATATTGCCACGATTCAGCGCCCCATTGCATTCTGTCGATGGGCATGGTAGCCAACTCATGGCGTAACTCGGTGACGGTCGCGAGGGAACAAAACGGTTTCACGAACGTTTCGGGAACCGGTCAGCACCATCAACAGACGAGCGACTCCAAGTCCCCAACCTGCGTGAGGAGGGGCTCCGAAACGGAATCCGTCGGTATAGAATGCGAAATCTTCAGGGTTCAGTCCCTTACTTCGTAGATTCTCTTCAAGAATATCCACATTATGCTCTCGCTGACCTCCACTTGTCATTTCATCGCGTCCGTAATTCAAATCGAATCCACGACTCAATTGTTCTCCAGTCGAACCATTTTCTCCGGGCACATGGTGGATGTAGAACGGTTTCATTTCCATTGGCCATCGTGGAAGGAAGTGGAATCCTGGATATTTAGCTGCAATAATGTCGCAATGCGACGAATCAATATCATCACCCCATCGAATATCTTCACCAGCATCTTGAACCATCTTGATCGCTTCACAATACTCGATTCGAGGGAAGGGTAGGCTTGGAGTTTCAACGGCAATTGGTTCCAATTCTTGGGTTACTCGGTACTCATTGATGGTGTCAATGTGCTCTTGATCGTTTTCTGCAACACATTTCCATATGTGGTGAATCATACGTTCCTGAACGCCCATGACGTCTTCATCCGTCATCCATGCTGCTTCAATATCAAAGGAAATGAATTCATTGAGGTGGCGGTATGTGTCGTGGTTTTCTGCTCGGAATGCAGGTCCGATTTCGAACACTCGCTCCATTCCTCCTAAGATTGCAAGTTGCTTGTACAACTGTGGGCTTTGTGAAAGGAATGCGGGGGTATCAAAGTACATCATTGGGAACAGATTGGTTCCACCTTCAGACGCTGAAGCAATGATCTTTGGTGTGTTGATTTCTTTGAACCCTTCAGTGATGAGATGTTCTCGTCCATATTGCAAGACACGAGCCCTTAGCGTAAACATGGCGTTGACATGTGCTCTACGTAGGTCGAGAAATCGATTGTCCAAACGAGTATCAAGACCGATGGATACGTTATCCGTGATGCCAAGTGGAAGAGGAACGTTTGCTCGTGTGAGGACATTCACACCAGTTGCAACGATTTCGTATGCTGGAGGTGGAGGTGTTTCTCCATCCTTGAGTTTAGGAGGGCGCTTTTGAGCAACCGTTCCAGTGAACTGAAGTGTTGATTCTCGAGTCATTCGTTGAACTAAGTCAAGATTTTCGTCTCCTATCGCGTCTCCTTTGAGGAAGATTTGGAGTTTCCCGGTTCCGTCTCGTAGGTCAACAAAGCAAATCGCGCCTTTTCCTCTGTTCGCCTCCATGAAGCCACAGACGGTAACTTCGCTTCCAACAAGGTCGGCTCCTTTGGTTTGGATTTCGCCTAGTGTATGGGTTCGGTATGCTGTAGGATGCCAGTCAGCCATGGCAATTCCTGCGTGATGTTCCTAAAATAGCAATCGCCAGAATCAATTGCTTTCAAAAAACCAAACCTTTGATAATGTGAATCCACGCGGCTGAGGCATGACACGACGCATGTTCAGTTCTGAATCGGTAACTTGTGGTCACCCAGACAAGGTCTGTGACGCTGTATCTGATGCTATCGTTGACGCTTGTTTGGCCATCGATACGAACGCTCGTGTCGCAGTCGAAACCTGCATCAAGGGAATGCCAGAAAAGAGTGTAATTGTCCTCGCTGGAGAAGTTTCACTCGAGGGAGATGCTCCTGATTATGCATCGGTTGCTCGGCAGGCTGCGGCAGACATTGGCTACACTTCCCACGATATTGGAATGGATGCTACGGATGCTTCATTGTGTGATGTATTGGTATACGTTACCACGCAGTCCACCTTCATCAACCAAGGTGTTGACCGAGACAATATCGATTCTCAAGGTGCTGGCGATCAAGGTCTAATGTTTGGTTATGCATGCGACGAAACCGAAGCATATGCTGACCTCGAGGGTCGTTACTTCCCACTTGCAGCGGCTCTCTCTCAACGGCTTTCACGTCGTCTTAAGACTGTGCGAGAAGAAAGCATTCTTCCATGGGCTCGCCCTGATGGAAAGACGCAGGTCACCGTTGCATATGGTGAAGATGGGTCGATCATTGGTGTCGATACTGTCATCATCGCAATCCAACACGATAAACACCTGAAGGACCAATTCGATGGCTCAGTGGAAAAAGAACTTGAACACATTCGTGAACAAATCACCGAACATGTTGTTGAGACAACCATTCCAAGTGAACTCCTCATGCCTGGCTACAAACTCATCGTTAATGGAACAGGTCGTTTCGCTGACCCAGGTGGTCCATACGCAGATGCAGGGTTGACCGGGCGGAAGATCATCGTCGATACCTACGGTGGAATGGGTCGTCATGGTGGCGGTGCATTCAGCGGAAAAGACCCGTCGAAAGTTGACCGAAGTGCTGCTTATGCGGCACGCTGGGCTGCAAAACATGTGGTAGCCGCAAAGTTGGCAACAAAGTTTGAGATTCAACTCGCCTATGTCATTGGCGTTGCAGAACCTGTGAGTCTGATGGTCGATTCCTTTGGAACAGGAGTCATTTCCGATGAAGAACTTGCTAAGCGGGTTCAATCGGCGTTCGACTTCCGTCCTGCCGCCATTGCTCGCGACCTCGATCTCCTTCACCCAATCTACAAGGAGACCTCTTCGGGTGGTCACTTCGGTAGGCCTCCTACCGAACAAGGTCATTTCCCATGGGAACGTATCGATTCTGCTCGTATCGAACACTTGCTCCAATCGTGAACTTTTCATCCTTGAAACCGATTCGCTCAAGTGGTGATAACGCCTCGCAAGTATTGTTCCCATGTCGCAACTCTCCATACGTGCAGTCGTTTTGGTAGGAATCATGCTGCTTGCAAGCGCATCTCCACTTGCCCAATTCACGCGAGCAGATTCTCAAATCGAACTCTCAACAGATGTGAGTCACATGATTTTAACTCCAGGGGAATCAATGAACCTCACACTTACTATCGGAAATAACGGTTCCTCGATTGAAACATACGATGTCGAGACAACAACGAATGGGCTTTCTTCGTTGTGGAGTGCTACTCCGAGTTCGAATACTGTTTCGAACGTCCTGCCAACCTACAATGCAACCACAACCATTGTGGTTCAACTTGCAGAGACAGCAACGCCCAGTGACAACGGTAAATTCACCATTGTTGTCAACGAGAGCGATGGTGTTGCTTCGACCTCCATTGATGTCTTTGTCAGCGTCGCAGTTGTATACAATCCGCATCTTGATGCAACAGGTGTTGGCGACCAAGGCTTACTTGCAATTCAGCCTGGTCAAACCGTTGATCTCTCCATTCCTGTCAGCAACCATGGTTCAGTGATGGACTCTTACCTTCTCGGTGTCGGTGAAGAACCAGATCTCAGTGGATGGTGGGCCAATTATTCCTCAAGTGACAGTTCGAATACGTCCACAACGGTCCCAACATGGTCACCTTCAGTGAGTGACGTTCTCATGTTTGGGAACTCGTACACCTCTGCAAACGGCCTTTCCTCCATGCTCGAAGAATTGTTGCGAAGCGCACATAGTCCAAGCAACACCTCTGATTTCACCGGCGGTGGAATGACCATTGCAGACCATTGGGATGATGTCAACACTTCCGCAAGTCCACAGAACCTTTCGCTGGCTTCTGGAATTTGGGACACCATCGTAGTTCAAGATCAATCCCAAATCCCCGGCTTCCTTCGTACCAACGCCGATTGGCTCGCCAGCAAAAATGGAAGTGTTGATCTCGCAGATCGAATTGACACTGAAGGTGGTGCGATGATGCTACTGATGACATGGGGTTACCGAAGTGGGGATGCAATGAATCCAACACTGTACCCTAATTACACCGTGATGCAGGACCGTTTGGAAGAGGGGTACCTCGATTATCGAGACAACATCTCGCTCTCTACCTCTGCTGAGATTTACATCGCTCCAGTCGGGCTAGCATTCAAGCACATACACGATTCAATCGTTGCATCAGGAGGAAATCCACAGTCCCCTACTTCGACCTTCTATGGGCTTTACACAGCAGATGGAAATCACCCCTCAACTTCAGGGTCTTATCTCACAGCTTGTGTTCTCTTTGCTGCTTTAACGGGCGATTCACCGGTGGGACTGACCGATAACACCACCATGGATGCTACCCTACGATTAACCCTCCAACAAACTGCAGCAGAGGTTGTGTTCAATGGTTCCTCAGCATATTCCTATCCTTGGGAATCCTCCGGAGCAATCCAAGCAATGAATCAGAATGCAGCATTCCCTGCAGGATGGGAGGTTCGTTGGTTGGACGATCAAGTGGAAAATCTCTCTGCAAATGGTCAAGAAACAGCAACCTTGCGCATCTCCATTCCTTCAGATGCCAGT
>MDSV01102220.1_pt1 | contig 14303 bp, 10 predicted proteins | sample 810851 | NCBI WGS metagenome assembly MDSV01 (sample SAMN05326640, study PRJNA326480) | marine metagenome | isolation source: seawater | place: Atlantic Ocean: North East | collected 2012 | reverse complement strand
GGATCATGTCCAATTGCAATAAATAATCCATCAATCTTTAATTCATCAATTTTATTTGTTTTTACATTTTTAATTTTTAAACCTTTAACATTTTTAGGTTCTTTGTCTCCAATTACTTCTTCAACTACACTATCCCAAATAATTTCAATTTTTTTATTATCCATTAATTTCTTTTGAAGCATCTTTTCAGCTCTTAGAGAATCTCTTCTATGGATTAGCTTAACTTTTGAAGCAAATTTAGTTAAAAACATAGCTTCTTCTACCGCAGCATTTCCACCACCAACAACAGCAACTTCTTTTTCTTTAAAAAAGAAACCATCACATGTTGCGCATGCAGAAACACCAAAACCTCTAAATTTTTGCTCAGATTCAATATTTAACCATCTTGCTTGAGCACCAGTAGAAATAATAATGCTATCAGCAGTATATTTTTGACCACCGTCTCCAATTGCTTCAAATGGTTTAGATTTTAAATTTACAGACGCAATATGGTCTTCAATCATTTCCGTACCAACAGCTTTAGCTTGGTCTCGCATTTCTTCCATTAGCCAAGGTCCTTGGATTACCTTTGCAAATCCAGGGTAATTTTCTACATCAGTAGTAGTTGTTAATTGTCCTCCTGGTTCCATTCCAGAAATCATTATAGGTTTAAGCATTGCTCTTGCAGCATAAACAGCTGCAGTATAACCAGCTGGTCCTGAACCGATAATTAAAGTTTTTGTATGTTTTATAGAATTTTTATTCATAAACCTATTATGTAGGTACTTTTTTTTAAATTTTAATACTTAAATTTAACCAATTATTTTTGACCAAAGGTTTCATTAAATTGATTATTAACTCTAACAAAAGTTGTGCATTTACTTAATTGCTTAAGAGAAGGAGCTCCTACATAAGTGCAGCTACTTCTGATACCACCAAGAATATTTAATACTGTATCTTTTATTTTTCCTCTATATTCAAGCCTTACTGTTTTGCCTTCACTACTTCTGTAATTAGCAAGTCCTCCATAATGTTTTTTAACAGCAGTATTTGAGCTAGAACCATAAAATTCAATGAACTTAGATCCATTTTTTTTAACAATTTTACCTTTACCCTCGTCGTGGCCTGCAAACATTCCTCCAAGCATAACAAAATCAGCCCCAGCGCCAAAAGCCTTTGCAACATCACCAGGACAAGTACATCCTCCGTCTGCTATAATATGAGCCCCAAGACCATGAGCGGCATCTGAACACTCTATAACGGCACTTAATTGAGGATAGCCCACACCAGTTTGGATTCTTGTAGTACATACACTGCCAGGACCGATTCCTACTTTCACAATATCAGCACCACTTAATATTAATTCTTGAGTCATGTCGGCTGTAACTACATTTCCTGCAATTATTGTTTTTGTTGGATATTTTTCTCTTACAGATTTTACAAATTTACTAAAATGGTCTGAATAACCATTAGCAATGTCTATACATATAAACTGAAAAAAACTGTATTCTTTTAAAATATCATTAATTCTTTTAAAATCCTTATCACTAGTGCCCGTGCTTAATGCAATATTTTGATAAATTGATTTTATGTATGAACAGCGCTTAATCATTTTAGCATCATGTTGTTTTGTCAAACTCGTCATTAAACCAAATTCTGAAAGATTTTTTGCTACTTCTAATTCACCTACACCATCCATGTTTGCTGCCATTATAGGAGTCCCAGACCATTCATTATTACTGTATTTAAACTTGTAGGTACGTTTTAAATCAACCTCTTTTCTACTATGAAGAGTGCTTCTCTTTGGTCTAAAGAGAACATCTGAATAATCTAGCTTAATATCTTCTTCGATACGCATTTTCAGAGCTAATGTATATATGCTTTAACTATCAATTCAATAAAAACAAATGTGTTTGGATAAATTAAATTTTGAAATATAAATAAATAAAAATGGCTAAATTAAAAGCTTTATTATTAACAGAAGGCTATCACGGGATGATTAGCCAAACCGAAGGTCTAGCAAAAGCTCTGGATGTTGAATTTCACCATAAGATTGTACGATTAAGTTGGCCATGGAACTATATTCCTCCAAGATTTACACCAAAGTTAGAAATAGTTTTAAAGGATAAAAACTATATATCAAATAATGAAAAATTTGATCTATTAATTTCATGTGGAAGAAAAAGTATTATCCCTTCTATTCTGCTAAAGAAAAAACATAACAATATTTTTACAATACATGTACAAGATCCAAAAATTAATCTTAACTATTTTGATATAGTTATTGCACCAGAACATGATGGAGTAAAAGGAAAAAATGTAATTAATTCAAAAGGAGCAATTCATTACATAACAAAAGAACAAATTGAAAAATCAAAAAATTATTTAATTAATAAAGTTAAAAATAAAAAAATTATAGCATTGATATTAGGTGGTCCAAACAAATATTATAGTTTTGATAATAAAGAAGTATCTAAATTATTTAACCAAATAAAAATAAATTTTCCATCACAATATTATCAATTAATCATAATTCCTTCAATGCGTACTCCGCAAAAAACTATTGAAATTGCTAAAAAGGAATTTTTAAATGATAGTTACATATTTACAGAAGTTGATAAACAAGCTTATCTTTCTTCTTTTGCTATAGCAAATAGTATTGTAGTTACTTGTGATTCTATTTCAATGATTTCTGAAGCCGCTACTTCTGGTAAGCCAATTTTTATTGGACATATGAAGGTAAAAAAAAATAATTATAGATTTAAAAAATTTTTTCAATTATTTAATGATATGGGTATAACTAAAAATTTAGGTGAAAAGACTGATAGTTGGAAATATAAAAGCTTAGATGAAGCAAATAGAATAGCTAAAATAATAAAACAAAAAATAGAAAATTATGACTTTTCTTAAATCGATTTTAAATAACTCTAGAGAGCACGATATTCCATTTAAGCATTGGGAGATAAAAGAACCACTATCAAAAGAAGCTATTCAAGAAATAATAAACGTAGATATACCAGATGTAAGCAAGCATAATTTAGTTTACGATGGAACAAGAGCACTTGATAATGGTGCACCAGAATTTAGAGAAGGAATTTCATCAGGAGGAAAAGCTATAAAATTTAGATGTTTTATAACAAAAGATAATTCTGAAAAATTTCCTGAATTAGTAAAATTTATTAATGAATTACAATCAAAAAAAACTTATGAAAAAATTTCAAAGCTAATTAATAAAGATCTAAAAAATTCCTATGTAAGAGTAGAAGTTATATGTGATAGAAAAGGATTTTGGCTAAAACCTCACTGCGATATTAAAGAGAAATTGTTATCATGTCTTTTGTTTGTTAACGAATTTAATGAGTCTGAGAGCTTAGGTACTGACTTTTATGATGAAAAATTAGAAAAAGTTAAGACAGTACCTTATAAAAATAATTATGGTTATTTTTTTTCAAGTAGCTCAAATACGTGGCATGGTATGGAAAAGAAAGAAATTGTAAAAGAAAGACGTTGTTTGCAAGTAAATTATGTAACTTTTCCTACTGATTGGAAAGTAGAATAATTTCTACTATCTGGTTTGATTTAAAGATGGTTTTTTAATAATATTTTTAAACTATAAGGATGATGAAGTAATTTTTTTTTTGGGATCAAAAAAAGGTTTTTCCACAACAACACATTTAAACTTTTCATCATTTATTTGAATTTCTAATTCTGTATTAATTTTTGAATATTCAATATTTACCATAGCAAGTGCAATATTTTTTTTTAGTCTTGGAGAGTAAATAGCAGAGGTTACTTTTCCAATTTTTTTACCATCAGATAACAATATCCAAAAAGTCGTGTTTGGCCCTTTTAAGGCCTTACATTTAATTTCTAAACCAATTTGTTTACGTTTTATACCTTCTGCTTTAATTTTTTTAAGAGCTTTTTTACCAACAAAATCAATATTTGAATCTAAATTTACCAATCTATCCATTCCTATTTCAAATGGATTTGTATTTATATCTGCATCAGCATGATATGAAAGCATACCACCCTCAATTCTTCTAATTGAAGATGTGTGTCCGGGTTGAAGTCCAAAATCTTTTCCTACAAACATTATTTTTTCCCAAAGTTCATCACCCTTTGAACTATCTCTTAAATACATTTCATATCCAAGTTCGCTTGACCAACCTGTTCTTGAAATTACCAAAGGTATCTCTTCAAGATTAAGTTCTTTAAGCCAATAATATTTTAGATCTCTAATATCTTCACCAAAAAGCTTAGCCATAATCTTACCTGAATTAGGCCCTTGAAGTTGCAGTGGCGAAACATCTGGTTCAGTTATTTTTACATTTAAGTTGGAATTAACAGCAACACCTTGAGCCCATAATAGAATATCACTATCTGCAAGTGATAACCAAAAATGATTTTCTGCTAATCTTAATAGAACTGGGTCATTTAATATTCCTCCATCATTATTAACAATTAAAACATATTTGCATTGACCAATTGCAAGTTTTGACAAATCTCTAGGCGTTAGTAGTTTAATAAATTTGTATGCATCGGGACCAGTTATTTCAACTTGTCGCTCTACAGCTACATCACAGAGAATAGCAGAATTAACTAAATTCCAAAAATTTTTTTCAGGATCTCCAAAATCACGAGGAATATACATATGGTTATAAACTGAAAAACCTGTTGCGCCCCATCTAACTGTTGCATCGAAAAATGGTGACTTTCTAATTTGCGTCCCAAAACCAAAACTTTTATTTATCATACTAAAGATCTTGAAGAGAAGTTACTTGAATTTCTTTTGTTTTAAGAGATTTTATCCCCATTAGACATGCTTGTGCAGTGGACATATTGGTACAATACGGAACTTTATTTATTAAAGTTGCTCTTCTTAAAGCCATAGCATCTCCAAGGCGATGTTCTCTACTACCACCACCGGTATTAATTACTAAAGCAATTTTTTTTGAATTTAATATATCTACAATATGTGGAGATCCTCCACTGACTTTATTAATTTTTTTACATTTTATTCCATGTTTTCGAATATAATTTGCTGTTCCATCCGTACCACACAAAGTAAAATTTAATTTTAATAGTTTTTTTGCTAAATCGACACCTTCTTTTTTGTGGCTATCTTTTAATGAAATGAAAGCAAGTCCTTTAGTTGGCAAAGAGTTTGAAGCAGCAATCTGACTTTTTGCAAATGCCATACCAAAGTCTTTGTCAAACCCCATAACCTCACCAGTTGATTTCATCTCAGGTCCTAATAAAACATCGCTCTTTGGAAATTTATTAAATGGAAATACGGCCTCTTTAACTGCGAACATATTTTTAGTTTTACTTTTTAAATTAAATTTAGATAATTTTTCTCCAGCCATTACTCTCGATGCAATCTTTGCAAGAGGAATACCCTTAGCTTTTGATACAAAAGGAACTGTTCTGCTAGCTCTTGGGTTTACTTCGATCACATAAATCTCATCATTTTTTATCGCAAATTGAATATTCATAAAACCTTTAACGTTTAAAGCTAAAGCTAATTTTTTTGTTTGAATCTCTATTTCTAATATTAATTTTTTCTTAATTGATATAGGTGGCAGACAACAAGCAGAGTCACCTGAGTGAATACCAGCTTCTTCTATGTGCTGCATAATACCAGCAACAAAAACTTGTTTTCCATCTGATATAGCATCAACATCAATTTCCATTGCATGATTAATAAACTTATCAATCAATATTGGATTTTCTTCTGCTGCTTTAAAAGCCATTTCCACAAAATTTTTTAATTGGCTTTTTTCATGAACAATTTCCATTGCTCTACCACCTAAAACATATGATGGTCGCACCATTAAAGGTAATCCAATTTTTTCAGCGATACTAATGGCTTGTTTATAAGTTTTAGCAATTCCACTTTTTGCTTGTTTTAGTTTTAATCTATCTAGTAATTTCCTAAATCTATCTCTATCTTCAGCAAGATCTATAGATGTATATTGAGTTCCTAAAATTGGAAGTCTGTTATCATATAAAAATTTTGCAAGTCTTATTGGAGTTTGTCCTCCAAATTGTGCGATAATTCCTACAAGGTTTCCTTTTTCTTGTTCTTTTTTAATAATATTAAAAACATACTCTTCTTTAAGTGGCTCAAAGTATAGTCTGTCACTAGTATCATAATCTGTAGAAACTGTTTCTGGATTACAATTAATCATTATAGTTTCATATCCAGTTTCTTTAAGAGAATAACTTGCTTGACAACAACAGTAATCAAATTCAATCCCTTGTCCAATTCGATTAGGACCACCACCTAAAATTATAATTTTTTTTTTAGATGAAGGATCAGCTTCACACTCTGAGTTTAGAGCATAGTTTCTTTGATATGTAGAGTACATATAAGGTGTAAATGATTTAAATTCCGCAGCACAAGTATCCACTTTTTTATAAACTGGCATTACTTTTAAAGCGGTTCGTTTTTTTCTAATTATATCTTCAGATATTTTAGTGATTTCTGATAGTTTTTTGTCAGAAAAACCTATTGATTTAATTCTATTAAATTCATTATGATCTTTAGGCAGACCTTTTTTTTGTATTAGATTTTCAGTATCAACAATTTCTTTTATTTGTTCCAAGAACCAATAGTCTATTTTGCAAAGGTTATGAATCCTTTTAATTTTTATTTTTCTTCTAATTGCTTCAGCAACTAATAAAATTCTATTAGGAATACTTTTTGTTAGTTTTTTTTCTATTTCTTTCTTATTCAGCGACGGGACTTTATCTAATCCAGAAAAACCAGTTTCAAGAGAAACCAATGCTTTTTGGAGTGACTCTTTAAAATTTCTACCTATTGCCATCGCTTCACCAACTGATTTCATAGAGGTTCCTAAAACTGCATCAGATTTTGAAAATTTTTCAAATGTAAATCTTGGAATTTTTGTAACTACGTAATCTATAGTAGGCTCAAAAGAAGCCGGAGTTGTTTTGGTGATTTCATTTTTTAATTCATCCAAGGTATAACCGATAGCAAGTTTTGCAGCGACTTTTGCTATAGGAAAACCAGTTGCTTTAGAAGCTAAAGCTGAAGACCTAGAAACTCTAGGGTTCATTTCAATAATAACCATTCTTCCATTTTTAGGGTTGATTGCAAATTGAACATTTGAACCACCTGTTTCTACTCCAATTTTTCTTAGGCAAGCAATAGAAGCATTTCTCATCAGCTGGTATTCTTTATCAGTTAAAGTTAAGGCAGGAGCAACAGTAATAGAGTCGCCAGTATGAATCCCCATTGGATCAACATTTTCAATTGAGCATATAATTATACAGTTGTCTTTTTTATCCCTGACAACTTCCATCTCAAATTCTTTCCAGCCCTCTAAACATTCTTCGACTAAAATTTGATTAACAGGAGATTCGCGTAAGCCCTCTTTAACTATTTTAAAATATTCTTTTTTATTTTTAGCGATACCACCACCCAAACCTCCCAATGTAAATGCTGGTCTTATTATTGTGGGTAATCCAATTTTTTTTAATGTTTTTTTTGCATCTTTTATATGATTTATAATTTTTGATTTTGGTAAGTCTAAACCAATATCTAACATATTTTTTCTGAATTTTTTTCTATCTTCTGCATTTGAAATAGCTTTAGAATTTGCTCCAATAAGTTCAATTTTATATTTATTTAAAATTCCTTTTTTCTCTGCCTCCATAGCTAAATTTAAAGCAGTTTGACCACCCATTGTCGGCAGTATTGCATCAGGTTTTTCTTTTTTTAGAATATTTTCTAAAACATCCAGTGTAATAGGTTCAATATAAGTTTTGTGTGCAACTCCAGGATCTGTCATAATAGTTGCAGGATTAGAGTTAACCAATATAACTTTATAACCTTCATCTTTTAAAGCCTTACAGGCTTGCGTACCTGAATAATCAAACTCACAGGCTTGACCGATTATTATTGGGCCAGCTCCCACAACTAAAATAGTTTTAAGATCTTTTCTTTTTGGCATATTTTATCATATTGTTAATAAATTCTTTAAATAAATAGACGCTATCTTGAGGTCCTGGGTTTGACTCAGGGTGATACTGTACTGAAAAAATAGGTTTATTTTTTAATCTAATTCCTTCGATACAGTTATCAAATAAAGACTTATGAGTTACTTTAATATTTTTAGGTAAAGTTTCTTTCACAATTTCAAAACCATGATTTTGACTTGTGATTTCAACGTTGTCATTAATCAAATTTTTTACTGGATGATTCGCTCCTCTATGTCCAAGTTTCATTTTTTTAGTTTTTGCACCAAGAGTCAAGGCAAGAATTTGATGACCAAGACATATACCAAAAATAGGTAAGTTATTTTTAATTAATTCTTTAATGATTATTATTGCATACTTCCCAGTTGCTGAGGGATCTCCAGGTCCATTAGACAAAAAAATACCATTTGGTTTTAATTTCAAAATTTTTTTAGCATTTGTTTTACAAGAGACAATAGTTACTTTGCAATTAAAGTCTGAAAAGTATCTTAAAATGTTTTTCTTAATTCCGTAATCAATTGCAACCACGTGTAATGATTTTTTTTTATTTTTTAAAAAACCTTTTCCTTTTTTCCAAGTTTTAAAGTCTGACCATATATAATTTTTCTTTGTTGTGACTTTTTCCGCTAAATCTAAATTTTTTAAACCACTCCATTCTGTGGTCATATTAGTAAGCTGTCCAATATTAAACTTACTATTTTTAGAAAAAGAAATTGTTCCTTTTGGCGCACCTTTATCTCTAATGAAATTTGTCAAACTTCTTGTATCTAACCCGGTAATTCCTACTATTTTATTTTTTTTTAACCACAAATCTAAATTAATTAAAGATCTATAATTTGATGGATTTGTTATTTCAGAATTAAGTATTATTCCTTTTGTCCAAATTTTTTCAGATTCATGATCTTCTTTATTAGTCCCGACATTACCAATGTGAGGAAAAGTAAAATTAATTATTTGACCAGCATAAGAAGGGTCAGAAATTATTTCTTGATACCCAGTTAATGAAGTATTGAAACAAACCTCACCAGTTGCAGTACCTTGATAACCAATGCCAGTCCCTTTAAAGACAATCTGGTTTTCGAGAACTAGAATGCCTGTGTGAATCTGTGAGATTTTTTGTGAGCTATTTCTTTTTGCTTTTTTGTTCAATTACAACTCATGAGTTAAAGGTTAATACAATAAAACCTTAATTACCGCAACAGATGTACTATAAATTTTTAAAAAAAAAAATTTTTCTTTTGAAGAATTTTATCTTTGCAGTAAATTAAAAAAATGTTTTTAAAAGAAAAAATTGAAACTAATTATAAAAATTCTTTAAAATTGAAAGATAAAGTAGAAATATCAACCTATAGGTTAATTTTATCATCTATTAAAGATCTTGATATAGCAAATAGGTCGGGAGCCAATAAAAAAGAGACTGATGATGAGGATATTAAAAAACTTTTAAGGAAAATGATAAAACAAAGAAACGAATCGATCGAAATATATAAAAAAAATAATAGGCCAGATTTATTAGAAATTGAGCAAAAAGAGCATGATTTACTGTCTGAATTTTTACCCAAACAATTAAACGAAGAAGAAACAAGAAAAATTTGTATTGATGTAACAAAGAAACTTGAAGCAAGGTCTATAAAAGATATGGGAAAAGTAATGGGAGAGTTAAAAAAAAAATATGCGGACAACATAGATTTTGCAAAAGCTGGCTCTTTACTAAAAGAAATACTTAATAAATAATAATGAAGTATCCAAAAGAATATTTAGAAGAAATAAAAACACGTTTAAAAGTTTCATCAGTAGTATCAAAGACGGTTAGCTTAAAAAAAAGAGGCAAAGAATTTGTAGGCCTTTCCCCGTTTAATAATGAAAAAACACCTTCTTTTACAGTTAATGATGAAAAAGGCTTCTACCATTGCTTTAGTTCAAGTGAACATGGAAATATTTTTGATTTTTTAATAAAGACACAAAATTTAAATTTTGGAGAAGCAGTAAAGTTATTAGCTTCAGAAGCCGGAATGCCTAAATATAATTTTTCAAAACTTGATGAAGAGAGAGAAAAAAAATGGAAAATTTATTCTGAAATTTTAGATGAATATAAATTACTATATAACGATCAACTCAAATCTAAAGCTAGCATTGATTTAAAAAACTATATATTAAAACGAGGAATTACACCTAAAGAAGTAAATGATTTTAAAATTGGTTATGTTCCATATAATCCAACATTTTTTTATGATTCATTAAAAAATTATTCAGAAAAAGATTTGTTAAGCTCAGGACTTTTTTATTTTGATGAAAGAAATAAAAAATATGTTGAACGCTTTAGAGATAGATTAATTTTTCCAATAAATGCACTTAATGGCTCCACAATCGCTTTTGGAGGTAGAACAATTTCAAATAAAAATACTTTTGCAAAATATATAAATTCACCTGAGACAATTTTTTTTAAAAAAGGAAATAATTTATTTAATTTAGATATAGCAAGAAAATTTTCAAATAAAAATAATGAGGTCTTTTTAGTAGAGGGCTATATGGATGTTTTAAGTTTAAATAAATTTGGCATTATGAATACCGTCGCAAACTTAGGGACAGCTCTAACAGAAGCTCAAATACAATTGTTGTGGCGTTTTTACAATCATATCGTCATTTGTTTTGATGGAGATGATGGGGGCAAAAAAGCTGCAAGTCGAGCCGCTGATAAACTTATAGAAATCATTAAACCTGACTCCAATATTTCATTTCTTTTTCTTCCTGACAATCATGATCCAGATAGTTTTATCAATAAAAATGGTAAAGATAATTTTTTATTATATGTTAAAAATAAATTTTCTATTTATGATTTTATATGGAGCTATTATTCACAAAATGTTAATATTAATGAACCTTCTGCTTTAGCAAATTTAGAAAAAAATTTAAAGCAAAAATTTCAATCAATAAAAGATGAAATGGTTAGAAAATATGCGTTAGAATTTTTTTATGAAAAAATTTCATATTTAACACCAATTTCAAGTTTTCAAAATAAAAATAAAAGAACAGCTTTTAACAATAGACCATTAAAAGAAACTAAAGCAATACTTTCTAAAAATAAAACTTATAACAAAGTTGAATTAAAAGAATTTTCTATTTTATATTTAATAATAAATTATATTAGAATTTTTAAAGGTAAAATTGAACTCATCTCAACGGTTAAGATTAGTACTCCAGCATGTAAAGAATTATTAAAAGATATAATAGAATATGTTAGTATAAATGATTTTATGGAGCTAAATATTTTTGATACAGATTTTATTAAAAATAAGCATTCAACTTTAGTAAATAAAATAGGCGATTTAGCTCCAATTAAATTTATACTTAATTCAAAAAAAAGTGAGAATGAACTACTTTCTATTTTCAAAGAAATAGTAGCCGAAATCAATAAAATTGATAAAAATAAGGAAATTGATTTTTTAGAAAAGAAATTGATAGATAATATGAACGAAAAAACATATCAAGAACTAATCGAAGCAAAAAAAAGCTAGCTAATAGCCCTTTATTTAATAATGGATTTTTTATATTTAATCATTATATAAGTTTAAACATTTATTTATTGTGGAACGAATAATTACCAAATCATTTGCGAGATTAATTGGCAGAGGTCTGCATCGTGGCTTTATGACTCATGAAGAGCTTACGAAGTCATTAGGAAAAAGAAATTTATCAAATGAAAATTTAGAATCTGCATTTATCCATATATTAGATAATTCAATTGCTTTAGTAGAAAAAAAATCAGACTACAAGGTATTAAAGAAAAAAGATTTAGTTAGTGGAACAGAATCTAAGTCACCAGAAAAAAGTGATGATCCAATTAGGATGTACTTGAGAGAAATGGGAGGTGTAGAATTACTCTCTAGAGAAGGAGAAATAGCCATTGCAAAAAGAATTGAAGCTGGAAAAGATGTGATGTTAAATGCTTTAGCTCAAAGCCCCATAACAGCAGCAAAAATTATTGAGTGGAATCAAAAGCTATTAAATAATGAAATTATGATTAGAGAAATCATAGATATAGATACTAATTATACCGAAGATGAAAGTGTGGATGAAGGTGAAGATAAAGTGACTGCAGAAAAAAAGAAAACAACAAAAGTTGACAGTAAAAAAGAAGATACAGAAAATCAAAATACTGAAGCACCAGAAGCTCAAGAAGAGGATGAATTTAATCCAACATTAGCAGCTATGGAGACAGAAATTAAACCTAAAGTACTCAATACAACTGCTAACCTTGTAAAATCTTATGGTAAATTAATTAAATATCAAAATGAAAAATTAAATGCGATATTAGAATCTAAAACTTTTACGCCAGCAAAAGAAAAAATTTATAAAAAATATATAAATGAAATTGTTGATAAAATAAAATCATTACAACTTTCACCATCTATACTTGAAGATTTAGTTCAGTCTCATTACACTGAAAATAAAAAAATAATTTCATACGAAGGTGTATTATTGAGATTGGCAGTTGAAAATAAAATTTCAAGAAGTGAGTTTATTAAATTTTATGTTGGTAATGAAATTAATCCTAATCTAAAAAGTTTTTTAGATGGAAACAGTACTTGGAAAGCTTTTTTTACAAAAAACAAAAAAGAGTTCATTAATATACGTGATCGATTAATTGAAATTAGTAAAAAATTAGGTATTTCAGTTACTGATTATAAAAATCTTGTTGCTCGAGTTCAAAAAGGGGAAAAAGAATCTAGAATTGCAAAGAAAGAAATGGTTGAAGCTAATCTAAGATTAGTAATATCAATTGCAAAAAAATATACTAATAGAGGTCTTCAATTTTTAGATTTAATTCAAGAAGGAAATATAGGTTTAATGAAAGCTGTAGATAAATTTGAATACAGAAGAGGATATAAATTTTCTACCTATGCAACTTGGTGGATTAGACAAGCCATAACTAGATCAATTGCTGATCAAGCCCGAACTATTAGGATTCCTGTGCATATGATTGAAACTATAAATAAAATTGTAAGAACACAGCGATTAATATTAAGTGAATTTGGTAGGGAGGCAACACCAGAAGAATTAGCAAAAAAATTGAGAATGCCATTGGAGAAAGTTAGGAAAGTATTAAAAATTTCAAAAGAACCTGTTTCTCTTGAAAAACCAGTGGGAGATGAGGAAGACAGTAGTTTGGGCGATTTTATTGAAGACACAAAAGCATTAATGCCACTTGATCAAGCTATAAAATCAAATTTAAGTGAAGCAACTACAAAAATTTTATCTACACTTACACCAAGAGAAGAAAGGGTATTAAGAATGAGGTTTGGAGTTGGAATGAATACAGACCACACATTAGAAGAGGTTGGTTTACAATTTTCTGTAACTAGGGAAAGAATTAGACAAATTGAAGCAAAAGCACTAAGAAAATTAAAACATCCAAGCAGATCTAAGCAGCTAAAAAGTTTTTTAGAAAGTTAAAAATTTAAATAAATATTTATTAATTAAAAAAAGAGTTTTTATTTGATGGAAATTTATTTTTATAAATTTCATTTTTAAATTTTATTACTGAGTTTTCTATAACTTTTGATAAATTTACATATTTTTTTACAAATTTAAATTTAGACTGATGTATTCCTATAAGGTCATCAGTTACCAAAATCTGTCCATCGCAGTATCTAGAAGAGCCTATTCCAATAGTAGGTATTTTAATAGATTTTGTTATTTTTTTTGACAATGAGGCCTCAACACACTCTAACACAATTGCAAAAACTCCTGATTTTGAAAGTAATTTTGATTCATCAAAAATTCTTTTTCTTTCACTTATTTTTTTTCCTTTATATCTAAATCTACCTTTTTCTTTTTGAGGCAGTAAACCCAAATGTCCCATAACGGGAATTTTTTTTTTTACTAAAAATTTAATAATATTGATAATTTTTTTTCCTCCTTCAAGCTTTACAGCATCACATTTAGTATATTTGATTATTTTTTGTGCATTTTTTAAAGCAGTTTTTTTATTTTCATAAGTTTTATAAGGCATATCAACAACTAATAAGCTTTTTGAAACTCCTTTTTTAACTCCAATTCCATGATTTATCATCATGTCCATAGTAACTTTTTTTGTTGATTTCATTCCATATACAACTGAACCAAGAGAATCTCCAACTAAAATTAAATCACAATGTTTATCTAAAATTTGTGATATATTTTTTGAATAAGCTGTTAAACAAATAATTGGTTTTTTATTTTTTTTTTTTATAATTTTTATAATTTTTATGTTTTTCATTTTAAAATTTAAGTTAATTAAATAGTACAGTAAATTAATACTATATATTTGTTTTTAT
>MDSV01102020.1_pt1 | contig 14303 bp, 10 predicted proteins | sample 810851 | NCBI WGS metagenome assembly MDSV01 (sample SAMN05326640, study PRJNA326480) | marine metagenome | isolation source: seawater | place: Atlantic Ocean: North East | collected 2012 | reverse complement strand
GAGATCATCGACGCGGCTCGTAGCCTCTCGGATGTCGTCGCCGAACGTATGCGTGCACTTCACGCTCTACCCGACGGGCGCAGCGACACGATCGCCGAAACCACTTCGCTTCCCGAGTTCCCCCACGGCGAGGTCGACACGAACGAGGTTGTCGACCTGATCACCGAGCGTCTCGAGGCCGTCGTAGCGACCTGCCGCGAGGTGCACGACGAGGTCGACGACGAAGACCCCACGAGCGCCGACATCCTGCACGAGGTTCTCGGTCAGATGGAACAGTTCGCCTGGATGGTCAGCGCCGAGCGCCGCACCCCCCAGGGCCGCTGACTCGGCGGAACACCTCAACCTCGAACGACGAAAGAGGCCCACAAGGGGCCTCTTTCGTCGTAGCAGGAGCGGGGCTCGAACCCGCGACCTCACGATTATGAGTCGTGCGCTCTCACCAACTGAGCTACCCTGCCGCACGGCATCCGTCGGTCACGAGATGGATGCTGCGAGCCCCGAGTCAGGATTGAACTGACGACCCCTTCCTTACCATGGAAGTGCTCTGCCACTGAGCTATCGGGGCGAAGCCCGGCGCGCGGGCAACTAGAAGAGAATATCAGAGCGCTGTCGTCGGAGAGAATCCGCTCCTGTGGTGATTACTGGTTGACGACAGCGGGGGCATCGGGCACGGTCACGACCGTCGATGCCACGTTGTGGGCCGCCAGCCAGGCCATCGGCTCTGTCGGGGTCTTGCCGTTCAGTAGAACTTCGAAGTGCAGGTGCGGACCCGTCGAGCGACCCGTGGTACCCACGGCTCCGACGACGTCGCCGAGCTTGATGACCTGACCCGGCTGAACGCGGAGCGAGCCGTACTGCATGTGCGCATAGTTCGTGGAAATAAGCTCGCCGTCCACGATGCTGTCGATGACGACGCGGACGCCGTAGGCACCTCCGGCCTCGGTAGCGATACGGACGATACCGTCGGCGACAGCGTGGATCTCAGCGCCCTGCCCACCGGGCGCGAAGTCGACTCCCTCGTGCATCCGGCCCCACCGCATGCCGTACGGAGAGCTGATCGGAACTCCGACCGTGAAGGGGTACTGCACGGCAGCCGCGGCGTTGTTTACGTACGTCGACGCGATCTCTCGCACGCCAGCCTCGACCGCGAGCTCAGCCATGGACACAGCCGAATAGCCTTCCTCACGGCTGAGAGCAGTGGTGGATGCTTCGGCTGGCGCAACGTACGCCTGAATGTCCTCTTCGGGCGTCGCGGTCGGTTCGACGTCGGCCAGCGCGACGATAGAGGCTGTGGGGCCTTCGCCGCCGCCGGCAGCTGCGACAGCCTCAACAGGCGTGGTCATGCCGACGGCGAGCAGTCCGACGATGCCCATGACGCCGACCGAGAACGATGTGGTTGCGAGCTTGCGCACGGATCCGAGGCGGGGACGACGGCGAGCCACATGATCGGGCTCAACGGCCTCGGACTCATCTGCGGGCGACGAATCCGCTGCCGCTGACGTCTCCCGCGCAAGCGTAGGTGTCTCCCCCGTAGCGCCGAACGTGCGCACGACTTCGTCGAAGAGGTCACCGTTGCCGCCGGCCGCCGGCGCAGCCGACTCATCGGCGAACGAGGGCTGCTCCGCAGCGGCCTGGTCGGACACTTCCGCTACCGTCGCGCCATCGTTGCCAGAAATGGCGGTGTCAGCATCGACAGAAGCGGGCGCTGCTGCAGCTTCCTCGGGAACGTCGCCGACCGAGACGAATCCGATCACCGCGTCAGATTCGACCGGCTCGGAAACCGGAGAGCTGGGGACGGCGCTAGCACGGCGCGCGCGACGTGTCAGCGGCGCGGCCGGCACAGTGACCTCCGCAGCGGCGGTCGCCTGCTCAGTCGGGCGGGGAGAATCGAGTCCGGCACCCGAAAGGGCGTCAGCTTCGGCATCCGTCAGCGGAACGTTGTGCGGCCTCGACCGCAGTCCTGCCGGCCTCGGAGCGAGCGAACCGGTCGACGTGTCGGGGCCCGCGGCTGTGGCTTGTGGATCGACTCGGCGTCCGCGGCGCAGGTCTGCGCGAGAAGAGCCCGATGCCTCCGACGCCTGCACAGGCGTGGGGGTTGTGCGACTGGAGCGGCGCGTTGGCGCTGCGTCAGGCGCAGGAATATCGGGGGTCACGGATCTCGCTCTCGGTCGTTCGGGTACGACGCGGGTGTTTCGAATGGTTCTCACCCTGCTCCGCGCGGATTTCACCGGTGCGCAAAGAAGGTAACGATACGGTAAACGCTACCTGCTCCCACCTGAGAAAGCCATGGGCGGCGCCCATTCTGCGGATTCCACAGTGGTATCCGCAGATCCGTTGTCAGGGTTGCGCGAGTGTAGACAGGCGCTCGAAGATCCCGGGAATCGCGGCGATCACCAGAACGCGACCGGTGTCGTCCGCCGGAAAAAGCTCGAAGCGTCCCCCAGCTTCGGTCACGATCAGGGCCGCCGCGGCGTGGTCCCAAGGCTTGAGCCCCCGCTCGAAGTACCCGTCGACCCGGCCGGCTGCTACCGAGCAGAGATCGATGGATGCCGCACCCATGCGGCGAATATCGCGAGCGATCGGCATCACGCGGGCAACGCGGCCCAGATCGCCCGCGTGGGTGGCGGGGTCGTACCCGAAACCCGTCGCCAGCAACGCGCCGGCGTCGGAAGCATCAGCCTCGACATGGAGCCGCCGCTCATCCAACCACGCCCCCGCGCCCCGGGCCGCGTGGAACATCTCATCCAGCGACGGCACGTACACGGCCGCGGCGAGAGCCGTCCACGACTCCGGGGCAGCGCTGCCTTGCACTGCTGCGATGCTCACGGCGTAGAACGGGATGCCGTACGCGTAATTGACGGTGCCGTCGATCGGGTCGACGACCCACGTGACGCCGCTGGATCCCGGGTCGGCTTCAGACTCCTCACCGAGAAAACCGTCAGCCGGTCGAAGCGCTCGCAGCCGCGAGCGGATCAGCGCTTCGACCTCGCGGTCGGCTTCCGTGACGATGTCGGCGAGGGCGGACTTGGTGGCCGCGATCGAGACGCCCTCGCTACGTCGCTGTCGCGCCAGATCTCCCGCTTCGCGAGCGAGGCCTACAGCGATGCTTTCAAGTTCTCGCGGGTCGGGGTGGTTCACCTCTTCACGCTAGCGCCCGATCACGATTGCCGCGGCGGGTCCGCAGAGTCGTCGGCGGGTCCATCCGCGGCCGACTCCGCCACAGCGTCGGAACTCGTGTCCGAATCGACCGGCACCGAAGATTCGGGGGCAGCGTCAGCGGCCGTCGACGCGGATGGTTCGGCTTCGGGAGTCGGCGCAGCAGCGCTCGGCGCGGGGGTCGGTGAGACCGGCGCGAAGATCTGAGCGCCGGGCGTAGGGCGCCCCGTGTAGTAGGCGTTCCAGTCGGGCGAACCATCGGGCAGCATCGGCAGGGGCGTGACGCCGTCGATGTACATCGGCCACGGAAGCAACTCTTGTTGAGTGCGCGCTGGCGCAGCGGGCGCGGGCGCCACCGAAGCAGCCGGCACCCCGCCCATCGGCCGGGGAGCGAAGAGCAGATTGAGCAGGGGCACCAGTGCCGTGCCGACCGCGGCGAGAATCACGACCGCCACGACCACGCGCCAGTAGAACTCCGTGAAGTAGATCCAGTCGCTGAAGACCAGGGGCGTCAGCAGCAGCAGTGCAAGCACCGCGACCAGCCCGACCGTGACGGGAGCAAGGATGCGGTTCATTGGCGTGATCTGACGCAACGCAGCCCGCAGGAAGAACCGCGCGTGGAGCAGAGCGAGCTGAAGCACGAGGACCACGAGGAGGAAGCGGAGGAACCGTTCGGGGCCGACGAAACCCCATTCGTAGAACGACCACGGCTCGGGCATCCAGATCAGGATGATTCCCGCAAGCAGTGCGACGACCCAGGTCGCGATGCTGGCGATGGCGAACCACGCCGGACGGCGCGGCGCGAGCCGAGCTTCCATGATCGCGATACCGGCGAAACCGGCGAACAGCAGCACGGTTACGAATGCGCGGAAGATGGAACCGGCCTGCGGGCCGACAAGCACCCAGACGACGCAGATGAGGGCCGCTGCGACGAGCGCGCCGACTGCGACCCAGATCGCCGCCCGGGCATAGGGCGACCGCGCAGCGAAGGATTGGTCGGGGGTTTCGGCAGCTGGCGGCGGCGACGGAACGTGCGGCGCTGGGGCGTCAGGCGACGGCGTGGTCATGAATCCTCCCGAGGATCGATGTCGCTGTCATCCTCGCACGCGAACCTCAGATCGAAACCCCCAATTCGCCTCAGTTGTGGACGCGCTGGCTGAGGGCGAGGGTTGGGAGGGGCACGATTTCTGAGAGCCCGTCACTCGCTGTAATATTGCTAGTCGCGCCTCCGGTCGACTGTACAAGCTGGGCGGGTGCGCACTTGGCAGGTTACCCAAGCGGCCAAAGGGATCTGACTGTAAATCAGCCGGCATAGCCTTCGGGGGTTCGAATCCCTCACCTGCCACTCATTGTTCAAGGGCTCTCGCGAAGCGGGGGCCCTTGAACAATTCTGGGCATTGCGGGTTCGAACCCTCGGGTGGGCCCACGCCGCCCGAGGCTCCCCGCGCTGCACAGCGGCGCGTGGAGAGGCGGTGGGGACGAATCCCTCACCTGCCACTCATTGTTCAAGGGCTCTCGCGAAGCGGGGGCCCTTGAACAATTCTGGGCATTGCGGTCTCAGGTGCCGATGGGATCCATGTGGTCGTCGGCAAGTGCATCCGGGGTTCGCAGCAGAGCACCGTGGAAGCGGCAGGTCGCCGCGGCGATGTCCATTGCGGTGCCGAGCACGTCAGTCCACTCGTCCGCGGTCGTGGGGTCTTTCTGCACAATCCCGGCGACGAGGGCGGCGAGGGATGCATCCCCCGCGCCCATGGTGTCGGTCACCGCCCCGGGAAGGGACGAGACGGGCTTGGTCACTGTTGCCGGATCGGTGACCAGCGTCGCTCCTGCGGCACCCCGGGTGGCAAGAACGGTCGGCACGCCAAGCTCTCGCATCCGGGTGACCGCGGCATCCAGGTCCGTCTCGTAGAGGAGCGTCGCGTCGTCGTCACCGATCTTCACGACACCCGCCCCGTCGGCGAGCGCTTCGAACCCGCGGCGGAACTCGTCGAGGTCCTTCATCATGCCGGTGCGAGGGTTCGGGTCGATCACGAGGCGATCGGATGCCTCGCCCACAGCGTCGATGAGCGCCGCGGTCTGTTCGGCGTCGTCGAACGGGTAGCAGCTGACGACGATGCGATCGGCATCCGCGATAGCAGCTCGCTGGGCTTCATCGAACGTGAGATGACGGGCCTGGGCCGCGTCGTTGAAAACGTAGGTCGGTTCACCGTCGACCCGCACGCTCACGGCTCGCGAGCTTCCGAGCGGTGAGGGAGAGGCGAGTAGTTGCACGCCGTAGTCGTCGAGGTAGGCCCGGATCTTGGCACCGGCCTCGTCGTCTCCGACCATGGCAATCAGCGTTGTCGGCACGCCCAGTCGCGACAGGCCAACAGCCACATTCAGTGCCGCTCCCCCGACGAACTCCTTCACGCCGGCGTCGTCGCGCAACTCGTCGATCAGCGCATCGCCGATCACTACCACCGAGCTCATGCCGGGGCCTCTCCGTTCTCGAGCACACGCGCGACGAACGCTTCGGTGCGGCGCCGTGTGCCATCAATTTTCAGGTCGACGCTACCGCGCATCTCACTGGGCGCGAGCGGCGCGGCCAGCCGCACGTTGTCGTGGCACGAGAGGTCGGTGCAGATGTAGGTGCCGACGCTGTCACCGTGAGCGCCAGCGTCCCCGGCGCGTCGCGCGGTGAACAGTGAGACCTGGTTGCCGGGCTGCATCGTGTGGCACAGGTTGCACATCGCCGCTCGCGACCGCGACGAACTGTCGGATGCGCGAAGCACGACTCCCCGCGGCTCTCCATCGACTTCGGCAACGAGGTATCCGCGGCCCCGGAACTCGGGGTCGCGCCAGGCGAGAAAGTCGAAGTGATACCAGTCGGTCGTGCGGGCACTCAGCGGAACCTCGATAACGCGAAGCTCGTCGGGTGCAGCGTTGACGAACGACGCGCGAAGTTCCTCTTCGGTAAGCGGACGCATGCCACCTCCTCCCCCGACATCCTACGAAGGTGGCAGCTCACGGAGCAGGGTCTGATCAGTCTCCGGTCCATCCGAGTCGAGCTGCTACCGCGTCGGCCGCACGACGCGGGAAGTCCACCCAGCCGCGCTCGAGCCCACAGAGGATGTCGAACAGCGCCCGCGCCGCCGGCTCGACCTCCTGCGCGACGGCGCGCGCGATCTGCTCGGCCAGCTCCGGGAAGTCGGCTTCGAACCGACGTAGCGGATCGATCCGATCCCGCGTCGGTCCGCACCGGTCGGGAAACCGTCCACGGATCGTCCGCACAAGCAGCTGCACGGCCCAGGTCCTGACGAACTGCCCAGCCACGAGCACCTCTCCGCGGCGAGCGCGGCCGACACCGATGAGGATCTTCACGAGCACGAGTCGAGCGTCCTGGGCGGGATCGAAGCGGTCAGCGAGTGCTGCCCGCTCGCGCGCATCGTCGATGAGGTCGGTCACCGTGTCGGATTCGTCGTCCAGGGCTACCGTCGCGTCCCCGGCGACGGCGCCGGATAACTCGGATGCTTCGGCCACCGCAAACTCCATCACGTGGCCGTCGTCGTAGACGGCGACGAAGCCGATCTCACCCTCACGGGCCGTCAGCGCGAGCGAATCCGGGTCGGGAAGCCAGCCGAGGTCAGGGCGCAGGGCCTGGCCCCGACCCGGCGCGACGATGGCCAAGAAGTCGTGATCCGACCACTCATCACGGCGGTCACGGGCTTGGTCGGATGCCGATCCGAGCAGCGCGAGGCCGACGAGGTCGGGATGCCGCGCAACGCCGTCCACGAGCCCGCGACTGAGCTCGTCGAAACGCTCAGGCGTCGCCATCGCCCGATCCTTCCCGAGACTCCGGCACATCGACGCCCGGGAGGGCCCAGGCTGCAAACGTGGGGCCCGTCGACCGGATGCCGACTCTGCCGTCCGCTGCGGCTGCCAGCGCCGCATCACCGAAGAGTGCCTCCGCACGTTCGGCGCCGAGCAGCGCTGCTGAAGGAAGCGTGACGTCGGCATCCGTCGTGGCTGCCAACACGAGGATTGATTCCTCAGCGCTCTCGCGCACGAACACCACCGCGTTCTGGTCGACGTGGACCCAGCGCAGACCCCCGTTCGCCAGGCCGGGATGCCGGCGCCGCAGCGCGATGAGCTGCCGGTAGAGGTCGAGGCGGGCGGCGACCTCGGGATCCGACTCGGTGCCCCACGGCATCGGGGTGCGGCTCGCTTCACCGTCGGCGCCGACGAGGCCGAACTCGTCGCCGGCGAACAGCACTGGCATCCCCGGCAGTGTCATCGACAGGCCGACGGCCAGCGGAATGGCCTCCGCCGGTGCGTTGGTTGCGAAGCGGGCGGTGTCGTGACTGTCGAGGGTCTGCATGTTTCCCAGCCGCACGCGCCACGGGATGCCCGCCGTGAACCGGGTGACGGCGCCGACGAACTGTCTCGCGTCATAGCGGGGGATGCCGCCGACCGGTTGCCCGAAGAACCACGGCTCCGTCCGCTCCTGCCCGTCGCCGGTGAGGTAGGGCGTCCCCGTCGGCTCGCACAGCCACGCCCACAGCGGCCGCGCGAACGACGGGTAGGTCATCGCGCCGTGCCACCCGTCGCCGGTGAGGTCGCCGGATGCGTCGTTGGTGATCTCGGCGATGAGGATCGTGTCGGGATTCGTCTCGATCATCGTCTGCCGGGTGAGCTGCCGGACCTCGGCGTTCAGGTCGACATCTCCGAGCCGCCCCGTCATGTTGGCGACGTCGATCCGCCAGCCATCGAGCGAGAACGGGGGGTTGAGCCACTGCGCAACGACCGAATCCGGCCCTTCGACGAATCGGCGACGCAGCTCCGACGAGGCCCAGTTGAACTTCGGCAGGGTGGGGGTGCCCAGCCACGACTCGTAGCGGGTGCGCTCGGCATCCGTGAAGTAGTAGAACTCGCCCTCGGGCGCTTCGGGATTCCCGAGCGCCGCCTGGAACCACTCGTGACGGTCGCCGGAGTGGTTCGTGGTGAGATCGCCGATGACACGGATGCCGCGCTCATGCGCAGCCGCAACGAGACGGATCAGCGCCTCATCCCCGCCGAGCAGCGGGTCGACGCGCGTGAAGCTCGACGCGTCATACCGGTGATTCGAGGCCGCAGGGAAGAAGGGGGTGAGGTAGAGCAGGTTCACACCGAGGTCGGCGAGGTGGTCGAGGTGCTCACGGATGCCGTCGAGGTCGCCGCCGTAGAACTGCTGCGAGCGCCCGGGCATGACAGGATCGACCGGTTCGTCCCACCTCGCGGGGATCGCCCAGTCGGGGGTCGGATGCCGATCCGCCGCCTCCGAGCGGGCGAACCGGTCGGGGAAGACCTGATACATGACGGCGTCGTACATCCACTCCGGCGGGGCGGGGTGAGCGACCAGGGCGAAGTCGTCGGCGTCGCGGGTTTCGAGATCGGACAGGCCGGCCTGGTTGAGCCACTCCACGCGGCCGGACTCGTGGACGAGCAGCCAGCGGTAGCCGTGCCGGCGGTTACGCACGACGATCGGGGCCTCCCACCAGCTCCAGCCGTCGGCGGTCCCGAGTTCGGTCGCCTCAGTCCAGGCGGGTTCGTGGTCGGGATTGGAAAGAGTGCGTACTGCCCGCAGCGCGGGATAGTCGGCGGGAACACGCAGTCGAACGCGAACGAGCTCACCGAGCGCGGGCGTCTGGGTGGAGACGTGGAGGGGCGATCCGTCGTGGTGTGGCAGCAGGGTGGGCGTGGTCATGATCGGTCCGTTTCGAGAGGTCGGCGCGGTGCACCGTCGGTCGGGGAATCGTGGTTGCACGGCCGCGGCCATGACAGAGCCCTCAGATTGTTCTTCAGTTATGGAGTCGGGTTCTTGCGGGTCAGCGCCTCGAGCCGAGATGGATGGCGGCAGCGGCGCCCGGGTCCAGGTCGAACACAGCGATGCCACCGGAGACGGAGTACTCACTTCCGGCGCACCCGCCGTCGCCGGCGGCATCCGGTCCCCCGGTGATGACATCACAGTAGGCACCGTCGGGCATCGTCGTGGGGACCTCGATGCTCTGGATGTCGTCGCCGACGTTCACGGCGACGACGCCGCGACCTTCGCGCTCGAAACCGTAGGCGTCGCCGGAGTCGACTCCCGGCATCCGGGGCGCGTCCCCCGCCATCGCGCGGAACTCGAGCATGCCGCGGATCGCCGGCCAGCTCTGCACGCACGTGCGCTCACCGTCGGCGAGATCGGATACGGGGCCCGTCGTGTCCGCACAGCTCGCATCAAGGACGCGGCCGTCGGCATCCGTGGGTGCTCCGGCATCCCGGTCACTGAAGGCGTACCCCGAATAGAGGACGGGGGTGCCGTAGTCGTCGGCGAGCATGAGCGCGTTCGCGATGATGTAGAGCTGCGGATCGCGCGCTGTGACGTTCGCTTCGCCCCGCTCGGTGTCGTGATTGTCGACGAACACGATGGCCGCCTCCGAGGGAACCTGTTGCGGGCGGTCATCGGAGAGAACGGGATCCGAGAAGACCCCGTTCTCGAGGGGCGGGGTGAGCTCGCGGGCGTACGTGAATTCGAAGACCTCCCCGAATCCTTCGTACTCTTCAGGCGCGATCGGTTCACCGGCCCCGCGGATGACCTCGCTCATGATGCGGGTACCCTGCGGCAGCTGCGAGACGATGGCCTCGACATCCGTCGCGGGAATGTGTTTGGCGGCGTCGATCCGGAATCCCGACACCCCGAGCGAGAGCAGATCCTCGAGGTAGGCGCCGATCGTCGCACGCACCGTGGGGCTCGCGGTGTCGAGATCCGCGAGGTTCACCAGTTCACAGTTCTGCACCTGCTCGCGGTTCTTATAGAGCTGGATGTCGTCGTTCGCTGTCAGCCCGCAGCGGTGGAAGTCGGACTCCGTGTACAGCCCCGGGTAGTCGTAGTGCGCGTACGCTGTGCCGGCGTACCCAGCGCCGGGTTCGTCCTGGCCGGTCATGTGGTTGATGACGGCATCCGCGATCACCTCGACACCGGCGGCGTTGCAGCGCTGCACCATGTCGGCGAACTCGTCCCGGGTTCCCAGGCGCGACTCGAGCTGGTAGCTCACGGGCTGGTACGACGCCCACCACTCGTCGGCGGCGATGTGCTCCTGCGCTGGCGAGAGCAGCACCCACGCGATCCCGGCGGGCGCGAGCGTTGTCTCACACTCCTTGGCCACAGAGGTCCACGGCAGCTGGAAGAGCTGGATGCCGACATCCGGTGCGGCAGGCTCGGGGACCTCGATCGAGGCCTGCGTGCAGCCGGCGAGCAGAAGCACCGCGGCCGAGACGGCGGCGACCACCGCCCCGGCGCGGGCGCGAAGGCCCGACATCCGTTACTTCACACTTCCCGCAGTCAGGCCCCCGACGATGTAACGCTGCAAAGCCAGGAACAGGGCGACCGGCAGGATGGCGGCCAGCACCGCACCGGCGGCGAACACCGACCAGTTCTTCGAGAACTCGTCCGAGATGAACTTGTACAGGCCGACGGCGAGCGTCTGCTTATCGGGATCGATCAGGATGACGCTCGCGAGCACGAATTCGCTCGAAGTCCCGATGAACGACAGCAGCCCGACCACCGCAAGGATCGGAGCGACCAGGCGCAGGATGATCGTGAAGAAGATCCGCGCGTGCCCCGCACCATCGATCTTCGCGGCCTCGTCGATCGACGACGGAACCGTGTTGAAGAACCCGTACATGAGATAGGTGTTCACCCCGAGCGCGCCGCCGAGATACACCATGATCAGCCCGATCTGGGAGTTCAGCCCGATCGCCGGGAAGATATCACCGATCGCCACCATCAGCAGGAAGATCGCGACGACGGCGAGCAGCTGGGGGAACATCTGCACCACCAGAAGCGTGGTGAGGCCCACGCGACGCCCCGTGAACCGCATGCGCGAGAAGGAATACGCCGCGAGCGCGCCGAGGAACACCGTTCCGGCCGCCGTGACGAGCCCGATCACGAGCGTGTTGACGAACCACGCGCCGTAGGGATGCTGGGCACTGGTGAACAGCGAGACATAGCTGTCGAGACTCAGGCGCTGGAAGAGGCCGTTGGCCGTCAGCAGCGTGCCGTTGGGGTTGAAGGATGCCGAGATGACGTACAGCAGCGGGAAGATCGCGAAGATCCCCACCAGGATGCCGATCAGGTGGCGCCATCCGGTCTCGCGGAAGTAGCGGCGGAACGGCCGTTTGGGCGCGGGGGCACCGCCGGGGACGCCGGCTCCCCCGCTGCCGCCGTCGCGGCTCGAGGTGATCTCGGTGTCTTCGTCGGCGACCTTCTCGAGAAGGCCCTTGGCGGCCGGGGCGCCGGGACGGAAGTCGCTCATGTCAGTTCAACTCCTCAAGTGCCTTGGTCTGTCGGAACGCGATGATCGAGATCGTGCCGACGATGAGGAAGATGATGATCGAGAACGCGCTCGCCAACCCGTAGTCGGCAGTCGAACCGACGAAGGCGACCTTGTAGACCATCGTGATCAGGATGTCGGTGGCGCCGACGTTGACGCCGGCTGTCGCATCCCGGGGCCCACCGCCGGTGAGCATATAGATGAGGCTGAAGTTGTTGAAGTTGTAGGCGAACGAGGCGATCAGCAGCGGTGCCACGGCAACCAGCAGCAGTGGGAACTTGATGCTGCGGAAGACCTGCCACGCGTTGGCCCCGTCGACCCGGGCAGCTTCCTGCAGGTCATCAGGGATTGACTGCAGCGCGCCCGTGCAGATGAGGAACATGTACGGGAATCCGAGCCAGAGATTCACCAGGATGATGCTGAACTTGGCCAGCCACTCGTTCGTGAGCCACGGGATGTCGGCGCCGCCGAACAGGACGACGTTGATGAAGCCGAACTCCTGGTTCATCATGCCCGCCCAGACGAGCGCCGAGAGGAACCCGGGGAACGCGTATGGGAGGATCATGAGGACCCGGTAGTACTTCTTGGACTTCATTCGCGGATCGTTGAAGACGATCGCGAGGAACAGTCCCAGCACAAAGGTCGTCGCCACCGAGAGGAAGGCGAAGACGAACGTCCAGATGAGTACCGAGAAGAACGGTCCGCGAATGGACTCTTCGGTGAAGGCGCGCGTGAAGTTGTCGAAGCCGACGAAGATCTGCCAGCCGGGAAGCAGTTCCGTGCCGTCCTCGGCGGTGAAGGCGCCGGTGCCGATGTCGTAGTAGACCGTGCCCGTCCGGGTGTCGGTCATCGTATCTGCCTGCTCGTCGTACACGAGCTTGGACAGGTAGACGTACGCGCTGGAGCCGTCGGGGGTGCGCAGCGACCCGTCGTTGGGGTCTTCGCTGATCTGCACCGCCATCGCGGCGATCTGCTGCTGGTTCGCGACGATGTCGGCGAACGTGAAGCTGTTGTAGCCGTCGAGACCGACAGCCTTGCCGCCGTCCATCTGGGCGTTCTCGACCGGCTCGAGCGGGTTCTCGTCATTTCCGATCTCGACGCCCCCGTCAGGGTCGGTGACCAGGAACGACAGCTCCCCGAGCTGTTCAACGATCGTGAGCTTGTAGGCGGGGGAATCGGGCACCCGCTCCTGCGCTTGGAGGAGGAGCGCGTTGACGGCGGCGTCCTTGTCACTGTTGTGACCGGTGCCGTAGTTGGTGAAGGCGACGTAGGCGGTGTAGCCGGCCGCGAAGATCTGGAAGACGAAGAGGAAGATGAGCCCTGGAATCAGGTACTTCGCGGGCAGGTTTCCGCGGCTGAAGTAGATGTAGTTCGCGAAGCCCGTGATGAGCAGGATGACGACGATCGGCACCCACTGCTGGCTCTGCATGAGCACGAGCACGGAGTAGAGCGCGAGCGCGTCGATGATCGCCATCGCGACGATCTTCAGCAGCAGGACCTTCCAGCCGACGCCGGCAGTCTCGGCGATGCGGCGGGCGCGCTGTGAGCGCTTCTCACGCCGCGGGTCGATCGCGGGGTCGCGATTCTCGGTGGTCGGAGCAGACATCCTCATCCCTCTTCCTGAGCAGGGTACGAGGTGGGGTGGCGCTTACGCACCACCCCACCTGCGTGGATCGGATTACTCGATCGCTGCCTGGACGTCGGCCGCCATCTGCGTCCACAGCGCCGGCGCGTCGCCGCCGTTGATGATCGCAGCCTCGGTCACGCCCCAGTACTGCCAGACCGAGCCCATCTCGGGGATGCTCGGCATCGGCACGGCGTTGGCGCCGACCTGGCCGAACCCGGCGACCACGGGGTCGCTCGCTTCGACCTGGTCGAAAGCGGCCGTCAGCGCCGGGGCGCGGCCGCCGACCTCGTAGAGGGCAATCTGCACGTCTTCGCTACCGACGTAGTTGACGAGGAACTCGTTGGCAGCGAGGGTGTTCTCGCTCTCCGAGCTCAGGAAGAAGCCCTGCACGCCGGCGAACGGCTGAGCGTCCTGGCCACCGGCCGAGGGGATCGCGTCGACGGAGAAGTTGATCCCCGCCTCTTCGATCGCCGGGACGTTCCACGGGCCGGTCAGGAAGAACGGCGACTTGCCCGAGGTGAAGTTCTCCAGAGCGAGGTCACCGGTGATGTTGGTGTTCAGGATGCCGGCAGCACCCTGCTCGCCTAGCCAGTTCGCGAACTCGACGCCACCTTCGTTGCCGATCTGCAGGTCGTCGGCGTTGTAGCTGCCGTCGGCGTTCTGACCGAACACTGGCGCACCGAACGAGGTCTGGAAGGGGTACAGGTGGTACGGGTCGGCGGCTTCGGGGTCAAGGCCCACGAGGAAGGGGTACTCGGTACCGGCGGCCTGACCCTTGGCGATCATGTCGTTGTAGTCGGTTGCAGCCTCGGACACGAGATCCGTGTTGCGGATGAGGGCGATGTTTTCGATCGCGTAGGGAACGGCGTAGGTCTGGCCGTCGTAGGCCCAGGCGTTGATGGCGACATCCTCGAAGTCGCCCGCCTTGTCGCCGAGCTCGACCGGTGCCACGACACCGTTGGTCACGAGGGTTCCCAGCCAGTCGTGCGCGCCCACCGCGATGTCGGGGCCTTCACCGGTCGGAACCTGCTGGACGAACTGGTCGCGGATCTCGCCGAACTCCTTCTGGACGAGCGTGACCTCGACGCCGGTCTGCTCGGTGAAGTCGGCAGCCGCCGCCTCGAGCACGCCTGCACGGTCGGCGTCGACCCACACGGTGATGGAGCCGGACATGTCCGGCGCCGTGG
>MDSV01249331.1_pt1 | contig 14304 bp, 11 predicted proteins | sample 810851 | NCBI WGS metagenome assembly MDSV01 (sample SAMN05326640, study PRJNA326480) | marine metagenome | isolation source: seawater | place: Atlantic Ocean: North East | collected 2012 | reverse complement strand
GTGTGGTTAGTTGAAAATACAAAAATTAGTTTTAAACAAATAGCTGATTTCTGTAATCTGCACGAATTAGAAGTAAAAGGAATAGCAGATGGAGATGTAGCTAAAGGTATTAAAGCCTACAATCCTATTTTAGCTGGACAACTTACGAGAGATGAAATTGAAGCATCGTCAAAAGATGTTAATAGATCTTTAATTTTAAATAAAAAAAACTTAGATATAAGTGATCAAAAAAGAAATCAAAAATATGTTCCTTTATCAAAAAGACAGGACAGACCAAACGCAGCGCTTTGGTTAATTAAAAATTATCCACAACTTTCAGATGGACAAATTTCAAAACTTGTAGGAAGTACTAAAAATACTGTTTCTTTAATTAAAAGTAACAATTATTGGAATTCGGCAAATTTATCAGCTAAAGATCCAGTGGTTTCTAATCTCTGTACACAAGTTGATATTCAAAATGCTGCCGATAAAGCAGGGCGTAGAATAGCTAGAAAAAAAAAAGAAATTGAAAAAGAAAAGAAAAAATTAAATCCATCTTAATTAAAATCATAAAATAATGAAAAAAAAATCTAATTTTTTAGTTGGTGTTATAATGGGTAGTAAATCTGATTGGGCTGGAACTATGGAACATTGTAGCAATACGTTAAAAGAGTTTGGAATTAAACATGATGTAAAAGTAATATCTGCTCACAGAACACCACAAAGATTACATAAATTTCTCAAAGAGGCAGAAAAAAATAAAATTGAAATCATAATTGCTGCCGCTGGTATGTCAGCGCATTTAGCAGGCGTAACCGCTTCTTTAACAACTATACCAGTGCTTGGTGTTCCAACTGAAAGTAAATTAAAAGGGCTAGACAGCTTACTTTCGACAGTTCAAATGCCAAGTGGAATACCTGTTGGAACGTTAGCGATAGGAAAGGCAGGAGCAATAAATGCTGCCTTGTTAGCTGCATCTATTTTATCAGTAAGATACAAAAAAATTGAGCATAAACTTAAGAAATTTAGAAAAAACTTTGAAAAAAAAGTGCCGAAAAAACCTTTTTAATCTAGGTGGACAATCTTTTTGTTTAATGTTAACTAGTGCATCTTTAATCTAGGAGGTAGTTATTAAAATAGAAGTAAAAGATAACAATGTAGACCAAGCTTTAAGAGTTCTTAAAAGAAAACTTCAAAGAGAAGGTTTTTTTAAGATCTTAAAAGTAAAAAGTAACTACGAAAAACCATCTGAAAGAAAAAAAAGAGAAAGATCAGAAAATATCAAAAGATCTAAAAAACTTCAGAGAATGCGAAACAATATTTAATTTATCGCGGGGTGGAGCAGTCTGGTAGCTCGTCAGGCTCATAACCTGAAGGTCGTAGGTTCAAATCCTACCCCCGCAACCAAATTTTTTATTAAATTAATTAGTTGGTTTAAAAATTAAGCATAGTCCATTATTGCAAAATCTTTTGCCATTTTCGCCAGGTCCATCATCGAATACATGTCCGTGGTGCGCACCACAATTAGAACAGTGGTATTCAACTCTTTTCATTCCAAAAGAGTAATCTATTTTAGTTTTAAATGCGCCAGGAAGAGATTCAGTGAATGAAGGCCAACCAGTTCTACTATCAAATTTTGAATTTGAACTAAATAGTTTTGCTCCACAATTTGCACAATGATAAAAACCTTCTCTTTTTTCATTTAATAACGAGCTAGAAAAAGGTCGTTCAGTACCTTCATTAAATAAAATATTTTTTTGTTCATCAGTAAGATTTTTATTAATTAATTTTTTTGTTCCTGAATATAAAAATTTATAAGGTAATAGAAAAAAAACTAAAATTGATGAACCAAATAATTTAAGAAATTTACGTTTCATAATAACTAAATATAACTTTGTTAGATTTAAAGCTATAAGCGTTTAAACGCATCTGGTGGCAGAATGCCCCTTGAAAAAAATAAGTAATTTCGTATATAAAATGTAATAAATGATACTAAAAAAAATACCAAAGCGCCAAATTTTAAATTACCTTCTACAAATAAGACTATTTTTGAACTTAATAAAATTAAAAACAAAAATATAATATTATATTTCTATCCAAAAGATGACACTCCTGGTTGTACTATAGAATCTAAAGATTTTAGTAAGTTAAATAATTTAATTTCTAAAAATAGTTCAATTGTATTTGGAATTTCAAAAGACAGCATTGAAAGTCATTTAAAATTTAAAAAAAAATATAAACTAAAATTCAATTTATTATCTGATGCAAAATTATTAGTAATTAAAAAATATGGTGTCTGGGGTAAAAAAAATTTTTTAGGTAAAAAATATATGGGAATAATTAGAACAACTTTCCTTATAAATAAAAAAGGGAAAATTCACAAAATATGGTCAAACGTAAGAGTAAAAAATCACGCAAAAGAAGTATTGGAAGAGCTTAAAAATATTTAAAATTCGTAAGCTAAGTGAAAGTACTTTGCCGGATATATACATCTTTCTTTTAGATGTTCTTTCCAAGAATCTTTGATGAAATAATCTTTTTTGTTATGCACTGAATAGTTTTTGTAAAAGGAATAAGGTAGTCCAGCATATTCCCACACTTTAAAATAAATAATTCTAGAAGTTCTTTCCATATTAAACATATATTCTTTAACAACTTTACTTTCCATTTCATGTAAACAATCTATTGCAATAGACATTTCAAAAGTTTTTTCTGAAAAAAATTTAATTTGGTGTGGAAAAATAAAAAGTATATCATTTTTTTTAAATGCATTATTTAACTCTTCTTGATTAAGTTGATAGGCTGTAATTATCTTTTTATCTGGAAAACAAGATTTAAGATTACTATAACTGACATTTATTGCCGGAGGTACATCGGCTATAACATATTTTGCATTATTATTTATTGATAGTATAGTTTTGGCTGTTCTGCCTGATCCGGCCCCCACTTCTAAGAAAGTTCCTTTTTTTAAATTAATTTTTTTTGTTAATTGTTCAATTTTTTCATATTCATCTAGTGAGTTTAAATTGTCTTGGGTAATTTCTATACCATCTATATTTAATGAATTTTCTACTATTGAAGTATTTTTTTTTATTTTACTTAAATATTGAAATACCTTTTTTGATTTCAAATTTTCATATAAAAGTAATGTAATTAAATTGTGATTTATCGATTGTGTCCAATTTAGACTATCTTGTTTTTTAAATAAATTGATATCTATACTGATATTTCTATTTTTGATTTCATTGCATAAAGTTTCTATTAACTTTTCATCAAGATCTGTTGATGTAAAATAGTGTCTTGAAATTACGTTTTGATAATTTTTATATTTTCCGCTTGCAATAAGGCTTAGATCTAGCATCATCAAATGTCTCCAAAATTTTGATGACCAACTATAACTTGGAGAATTCAAATATAGGTCAAAGGTTTTTATAAAATCATCAGGTAAATTAATTTTATCCAACTTACTCCAAAACTTTCTCAGATTTCTTTTTCTTAAATAAGCATTTTTAAAAGTACTCCATAAAGACTTATTTTTAACCTGTAATTCCATGATAATTTAAAATATATTAAATATTAATATTAATCAAATGTTTGAAAAAATAGAAATTCTTTTAATAACTTTTTTTTTATTTGCTCTTTTTTACATAGTAATTTCTTTGGGCGCAAAGAAGAAAAAAAATTCTTCTGAATCTAAAGAGATCAAAAAGTATATGTTTAACGTAAAAATGCTAATATCATTTGTAGCGATAGTTTTTTTGATATTATGGTTTTTTTTTTAAAAAATTTATTAAGATTTTTTAATAAACTCATTCCAAATTTTCCATAATAAGTCGCTAAAATTATTTGCAAAACGAGGAGCATCAAATACAGGAGATTTTAAAGCTGTTTCTTTTAAATTAATTCGAATCTTAGAAAGTTCATCTAAATTTGATGAAAATTTTATTGCCTTTGAAATATAATCATCTTTATTTTCTGCAACCCATTCACTCATACCTAGATTAAAATTAATACTTTCCCCAAAATGAAATAAATATCTATTACCTTTTAGTGTTAAAACTGGTACTCCCATCCATACGGCTTCACAAGTGCTTGTATTTCCTTGAAAAGGAAAAGGGTCTAAAGCAATGTCAATTCCGTTATAAAATTTTAATAATTCTTTTCTAGTGCTTGATTCTCCTAACAAAATAATTCTTTCTTTTTTTATCCCGTGGTATTCAAATTTTTTTAAAAATTGTTCAATAATACTTGGATTTTCAAAATTTCTATTTTTTAAAGCGAGTTTTGAATTTGGTATTAATTTTAAAATTTTAGACCATAAAATAACGACCTCTTCATTTATTTTTGATAATTTGTTAGCGCAACCAAAAGTAATAAAATTATTTTTATTTGCTGGTAATTTATTTATTTCAACTTCAAAATTTGGTGGAGTGAAACATTGTGAAATTTCAGGTAATCGTATTACTTTTTCAATATAATGGTTTTCTTCATCTTTGGGTGTGATATGTGGACTTCCAATGAAATAATCAATTTCAGAAATGCCTGTAGAACCTTGCCCTAACCAGCTAGCTTGTATGGGAGCGGGTTTATAAAAAAATATTGGCAGTCTATTTTTTGCAGAATGACCTTGTATATCTAATAGAATATGCACTTTGTCATTTAAAATTTGTTTTACAACCTCTTCATCATTTTTTTTTTCAATATAATGCCATTTGGAAAACAAAGGTCTAAAGTATGATGAAAATTCATCTTTACGATTTATTGTAGAATATGCAATCAAGTTAAAATTTTTTTTTCTTAATTCCCTTAGTGTGCTTAATGTAAAATACCCTCCTGGATGATTACCAAAATCTGCGGATACTAATCCGATAGTAAGTTTATGTGGATTTTTTTCATATTGATATTTTAAAGAAAAATTATCTAATTTTGGTTTACAGTTTAATTGAAAATTTTTTGCTTCTGATAAGTATAACTCGTGATTAAAATTTGTTTTATAATTTATATTAAATAATAAATTACTATAAGCCTTTGGATAGTTAGGTTTTAGATGAATAGCTTTAAGATAAGCTTCTGAAGCTTCATTAAATTTACCTAAGTCATTTAGTAAATTCCCGAGATTATTATAGGATTTCTCATAATTAGGTTTTAAACTGATTGCTTTTTCAAAATTTAATAGAGATTCATCAAACCGAGTCATGCCATTAAGCATAGTGCCAATATTATTATAAGCTTCTGCATAGCTTGGTTTTATTTTAATTGCTTTTTTATAATTACTTAAAGCATTTTTTTTATCTCCCAATATTTCATAGGTTGATCCTATATTATTATATGCCTCTGCATAATTTATATTATATTTTAATGCTTCGTCATAGTACGATAAGGCATCTTTTGCTTTATTAATATCTCGCATTGCATTACCTAAATTATTATAAGCTTCCGAAAAGTCTTTTTTTAAATTTATAGCTTTTTTATAATTTTCAATAGCTACATTTTGTTCATTTAAGTTATGGTATGCTATGCCTAAATTATTATAAGCTTGTGCATAGTTAGGGTTTATTTCTAATGATTTCTTGTAACTTTTGATTGATTTTTGAAATTGCTTTTGATTAGTAAAAACTGCACCAAGTATATTATATAAAATAGATGAATCTGGAAAATTGATTATTTTTTTATCTATTTCTTTTTTAGCTTCGATTAATTTACTGGAATTTAGTAAATCTAAAATAAATGTTATTTCTTTTTGTGATGGATCTTTTTCTTTATCTAAATTCATAACTATAAATCTTGCCTTAAAAAAGTCTAATGTATATATTAATAATCATACCCTTATATATGAAATTTAGAAACGAATATGATAGCTTAGGTGTTATAAAAGTACCTAAAGATAAATACTGGGGAGCGTCCACACAAAGATCTAATAAATATTTTGATATTGGTGATTTTTTGGTTAGACCAATTGTCATAAAATCTATTGCCATGATTAAAAAAGCTGCCGCAATAGTACACGCTAAAGATAAAGATATTGACTACAAAAAAAGTAAAGCAATTATTAAAGCTTCTAATGAAGTAATTTCTGGAAAACTCAAGGATCATTTTCCTCTTAAAGTTTGGCAAACAGGATCAGGCACACAAACAAATATGAACGTTAATGAAGTAATAGCTAACAGAGCAAATGAAATACTTGGTGGTAAATTGGGTAGTAAAAAACCAGTGCATCCAAACGATCATGTTAATAAATCTCAGTCAACAAATGATGTTTTCCCTACTGCAATGCATATGGCTATAGCTATTAGAACTAAAGGAAAATTAATACCTTTTCTTAAATTGCTTAACTTAGAACTAAAAAAAAAATCTAAAGAATTTAACAAAATAATAAAAATTGGGCGCACTCATCTACAAGACGCAACCCCAATTACTTTGGGACAAGAATTTTCTGGTTATCATTCCCAATTAAGTAAATGTATTAAAAGAATAGAAACTGCTCTTGATGAAATATACTTTTTGGCACAAGGTGGAACTGCTGTGGGAACAGGTTTAAATAGTAAAAAAGGCTTTGATAAAAAAATAGTAAAAGAATTAAAAAAAATTACTAAACTTCCTTTTAAACCAGCGCCAAATAAATTTGCTGCATTAGCCTCTCATGATGCCATTGTAAATTTTTCAGGAACTATGAATACCACTGCGGTTTGCTTGATGAAAATAGCTAATGATATAAGGTTTTTAGGATCGGGGCCAAGAGCCGGATATGGAGAACTTATTTTACCCGAGAATGAACCCGGATCATCTATTATGCCAGGAAAAATTAATCCAACACAGTGTGAAGCAGTTACTATGGTTTGTGTAAAAGTAATTGGAAATCATAATGGTATAACAATGGCAGGTTCACATGGACATTTTGAATTAAATGTTTTTAAACCTTTAATTATTCATAATATATTACAATCAATTCATATTATGGCTGACTCTTCAAAAAGTTTTGCTAATTATTGTATTAAAGGTTTAAAAGCTGACGAAAAAAGAATTAAAAATCTTTTAGACAATTCTTTAATGCTGGTTACAGCTTTATCTCCAAAAATAGGTTATGACAATGCCGCAAAAATTGCAAAAACAGCTTATAAGAATGGAACAACCTTAAAAGAAGAAGCTATAAAATCTGGATTAATAACTAAAAATGAGTATGAAAAAATAGTTGATCCTAAAAAAATGACACAACCTTATTAAACTAATTTACTTCTTCACTTATTGATCTAATAAAATCTTTTAATTTAACAAAACTAAAAAAACTTTTAAAATCTTCATATAAAACTATATCATTAAATTCCTTTACAAAGAAAAGAATATCTTCTTCTTCAAATTTCTTATCGCCTGAAATTTCATCCAAATGCAAGATAAATTTTTCTAAATCAAGATATCCTGATAAAAACAAATTATACGGATTCTTTTCTTTATTGTGAATTCCAAATCTATTATAAAAAGTTTTTAGGTTGTCTAAAAATACATTATTTTCAAATTTAAAAATAGTAAACTTTTCATCACTTTTAATAATTCCAGTGACGTCTGCTGCCCCCAATTTTTTTAAATTAAGTAATAATCGCTCAACTAAAATATCTCCATTTATGAATTTAATTTGTGATTCTAAATTATTAATGAAAGTGTGCTTTGAATAAATTTTATTAACATTTAAGTCTATTTCCCCATTAAACTTTTTGTTGATAGCAAATAACTTTGTTCTTTCCTGCTTATTTAAACTAGTTAAATAATTATATAGTCTACTAAAATTCACTGTATTTAAATTAACATCTAAATTAAAATTAAAATATGGAAGAAAGTTTATTACACCAGTAAATTTGCCATCTAAAAAACCATTTCTCAAGTTTGCGTTTTTAAAAACTATTTGATTGTTAATATAATCAAAAATTCCAACAACTTTATTCCTATCTTTTTTAAGTAAAATGTTACCGCTAGTTATATCATTATTTGATAAAGCCTCAATTTTGGTAAGTATTTTTGAATTTACTAACTTTAATTGAAAGGTTTTTTTAATTTCATTCTTGCTTGCATCATTATCGAAGTTAATAATAATTTTATCATTTAAAAAATTCCCTTTAACACTAGCTTTTGTTCTATTTTTATTAAATCTATATTTAACAGTTGCACTATTTATTGTTGCAACATTTTTTTTACCATCAAATAAGTTAATACTTGCTTTATTCAAATTTATTTTTTTTGAGCTTAGGTGTTTTTTGAAAAAATCTTTGTACTCTTTATAATTTTTTAAATTAATGTTTACTTCTACATTTTTAAATTTAAGGTTATTATAAATAAATTTTTCTTTATTATACAAATCCTTTAAAGGTAAAGTTATTGATGTATTTTCAATTTGAGCCAAAGCTTTTTTCTGTCCTGAAAAATCTTTTATCAGAAAATTGCTTATTTCAATTCTTGGGGTTGGAAAAAATGTATAATCAATTTCACCTTTGATAAGACAGCTAACTTTAAAATCTTTACAAATTAGTTTTGATATATTTGATTTATTATAATTAAAAAAATGCGGTATACTTAAATAAATAAAAATAGAAATAAAAATAAAACTAAAAAAATAAATAAGTATATTCTTTTGTCTTGGTAATTTTATTATTCTATAAAATGCAGAAAAATTATATCTTCTATAATTAAAATATTTAGTTATTTTATTAAATTTATTTCTAGTAAAGTTAATTTTATATCTATTAAAATTATTTCTATATCCCCTTAGATCCAAATATTTGGCCACTTTGGTAAAATTAATTCTATCAAAATTGACTTTTTTTAATAATGTGGACAACTTATATCTTTTAAAATTATAATATTTCATTTATTTTAGTTTTATTAAATTTATTTCCAATAAATTGGTAAAATATAAATAAAATGCAAATTAGCAAATTAAATTATTTAAACAATCTTAATAAAAATCAAAAAGAAGCTATAATTGATCTTGATGGACCCTGTCTAATTGTCGCCGGCGCTGGATCGGGCAAGACAAGAGTTTTAACAACCAGAGTAGCCCATATTATAAATCAAAAGAAAGCTTGGCCAAACCAAATATTATGTGTGACTTTTACTAATAAAGCTGCAAAGGAAATGCAAATTCGTATTTCTAAGTTCTTAGATAAAAAAGTCTCTTCTTTACCATGGCTTGGAACGTTTCACTCTGTCTCTGCGAAGCTTTTGAGAAAGCATGCAGCGGCAGTAGGTTTAAATTCTCGATTCACAATCATTGATCAAGATGACCAGATTAGATTAATTAAAAATATAGCTAAAGCTGAAAATATTGATGTAAAAAAATTATCTCCAAATATTATTTTAGCTATAATTAATCAGTGGAAAAATAAAGGTTGGTTACCTAAAGATGTTGTTTCAAAAAAAAATATACCTTTAGAAAAAGCAATATTGAAAGTTTACAAATTTTACCAAGAAAGACTAAAAATTTTAAACTCATGTGATTTTGGAGATTTAATTTTACATTGTGTTACTATGTTTGAAAACAATCCAGATATTCTAGAATTATACGTAAATAATTTTAAATATGTTCTTGTAGATGAATATCAAGACTCAAACCACATTCAAAGTAAGTGGCTTAATTTATTAACTAAAAAAAATAATAATATCTGCTGTGTTGGAGATGATGATCAATCAATATATAGTTGGAGAGGAGCTGAAATAGGAAACTTCCTAAACTTTGATAAAACATATAAAAATTCTAAAATAATTAAACTTGAACAAAACTACAGATCAACACAAAATATACTTGATGCTGCATCAGGGCTAATCTCTAAAAATAGTGGAAGATTGGGTAAGAGTCTATGGACAGATGGAACAGAAGGTGAGCCTGTTAAGTTAACATGCTATAAAAATGGAAGGGATGAAGCTACAGGTGTTGGTGATATTATCGAACAAAATTTGAAAAAAAAATATTCATTAAATAATGTAGCAATATTGGTAAGAGCTATTTTTCAAACTAGAGAATTTGAAGAAAGATTTTTAAAAATTGGAATGGGTTATCGTGTAATAGGTGGAACAAAATTTTATGAAAGAGCTGAAATAAAAGATAGTGTAGCTTTTTTAAGGATAGTTAACCAAAAAAATGATGATCTTGCTTTTGAAAGAATAATTAATGTGCCAAAAAGGTCTATAGGTGAGAGTACTGTAAAACAAATTTACGATTGGGGTAGAGCTAATAAACAATCTTTAGAAGATTCCGCATACATCCTTTTACAAAAAAATAAAATTAAACCAAAAGCAAAAATAGCTTTGATGAGTATATTAAAGTTATTTGATAAATGGAGATTAGACTTAAAGGAAAAAAAACACTACGAACTGATGGAAATTATTTTAGATGAATCTGGTTATTCTAAAATGCTTAAAGATAAAAAAGATTTAGAAAGTGAAGGAAGGTTAGAAAATTTAAAAGAATTAATAAGAGGAATGCGTGACTTTGATAATTTACAAAGCTTTTTAGAACACGTGGCGCTAGCTACTTCAATAGATCAAGACTGGGATGGTGAAAAAGTTAATTTAATGACTATGCACGCAGCTAAAGGTTTGGAGTTTGATGCTGTTTTCCTACCAGGATGGGAAGAAGGTTTATTTCCACATCAAAAATCACTAGAAGAAAAAGGTGACTTAGCTTTAGAAGAAGAGAGGCGTCTTGCCTACGTAGGTTTAACAAGAGCAAAGAAAGAATCTTTTATATCGTTTGTTATGAATAGAATGTACCGTGGTGACTGGGTTGACTCACTGGCGTCTAGATTTATTGAAGAGATTCCAGAAAAGAATGTTCAAAAAGAAGAAATAGTAGATCAAAAAAACGAAGATTTTATTTTCAACCAAGATATTGATTATGAAGAAGGCATGAGAAGCCCAGGATGGGCAAGATTACAAAGAAATAAGATAAAGAAACTTAAATGAATAAAATAAATAAACTAAAATCAATTTTTAAAAACTACAAAATTGATGGTTATATAGTTCCAAAAAATGATGAATTTTTTGGAGAATATACTCCAGAGTATAAAGATAACTTAAAATTTATTTCTAATTTTTCAGGTTCTTTTGGATTTGCATTAATTTTGAAAAGAAATAATTATTTATTTGTAGATGGAAGGTACACTTTGCAAGCTAAAATACAAAGCTCTCAGCAGTATAAAATCTTAACTCTACCTAAAAAATATCCTTCAGATATATTAAAAAATAAAAAATTTTCTATAGGTTTTGACCCAAAATTACATACAGAAATGATGCTTAACAGATTTTTTAAAAAAACTGAATGTAATTTAGTTCCAATAAATGAAAATTTGATCAACAAACTTTTTGTAAGAAAAAATATTATTACTTTTAATAAATTTTATAAATTAAAAGATAAGGATTCAGGACAAAGCTCTATAAACAAAACAAATAATTTATCTAAGATATTAAAAAAAAATAAAATAGATTTACAATTTGTGTCTGCAACCGAAAATGTAGCCTGGCTGTTAAATTTAAGAGGGTCAGATTCAGATTTTACACCAATACCTAATAGTTATTTAATTATTAGCAAGGAAAAAAAAGTATTCTTTTTCTGCGACTTAAAAAAAATAACCAATGGACTAAAAAAGAAGTTAGATAAAAATATAATAGTAATCGATATAAAAAGTACCGCACAATTTTTGCTAGAAGCTAAAAATAAAAATTTTCAAATAGATAACGCATCCTGTTCTATTTTTTTTAAAAATATCATAAAAATAAATAATAAAATTGTAGAAAAACAAGATCCTATTTATTTACTCAAGTCTGCTAAAAATAAAGTTGAATTAAGTAATATTATTAAAACTCACATTTATGATGGAGCCGCATTAACAAAATTTTTATTTTGGGTTAATAATAATTTCAAAAAAAAAAAAAATTACTGAGATTGACGCACAAAATAAATTATTAAAGTTTAGAAAAAAAAATAAAACATTCAAGTCTTTAAGTTTTCCAACAATATCTGGCTCCGGACCTAATGGAGCAATTATTCATTATAAGGCAAATAATAAAAGTAATAGGGTTTTGCAAAAAGGTGATTTATATTTAGTCGATTCTGGAGGACAATATAATTTTGGAACTACAGATGTGACTAGAACTATTTCACTCAATAATACTCAAAAAAGAGTTAAAAATATTTTTACAAGAGTTTTAAAAGGGCACATAGCAGTTGCTAATTATAAAATTATGAAAAATACCTCAGGCTCTGAAATAGATGCTGTTGCCAGAAAATCTCTTAAACAAATAAATCTCGATTACGCCCATGGAACTGGACACGGAGTTGGTTATTTTTTAAATGTACATGAAGGCCCCCAGGCAATATCAAAAGGAAACTTTGTAAAATTTAAAGAAGGAATGGTTGTGTCTAATGAACCTGGGTATTATGAAAATGGTAAATTTGGGATTAGAATAGAGAATTTAGTTACTGTTAAAAAGTTTAAAAATTCTTATAAATTTAAAAATCTTACTTTGGTTCCTATAGATAAGACCTTAATAGAAAAAAAACTTTTGAATAAAAATGAAGTTAATTGGTTAAATAATTATCATTTGAAAGTTTACAGAAGTTTAAAAAAATATATGAATAAATCTGAACTATTACAACTTCAAGATTATTGCTCAAATATTTAAAATTTTATACCAGTTTTTTTCATTAATAATTTCAACATTTAGCTCTTTTGCTTTATCAATTTTCTTTTTTGTTGGCTTTGAGTTTCCAACCACTAGGATATCTAATTTTTTAGATATTGTACCTAAAACTTTTCCTCCATTATCTTCAGTTAAAACTTTTGCCTCTGATCTGCTTATTTTTTCAAATCCTCCAGTAAACATTATATTTTTATTACTAAACTTTCCTTTTTTATTTTTATTCTGATAATTTTTTATTTCAAGTACGTTTATTAAAGATTTTACTACCTCAACATTTTTTAAATTTGAAAAAAATATCTTTATAGATTTAATTTGTGTTTCTCCTATTCCGTCTAAGTCTTTTAAATTATTTAAAACTTCTTTTACTTTTTTTTGATTAAATAATTCTGAAAACTTTTCTATAGATATAAAAAACCCTGATAAAATTTTTGCATTTTCTTGACCAATGTGCCTTATTCCTATTGAATAAATGAATCTATTTAATGTTATAATTTTTGCTGAACTTACTGCTTTTTGCAAATTTTTTATAGAAAGTTCTCCCCAGCCTTCTAATTTTTTTATTTCATTATAGTTTAATTTAAATATATCAGCAGGTACATTAATCATGTTCAGATCCCAAAATTGATCTATAACTTTTTTACCTAAACCCTCTATATTAAATCCATCTTTCGAAACTATATGCTTTAGTTTTTCTTTTGCGCTATAGCTGCAGTCATAACCCCTAGTACATCTTCTTACGGCGTCCTCTTTGTTAGTGGAGGTGTTAATTTCTTTTTGTGTTTTAGCTCCACATAAACATTTTTCTGGAAATATATATTTTTTACTATTTTTATCTCTTTTAGTTTTGTCAACTGAAACCACTTGTGGAATTACGTCTCCAGCTCTTTGAATTTTAATAGTATCTCCAATTCGAATATCTTTTCTGTTAATTTCATCTTCATTATGCAAGGTAGCATTTGAAACTATCACTCCTCCAACTGTTACTGGTTCTACTTTAGCAACAGGGGTGATAGCTCCAGTTCTTCCAACTTGAATAACAATATTTCTTATTTTAGTGGTAGCTTTTTCTGATGAAAATTTATAAGCAATAGCCCATCTGGGAGAATTAGAAGTATTACCTAATCTTGATTGAAGTTCTAAATTATTTACTTTGTAAACTAACCCGTCAATATCATAATCTAACGATGTTCTAATTTCCTCAATAAATTTATGTTGTTGTTCAATCTCATGTAATCCTTTAACAATTTTATTATTTGGATTTGTAGAAAAACCCCAATCACTAACTTTATTTGTAAATTCTGATTGGCTTTTAAAAATCATTGGTTCAAGAACGCCAAAACCATAAGCAAAATATTTTAGAGGTATCTTTGCTGTTTGCAGCGGATCTTTTTGTCTTAATGAACCCCCGGCAGCATTTCTAGGATTAGCAAAATCATCTCTTATACTTTGAAAATCTTTTTTTCCGATATAAACCTCTCCTCTTATTTCAAGAACTTTAGGTAAGTTTTTTCCATTAATCTTTTTAGGAATTCCATCAATTGTCATCAAATTGTTAAGAATATCTTCTCCAATGACCCCATCTCCTCTTGAAAGTCCTTTGGTCAACAAACCATTTTCATAAATTAATGAAGCTGATATTCC
>MDSV01199323.1_pt1 | contig 14304 bp, 11 predicted proteins | sample 810851 | NCBI WGS metagenome assembly MDSV01 (sample SAMN05326640, study PRJNA326480) | marine metagenome | isolation source: seawater | place: Atlantic Ocean: North East | collected 2012 | reverse complement strand
TGACTGCATGTTTTTTTTCAAATGTAGTTTTGTATTTATTTCTAATTGCAATAACTGATGACATATCCACTTCATTATAAGTTGTAAGCATTGCTGCAGTATTTTGGGCTTGTTTAAGTCGGGTTGCAATTGTTTGGCGCAATCGACTCATTTTTACTCGTTCTTCTCTTATGGAGACATTTGCTGAACTTTGGATGCTTTCTATTCTGTTTTCGGCAACTATTGCGGCCTCATTTTTTTCAAGTAAATCTTCTTTCAAAATCCTACCGCCACGGCCAGAGCCAGAAATTGTGTTGGGATCAATATTTTGTTCTTGCATAATTTTTCGGGCTGATGGAGCGTGAATAAAACCTTCAGTGGCTTTCTCCGATACGTCCGAAGTGTTACTTCTCTCAGCCACAACAATGGTTTCTGACGTTTCGTCAGGCCCGCTTTGATCGATAATTGCCAACAATGCATTAAGACCAACAGTGGTTCCTTCTGCGGCAGTAATTTCTTTGATCACACCAGAAACAGGACTAGGCACTTCCACGGTTACTTTGTCCGTCTCTAATTCGCAGAGCATTTCATCAACTGTTACTCTGTCACCTGGGTTCTTAAACCAGGTAGCTACCGTCGCCTCGGTTACGCTTTCGCCTAGTGTTGGTACAACTAAATCAGTCATCTTATTCTCCTTCGAGGTTAAGTGCCTCGTCGATCAATTTTTCTTGTTGGGTTTTGTGCTGAGTGGCTAGACCAGTGGCTGGTGAAGCTGATGCGGCTCTTCCAACATACTGAGGGCGGGAAACTTTTGTTTTTATTTTACTGAGGACCCATTCAAGATTTGGTTCCATAAAACTCCATGCCCCTTGGTTCTTCGGTTCTTCTTGACACCAGCAAATTAATGCATTTTTGAATCTACCTAATTCTTTTGTTAATGACATCGCTGGGAAAGGATAAAACTGTTCTATGCGAAGGAGATAAATATTTTTTATTCCTCTTGTTTCTCGTTCCTGAAGTAAATCAAAGTACACTTTACCGGAACAAATGACTACCTTTTTAATGTTATTATCATGAACAAGATTAATTGAAGAAATTCCAAGTTGAGCATCATCCCATAATACGCGATGAAAACTTGAGCCCTCTAGAAAATCTTTTTTGTTACTTACTGCCATTTTATTTCTTAAAAGAGACTTAGGAGTCATAATTACAAGTGGTTTTCGGTAATTACGATGTATCTGGCGTCTGAGTAGGTGGAAGTAGTTTGCAGGTGTGGTGCAATTGGCGACAATCCAATTATCTTCGGCACAAGCCTGTAAAAACCGTTCCAATCGGGCTGAAGAATGCTCTGGACCTTGTCCCTCGTAGCCGTGTGGAAGTAACAATACAAGACCAGACATTCGAAGCCATTTCTTTTCGCCAGACGAGATAAACTGATCTATCATTATTTGGGCACCGTTTGCAAAATCGCCAAATTGTGCTTCCCATAAAGTTAGTGCGTTTGGCTCTGCAAGTGTGTATCCATACTCGTATCCTAAAACCGCGTATTCAGATAACATTGAATCTATTACCTCATATTCTGATTGGTCTTTTTGAATATTATTAAGAGGATAAAATTTTTCTTCTGTTTTTTGGTCAATAAAAGCACTGTGTCGTTGGCTAAAGGTTCCACGGGTGCAGTCTTGACCTGATAATCTTACGGGGTAGCCTTCCAAAAGAAGTGATCCAAATGCAATAGCCTCTCCTGTAGCCCAATCGATATGGGTGCCAGAATCCAGCATTTGTTTTTTGTTGGATAGCAATCGGAGTACTGTTTTATGCAAGTTCAAGTTCTGTGGTATTGCTGTTAATGCTTTCGCGATTTTTATAAACGAGCTATTTTTTATCGCAGTTAACCCGCGCTCGTATTTATCATTGTTATTTTTGAAGCCAGACCATCTGCCGTCTAACCAATCAGCCTTATTTGGCTTATATGATGCTCCTGCTTCAAATTCCGTAGACAAATAAGTTTGAAAAGAGGTTTTTATGCTGTCAGCCTCAGCTTGGTCTATTAAACCATCAGAAATCAATCGATCTGAGTATATTTGTAGTGTGGTCCTATGCCTTTTAATTTCAGAATACATCTTTGGTTGCGTGAACATTGGTTCGTCACCTTCGTTATGTCCAAATCTGCGATAGCAGAAAATATCGATTACGACATCTTTGTGAAATTTTTGTCTAAATTCTGTCGCGACTTTGGCTGCATGAACAACGGCTTCTGGATCATCGCCATTTACGTGAAAAATCGGAGCCTCAACCATCAATGCTATGTCTGTGGGGTAGGGTGATGACCTAGAATTAAGAGGTGAGGTGGTGAAGCCGATTTGATTATTAACAATCACATGGATTGTTCCGCCTGTTTTATGGCCTTTTAAACCGGATAATCCGAAACATTCTGCCACGATACCTTGGCCTGCAAAAGCGGCATCGCCGTGTAGCAGAACTGGCAATACTTTCGTCCTTTTTAAATCGTTTATTTGTTGTTGTTTCGCTCTAACTTTTCCAAGGACAACAGGATTAACTGCTTCGAGGTGAGAGGGATTTGCCGTCAGCGATAAGTGAACGCTGTTATTATCAAATTCCCTATCCGAAGAAGTACCTAAATGATATTTGACGTCGCCAGAACCATCAACATCTTCAGGTTTGTAACTGCCACCTTGAAACTCATTAAAGATAGCTCGAAAAGGTTTACCCATAACATTTGCAAGAACTGACAAGCGACCCCTATGGGGCATACCAATTATAATTTCTTTTACGCCAAGGTTCCCGCCACGTTTAATAATTTGTTCCATTGCTGGTATCAATGCTTCGGCGCCATCTAGACCAAATCTTTTGGTTCCCATGTATTTGATATGAAGAAACTTCTCAAAACCTTCAGCTTCAACAAGTTTATTTAATATTGCTCGTCGCCCTTCTTTTGTAAATTGTATTTCTTTACCCAGACCTTCTATTCTCTCCTTTAACCACGAAGATTGTTCAGGATTAGAGATATGCATGTATTGTAAAGCAAAAGTTCCGCAATAGGTCCTTTTGAGAATTTCAATAATTGCTCTCATTGATGCTGTTTCCAGGCCTAAAACGTTATCAATAAAAATGGGCCGATCAAGATCTTTATCATTAAAACCATAACTTTTGGGGTTTAATTCAGGTTGTTCATCCTTTTTTGTAATCTTTAATGGATCAAGATTGGCTGATAAATGCCCTCTTATTCTGTAAGCCCTAATTATCATCAATGCGCGTATGCTATCTACTACAGCCTGACGCAAAGAATTTTCTGAGACTACTGCGTTATTTTGACTCGCCTTTTCCCGTATTTTAGTTTTTAGGTTTTCTGGTTCTGGACCGTCCCATTGACCATCTATTGCAGATATAAATTCTCCTGTGGGAGAAGGAGGCCAATCTGATCTGAACCACGAGGGAGATTGTTTATTATCATTTTCTCTGGTATCGATTGAATTGATTTGTTTGAAATATTCTCTCCAGGATGGTTCTAACTCGATTGTGTCATTTGCGTGCTTTTTTTGTAACTGGTCTAGGTAAAAAGCATTGTCGCCGCTTAAAAAGTTTTCTAAATTTAAATCTTTGTTTTTTTTCATCATTTGGTTTAGGAATAGATCCTACCTCGTAAAATTTATAATGCAGTTATAATTTATTTTGCCAAGTCAATGGCTTGTTGGATTGCGGCACCGAGTCCTGCTGGACTTTCTGCTATAACAAAACCTGCAGATCTCATTGCTTCAATTTTATCTTCTGCGCCTCCTTTGCCTCCGGCTATTATAGCGCCAGCGTGACCCATTCTTCGTCCTTTTGGAGCAGTTCTACCTGCGATAAAACCAGCAAGAGGTTTCTTAAAACCTTTTTTAAAATTATTCTTTATGAATTCTGCTGCATCTTCCTCTGCAGAACCGCCAATTTCACCGATCATTATTATTGACTCTGTTTCAGGATCTCTCAAAAATAATTCAAGCGCATCAATATGTTCTGTTCCTTTAATTGGATCTCCACCTATTCCAATACATGTAGAAATTCCCAAGCCTACGGTCATTGTCTGAGCGGCAGCTTCATAGGTCAATGTTCCCGATCTTGAAACAACACCCACGCTACCCTTTTGATGAATATGGCCAGGCATTATACCTATTTTGCAAGCACCAGGTGTTATAATACCAGGGCAGTTTGGACCAATAAGCCGTGAATTTGAGCCTTCAAGGGCTCGTTTCACCTTCATCATATCTAAAACTGGTATACCTTCAGTGATACAAACAATAAGTTCCATTTTTGCGTCGATCGCTTCCAGAATGGCGTCCCCAGCAAATGGAGGAGGCACGTATATAGCAGTAGCATTTGCATTTGTTTTCGCTTTGGCTTCCGCCACAGTATTGAAAATAGGCAGATTTATATGACTAGTTCCACCTTTTCCTGGAGTTACCCCACCAACCATTTTCGTGCCGTAGGATATAGCTTGTTCCGAGTGGAAAGTTCCTTGACTGCCAGTTAAACCTTGGCAGATGACTCGAGTATCTTCGTTTACAAGAATAGCCATTGTCTTACCCTTTCACAGCATGAACAATTTTTTTTGCTGCATCTGCTAGATCGTCAGCTGCAATTACATTTAGTCCACTTTCATTTATGATTCTTTTACCAAGTTCTACATTAGTGCCTTCAAGTCTCACTACTAGGGGAACTGATAATTCTATTTCTTTAATGGCCGACACTACTCCTTCTGCAATTACGTCGCACCTCATTATACCACCAAATATGTTAACAAGAATACCCTTAACATTTGGATCGGACGTGATAATTTTGAAGGCTTCCGTTACTTTTTCTTTGGTTGCTCCTCCGCCAACATCAAGGAAGTTGGCGGGTTCTGAGCCATAATGCTTTATGATGTCCATCGTCGCCATTGCCAGTCCGGCTCCGTTTACCATGCAGCCAATCTCACCATCGAGTGCAATATAATTAAGATCAAATTTTGAAGCTGCTAATTCTTTTGGATCTTCTTCCGACTCGTCGCGAAGGGCGACAATACCTGGCTGACGGTATAAGGCGTTTGAATCAAATCCCATTTTACAATCTAAGCAAAGTAGGTCATCGTTGGTATTGATAACAAGCGGATTAATTTCAAGCATTTCGCAGTCTTTATCGTTAAATAACTTATAAAGAGAATTAATTAGTAATACGCATTGTTTAATTTGCTTTCCTCTGAGTCCGAGAAAAAATGCAATTTGTCTCCCATGAAAACTTGATAAACCCGATGCGGGATCAACATTAATGCTGACAATTTTATCAGGCGTTTTATCTGCAACCTCTTCAATGTCCATCCCTCCTTCTGTAGAGCAAACAAATGAAATTCGAGATGTATTCCTATCTACAAGGAGGGCCAAATAAAGTTCTGAGGTGATCTGAGAACCGTCTTCAATGTATACACAACCAACTTTTTTTCCAGAAGGTCCAGTTTGGTGTGTCACCAGAGTTCGACCAAGCATTTTTTGGGCCTCAGCGGCTGCCTCAGATGCAGATTTTGCTATTCTAACACCACCTTTTTTACCTGCACTATCCTCTAAAAACGAACCTTTCCCTCGACCGCCGGCGTGTATTTGAGCTTTCACAACCCAAATTGGCCCATCAAGCTCACCGGATGCTGTTTTAGCGTCTTCTGCTCTAAATATTGCTCGACCGTCCAAAACTGGCAATCCATACTCTTTTAGCAATTGTTTAGCTTGAAATTCGTGAATATTCATTCGATTTTATCCTATTTTAAAATATGGAATAGTCTGCTGTTCAATAAAACCCAGATATTTAAATTTAAATACAGTATTGCAGATAAACCGCAGTAGAAAAAGAATCTTTCGACGAAAAAAAAGTTTTTTTAAAATTAAGTTATGTTTTTTTACTTTGTAAGTATCATTGTGATCACAAAAAGCCCCGTCGATTAAAATATTGTTTAATTTAAACTATCATCGATATTTTTACAGGCTTCGATTAGTCCAGTAACGGAATCAACGGATTTTTGAAAGTCGGATGCTTCGGCAGAGTTAAGTTCTATCTCAATTATTTTTTCAACGCCTTGAGTTCCAATCAATGTTGGAACCCCGACGTAAGTACCGTTTAACCCATATGCTCCATCAACATATGCTGCACAAGGCACAACTCGTTTTTGGTCTTTCAGGTACGACTCAGCCATCTGAATAGCTGATGCCGCTGGTGCATAATATGCTGATCCTGTTTTCAGAAGTCCAACTATTTCAGCTCCGCCATCGCGCGTTCTTTGAATAATAGCATCTAATTTTTCTTGCGATGTCCATCCCATTTTTACTAGGTCGGGAAGTGGAATTCCGCCAACAGTGGAATAGCGCGGCAAGGGAACCATTGTATCACCATGTCCTCCAAGCACAAAAGCACTTACGTCCTTGACTGACACATTGAATTCCTCAGCTAAAAATAATCGAAAGCGTGCGCTATCTAGTATACCGGCCATTCCAACAACTTTCTGATGGGGTAATCCAGAAAATTCTCTTAGCGCCCAAACCATCGCATCTAATGGATTTGTAATGCATATTATGAAGGCACCTGGTGCATTGTTTTTAATTCCTTCTCCAACAGATTTCATTACTTTTAAATTTATCCCTAACAAGTCGTCTCTACTCATTCCGGGTTTTCTTGGTACACCTGCGGTTACAATACAAACATCTGCGCCTTGTATTTGAGAATAATCATTCGCTCCTAATAAATGGCTATCAAAGCCGTCTACTGGAGAGCTTTCAGCTATGTCGAGAGCCTTTCCTTGTGGCGTACCTTCGGCAATATCAAATACTACCACGTCGCCTAATTCCTTCATCGCAGCAAGATGTGCCAGCGTTCCACCAATCTGCCCAGCTCCAATCAACGCAATTTTAGGTCGTTTCATATGAAATCTCCAGTTACACAAAATTGTCAATACTGTTATCTTGCTTTGCAATTTTCATCAAGCCCGAAGTGTTCTTAAGTCTTGTTAATGATCAAACTCTTTAGCTAATTAGCTAATTGGTAACTGAATTTTGCTTGTTAGCGGACCTTGGTAACTCATATCGCCGGTTAATCGAATTTATAACGGCATAACAACAATAAAATCAATATTCATATTGTTAACAATTTAGAGAAATTTATTTCACTGAGCGCAAAGCTCTTGTAATAAAATGAATTAACACTAAAATTAAAAAAGTGGTGGTAATCAGTACCATCTTATTTGAAAGCTCATATATCAGTACCATCTTATTTGAAAGCTCATATAATGAAAGTCTATCATCAAAAAAATCGGCCTCTGTCTCCACATTTGACCATTTATAAACCTCAACTTACCTCTGTATTATCAATAATGCACCGCCTAACAGGCATAGGTTTGTTTATTGGCTTACTGCTAGTGATAATATGGTTTATTGGTTTGTCGATGGGTTCTGGTTACTTTGCTGTCGTTGAGGATTTATTCCAGACAATAGTTATTCGTTTTATTTTAGTGGTGTCAGTGTGGGCTCTCTGGTATCACGTATTTGCGGGAATTAGACATTTAGTTTGGGATACAGGATACGGTCTTGATGAAAAATGGATTAATCCATCAGCATATATCGTGCTTGTTGGATCGTTATGTTTAACAATTTTTACGCTATACCAAAGTTGGTCAATTTCATGAGACGCTTTAGAACTTTGGTTTTAAACCTATTTTTTTCGAATTTAAATGAGGGAACTGCTCATTGGTTGACTCAGAGAATCTCGTCTATTATTTTGATACCAGCAACAGTTATATTTGTATTTTCCTTTGTACAGCACATAGGAGCAGATTATGAATATAATGTGGTGATTTACAAAAACCCCACGCGTTCTTTTTTTACATTCTTGTTTATCAGTCTTACGCTTCTACATTTTAAACAGGGTGCTCAAGTAGTGATTGATGACTACGTTCAAGATGACAGAATTTCAAAGATCTTGTTGAGACTGAATGTCTCGTCATTTTGGGGAATAAATTTGTTACTATTTTGGGCGCTTGCACGAATCGTTTTATAGATAATTGGAGTTGAGTGATGAAGTCTTATAACTATGTTGACCATGTTTATGATGTGGTTGTGGTTGGTGCAGGTGGCGCCGGATTACGTGCAACACTTGGTATGGCCGAGCAAGGATTGAAAACAGCGTGTGTTTCAAAAGTTTTCCCGACAAGAAGTCATACTGTGGCCGCACAAGGCGGAATTGCAGCAAGTTTAAGTAATATGGGGCCGGATCATTGGCACTGGCATATGTACGATACGGTTAAAGGATCAGATTATCTTGGCGATACCGATGCTATGGAATACTTAGCGCGAGAGGCTCCAAAAGCAGTTTACGAATTGGAGCATTATGGCGTTCCATTCTCTCGAACCGAAAATGGTGAAATTTATCAAAGACCGTTTGGTGGACATACGACCCAATTTGGTGAAGGACCGCCTGTTCAGCGAACCTGTGCTGCTGCGGATAGAACCGGCCATGCCATACTCCATACTCTCTATGGTCAATCTTTAAAAAACGAGGCAGAATTTTTCATAGAATACTTTGCGACTGACTTATTAATGACTGAAGATGGTCAGTGCCAAGGTTTAATAGCTTGGAAACTTGATGATGGTACAATACATCGATTTAATGCAAAACTAGTTGTTTTAGCAACCGGGGGTTATGGACGCGCATATTTTAGTGCTACATCAGCGCATACATGTACGGGTGATGGTGGAGGTATGGTTGCGAGACAAAATCTTCCTTTGCAGGATATGGAGTTTGTACAATTTCATCCTACTGGAATTTATGGTGCTGGGTGTTTAATTACTGAAGGTGCGCGTGGTGAGGGTGGATATCTAACAAATTCTGAAGGCGAAAGATTTATGGAGCGTTATGCACCAACTTATAAAGACCTCGCGAGCAGGGATGTAGTCTCAAGGTGTATGACTATGGAAATAAGGGATGGAAGAGGGGTTGGCCCTGACAAGGATCACATTTTTCTTCATTTAAATCATTTGCCACCTGAAACCCTAGCGGAACGATTGCCCGGAATAACAGAAAGTGCTCAGATTTTTGCTGGAGTCGACTTGGGAAAGGATCCGATACCAGTTATACCAACGGTTCATTATAACATGGGTGGTATTCCAACTAATTATTGGGGTGAAGTATTAAATCCATCTGCGGACAATCCAGACAGAGTTTTTCCGGGTTTGATGGCTGTTGGAGAAGCTGGATGTGCGAGCGTTCACGGTGCAAATCGGCTTGGGTCAAATAGTCTTATTGATTTAGTTGTTTTTGGACGGGCATCTGCGATTAAAGCTGGATTGATAGTTGATAAAACAAGTTCAAACAAAAAGTTAAATAAAAACTCATTAGAATACGCGATGGATCGATTTGATAAAGTGAGGTTTTCGGACGGTGATACCTCTACAGCGGAGCTGCGCTTAAAAATGCAAAAAACTATGCAGTCTGATGCTGCCGTGTTCCGATCTGATAAAACTTTATTGGAAGGGTGTGAAAAAATGACCCAAGTTTCTGATTCTTTAAAAAATGTAAAGACAACAGACCGCTCTTTGATTTGGAACTCTGATTTAATGGAAACATTAGAACTTACAAATTTGATGCCAAATGCGATGGCTACAATTTTTTCAGCAGAAGCTCGAAAGGAGAGTCGAGGTGCCCATGCCCAAGAAGACTTCCCTGAAAGAAACGACGTAAATTGGCGCAAGCACTCTTTAGCGACAATGAACTCAGATAAAAAGAATAACAGCCCAGTTGTGTTGTCTTATCGATCTGTTGGATTAAAACCTTTAACGGAAGAAGAACATGGCGGTATCGATTTGTCGAAAATAGCCCCAAAGGCTCGAATCTATTGAAGGTATAGATTGATTATTTAATTGAATTTAATTTGTGAGTTGAGAAATAAAATGGTTGAATTAACGTTACCTGAGAATTCAAAATTGACTGTTGGAAAAACTTGGCCAGCTGCTGAGGGATCAAAAAATGTAAAGTTATTCAGGATTTATCGGTTTGATCCTGATGACATGTCTAATCCTCGAATAGATAGTTATTATGTTGATTTGGATAATTGCGGTCCAATGGTTTTAGATGCTCTTATTAAAATAAAGAATGAGATTGATCCAACACTGACTTTTAGACGTTCTTGTAGAGAGGGTATTTGTGGCTCGTGTGCTATGAATATCGATGGAACAAATACATTGGCATGTCTGTCTGGGATTGCTGATATCAAGAAAGATGTAAAAATTTATCCGCTTCCACATCTTCCAGTGATAAAAGATTTAATACCAGATTTGACCAATTTTTATAATCAACATGCCAGTATAATGCCTTGGCTTGAGACTAATACTGAAAGACCAAAAAAAGAATGGCGTCAATCTATTGAGGACAGGAAAAAGCTTGATGGATTATACGAGTGTGTTATGTGCGCAAGTTGTAGTACAGCCTGTCCTAGTTATTGGTGGAACAGTGACAAATATTTAGGACCTGCTGCTTTGTTAAATGCTTATAGATGGATTATTGATAGTAGAGATCAGGCAGCCGATGCTCGTTTAGACGAACTTGAGGATCCGTTTAAATTATACCGGTGCCATACAATAATGAATTGTACTAAAACGTGCCCGAAGGGATTAAATCCGGCGAAAGCTATCGCAGAAATAAAAAAAATAATGGTAGAAAGAAAGTTGTGAATTTATTTAGGTGAAACATCTCTATCCCTTTGTATCATAATAAGGAGTGTTAATTATATTTAGGGGCCTTAGTGGAACTTTCTTTTGATCAAAAAGAGTGCTTATCGAAAATAAAAGCATTCTTAAACGAGTATGAAATAAAAACTCGGCAATCTGTAGATGCAAAATTTCTACATAATAACGGTGAAGAAAATCTTGTGGCAGTTTTGGGGTACGCTGGATCTGGAAAAACTGAGCTTTTACGGCTCCTAGTAGAATTTTTGGACAAGGAGGGTGTAAATTCTGTCAACGTAGATTACGAGTCAAGATTGAAGGATGGAAACCGATACTATGCCGTTCTTGCACCCACCAATAAGGCTGTTTCAGTTTTAAAAACATTGGGATTGAAAGCAACTACTTTGCATCGTATCCTGTACTCGCCACTATACGATCCCAATTATGAAATGATATCGGATTGGTTACAAGGAAAAGCAAGAAAGCCTCTACTGGCAACTTTTGATGATGAGAAATTAAATAACATAAAAATTTTTTTTAGTGCTCATCCCTCAATACCAGGCGCATTTGCCTCAGTTGGTATCAGGACATCTGATTTTATAATTGGTTGGAAACGGCGTGATAGCCCTCTTGATATAGGTATTATCGATGAGAGTTCCATGTTAACTCAAACGCAAATCAATGATTTAAAGGAAGTGTTTAAAGTTTTAATTCTTTTTGGAGACCCTGGCCAGTTATCGCCTATAGAGCAATCTGGTCAAATGGTTTTTCATAAGTTGTCTGATAAGAAGAAATTTTTTTTAACAAAAATTCACCGACAGACAGAAGATAATCCAATTTTAGAGCTCGCAAGTTTTTTGCGAGATCCCGAAATAACGTATATGGATTTTGATGGTCAAATTAAAGAATTATCTCGTAGCGATCAACGAATTAAGGTTTCCTCAAGAGTTTGTCCTAATCTTATGTGTGAATCCCCTGTTCTTGTTTGGCGAAATCAGACAAGAATTAGGTTAATTTCTGCTTTTCGAAAAGCGTTTAATATTACTGAGAGTTCTTTGATGAAGGGAGAACCATTGATTTGTGATGGGATTGAGTTGCCAAATAAATATCGAAAAAAAAAGATTGATCTTGAAGAACGAGGCTTGATAAAGGGTGCGCAGGTGATTTACCTTGGAAAGGGAAATAAATATGGATTCTGTAAACTTTATGTATTTGGGGCTAAGGAGCCAATTGTTTCTGTAGCATCAATAGTTCAAATGGAACGCACTGGTCAGCAAAGACCAAAAATTTTGAGCGCCGCTGGGATGGGTGCCGTGTTTTTGCATGGAGCTGCAACCACAATACACAAAGCGCAAGGTTCACAATGGAGAGAAGTACAAGTTTTTGCTCCTGATATTGAAGCTAGTGCAAGGTCTGGTTTGATTGAGTCAAATATTCCTTTGTGGAAACGTTTAGTTTATGTGGCAATAACTCGTGCGCAACAAAAACTTGTTTGGGTTACTAATTATCGAATTGCAAATGTAAGCGGTGGAATAAAGGTTTCAAATGATATTTTGTCGAATTCAAACATATTTGAAGGGTCCTGATCTTATTTTTGAAATCGCCGAAATAAAGTTGAAGCGCTCCAACCAAAAAAGAGAGCTAGGAATATTGAAAACAAACCGTAGAACAGCGGTTGATTATGAGCTGTCTTATATAACCATTTTTCGAGACCAATTTTTCTGACTTTAATGATATCAGTTGAATAATTTATTATTTTTTTATTTTGCACTAGATACATTTTTGTTTCGTAATCACCTTCATTCAGGTTTGCTGGGAGTGAGACACGGGCTGAAAAAAGCGTTTCATCTTTCAGGTTAATAGAATTACTATTGAAAACATAGGAACCTGATTTACGCCTAATCCTAATTTTGGCGTTGACTGCATCCACATAATCAATTTCCGAGTCGCTTGATTTAAAAAATTTCTTCGTTCCAATTTTAAAATGTTTTTGTTCTTGCTCGGTAAGGATTTCACTTGGCTTTTTTGTGTATATTAACGTGTAAAAACTTGGACTATCGTAAATTTTAATTGGATTACTGTTAATCCAAATGCCAAACATCTTTTTTTTCTTTCGAACAGTTAGATTTAATTTGGGACCAAGAACTTCTATAATTATATCCGATTTTACAATTTCTCCATCATTTTTTCTTTTAATTGAGCCAAATATAAGAATATCTGAACCCGTAAAGGTAGTATTTATATCGATGTTTTTTGAACTTAGGCCGCCGACTATCGTGTCACTCGCTTGGACAATCGTCAAGGATAAAAAATATAGAAAAAGGGCGTAAAGTCGTATCATTTTTGGGTATCTATCATTATTGAGTAATACTCACTTGGTGCGATCAAAAGATCGAATGCTAATTTAAAGCATACACCAAGGACGATTATTGATAAAAGTATTCGTAATTGTTCGGCTTTTAATTTTACTCCGAGCCTTGCTCCAATTTGCGCTCCAAATACTCCACCTAAGATTAATAAAATTGCTAACATTGCATCAACAGTATAATTCTGCGTTGCGTGCATGATAGTGGTAAATGCTGTTACAAAAATAATTTGAAATAAGGATGTTCCGATAACTACCTTTGTAGGCATTCCAATGATATAAATCATGGCTGGGACCATTATGAAGCCTCCACCAACGCCCATAATAGCAGCTAATATTCCAACCAATATACCGATTAAAAATGGAGGTATTGCGCTGATGTATAAATTAGAGGTTCGGAATCTCATTTTTAAAGGCAGTCGATGTACCCATGTATGGCGTTTGATTTTAGTAATCTTTTGAGGACGGTTTTGCTTAGTTATTACCGATAAACTTTCAAAGAACATTAGAATTCCTATAATTCCAAGAAATACTACATAACAAAGGGTTACAAGCAGTTCAACTTGTCCAAGTTGTGTAAGAAGTTTAAACACATAGACACCGACAGATGCTCCGAGCAACCCTCCTAATAGTAAAATGAAACCCATCTTCAGGTCCACTGCTCTCCGTTTAAAGTGTGCTAGTGCCCCTGAGAACGACGAAGCAACTATTTGATTAGCCTCTGTCGCAACTGCTACAGCTGGTGGTATTCCAATAAAAAACAATAAAGGTGTCATCAGAAATCCCCCACCAACACCAAACATTCCAGAAAGGACTCCAACTAATGTTCCTAGTCCAATTAATAAAAATATATTTACTGATACCTCGGCAATTGGTAAATAAACTTGCATTGGGCACCTTCTATTAATGTTTGCTTGGGAATGGTTAATTGAGTGACTGTTTACAACTTAAGGCTCCCTAAACCTTTCTGTTAAATTTCGCAAGGATACTGATAAAATTTTTTCATAAAGTTTAACCAATGATTATCTTTCTTTGGTGTATGGCTGTCCACCGGCCTTTGGAGGTATAGCTTTTCCAATGAATCCTGCTAAGATTATTACCGTTAAAAGATATGGAAGGGTTTGCATAAACTGTACCGGCAAAGTAAAATCAAATAACTCGATATTTTGATATCGATTTGATATTGCTTCTAAAAAACCAAAGAGAAGACAGGCTGTTAGAATA
>MDSV01084583.1_pt1 | contig 14307 bp, 9 predicted proteins | sample 810851 | NCBI WGS metagenome assembly MDSV01 (sample SAMN05326640, study PRJNA326480) | marine metagenome | isolation source: seawater | place: Atlantic Ocean: North East | collected 2012 | reverse complement strand
TGGGGATTCCCGGGCGATTCCTCAGCCTAGTACTAATCCAGCCCATCCGTGCTTAAGTTCGATGTTCTGATGGGTATCGCTGTATTCACGGAGGTATGATCGGAAGATAACAGGTAAGCTCGGTGGCACAACATAAACCATTAAAAAATAATATGTTTTCGACGCATGGGTTGAAAATATGGTTGAAAATCTGGTTGAAGTCGTCGCCCTCTCGTGTCGCAGTGTAACGTCCGAGAAAAACGACGCCCACTTTTTTTTTCTGCTGTTTGAACGCCTTCGTCGCGTCCGATGGTGACTCCTCGTGGTTGCCTGTTCCCTCCTCTCCTTCTCCCTCGTCACTTCCGCGAGCGCCGCGAGTCACCGCGCCTCTCCATGGTCGACGCGGAGGCCCGAGGTGCGTTCACGCGACGGCACCGCGGTGCCGTCTCCCGTTTCGTCGCGCCTCGTTCCCGACCCCGATCCCGGCTCGGCACCCGCGCGCCCGCTGACCCCTTCGATTTCGTCATCCGCAGACGACCCCGCGCCCCGCCCCCCAAGCGGCGACCCCGCGGACACGAGCGAGATCGGCAAGCTCGCGGTGTGGTCGGTGACGAGCGCCAAGCCCGGCAACGGCGTGGAGCTCCTGCGGGACGGCAACCTGGACACGTACTGGCAGAGCGACGGGGCGCAGCCCCATCTGGTGAACGTGCAGTTCCAGAGGAAAGTCAAAGTGAGCGAGGTGGCGCTGTACGCCGATTACAAGCTGGACGAGTCGTACACGCCCTCGAAAATCGCCGTGCGCGCGGGGAACTCGTTCCACGATCTGCGGGAAGTCAGGGTGGTGGACCTGGACGAGCCCGTGGGCTGGACGAGAGTGCGGCTCGACGCGAACGAAAACGACGCCGACGCCGCGAGCTCCGGCGGCGCGCCGCTTCGCGCGTATTTCCTGCAAATCGCCGTGCTTTCGAACCACCAAAACGGCAGGGACACGCACGTGCGGCAGGTGAAGATCTTCGGCCCCCGGACCTCGCCCATGGCCATGCTGGGGAACGGCGTGTCCTTCACCACGCCGGAGTTCGCGCAGTTCGCGACGGTGAGGTAGGTCGTACGAACGGAGTCCGGTGAGACGCGTATAAGCTATATACCGCGTAGAAAGAACAGCCAAAGAACACTACTCTGACCGAGACAGAGTGTGCCCAAGGTGTAAAAAGGCAATGCAGCAAACCAGCAATCGGGGATATTTGGGAAGTTTCACTGTTTCACAGAAACCGTTCGTTCTCTCGGAACAGCACGGTTGAAAAATATCCGTCCGTCGCGAGCGACGCTCTCCCACTCTCCCCCGCGCCGCGACCATGTCCGGCTGGCCGAACAAACGCGCGCGGGCGTACCTGGGCGGCGATCCGCCGGGCCTCGGTGGGGTCACCGCCATCGGCACCGGCCGCGAACACGTCTTTTGGTGCGTCTCGTGCCGTCGCGTCGATCGCGCTTCCGAAAACGAGAGAATCTCTCCATCGTTCAACACGTCGAGCGCCAGCGCGCTGACCCCCCCGTTCGTCTTCTTCCGGACTCGCGAACGCACGCCAGGGCGTGCCTGTGCGCCCCCATCGTGCTCGTCTTGCGCTCCATCACGACGTACCTGCTGCCGTGCTTCGGCGTGTACGTCGCGCGCGTGGGTGGCTCGTTCCTGTCCAACGTGCTGTGTTGCCTGTGCAAGTGCTTCGGGTGCTGGCGCTGGGTGGACGGCGAGTTCGAGGGCGCGTCCGCTCTCGGCCTCCCCGAGGACAAAATCAAGGACATCAAGTGGGTCCGCGCCCGGGAGCTCAGCATGGCGAAGCAGGCGAAAGGGGGCATGAAGCTGTTCCGGGGCATCGAACCGAGCGACGTGTGCCAGGGCGCGCTGGGCGATTGCTGGCTGGTGGGCGCGATGGCTGGCTTGGCGGAGTACCCCGCCGCCGTGCGCAACTGCTTCGTGAACGTGGAGTCGAACGAGCTCGGTAAGTACCAGATACGGCTGTGGTGCGGCCGCGCCGAGCGCTGGGAGACGGTCACCGTGGATGACTCGTTCCCGGTGCGAAAGAACCCGGACAGCGACGGGTACCACACCGTGTTCATGCACCCGAGCGGCGGCGAGCTGTGGGCCATCCTCATGGAGAAGGCGTTTGCCAAGTTCCACGTCTCGTACGGCGCGTTGAAGGGCGGGTTCGCCGCGTACGCGTGGCACACCATGACCGGCGATTACGTGTTCCAGTTCCACAGGGACCGCGCGGCGCGGATGTGGCGCAGGAAGGACCTGGTGTTCGGAGGGAAGGAGGTCGGAGGCGTGAAGGACCGCGTGAACCACTGGTTCGGCGCTTCGCGCGTCGCCGACGCCGACGTCGACGACGAGGAGGCGTTTTTCGGCGTGATGCTGCAGTACTCGCACAAGCGCTCGCTGATGGGCGCGTTCTTCCACGTCAAGGGCGGGGGCGAGCACCGGCAGGCGAACGGGCTCGTCGCCGGGCACCTCTACTCCGTGCTGGACGTGCGGCGCGCGGGCACCACGATGGGCATGGGCGGCGGGCACAAGCTGGTCAAGCTGAGGAACCCCTGGGCTTCCGGCGAGTGGCGGGGCGCCTGGAGCGACGGCGCCGAGGAGTGGGCGCGGCACCCCGCCGTCGCGCGCGAGGTGGGGTACACCGACGCGAACGACGGGTCGTTCTGGATGTCCTACGAGGACTTCGCGAGCATCTTCACCGGGGTGGAGGTGTGCGACCGCACCACCAAGAACGACCTCTGTCTGGACGTCGGCGAGGACGACGGGTGCCTCGGCCCGGCGGCCGGCTGCGTCGGCGGCTGCGCCGGCTTCTGGTGCCTCTGTCGCGGCGCGCGCACCGTCTACTTTGGGAACGCCACCTCGGACAAGACGGAGTCCAAGGCGGGCTGCTGCGTGACCAAGTGACGACCCGCGCCTGATGAAGAGAGAGTCGGCTTCGCGTCGACCATATGTTTATTCTAAGAAGGTGGTAGACTACGTATCTTACGCGAAATCGGGTATATTCTGTCGCCTACACGTCGAAGAAGGATGCCCCGTCGCTCTTCCACGCCATGAGCCGCTCGGCGGGCGCCTCGGCGCGCTCCGCCACCGCGCGCATCAGCGCGTCTTGCCTGGCGGCGGCCCTCGCTTCGCCCAGGCACACGCGCGCCTCGCGCTCGAGGGGCTTGTCCTTGCACACGGACGCCAGCTCGAAGAACTTCTCGTGCGACAACGCGGCGTCCGCCGCCGCGCCGCGCGCGCTCTGCATCTTCCCCAGCGCGCACCACCCCCGCGCCTCCGCGACGAGAAGCTCCAGCTCGTCCGCGTCGAACGCGTCCTCGGGGTCACCGCCGTCGCGGTCTCCGGAACCCTCGTTTCCGTTTGCGGTTCTGCGCCGGACAACCTCCAGCTGCGCCTCGGTCTTCCGCTCGCGCTCGCGCCGCAGCTCGCGCCCGCGCCGCTCCGCGCCCTCGGGGGCCAGGAACTGAAGCAGGTCCCGCTCCGCGCCCGCCGCGTCGCCGGCGTCGCGCCTGGCGTAGGCGCGCGCCTGCCTGGCGGCGCCTTCGCCCCGCTCGTCCCCCGAGATCTCGCACGCGCGCAGGTACGCCGTCTGCAGCTCCGCGGCGCGCGCGAAGTCCCCAGCGGCGTGCCGCGCCAGGCCCAGCTCGTGGCGCGCGGAAGCCTCCAGCGCGCGGTCCGCCGCGGCGCCGGCGCGCTCGCACGCCGCCAGGCACGCCTCCAGGCTCGCCTCCGCGCCTTTCGCGTCGCCTCCGCGCGCGCGCTGGTTCGCGGACGTGAACAGCGCGCGCGCGAGGTCCGCGCGCGACCGGCGCGCGGTGGAGGAAAACGACATCTCCGGGCTTTCCTGTCTTCTCGCTTCGGAAGCGAAGACGCCGCTTTCGTCGGCGTCGTTCGTCTCGGCGTCGTCGTCGCCGTCGAGGGACGCGTCGTCATCCGCGTCGGGCGCCTCGCGCGCCGGCGCGACGCCGACGACTTCGGCGGCGGTTTCCGATCGCTCGGCTTCGCGTTCCGCCGTCTCCGCCGCCTTTTCGAACGCCGCCGCCGCGGCGGTGTACGCGCCCTGCGCCTCGCGCTCGAGCGCCAGCCTGCGCGTCGCGCGCACCTCCGCCTTCACGTCGCCCGCGGCGACGGCGGCGTCAAGGTCCAGCTGGTGGAAATACGAAGCCTTCTCGTGGTCCTTCTTCTCGCGGAAGAACGCCGCGAGCGTCGCGCGCGCGGCGGGGACGGCGGTCGAGGGGTCCTCCGCCGCCTCCGCGCGCACCAGGACGTCGCGGACGTACCGCGCGTACTCCACCGGCAGCTCCTCGGGTTTCACGTAATCATCCGCGTGTATGTCGATCCTGAGCTCGAACGCCTCCTCCTCGGTCAAGGCGTCGTCCCCGTACCCGTCGTCCGCCGTGGCCAAGCGATGAAAATGCACGAACGCGTCGGGACAGCCCGCGGTCAACGCGCCGACGCACAAGGCGTGCTTGGAGTCATCGTCCCGCGTCTCCCGCATCGTAATCTGCGCGGCTTCCCTCGAGAAATCTCCCGTGGACGACGCCGAGGCGTCCATGGCGAACCGGGCCATGCGCCGCTCGCTCTGCGAGATCCGATTTGGGAATTGTGCTCATGAAGGTTTCGCGAAATCAGCATTTCGGTCGACTTCCCGTGATACGTAACTCTCGGGGGTGTCATCAGGACAGTGTCGCGCGCGCCAGCCCCGTGCGCTTCGTTCACGAGGTTCGCGATGGCATCCGATGACTGGTCGCTGACCCCCACGACGCTCGCGCGCGTCGCTGCGACGGAGACCTTGGAGCCGACGCTCGAGCTCACCGCCGACGCGGAGCGCGCGCTGGAGTCGCATCCCGAATTGAGCCTCGGCATCGACTGCTGCGGCGTCTGCGCAAAGCCGGAGGCGTCCATGGGCGACGCCGCGGTGGAGTGCGCGGCGTGCCGCGCGGTGGTGTACTGCGGCGCCGAGTGCAAGGCTGCGGACGCGGACGCGCACGCCCGCTCCTGCGCGCTCCTGGGCTTCGCCGCGGACCTGTCGGACGCGGCGCGTGCCGACGCGCGTCATCACGCCTCGGCGGCGGCGGCGGTGGAGGCCACCGTAGACAACCTGAAGCTTCTCGGCGAGGAGACCGCGCGCAAGCTCATCGGCCCGCGCGGGTATCGCCGGGGCGAGGACGACGACGAGGCTGGCGAGGACCAGGCGTCGAGGGAAGCGGTCAAGCTCCGCTGGGGCGCCCTGCTCAAGCTGGCCAAAGGATCGTCCGAGGGATCTTCGGGCGTCGACGACGAAAACGAAAAAGAGCGCGCCGCGGCGCTTCGCGCGCTCGGCGACTCCCTGAGCTTCCCCCTCTCCATCGTCGCGGCGTCGTGGATGTTCCCCATCGTCTACTACACGCTGTCCATCGGGGCCGGCGTCGGGAAGCACGCGCGCGACGACTACGACGGAACCGGAGGGGACGGGAACGCCGAACGCGACGCCAAGCCGGCGCAGATTCACGTCCTGGGCGGCGCCGCCGCCGCCGCCGCCGCCGCCCCGCTCGGCGCCGAGTGGTGGCCCTGGCTCGTGGGGTTCGGGTGCAAGCTCCCTTCCGCGCCCGGGGTGGAGCTCGTCGCGGTGGGGGAAGGCGTCGTCGAACCCCCCGAAAACCGAAACGCGAGAGCAAAGCCGAAACCGTCCGGAGCCGGACGGACCCGCGCGTCTTTCCGCGACGCGTCGTACGAAACCTTCGTCGCCGGCGGCGCGGCGCGCGGCGCGCGCGCGCCGTGTTTGATCTTCGCCGGCGACTTGATGCGCGAGGCGAACGTCGATTCGATACTGGAAACTGCGCTCTTATCGCCCGCGCCGCTTGTCACCACCGCGCGCACGGAGATGGAGCTCGCCGTGGAGTCCGAGCTGATGCGCGAGAGCGGGTACGAGCTCGTCGGCGTCGAGAAGAACCCGTTCGCCGCGCCCGTGCCGACGCAGAGCCCGGCCATGGCCAACGACGCGCAGCGCGCCAACGAGTGGCTCGCCGCGTACGTGCCCGCGCGGGGCTCGGCGCGCGAGCCGGGAGGAAGCGCGGGGAGGAAGCGCGAGGAGGACGCGGGGAACGCCTCGGGGAGCGCCGCGGCGAAGCGGAGGAAGTAGTCAGACGACGCGTCGCGCGTGTTGAAAACGTTTTTTGTACAACATCGTCGGCCGGCGTCCCGAAACTCTTCTTGAAGCGCGTCTGCGCCCGGCGTCGTCTCCGTCAGACTGAGTCACATACAGGTCGACGTTTTCGTCCCGATCGTTCGCCTAGCTGCTCCTCGGGATGGCGTACTCGTCCCTCCCGAAGTCCATGACCACCTTGACGTCCGGGTGCGGCGGGGGGTTTCGCGCGTACTTGCTCCCCCCGTACGCCGTCGGGACCGTGTACGGGTCCGGGTGCGCGTACTCCGCGAGCTTCGCCTCGCCGTCCGCGATGCACTTCTCCACCACGCCCAGGTCTTTGAGGTGCAAGTTGGCCTCGAACTCCTTGCGGATGCGGTCGCGCTCGGTGTAGAAGATGTCGCGCTGCACCGCCCAGCTCAGCATGGTCTTCAGGGAATGCCTGCGGTGAGGAGCGAAGGGTGAGGGGTCAGCCGGAAGGTCTCCTCGGGGATCGGTGCGCGTCGCGAGCGTCTCGAAGAGACGCGAACGGGACGGGAGCGACCCGCGCCCGTGGAAAATCACCCGCGGGGAAACCCTATCGCGTCGCGCGCGAGGATGGAGACGACGCGGGCCGGTGCGCACCTATACAGGCGCGTCACGCGCGTCGTGTTTGAAAGCGCGCTCATGGTCGCTGGATCCGGGTTAGGAACGTCCACGCGCGCAGCCGCAGTGGCAACCCGGGAGGAAAAGACGCGCTCTCGTTCGTTCGGTGAGACGTATCTTTGTTTTTCGTCGCCCCCCCCACGAACAGACGAACGTTTCGGGACTTTCTCGTTTCAGTAAAAGACCGCCGCGCCGCTCGTGTCCCCTCGCACGTCCAGACCCGTCCTCGCGCCTCCGCCCGCGTCCTCGCTCGCGAACGCCTTCGACGCCTTGCGCGCGTCGCGCCGCTCGCGGTAGCTCCCGGCGCCCAGCCGCGGGAAGGGCTCCGCCGCGAGAGGCGCCGCGGGCGACATCGAGAGCTTCGCGAGCGCGCGTCGCGGCGGCGACGCGCGCGCCGAGGCGGCGTCCTCTCCCTCCCTTCCCGACGCCCTCGCGTCCGGGCTCGGGCTGAGCGTCCACGCCGGCGAGTCGTCGGCGCCGTCGTCGGCGTCCGCGCGCGCGCGAATGGTCTCCGCCAGGCTCTTCGGCGTCGAGTCCGAGACTGCCGTCGCTTCCGCCGCGCCGACGCCCCGCGCGCGCGGCGAAACCGGGGATCCCGCCGGGGACGCCGCGAATCCGTCCTCCTTCTCCGCGGCGCGCACGTGCGTTTCTTTTTCTAATTCGCGCTCGCGCCGCGTCTCCGGGCTCTCCAGCGAGGTCTGCCACTCGCGCTGCCACGAGCTCTGCCACTCCCACTCCGGGTCCGGGGACCTCTCGGGCGTGTCCGCGGAGTTGCCAGTCTCCGCCCGCGAGACCGAGCCCCGAACCAACCGGGCGTCCCCGAGGACGCCGGAGATGGAAACGCCGAAGCCGCGGCTGTACACGTCCGGGCGGTACGCCCGTCGCGCCGCGTCCCCGGGACCCCAGGAGGCGCGCGCGGGGGGGCGCGCGCGCTCGAAGGAGGCGCGCGCGGGGGACGCGGACGACGGCGTCGGACGGAAGCCTTCTGAGGTGGGTTCCGTTTCCGACGCTTCGTTCTCGACGACGAGCGCCTCGAGCGTCGCGAGGTCGCGCGTCGGCGGCGCGCCCAGGTCGGGCTCCGGGTTCGCCGCCGTCGCGCGCCTCGCCGCGCTCTTGACGTCAAAGTCGGACCCGTCCTCCTCCCCCGGCTCGCGGAGCCACATGTCCCGCGCGTGCTCGCGGCTCATGCGCGCGGCAGCCGTGGTCGGCCGCTCGCGCGAAGCGCCCGCGCGAATCGTCTCTCGCGCGGGACTCGGCCGCCAGCCCGCGGTGACCACCGCGCCGGCGCCGGCGGACGGGCCGCCGTACCGCCGCGCCGGCGACTTTTTCCACGACGCCGCGATGGCGACGTCGTCCCCGAACGCCGCGCGCGCGAATCGAAGCGGCGATGCGCCGCGATTCGCGCCCCGCGGCTTTCCCGCGCGCGCGTCGTCCGCGCCGCTTCCGGCGGGCGGCGACGTCAAAGGCGAGGGCTGCGCGACGATGGGGTCGGGCAGCGACGCGCGCAGCGGCGACGCGCCGCGCGGATGCACATCAGCCGCCGCCGCCGCCGCCGCGCCGTGGCGCGCGCGGTCCGTGACGAGCGCGCGCTCCTTCGCCAGCCGCGCCAGAAACGCGCGCTCGTCCGCGGTGAGACGAAGCGCGTCGAGGTGCTCCAACGACAAAGCCGGACCGCGCGGCGAAAGAAGAGTTTCGTTCGTTTCGTTTTCGTTTTCGTTCGTGTGTCGTCTCGCCGTCGGATCCGGTTGGATCGCGGGTGACGCGTCCGGCGAACGCGCGGCGCGAAGCGCGGAGGAGGATGATGGCTCGACGCTGCCGCGCGCCGCCGCGCGCCGCAAGCGCGCGCCGCGCAGGGAGTCGCGCCAGGGCGCCGTCGCTTCGTCGACGCGCTCTCTTCGTTCGCGGCGCGTCGCGTCGGCGGTTTCCCGCTCGTCCGCCGCGGACGCGCAGTTCGCGTCACTCGCCGTCGCGGGTCTCTCGTCGGCGGAGAGCGGCGCGAACAACGCGAGGCGGCGCGGCGCCGTCGTCGCGCTCGGATCCGCGCTCGGGATCCGGTCCGCCGTCGGCGACGCGCTTGTTCGTTCGATCGCCGAGCCGTGCGCCGCCGAGCGCTCCGAGCGCTCCGGCGACGATCGCGCCTCTTTCCCGGGGTCGGCGAAGGCGACACCGCCGCTCGGACGAGGGCGCGACGCCGATGGCATCGGCGTCGCGGGCGGTTCGTTCGGGTGGGTGTCGAACGGCGAGGCCGAAGCGAGCGGCGGCGAAAAAGCGCGCGAACGCGATTCTCTCCGCCGCGTCTGATGCTTTTCTTCTCGCCGCGGCGGCGTTTCGCGCGGCGCCGGCGCCCGTCGCGCCGTCGTCGCGAGGCGCGCCTGCCGTCGCTCCTCCGCCGGCGGCGCAGTGGCCGGCCTCGCCACGGGCATGGGCCTCTGCCCCGTGGACGCCGCCGTGGCGTACTCGGCGTAGCGCGCGCGATCCGTGACGAGCTCGCGCTTGGCGGCGAGCTCGGTCAAAAAGTCGCGCTCGTCCCGCGACAAGCCCAGCCCGTCGGCGGTCTCGCCCGAACGCCACTCCGCGCTTCGGCGAATCACCGAGGCGGTCGGGTCGGCACGCGGCGGGGGAGGGGCCGTCGTCGCCTGTTCGCGCGGTCGAAAAGCGGTGCGAGGAAAAAGGGAACGCGCGTGAGTCAGAGCGAAGGACGGGACCTCGCGGGCGAAGCGGTCGCCTGTCTTCGACGGGTGCCAGATCTGCGACGCGAGGAGGGGTAACAATCTTCTCGTCGAGCGAGCGCGTTCCGCGGCCGCGAGACGCACCCGGAAGTCGCCCTTCACGGGGACGTTATCGTTCCCGTTCCCGAACATCTCCTCGACGCCGAACGACTCCGGGCGCGGCATGGCGCCGCGCGCGGTCACCGCCCTCGCGCGCCGGGCGATGTGCGCGTCGAGCGCGTGGGAGTACCGACGAAAGCGAGTGAGTGAGCTCGACGACGCAATCCCGAAATAAAAACTTAGTATGAGAGTGCGCGCATCACAGGTCCGGCGCGACGGCGCGTTCCGGATCGCGGAACTGCAACACGGGCTCGTCCAGCGCTCGGTACTCCGTCTCCCTGTGCGCGGAGGCGGCCACCACGCGCGCGCGCCACGCTTCGTCCAGGGCCTGATCCTCGGTCATCGCCCTGTGGATCCGCAGCAGTAACCACACGTCCAGCGCGGCGTACCGGCGCGCGTCCTCCGAGATGGGTCGTAACGCCCAGAGCTGCGCGTCCCCGCCTTTGTCCGGCGCGTACAGCGCCTTAACTTTCGTCTTGAGGTGCTCGGTGACCCGGGTCACCGCCTCCGCCTCGGAGGCGGCGCCGGCGCGCGTCACCGAGCGATCGTCCGGGTCGGCGTCCAGCGCGGCGAGGCTCTGCTTGGTCGCGCCCGAGGCGCCCGCCAGATGCCGCGCCGCGCACTTGGGCATCCCGGAGAGCAGCGGCACGGCGAGATTTTTCCGCCGGCGGGACGCGACGTCCGCCAGCTGCACGTCGAACACGCCGCGTAACGCCACGCCGTGCTGGTGGAACAGCGCGTCGGAGTCCACGCGGCAGTCAAACATCAGCTTGGTGATTTGCCCATCCTCCAACACGCCACGCAGGGTCTTTTTTGCCGTACGGGCTTTCGGTCCGTCGTTTTCATCCGTCTCGTCGACGGAGACGGCGCGCTCGAACAGCTCCGCCGTGCCGAGCGCCTGCGCGTCGAACAGGAACACGCTGTCCCGCACAGCCACCTGCAGCAGGGTCACCGCGCCCACACGCGACATGGAGACCCCCTCCAGGTCCACCGCCAGCACATCACTCGAGACGCACGCGCGTAACGCGCGGTCCAGATCCTCACCCGGGCTCGTCAACACGGCGGTGGCGTCGTCGAGCTCCGTCAAGATCTTGACGCACGCCGGGTCCGACTCCACCGGCCGCGACGGGTTCGTGCCGTCGTTCCCCCGTTTCTTGCTCTTCTTGCGTTTGCCCTTCTTGCGCTTGCGCTTGTCAGTCGAACCGCCGTAACCCGCCGTGTCGCTGTCGGAGCCGAGGGACGCGCTGAGTGACGAGGACCCGTACGCGCCGCCGCCGCCGCCGAACGCGGGAGGCACGTCTCCGTACCCGCTCGCCATCGCCGTCGGACCGGCCGCCGCGCACGCCACGGAGCAGAACGCGCGGTTCTCAACCGTCTGCGTGCTGGCCTTCTTCTTGAACGACGCCGCGCACGCGGCGCAGGACAGCAGCGCCTTCTTTCCCATCCCGGGTCGCGTGCGAGTCGACCACGCCGACGACGCGACGACCGCGAGGGACGTGCCGTTTCCCGGGCTTCCGGAGGAATCGGCGAAGAAACCTAACGCCCGAGCGCGGCGGGTGACTCCGTCTGCGCCGACCGCGGACCCGAGGGAGCACCCTCCCGGAAGCCTCGAGGCGAGCGCGCGTGTGACGCCGCGCTCCGGCCGACCGCTCGAGCCCGCGCTCGCGGCGACGAGAACGGCGGCGGTCGAGCAGGCGGCGGCGACGTGCGCTGCCATAGTGCGTGCCGCGAAGTCGGCAGGCGGATGCACGTTCCAAACGATTCTGCGATGTGTGTTTTCGGGCTTGGGCGTTTTGACAAGTCGGGACGGGCTGGCGGGAAAGGGCGCCGATCGCTCCGAGGCCGCGGCACACCCCCGCGCGCGATCCGAACTCGATCGGTCCCGCACGCGACTTACTCAAGGTGCGTTCGCTTTAAACATCCCATCGTAAACGATCGGGGCGGTTCCGAATCCCCCGCGCGGGCGTCCGCGCCGCGCGCCCACGATCGCGCGCGCGCGCGACGCTCCGCAATCGCGCATTTCTCGGAATCTCGACAGCTCTCGTCTCCCGCGTTTTCACGATCGGACCCGTCGCGCGCGTGCGCTCCGTACACGCGCTAACCTCCGCGCACGTCTTCATGCGAAACACAGCCTCCTACGACGATGAGCTACGGACCTTCGCGCGGCTCCCGCGGCGGCGGCGGGCGCTCCTCGCACCCGTACTCGCGCGGCAGCGACCGCCGCGGCGATTACGAGGAGGAGGTGATCGAGATCTCCACCAACCGTCTGTACGTGCACAACCTGTCCTGGCGCGTGTCCTGGCAGGACCTGAAGGACCACTTCCGGCAGGCCGGCGAGGTGATCCACACCAAGATCCTCACGGAAGGGCCGGGCGGCCGGAGCAAGGGCTGCGGCATCGTCGAGATGGACACCGTGGACAGCGCGGCTAACGCCGTCGAGATGCTCAACGACACCGAATTGCAGGGCCGCAACATCTTGATCCGCGAGGACCGCGAGGACAACGGAGGCCGCGAGGGCGGCGGTGGCCGCTACGACGACCGCCGCGGCCCGCCCGCGCGCGGCGGTGGCGATCGCGACGTCTGCAACAAGTGCGGCGGCATCGGCCACTGGGCGCGCGACTGCCCCTCCGTCGTCGGCATGGTCGGCGGCGGCCGCTACGACGACCGCCGCGGCCCCCCGCCGCGCCGCGAGCGCCGCGAGCCTCGCGAGCCGCGCGCGCCGCGCGAGAAGCGCGTGGCCGGCCCGGAGGACGTCTGCAACCGGTGTGGCGCGACGGGCCACTGGGCGCGCGACTGTACGATGCCCGACACGCGCGAGAAGCGCGTGCCTGGCGCGAACGACAAGTGCAACAAGTGCGGCGCGATGGGCCACTGGGCGCGCGACTGCCCCTCGAAGGATGACGCGAAGGCGGGCGGCGACGCCGCCGCGGACGGCGCCAAGCTTGACACCGACCTCGACACCTACTTCGACGGCGCCAAGGAGGAAGCCGTGCCGGCGGCGGGCGACGAGGTGATGGCGTGAGCTTCACAGTCTCACGCGCGACCGGCGTCGCGACGCGACGGACCGAATGCGCGCTTCACTTCAACGAATGTTTCTTTTATAGACCCACCCTCGCGGATATCGCGTCGATCATCGGCATCCTTTTCGGCCGCGTACTCCCGCCATCGCGCGCTCATCCCGTCGCGCATCGCGTCGCCGTTTTCGCGCAGCCCGGATACAGCTGCCTCGCGTCCGAGAAGGAGTCGTCCGGGAAACACGCGCACCGCACGCGTCGCTTCCCCCCCGAAAACGTCACCTCCTTGCGCGGTCGTCCCCTGCCGTCCTCGCAGAACACCTCGCCGCCGCGCGCCGAGCTCCAGCGCGACGCGCACGCAGGGAAGGTGGCCTCTCGAGCTTCCGCGTTCGCTCGCGCCGTCCGCGCCCTTCGCGTGGCTTCCTCGAACGCCCGTTTCGCGGGCGTGGGTTCCGGAACGGCCGCTCCCGGATCGGCGCTCCGAGTCGCGGCGCCGCCGTCCACCTCGGGGCGGCGATAAAACTCGCCCCCCGCGACGTACCCGACGAACGCGTACCCGCTCTCGCCGCTTCGGTAGAATCGAGACCAGTGCTCCAAACCGAGCATCTCCTCGTCGGAAAGCCCGTCCAGGTTCGCGATGAGCCCTTCTTCGGTGAAGTCGCCGGTGGAAAACGCCCGCGTCGCGTCTCGCCCAGCGAAGAAGTGGTACCCGCCGCCCGGCCCGTAATGCCGCGCGCCCGCGGTGACGTCGAACACCTCGCCCAAAAAGGCGAGCCACACGGGCGAGCCCGGGGGGTCGCCGACGCGCGCCGCGAGCTCTTCCGGGGTCACCCAGCGCGGCGGCGCGGCGCGACCGGTCGCCGCCGGTTCCGCGGGAATCGTCCCCCCCGGCCCTTCCGGGGTCACCCACGCGAGGCGTCGCGCCGCGAGGAGGACGAGCGACGATGCCGCGAGGAGGGCGAGCGCGAGAACTGGGGTGCCAAGACTGCCAACTTTCGCTGGCAAGCCGCGCTTTCCACTCCGTGGCTCCCTCTCCAGGGTGTCATCGGGGGGTAAATCCTCGCTCGTCCGTTGGGCGACGGCGCGGCGGCGCATGCGGCCCGCGGTTGCCGTGTGACGTGCGGTACGTGGACCGCGTGTCTCATTGCGTCGGCGCGCCTCAGAACCTCGACGCGCGCGGCGCCAAGTTCTCGGCATATCGGCCGCGACGAACGCCGAAGGGGGAAGGGCCTGCCCAGATTATTTTGAAAATACGGGAGTGGACAACGCGCTCGTCAGAGCTCACGACGCGCGTCACACGCGCGCGAGACTCGTTCGGTGCCGCCTGCGCCTCCGCAACCCGGCTTGTGTCGCATCGACGCTCGCGGAGACCGAACCTCGCGCGCATCTTTAGGCTCACGCGCGAGTTCGCGTCGGACCGCAGCGGAACCCTCGTCTGTCGGTTCGCGCATTAATCCTGGGCACACCCGCCCGGCGTTCCCCTCACCCCGACCGCGCGCCCGGTGACCCGCGATGAGCAACAACCCGAACGCGCCCGTCGGACTGCGTCTGAAACAGCGCTCGGTGCTGTCCTTCAACACCCCCGGCGGTATGAGCCGAGCGATGAGCCAGATGCGCGTGCTGGGCACCCCGGGCGGCCCCCCCGGTTCGCAGTCGCAGCTTTCGCAGGACCCCGGCGCGCCC
>MDSV01004642.1_pt1 | contig 14308 bp, 8 predicted proteins | sample 810851 | NCBI WGS metagenome assembly MDSV01 (sample SAMN05326640, study PRJNA326480) | marine metagenome | isolation source: seawater | place: Atlantic Ocean: North East | collected 2012 | reverse complement strand
TGATGAACGCCGGGCAGAACAACTGCAGCGGGCTCAGGCGGAATTGGTGGATCGCACGGATTTTCTCAGGCAGGAATTGTCGGAGATCACTTCAGGGGTGGCAGAAACTCTGGCTAAGTCGGTTCCGCCGATGCAGGAAGTCAGGGCCGTCCTCGCTGAGCCGGGTAGCCCGGAGAGTCTCAAGAAGAAAGCTCTGCCGCCTGAGCGCAAGGCTCTCGCCCTGCTGGAAGAGGCGCGGAAAGCGTTGATTGAGGAAATCGAGAAGGCGGAGTTCGTCGAGGAGGTGCCCCTCGATAAACTGGAGCACCTCAAGGAATTGCTAGCGAAGGTCCAGGACCTGAAAGCGACTGAGGAAATACTTAAGATCGAAAGTGCTCGAGCTGAGCAGGAGGGGGAGACGCAGCAGTTGGAGCAGGAGCTGGCTACTGAGCAGGAGAGTTTACAGGCAGAGGCCAGCAAGCTCGCAAATGAGGCCCAGTCGGCCGCTCCGGAAGCGGCGCGGGCTATTGAAGAGGCCTCTGAACAGATGGAAGCCTCGCAGCAGTCCCTCGCGAGGGGAGAGAATGATTCGTTAGCTCAGCAGGCAGCTCTTGATGCGCTCGCACAAGCAGAAGCGCAGTTAGAGGAGCAGGTTGCGGCCTTGGAAAAGGCAAGACAGGACCTAAACGCCCTGCAGGAAATACGCGGAACCCTAGATGAGGTGATTACGGGTCAGCAGGAATTGCAGGAAGATACGATTGACGAAATCGCTCAGCCGGCCGGGGAGACTTCCGAGAAGCTGGCAGAGCGTCAGGAGCAGCTGGGTGAGCGGGCAGGGGAGCTGGAGGCTCAGACGGAAGGCCCAGCTCCCGAAGCTGCGGAGGATCTGGGAAAGGCCTCCGAGGCAATGAAAGCTGCAGAGTCAAATCTGAAGGAGACCGATCCTCTGGGAGCTCAACCTCAGCAGGGCGAGGCTTTGAAGGCCCTGCAGGACGCCCGTGGTAAACTCGATCAAAAGATAGCGGAATTGCAGAAACAGCTCGGGGTAGATTCCGGGGCGGAGCAGGCCCCTCTGGAAGAGGCTCTGGCGGCGATCGAAGAGGCTCAAAAGCAGGTTGCGGAGGCGCAGGCCCAGCTGGAGCCTCAGGCGGGAGCCCTCGAGGAGCTACAGAATCGACAAGAGTCGTTGGCTCGAATTCTAGAGGATGTAGCACAGGATTTGGGAAATCCCGCAGCGGCGGAAGTCGCTGCTGCTGCGCAGCCCTCTGCGGCCGAGGCGGCCCAGAGGCTTGGACAGGGAGATGTTACAGGAGCGATCGGTGAGATGCAGAGGGCTCAGGATGCCCTCGGCGCAGAGGCAGGAACATCGCCCCAGGCGCAGGAACAGGGTGCGATCCAGAAGCTCGCTGAGGAGCTTGGTCCGAAAACGCAGTCCGCGGCGAGTCCGCTGCAGACTGCGAATAGTAAGATTAGTCCCTTGGCGGCTGGATCTAAGGGGGCTCTCCCCGCGGGGGCACAATCCGCGCTGCAGAAAGCGCAGCAATCCCTTGCGAATGCGGCTGCCCAAGCCAATGCGGCAAGCGCCTCCAATTCCAAGTCCGAGGCAGGAGAGGCTCAGGATGCTCTCTCGCAGGCAGCGGCGGTGCTCTCTCTGGCCAATGCCGGGCTTAGTCCAGGAGACGGGGAAGGGAAGGGACAGAGCGAGGGACAGGAACAAGCACAAGGGGAGGGACAGGGCCAAGGGGAGGGACAGGGCCAAGGACAAGGAGAGGGCCAAGGACAAGGAGAGGGCCAAGGACAAGGGGAGGGCCAAGGACAAGGGGAAGGACAGGAAAAGGGGAGAGGCGAGGGCAACGAGGGAAACTGGACAGGAAAAGGCGGGACCGATGGACCTCGGCGCAGCCGCACTGGGGGAAGCAAGCATATTGGGCTTCCCGAGAGAGAAAGGGGAACCCTTCGTCAGTCGCAGGGAGAGCGCTACTCACCGGAGCATGGGCGGATGATTGAGCAATACCTGAAGAATCTGGCGGACTCGCCGGGCGATAAAGAATGACTTCTGAGCTCATGTCTTCAATGCGCGGTATGGCTTTACCGCTTCTTCTCTTCGGTGCCTTGTGGCCTTCCGCGGGTGCGCAGGAGGCGGACGGCGTTACGGTAGATGCCGCAACGGAACGCATCATCAAGCGAGGGCTCAAATACCTGGCTAGGTACCAATCGCCAAACGGCTCGTGGTTGGGCCGTAATGAAAAAGAGCGACACTACCCAATCGCGATGACCTCTTATGCGCTGATGGCCTTTCAAGCAGCAGGGCACCTGCCAGGGGAGGGGGAGTATGGAAAGGAAGTGTCCCTCGGGGTAGATTATCTGTTGAACTCGGTCTCTCCTGAGGGGCTTATCGGGGACCGGAACAACGGGCAATACATGTATTTCCATGGTATTTCCGCTATCACTCTGGCCGAACTCTACGGACAGACCAGCACCCCGTCGATTCGTCCCAAGCTAGAGAGCATGGTGAAAATCATCGTCTCCAGCCAGAATCAGGATGGGGGTTGGCGATATAAGCCTACTGCTACCGATGCGGATGTTTCTGTGACGGTCTTGCAGGTGGTAGCTCTAAGGGCAGCTAAGAGTGGAGGCCTGAAGGTGCCTCAGGTCACCATTGATGACGCCGTGGCTTATGTTCGAAGCTGCTACAGTGAGAAAAAGGGAGGATTTTCCTATCAGCCGGGTAGCGGCGCTGGATTTGCCCGTACGGCTGCCGCAATCTACTCGCTTCAGGTATGCGGCCATTATGATGATCCTCTGGTCAAGGCGGGCTCCAAATACCTCTTCGACAATTTTGGAGAACAACAGCGCTGGTTTACCTACGGAAACTTTTATGCGGCCCCAGCGCAGTATATGATCGGCGGGAAGACTTGGCGAAGATGGTATGACATGATCAGAGACGTAATAGTCTCGAAAGTTCATAACGATGGAGATGCTTCGCTATGGTTTGAGAACACATCCGTGGGGCCAACCTATGAGACGGCGATCAATGTTATGATTCTTGCGATGCCCTATCAGTATATTCCGTTGTATCAGCGCTAGAGATGAAGGTTTTGTGGGGATGTATGATCTGGTTCTTATTCGCCAGCCTGCATGGGTGGTCGCAGGATGAATCTGATAACGACCAGCATGAGAAAGGTGGAGCAGAGGACCCGGCGGTCGTATTACGATGGCCTGAAGGAGTCATTGTAACAAGAGAGGGGCGCCGGTATCAGGGCAGAGTTTCCTTCTCCGAGAATTCCCTGAAAATTGAAAAAGAGGAGAAGGAATTGGTGTCATTGGCTCTGGAAGAAATTGGGACGGTGACAATTGCGCATGCGAGAGCGAGAGAGGACCACGTTGGAAACTCAGGTGTTGAAGGGGCTCTTCCTGCGCCTTGGCGCAATCGGGATCTGGGTCGGACACTATTGCCTGGCAAGGTGAGGTGGCAGGATGGCACCTTCAGGGTCCTGGCTGCCCCCAAGGCAGGAGATGAGCGGTTTGCCGCGTTCCACCTGGTTTATTTGCCGGTAGAGGGAGATTGTGAGATTCAGGCGAGGGTTGTGAGCCTCAACAACGAGGACGATGAATCCTATGCGGGCATCGTCATATGTGACGGGACTACTCCAGAAAACCGCAAGGCGTTACTGGGGCTGCACCCTCATGGAGAGAAGCGGGTGAATTTTCGGCGCTGGGGCTACCAGGGGGGAAGTGCCACGGGAAAGGAGCTCCCTTCGCTAAAGCTGCCCTACTGGCTCAAGTTGGTGCGTGAAGGCTATGATGTAACAGCCTACCACTCCCCGGATGGGCGACGATGGAGAATGCTGAAGGTGTCCGCAGGGAGGATGCGGGACAAGAAAGCCTTTGTTGGGCTCGCAGTGCAGATAGGAAAAGACGATCGCCTTAGTGAGGCAGTGATCGACAGAGTGAGTATAAATGGGGAGGGAGGTACGGAGGCTGAAGCGATGCTCCCCCACCTCGTTCTGCGTGGGGGCTCCCGATTGGCAGCGGAAATCAAGGTGGGGAACCGTTCTGCATTCCAGCTGGGCGGGCGATGGGACGGGCGCACGGTAACAACTCCGCAGGTAGCACGACTTGAGTTTTTTCATCCGCTACCCGTAGAAGTAGCGGCTCTCGTCGAGGGGGAGAGAAAGGGGCTCCTGCTTCGCTCAGGGGATTTTTCAGAGGGTGGCTTCGAGTCGCTGGAGGAAGGAAATATTCGGCTTGGATCCGTTCTCTTTGGGAGCCGGCAGCATTCCATTCTGGATGAGGCGGACTGCCTTGTGCTGGGCAAGGTTGTTTCCGGGGCAGTCCGGTTCCGGATAGCAACGCAATCCGGGTCTGTTCTTCTTGCCGAGAAGGCCAGCTTTGAGCGAGGCGAACTCGTTGCGACAGTTGCCGGGTTGGGAGAGGTGCGGTTCGGGCTTGAGGAGATAAGCTCCCTCCAAGCCATGAAATAATATCGATTTACGGCCCTCCGGCCCATCGGATTGCGCGGGCGACCAAGGGGTGGAGGTTCTGAGAGGATTCCGGGTGTGGGCTAATTGAGAGAACCCGGCCTTTCCCGAATTTGCCACTGACGATGGCCGGGGTATTGATCATGGTCCCTCTCTGAGTTTTGTAGCGGGAGACCTCACTGCGAAACCAGGCGAGAACCTGATAGTCGGAGAGTTCAGGTATCCCGGCGCGAGACACGATAGGGCCATTGTGGTAACGCACGGTTAAGGGCTCACCACTGTGGCCGAAAACCTCATTGCCATCTGGAGTGAGCTGCATCGTTACGGTAGAGGAAGGCCCCCGGTACCACATGCTCTTCCGTCCGACTCCAGGGATCTCCCGCGCCTCGCAGAAGGTGTTATAATCGCAGATCTTGAGGGACCAGCTGTAGTTGGCTGCTGCGAGGTAGGCTCCCGCGCAGATCCCAATGAAGCCGCCACCATGGTCGACAAACGTGCTGACCTTATCTCGCCCTTCGATTCCGAGTGCGGCGGCCTGTTTGCTTCCGCTACCTCCGGGGAAGATCACGACGTCAAAATGGACGAGAGCGCCATCGAGGATATCAGAGGGGCCGATGGGCCAGGCGAGACTTCGTGGGATTGTCTTCATGACCTTCTGCAGATTGCGAGGCCCGCTTGCTCCGGCCCCCCCTCCGTCGTAGATGGCGACATGGAGGCTCAGCTGGTCCCGGGGGCGGATCAGGGTAGGAGCGTCCGCCCCGAGTAATCCGATGTCTTGGAAGAGGGTTCGCACCATCAGCCTATGCTGGCGGGAGCGAAGGGAAAGTGGTTGCTCTCTGGTGGTAGTCTCCAGGATCAGGGAGTTAGCCCCGAGGCGTTCCGCCGCGGCACGGGTGAGGCTGCCATTGGCGGTTCCTCTCAGGGGGACGAAGTGCTTCCTGGGATCTTTAACGGTTGTATTGACAGTGGCCAGCATTCTGGAGACGAATGGGCGAGTACGCTGATCGCCGGGGCGAGACGCGAGAACGGTAGAACCGACGGACTTGGATTGGATCTGGTGAAAGTGATATCCCTCATGGAGATCGATCACCCAGTCCGGCTTGGATTCCTGTGCGAGCCTCCAGATTTCTCTGCCGATCAGGGAAGAGGCCTCGTTCTCGGCATCAGTTCGGGGGAAGTTGCGGTTTAGGTCCGCCCGTTCCCGGGGCAGTTCCGGCAGGTGGCGTGTTCCGGCCCTGAGCCCGGGTTGGTTGGCTCGCGGCAGCACCACGAGGCGACCCTTGAGAATGGCCCAATGGCGAATTTGTTCCGCGGCCACGGCCCCGGAGGGTTCGTTCCCGTGCAGGCCCCCAATGAGAAAAACAGTGGGGCCGGGCTTGGAGCCCTTAATGACATAATAGGGGGTTTCCCATTTTGTTCCTTCGGCGAGGAGGCCCGATACGAGCGTTCCTCCGGAGCTGCCAGAAAGCAGCAGGAACAGGGCAACGGACAGGAGCTGCTGAAGTCGGGCCACGATTTACCTCATCACAGGAGAGCGCCCCTGTCTTCTCCGAGGCCTCCCCTGCTTGTCGCTGAAGATTCTATAACTCGTCCCCGGCGACATACCTGAGGAAGGCCTCTACGGTCTTGGTGGCCATTTGCCCGGGGAACTGCATGGGGGTGTCGTAGAGCTTCTTCTCGAAGACTCCGATTTTTCCGTCTGGGGAGCCATCGAACCCTATGATGGTGATTTGCTCCAGCTTGCCGGCCTCTTTGACCGAGGCCCAGGCCCCGAGGGCGCAGGGGTCGTTAATGCCGAAGATCCCGACAAGATCGCCATGAGCTGCGAGCATGTCGGCAGCGACCTCGGCGCCTTTCACCCGGTCTCCTTTGCCGTTTAACTCTGTGACGATCTCCAGCTTGCTGTTGTTCTCCATGAGATAGTCCTTGAACCCATCCACCCGCTTTTTGCAGGAGTTGGCCTCGGGCAGGTTGATGATACCGATTTTGCCGATGCCCCCGGTAGCTTTCATCATGGACTCCCCGGCAAGGCGGCCGCCCTGGTAGTTGTCGCTGCCAACATGGTAGGTCACCAGTTTCTGGACTTCGGGATCTTCCATCTGGATATCGAAAGTGAAGACCGGGATGCCTGCGTCATGAGCGGCCCGAACCCCTGATCCGGTGGCCTTGGAATCGGCGGGATTCAGGAAGATCGCGTCGCACTTCTGAGTAATGAATTCATCAATCTGGGTATTCTGCAGGGCTGCATCTCCCTTGCCGTCCATAGCTTTCAAGGTGTATCCAGCAGCACTGGCGGCTTTTTCCATCTCCTGGGCGATGAGTTGGAAAAAGGGATTGTTGAGGTTCATGCAGGTCATCCCCACCGTCCCTTTGCTCTCCTCTGGTTTCGTGGCCTCGTCACTACTTGCGCCAGCAAAAGATTCCCGATTGGGGTCTTTTTCCGCGTCGGCGAAGAAGTAGTGCTCACAGGGGATAAACTCTCCAGCTCCTTTGAACACACTGCCGGTAAACGCAGTATCAGTCTCTCCATCGGAGCCAGCACTGGAATTCTTGTCGCCACAGGAGATTAGGCTCAGGGTGAGAATGGAGACGATAACTGAGAGAAAGCGGTTTCTTTTCATGAATTCTAGAGTGCGAGTTCAGGGAGATTGAATCCGGGAGCCCCGTCTGTGAATCTAAAATCGAACTTCGTTGGGAGAGAATGAACGGGAAGTCGTGATAATACGGAATCAATTAGCATTATAACAATGTTGCGCGGAGTGTGGCTCTCCGGTGAGGAGCTCCGCATTCCTGAGTATTTTGGCAGGTCAGGAAGCGGGCTTCGGGCTTCCCCGCCTGAAAACGCGCTCCCAGAATCCTACCTGTCGAGCCCGGTCCAGAAGGACGGCGATAATGATGATGGCCCCGAGGACCATGTCCTGGACGGGATCCTTGAAGTTGAGCTGGTTCATTCCGCTTCGCATCACCCCGATGATGAAGGCTCCGATGAGAGTGCCAAAGACCCGGCCACTGCCCCCGAAGAGGCTTGTGCCTCCCACTACCACAGCCGCGATGACTTCCAATTCGAGACCGGTTCCCATCACGGTGGTAGCCGCATTGACCCGGGAGGCCTCTAGACAGCCTCCGAGACCGGCGAGGAGGCCGCAGACAGTATACACGAGGAGAATAATGCCCGCCACGGGGACTCCGCTCAGGCGGGCCGCCTCCATATTGCCCCCGACCGCGTAGATGTAGCGGCCATACTTGGTCTTCGACATGAAGATATGAGCGGCAAGATAGAAGAGAACGAGAAGCGCGACTGTGTTTGGAATCCCGATCAGAGTTCCGTGATTGAGTTCTCGGAAGGCGGCGGGAAGCTGGGTGTCAGAGACCGTAAAACCTCCGTTGGCCTGCTCGGCCATGCCCCGGGCAATCATCATGACTCCCAGAGTGACGATGAAGGGGGCCACCTTGCAGTAGGCCACGAGAGCTCCTGAGAAAAGACCGATCAACCCTGCGCAGAGGATCGCAACCGCAAAGCCGGAGTAGACCGTGAAGTCTCCCGCGGCGGTGGGGTCTCCGCCGGCCGCGATGACCCGCTCCTTGATGAACCAGGCGCCCACCATGGCGGAGAGGCCCACCAAGCTGCCGACCGAGAGATCGATTCCGGCGGTGATGATCACCATTGTCATTCCTATTGCGACGATGGCAATAACCACCACGCGCTGGGTGACATTCTTGAAGTTGTCGAGGGTGAAGAAAGTAGACTTCTTGCGAGGTTGTGGAGTCAGGACCGCGAACTTCTGGAACTCCGGATATTTTTCAGGCACAGCCTCGATGACCTCCATCCCAGCAGGTCCCGCGGTGGCGATTGCTCCGAGGGGACGGCCCTCATCGCGGAGTTCGTTGAGTCTTACCCTTAGGTTGCGGGGCGCGCCAATAGCAAGACGCACGTTATCACGGCCCTCCGTTTTGAGCCGGTGGGCCAGGGATCTTGCGAAAGTCTCAAAGTCGGTTTTGTCCTTTCCGTAGACTACCACAGCCTTGTCGGCCGGAACCTCCTTCATGATGCGTTCGGCGATCTCCCGAGCGCTGCTTTTACCGGAGGGAGCCACCTCCTTAACGGTAAGCAGGCTGAAGAGGAGAATGAGAACCATCAGGACAAGAATCATCCCGTAGTCGCCAAACTTGATCTTGAGCTTCATGATTCCAGCACGGGATGGCACCACAGATGCAGGGCGTTGGCACGCAGGATTTTCAAAGGCGCACAACCCCGGTTGAAAGCCAACGCAGGAGGCCTTCGGATGCAGGGTAAATTGGGAGCCTTAAGACATTCTGAGCGCCCCGGTGCAGTCTCCGATACTGGAGACCTTTACGCCCATGATTTGCGCCATAGAAAGCCAGAGATTGGCAATGGGAGTGCCCTGAGCAGACTTGATGTGGCGATTCGCCGCGATTGCGCCGCCTCCGTGTCCCGCGACAATGGTGGGAAGGTCGGTGTAGACGTGGAGGGACCCATCGCTGATTCCCGAGCCAAGAAGGAACATGGAATTGTCGAGGAGGGTCCCCTCACCCTCCTTAACCTCAGCCATCTTAGCCACAAGGGTGGAAAATTGCTGGATGTGGAAATGGTCGAGAGCCTCGAGCTTGGTGCGGACATGATCGTGACCCTGTCCGTGGGTCATCCCATGGTGGTCGACCGGTTTGTCGAAAAGCCCCTGAACCGTGAGAGGCGAGCCCCAGCGTTCCGGGCTGCTCATGATCGAGCAGACACGGGTGAGATCGGTGCGAAAGGCGAGAATCATCAAGTCGCCCATGACCTGAATGAACTCGTCCCGGGTCATTGCCTGCCACGGCTTCGAGGGAGGCGCGATCCTGAGCTTGTCGATCTCTGATTGACGCTTGGTTACGCGCTCGATCTGCCGCTCCACGGTCCTGATGGATTCCATATATTCGTCGAGCTTTCCCCGATCGATTGCCCCAAGGCCGCGGTCAAGGGATTTGGCGTCATCCATGACGAGGTCGAGGACGCTTCCGTGCTCCTGATGCTCCTTAACAGCAAAGAGCCGGTTAAATACGGCCTGAGGATCTCGAAGGGATCGGGCGACATGACCGTGACCATACCATGAAATATTGTCGAAATACACGGACTCACGATTGTCCTCGTAAGGGTTACAGCTCAGCTCGAGCGAGCGAAAGGCGGTATGCTTGCCTGCCTCCTCGGCCATGATCTGATCAATTGTCTTCTTGAGCGGATAGCCGGCGGGAGAGAGCTGATCAGGAGCCGCACTGCTGAGCCAACACGCTCCGGCCTGAGCATGGCCATCCGTGCCTGCCACTTTCACTCGATCAAGTTTGGTAAACAGGGAGATGTGCTCCTGCACGGGTGCAAGAGGCTGCAAGCTTGGCGACAGGGTGAAGTTTTCTCCCTCGTCCACCGGATGCCAGGCCCTCTGCACGACTCCGTTGGGGATGTAGAAGAAACCAGCTCGGACTGGCGGCCGCGCCGTCGAGGTTCCTTTTGCCAGACTGCGGGTTTCCATGATCTCCAGCAAGGGCAGTGCCAGTGTGGCCCCGGCGCCACGGAGAACGGCCCGGCGAGAGAGGGATGGGCGCTTTAGGATCATGGCTTTTTTGGAGTTTTTCCGGAAGAAGGAGCTAGTTGGTTTGTCTTGTGCATGAAAGGGTAACTCGTGGCGATCTCAGAAACAATGGTGGAAAACTGACCTTTTTTAGCCATGGCCTTACGAACGATTTTATCCAGAGCGGGTTTGTCGGAGATGTCTATCTCGCGACCGAGAGCATAAGCCAGAAGGTGTTCACTGAAGCCCCTGATGAACCACTCCGGGTTTCCAAGAAGAACATCCTTGAGCCCGATTACGTCCTGAAACTGGGCTTTTCCGTAGAGCGTTCCGCTGGCATCAATGGGGAGGCCGGACCGGTAGGTGTCGCGCCAGCGCCCGATGGCATCGTAGTTCTCCAGAGCAAATCCGAGGGGATCAATCTTCTGATGGCAGGAGACGCAGCTCTCATTTTCCTGATGAGCGACAAGCCGCTGCCGGAGGGTCTGACCTTTGGCTTCAATAGCAGCATCATCCTGTTCAATTTCCGGAATGACATCGGGAGGAGGCGGTGGAGGTTTGTTGAGAATCACGGTGGCGACCCATGCCCCGCGCCTGATGGGACTGGTTCGGAGAGGCTCGGAGGTCATGGTCAGGGCGGCGGCCGAAGTAATCACCCCTCCTTCCCTTCGGCTTTCCAAGCTACGGCGGATGAAGCGTTGTGATCCGGTATTGAATCGGTTGCGATTGCCCTTGTTGCGAAAGGGGATGGCGTCTTTGTACCACGATGCCATCTCATCTGAACGGTAGGAGTAGTTTGAATCCACCAGAAGCATGATAGAGCGGTCTTCGACCATGATACTTTCAAAAAGAAGGAGCGGTTCGGCCATGGTCTGTAGTCCAAATTTCCATTGTTCGCATCCGATCCGGGAGTAATAGATCTGGAACCGATCAAAATCCGGAACTGCAGTAATGAGTTGGTCAAGGCGCAGCCACTGACGCGCAAAGTTTTCGGCGAGGGCCTTACTCTTGGGGCTTTCCAGCATCCTCCTCACATGAGCTGCATAGACATCTGGCTGGCTCAAGTCCCCGTTCCGTGCGCTCGCGATCAGCTCTTCATCGGGGAGGGTGCTCCAGAGAAAGAAGGAAAGGCGGGTAGCCAGCTCATAAGAGGTCAGGGGCTCCTCTGCGGAGGCATCCCTCTTGGTTTCAGTCAGATAAAGGAACCGTGGGGAGGCGAGAACCGCAGCGGTCACGCTTTTCATGGCCTGAGAATAGTTGCCGTGCCGAGAGACCTCTCGCATCACAAAACTGACATAGCGTTTCAGGGTAGCATCGTTGATTGCGGAGCGGAAAGCCCTCTCGAGGAAGGGTCGCAGGCGCTCCTCGATAATGAGGGGCCAGAGCGTATTGTCCTTTTCATCTGGGGGGCGGAAGAAGGAATCGGTCAGGGCGGAATAGCCGTCAAATTCGCGGGCATTGACGATGGAGCGCCCAAGTTTGAGGAAGCTCTCCAGGAGAATGGGGGACACACTGAGCTGGTCACCCTGATTGTTGAATCCGTGCTCAGCCTGCAGATCGATGGCGAAGGGGCTTACCCCGGTGAGGATATGCTGCTCGATCTGGTTTTTACCGAGGGCTCGGTTCGAAACCTGGATGGTGTCTGGGAAGCGACCAGAGGCGGGGTTGAAATAGCCGCGGCTACGGATGACCTTCTCAGGTAATGGATACAGGTCTCCCTTGAGCTCAAGGAGGTCTTTTGCCGCATTGTTGTATTCATAGCGGTTGAGGCGTCTCATGACCACGGGCTTGAGGCGGCCCGAGTCCTGGAGGTGCTGTTCAAGGTAGCCGTTGAAAAGTGTCGCGAGCTTACGCCGCTCCTCCTCGGTTGGTTGCTTGGCATCCGCGGGAGGCATTTCCTGAAAGGTGGTGGCCTCCGCGGCTTTTCCAACAAGCTCGATACGGCTGAGAAAATCCTGAGGGGATGCTAATTCCTTCAAGTTGGTCTTGCCTTTCACCTTCCCTTTTTCGCCATGACAGCCGTAGCAGTAAGTTGCCAGAATAGGCTGTACCTCTTCGAGGGTGACGGTGAGTTTTGGCGCGGTGACTTCCTGAGGTTTCGTGATCTCAGCCACCGGCGGTTCCGGGGGGGCAAGATTGACTACCTTGAGAAAGTCTAGCCCAAGAAGATATCTGGATTTTTGGAAGGTAGAGGCGTTGGGATTTGCGCCAGTCAGCTTAAAGGCCAGTTTGTGTTCTCCATGAGTGAGCGGGAGCTTTCCGAGTTCGACAACAGGGGCAACAGAGACCTTCGGGCTGAAGAGATCAATTCCACGCCGGAGGACCTTGCCGTCGAGGGCCACGGAGAAGATGCCGTAGTCGGGCGCGAGGGTCATCTGGGCCGAGACCTCGTAGATCCCCGCTTCCTCGATGCGAAATTCGGTTATCATCTCCTGCCCGGGCTCTCCATCCCATAGGAGGTGGGCATCTCCGCGCCAACCCTCGCCAAAATTCCTCATTCCCTGTGTCCGGGCGGTTCCGTGCTTGGGGAGAAGCTCACCTTCAAGGATCCCATCCACAGGGCCCTTCGCTTCACGTCCACGCACACTGTGGTAATCAAAGGGAGCGCACAATACCGGCCCAATGGTGCCCAGCAGAAATGCTAAGGAGATGGGTAACCTCATGACGGAGCAGCTTTAAATAGGCCTTTTCAGGCCGGTCTTGTCGAGTCGGGAATGGGGAGATGTCGTCGCAGCTTGGAATGATGGGCACCCGCCGCAGGACTTACTGGGCCGTCCATCCCCCATCCACACTGAGCATGCTTCCGGTGGTATAGCTGGCGGCCTCGCTGGCGAGATAGAGAGCAGCACCCTGAATCTCGGGAAGGTTGCCCCATCTTCGAAGAGCCGTACGGTCTACGATAAAACGCTTCGCTTCTTCTGATTCCGCGAGAGGCGCGTTCATTTCGGTGAGAAACGGCCCGGGGCAGATCGCGTTGACAAGGATGCCAGAGCCAGCCAACTCAAGGGCAAGGCTGCGAGTGAGCTGGGTGACAGCGCCTTTACTCGACGCGTAGGGCGTTCGCTGGGGGACTCCCACCAGCCCGATGGCACTCGAAAGGTTGATGATGCGTCCCCAGCCGGTGGTTCTCATCAAGGGAATGACCGCTTTGCAGCACAGCCAGGTCCCGGTCACATTGATTTGCATAAGCTCTTCGAATTGTTCGAGGCTAATGTCGTCGATCGCCCCTCTGGTGTTGATCCCCGCGCTATTGACAAGAATGTCGAGACCACCAAAGGACTTTGTGGTCGAGGCGAGCATCGAAGTGATCTGCTCCTGGTCAGTGATGTCGGCCTCGATCCCCAGAGTATGGACCCCGTGGTCTGCAGCGATCTCGGCGGCAGCACTCGCCGCCTCGTCGCCGTGTCGACTCACCAGCACGATTGAGGCGCCAGCGGAAGCAAAGCCGTCCGCAATTGCCTTGCCCAGCCCCTTGGAGCCACCAGTGACGAGGGCAGTGCGCCCTTTGAGGTCGAAGAGCTTGATGCCCGGATAGGCCATGATGGAATTGGAGGGGGTTGAAGCACCCCAGAGATCCGGATTGCCCTATTCGTGAGTGTTCAGTCAGGAACTGGTTTTCGCAAGAGCCTGGTCGAGGTCGGCTACAATATCGGAGATATTCTCAATGCCGACTGACAGACGAATCAGTTCGGGAGTGATCCCGCCCGCAGCCTGCTGCTCCTCGTTGAGCTGCGAATGGGTCGTGGTTGCGGGATGGATGGCAAGAGACTTCGCGTCACCCACATTGGCAAGGTGTGAGTGCAGCTCGAGGGCCTCAATAAAGGCCTTTCCTGCGTCAGCGCCACCCTTGATGCCGAAGACCACCATGGCGCCACCTTTGCCCCGGATGTATTTTTGATTTTTCTCATACTCTGGACTGTCTTCCAGGCCGGGATACCGGACCCATTCCACGGCTTCGTGGTTCTGCAGATGCTTCGCAACCGCGAGGGCGTTTTCACAGTGGCGCTCCATGCGGAGTGGCAGAGTTTCGATGCCCTGCAGGAAGATCCAGGCATTATCAGGTGAAATACATGCGCCGAGATTACGGAGGGGAACAGTCCGCATCCGTAGAATGAAAGCGAGAGGGGACAGCTCCGGGGGGAGGTCATGACCCCAGCGCAGTCCGTGATAGGACGAGTCCGGAGTGTCATAGAGTGGGTGCTTTCCCGCTCCCCAGTTGAACTGGCCAGCGTCGACTACAACGCCTCCGATTCCTGTGCCGTGGCCACCGAACCATTTGGTGAGAGA
>MDSV01222543.1_pt1 | contig 14309 bp, 11 predicted proteins | sample 810851 | NCBI WGS metagenome assembly MDSV01 (sample SAMN05326640, study PRJNA326480) | marine metagenome | isolation source: seawater | place: Atlantic Ocean: North East | collected 2012 | reverse complement strand
ATATGAGATGTATGTTTTATAATGCGAGATCATTTAATCAAAATATTAATAATTGGAATACATCAAAAGTAATTGATATGAGTGCAATGTTTTGTATGGCAGAATCATTTAATCAACCTCTTAATAATTTTAATGTTTCGAATGTAACAGATATGGGAGCTATGTTTAGTTGTGCAAAATCATTTAATCAAGATATTAGTAATTGGGACGTTTCAAATGTAATAGATATGACTTCAATGTTTAATACTGCAGTATCCTTCAATCAGTCAATAGGCAACTGGATAGTTTCGAATGTTAAATGTATGGATTATATGTTTAGTAATGCTAAATCATTTAATCAAGATATTAATACAAAAGAAATTACTAAAGAAGATGGCAGTAAAATTATAGCATGGGATGTTTCAAATGTCAAAAGTATGTTTGGTATGTTTTCTAGTGCGAAGTCATTTAATCAAGATATTAGTAATTGGGATGTTTCAAATGTAACAGTTATGGGTACTATGTTTGGTAATACAACATTATTTAACCAAAATATTAATAATTGGAATGTTTCAAATGTAGAAAATATGTGTTTTATGTTTACTAAAGCAAAATCATTTAATCAACCTCTTAATAATTGGGATGTTTCTAAAGTAACAGATATGGAAAGTATGTTTAGAAAAACTGAATCATTTAATCAGCCTATAAGTAACTGGAATTTATCTAATGTAACAAATATGAAATATATGTTTTATGAAGCTAAATCATTTAATCAAGATATTAGTACAAAAGAGATTATTAAAAATGATGGAAGTATTTATAAAGCATGGGATATATTAAAAGTAAAAGATATATCTGCTATGTTAAAAGGAGCATTATCATTAGACAAATCAATTATTAATTGGCTTGCTAGCAGTCCAGATATAAAAAATATGGTTGAAAACGATTTAATAAGTTTAAGTAATAATCTTAGTATTGAAAGATTATTTGAAAATATTAGTATTTGTAATTTAAAAGCAATAAATAATGATAATATAAAAGATGTAGTAAACTTGTGGTGTGATAATAAGTTTGAAGAAATTATTGAGTATGGACATATTCGTGATTGGGATGTATCCAATATAACTGATATGAGTAATTTATTTAAAGATAAAGTAAGATTTAATGAAGATATATCTAGATGGGATGTTTCAAATGTTACAAATATGAAAGATATGTTTTATAGTGCAGAGTCATTTAATCAATCAATTATTAATTGGAAAACTTGTAATGTAATAAATATGGACGGTATGTTTTATAATGCGAAATCGTTTAATCAAGCTATTTCTTATTGGGATGTTTCAAAAGTAACGAATATGAATCGTATGTTTTGTATGGCTAAATCATTTAATAGTCCAATTGCTTGCTGGAACGTATCAAATGTAGAAAATATGGGAGGTATGTTTGCTGATGCTATATCATTTAATCAGGATATTAGTAATTGGGATATATCTAATGTTGTAATACTTAGATGTATGTTTTTTAAAGCAAAATCATTTAATCAACCTCTTAATAATTGGCATTTAAATTCAAATATAACAGATATGAGTTTTATGTTTAGTCAAGCTGAATCATTTAATCAAGAAATTTGTAGATGGAATATTTCTAATGTAACAAATATGATGTGTATGTTTAATGGAGCTAAGTCCTTTAATCAAGACATCAATACAAAAGAAATTAATAATGAAAATGGGATTGTATATAAAGCATGGGATACATCAAAAGTAGAAAATATGTCTTTTATGTTTAATTTTGCGATATCATTTAATCAACCAATTATTTGTTGGGATGTATCAAATGTAACAAATATGAATAGTATGTTTAGAAATGCAAGATCATTTAATCAACCAATTGCTTGTTGGGATGTTTCTAATCTTTATAATATTGATAAAATATTTGAAAATGCATTTTCATTTAACCAAGATATTAGTAATTGGAATTTAGAAGAGAAAAAGATTCTAAGTATATCAACTGATTTAATAGAATTTGATTTAGATAAAGTATGTATTATATGTTATGAAAACACAAATAATAATATTATTAGGATAAATTGTTGTGGTAAAAATTATCATAGAAATTGTTTAATTGATTGGTTCAAACGAGTAAGAAGTTGTCCTAGTTGTCGAAAAAAATTTAATTAAATGTATATATTAAATACATTTAATAATTTGTTTGCGGTATAGAATATAAATAATGAATAATATGTTATTTATGTAAAGATGTACATTTTTAGTTATTATCTTAATTTTATCTAAATTTAATTAATTTTTATATAAAATTGAAAATAAAATATATTATTTATTAGGATTTATATAATAAATAATTTATAAAAAAATTGAAAAATAAATATATTAAGAATTACTGTTAAAAAGTGAAGTAACCAAAAAAATAAAACATAAAAATAAAACAAATCAATAAAACAATATACCGTAAAGGTTATCAAGAAAAACAAGTAAAACTAATAATTATTAAAGATGGTAACATTAACTTTTAAATATAAAAAAATTAATGATCTTAATGAATCGAACTTAGATAAAAATAGTAGTAATAGTGAATTAATTTCAGATAATATGAAAATAAATAATGTAAGAACAATTTTAAATAAAATGACATCAAGTACTTTTAAGAAATTATCTAAAAAAATAATTGAAATAGATTTTTATACTATGGATTTATTAGAAAAAGTAGTAAAAGAAATCAATTTACAAGCGATAGAAAATGAGCGGTATTCTTACATGTATGTTTATTTACATTCAAAAATTATAGAAGAATTAAATAATAATGATAATGAAGATATTCCTTCAAGAATAGATTTAATTAGAATATTGTTAAATGACTGTCAATTTAATTTTGAAAATACTATTAATAAGAGAAATAACTTAATTAACAATTTAGAAATTTCAGACGAAGATAAAAATGAGAATAGAATTAGAGCGAAGAAAGATTATTTAAGTAATATATTATTAATCGGAGAACTTTATTTACAAAATATTTTAAATTCTAAAATAGCATTTAAAATTGTAAATGATCTAGTTAAAATGGTATTACAATTAAAAAATGATAAAAAGATGGTAGAAACAGAAGATTATCTTGAAACTTTTTTAAAATTAATAAAAATTACAGGAGAAAAAATGTATGAAAGCAATAATATAGATTTTGAAAATAATTTTAAAGAATTGAAAAAATGTCTCTCTGATTTAGAATCTGAATCTGAATCTGATATAAAGAATAAAAGGAGTATTAATTTGATAAAAGATATTTTAGATTTAAGATATAAAAAAAAATCTTTTAAATCAATTATTTTAAATAATAATGAATATTGTTCTACAAGAGAAAATTTTTTCATAACTCAAGAGTCAGAAAGTATTGAAGATATTAATTCTTCAGAAAATGATTTTTCTACAAATAATAATGTATATAGTCACTCAACAAGTAGTATATCTGAAACAAATTCTCGTTGGAAATTTACTTCTAGTTCTAAAGAAGATACAAGTAATTGGTTAAAAGATAGGAATGTAAGATCTGAGAAAGAATCTAAAGAAATAGTATTTATGAAATCAAGTACTTCAAATGATGAATCAAAAAACAATCAAGTTGTATTACATATTACTGATGATAATGATAATATTTCAAAAGAAATTACTTCTTTATTTTTAGACACAATGAAAGAGTTTTCTTATAAGAGAAAAAGTAATGATGAAGTGATAAATGATGTAAAGAGTTATTTGATTGGAGAAAAATCATTAACTAAATGTGGTCAATTAAGTGAGAACACATTTAATCATATTTTGAGAAAAGTATCAAATTTATCAGAGAAAGATATTAGTGTTTTTTGGGAATTTTTTGAATTAATAGATGAGAATAATTTGGTTCCAGAAAAATCAATTGTATGTTCATTGAAATCTATTATAGATGATATAGGTACGTTCGATAATCCAAAGTATGAAATTTTAGTAAGAAATTTATTACATTATGTAATTTTTACTAAAAAATATGAAGATATTTCATATTACTTTAAGAATCCTTGTGAAAATTTAGTTGATTCAGAAAAAGGTGTTGATCTAATTTTCGGAATATTAAATGTATCTATTGAAAAAGGTACTACTTTTGAAAAATTGAGAGAGAATGGTGTTGTACCAATTTCAAAAGAGATATTAGAAAATCTATTATGGGATGAAACATTAGAAAATAAAGCTAAATTATTTAACATATCATTAAATGATATTATTAATAACTTGGATGATGATGATAGTGATATAGATGTAGATGATTTATAATGAATTGACTTTACAAGTATAATATTGTAAAGTCATAGTATTTTTTGAAATAAATTAAAATTGAATTTTTATATAACTTAAACAATAATTAATTTATTAATATAGTATTTATAATATGGGTATAATAAATTTAGATAATATAAAAGAGTATAGAATTTACGAATTAATATTATATGACGACATATTTTTTTTAATAAAATTCGATAATAATATATATAGAATAAATTTTAATGATTATGATATAATAGATAACAATAAATATTGTAAATTAACAAAAATAAAAAGTTTAAATTATGATAGTGATAATATTCATATATTAAAATACAAGGATATTCTAAATGGACCAAACATAGAGATTAAGAATTGTTTAATTAATATTGATCAAATAATATTAAGTGATGATTATAAATGTTTAATTTGTAATTAAATTTATTATTAAATAAAAATTTAAAATGTTTGTATAAATATGAAAATTAATTGTTTTATATTTAATTTATTTACGATATTTTCCATAAACAAAAAAACAAATAATTTAGAAAGATACGGTGACTTAAAAAAGAATAATTTGTTAAATAATAAATTATTTTTTGTATGTGAAACAGATGATGATTGTGGAAATAATTTATATTGCTGTGATTATGTAATATATAAAAGTTGTTGTAAAGGAGGTATAAATAATTATTATAGCCATCCATATAATAGAATACCTATTAAAATAAAAATAGAAGAAAATAAATATATTTAATATGATATGCGTTTATTTAATTTTATATTTAGTTTAATAACTTTATTTCCTGTAAAACCAGAAGTTGGAATAAAAAATCATATAATAATGTCAGAAGTAAGAAAAAAAATAGATATAAATCAATTAAGTTATTATACAAAAGGAAATAAAATAGATAATATAATTAATTTTAGTTTAGAAAATAATATATATTTATCTAAATATTTAGATAAAGATATATTAGATTTAAAATCAAGTAAATCTAATTATATTAAATATGGTAATAGTGAATATATAAATTATATGAATTATGATGATTACTGTAAATTAGAAAAAAAAATAAGTGAATTAATAGATAGTTATTTATGTGAAAAAAAAAATTATTTAATAATAGTAGATGATATTTTTTTAGGTTATGATGGTATTTTTAAATATTTAAAATATCCATATAAAAGTGTATTTATTTTAAATGAAAAAAATAGTTATGCAAATTATATTATAGTAAATTTAAAAAAAGAAAATATATAGTTATCTTAAAATATCTAAAAATGGTTTGAATGGAGAAGGAACAAAAGGATCAATTAAACCTACAATACCACTTGGTTCTTCTTCATAATCATCATAATCTTCATCATCGTCATAATAATCTTCATCTTCATAATATTCATCATCATAATCATCATCACTACCAGGTAAAAAAGATGTAACAGTACCAAATAAAGATGATAAATTAAAAAAAGTTTTAAAAGCTTTAATACCAATTTTTCCAATACCAGGGAATGTCCCTAATCCAGGGACAATTGCTCCGAAACTGATAATAGCAGTTAGGTAATCACCTTCAGCTAATGATAATATAGTAGATAATATATCAAAAGGGATACCAATAATAGGGATTAAACCTAATATATCTAAAATAATATATCCTCCTTTTTGATTAATATTATTATTTTGTTTAAAGTTTTTTAAAGTTTCATAAATAATATTATTTTGTAAATTATTATGAGTTTTAAAGTATTTTTTAATTAATTTTTTAGTTTTATTAGGATTATTTTTATTAAATGAAGGCCAAATTTTATCCATAATTATGTTAAATTGAATAATATTGTTAGATAGGTCATTAATATTAATTTTTTTTAATTTTTTTTTTAATGGTTGAATTAAATTTTTATTATTTTTAAATTCATAATAAATATTGATAAGTTTATTTTGATCTAAGGAAAATTTATTATCATTAGCTAAAATGAAATTATAATCAGTCATATATATAAGTAAATATTTTTTGTAAAAAAAATACACCTTTTTTTTTATAAAATATTAATTAAAATAATGAAAGAATTAAAATTTATACATATAACTAAATGTGCTGGGACAACAATAGAGGATTTAGGTTATGAAAATAAAGTTTATTGGGGTAGATTTAATAAAGAGTATGGTTGGTGGCATGGTAATTTTTTAGATAAAAGTAAAGATATTAAGAATAAATATGATTGGTTTATGGTAGTAAGAAATCCATATGATAGAATATTATCAGAGTATTATTGTAAATGGGGTGGTATTGGAAAATATAATTGTAATAATAGTAAAGAAGAATTCAATAAATTTTTAATAAATAAAATTAAATTTAGGTCAAAAACAGGAGATCATTATACAGAGCAGTATAAATATTTGGATAAAAATTATAATATTAATATATTAAGATTTGAAAATTTAGAGTATGAGTTTAATAAATTAATGAAAAAGTATAATTTAAAAATTAGATTTAATAAGCATATCAATAAGGGTGAGAATAAAAAATTTAAAGTAAATGATTTTTCGGAAGAATTAATAAAATTAATAAATGAAGTGTATAAAGATGATTTCATAATTTTTGGCTATAATATGTTATAAATATTATAAAATATAAAATTTATAATATTTATATTTTTCATATCTTATTTTTTAAATAATATTTTTATTTTAAAACTCATATCCAAATTTCTGTAATGTTTTTGATTGTAAGTTTTCAACAATTTTTTTTGTTTCATTATCATAATATATTTTATAGTCTTTATTTTCTCTTTTTTTTGAAATGTTTTTTTTCTCAATTTTTGAAATTATATTTTTTGAAGTTTTTTTTGAAATTATATTCATAATTTTTTCTTCAAAGTTATCTTCATATTTGATAATAGAATCTACAATTATATTATCATTTTCATCACATATCCATGAAAGAATTTCTTTCATAGGCTGTTTATTTAAATATTCTTTAAAGGACATATTTTTTGATGAAAATCCTGATCCATCTCTTTGTCTATACATAAACCAAGAAACATACTAATCGTATGGATTTCTAATAACAGCAATAGAATGATAGTCAGAATAATTTTTAATTACAGAAGAAATTGTTTTAGCATCACTATGTTTACATAATCCAATATTATTAGGTTGATTAGAATATACTATTATACTATTATCAGATATTATATTTTTTAAAAATGCTTGAATTGAAGTAGTTCCTGTTTTAGGTATAGCAATATAAATAAATTTATTTTCATGATCAATAACACACATATATTATATATATATATATATTTTTTTTGCACTTTTATTCAACTTTTTAAGTTTATATATGTATAATAAGGTTAAAATAATTAATTATTAAATAATATAATTTTTTATTTATAATGTTTTTAAAATTTTTTTTTATAATTTACTAATTATGAAATATTTTCTAAAAGATATTTATAATGTTCTTCAAATTTATGATAATTTTCTAAATATTTAAAAATTTTTTTAATGAAAGTGTTCATAGATAAATTCGGATTAAATTTATTAATAAAATCTTGTAGTATAATAAAGAATAGTGAACAATCATAACAATTACAAAAATATTTATATTTATTATTATGTAATTTACTATAATCACATACTCTTAAAATTCTATTATGATAATAAAATTTATCTTCATAATCATTCAAATCATAAATTTTATCAGTAGGATTTTTTTTTATAACTAGTCTTGATTCAGTAGTTGTTATTGGACCAAATGGTTGAATAAATAAATCACCATCAAAATATTTATATTTTTTTTTAAAACGTGGTATTTTAAATTTAAGAAAACTAATATCAGCATTTAAAATTTTACACCAATTATATTGATTAATTTGATCACAATCAGCTCTTACTTCTCTTTCTTCACGTATATCTTCAGTATCACTAACACGAATATCAGATATAAAAACAGTAAATTTATTTTTTAGTTTATTTTTAAAAAAAACAGCATGTTCATTTGTAAAATATTCATTTTTAATATATAAAACTTTGTTATTTTTATGCAATTCTTTATAGAACGGATTTGGATCAATTAGATACCAATAAATATTAGGGAATAACTTAGATAAAAGATGTATATTTTGTCCATTAGCAGATCCAGCATAAACAATGTGAGTTTCTTTATTTTTAGGTATATAGTTTGTTAAAAATTGTAATGTAGTTGCAAATAATTTAATTTGACCAACATGTAATGTTGTAGTAGGTCTTTGTCTTCTATCTTGGTAAGTTAATTTAGGAAAATTATCATCAATTTTTAATTTAATAGAATTTTGAAAGTATATATTTTTAATTAAATTATAATTTATATTAAATGATTTTACAAGATCATTAGTAATATGTCTTCTATATTTAAAACCATTTTTACATCCACTATTAATTTTTAGATCATCAATATTATCATAGTAACAAAAAAAATGTATTGTATGAGGATTTTTTTGAACTAATTTTTTTTGATCAGATGTTAAATTACAACAAAAATTATATTCAGGCATATATATAATTATATAATATATAAATTATTACAATATTAAAAATTAAAAAAATAAAAATATTAAAATTAATATTCTAAAGTAACAAAACTAAAAAATTGAAAATTAATTTAAAATATTAATTAGAAAATATTAAAATTAAATTGTAAAGATAACAAAATAAAAAAAAATTGACTCATTATAACTTTAACAATAAACAAACTTAAAAAAATTGAAAAATAAAATCATTAGTAAATTCTTTTAAAAATTGAAGTAACCCAAAAAATAAAACAAAACAAAACAAAACAAATCAATAAAACAACAAACCGTAAAGGTTATCAAGAAAAATAAAAAATTGAAAAATAAAGTTTTTAAGTTTGAGATTCTAAAGTCTAGGTAACTAAAATCAAAACAAACAATAAAGGTATCAAAATTAATAATATGAGTCGTAATCAAGAGAATCGTAGAATAAGGAAACAATTTAATGAATACTTAGGAGAAATTAATATTAACAGAGATGATTTTGAAGAATATACAAACTTTAGAAAAAAATTAGGATTTTCTCTACAAACAGATTTTATGAAAAATCTTAGAATTAAGCATCGCCCTTATAATTCAACAAATATTCTTGTATTTCAACAAAATGAATATGGTAATACAATAATGTTGTATTATAAAAAATTGGAAATAAATAAAAATGAATATGATCAGTTTATAGAAAATATATTAACACAAAATGATCATGATTATCAAGATATTATAAACCAATTAAGAAATTTAATAACAAATAATCAAAATATGAATATACATAAAAATCCTACATTTTTTCTTGATCAATTAGATGTAGGAATAGGAGAAATTATGTATTTTTTAACAAATACCCCTAGAAATATTGAAATAATAGATTTTATAAATAATTTTTATGATGATCATACAGTAGGAAGTACATTATGGGGATTAGGAATGGTAAAAAATAATGTAATCTCAGATCGTGAACTTCTTACAGATGGTAATTTAGAAATTCGTGAGAATAAAGAATTCTGTATACTATCTATAAGTGATATTGCACATCACTTAAATTTTATCCAAACAGCTTGGCAAAATTTGAACCAATTAGATATTAATTCTGTAACAATAATGAAAAATTTTCTAATTGAAGCTTCATATGAAGTTAATCATTTGGAATATATTAGACCACAATTAGGTGATGATCAAGATGAAAATATTAGAAATTTTAATGTTTCTGTGATGGATATATTGAGAAAGTGTGAATGTGTGAGTTTATTTAAATGTCCTTTTTGTCTACGAAATGGTTTTGAACAACAAATTAGGTCAATTCATGGATCATATCAAGACGGTATATGTGACCGTTGTCACATGATTTTTGAAGAAAAATGTGCAAATGGGCCAATTGGTGAAGGAATAAATGGGGGAAAAGTAGAAACTCAAATAAAGGAAAATTTGGAAGATGGGCATTTACCTACTCTTTTGCTCATTAGTCGGATGGGTCCAAATCTTGGGAGGCGTCCGATATTTATCGAAAGAAATGAATACACCATAAATTTTTTTGGCTATGACCCAAATACAGATATGTGGGAGAGTACCATAAGTATAAATCAAAATTTAATAAATACTCAAGGGTACATTAATGGTCAGACTTTCGCTAATAGAGTACGATATTATAATGATTATTTACAGATAATAGATCCAAATAATAATTTATTAAATTCGGATTTAGTACCAGTAATTAAAGATCATATTATAAATTATCTTAGACAAAGAATCCAAGGTAATATAGATATCCTGACAAATAATAATTGTAATTATGATAATTCTGATAAAATGTTATATTTTTTAAATCAGTTTAGTAGAAAAAGTTTTCGACAAATCATTTTAAGTTATTTTAAAAATAAATTGTATGATAAAGATGATCATCAAAACTACACTTGTTTTTATAGTATACCTGATGACGAAGCCATACGTGATGACGAAGCCCATGGATTTATTGTTGGGAATCTAGATGATAATAATGATAATAATAATAATGATAATAATGATGATAATAATGAAGGAGCCAATGGATTTGTAATAGGGAATCTAGATAATAATGATAATAATGATAATAATAATAATAATAATAATAATGATAATAATGATGATAATGATGATAATGATGATGATGATGATGATGATAACAACGATAATCATAGAATGAATATTATTTCAAATACTTGTCATACTTCTGGTTCTAGTGTTGGTTCGGTAATAGAAACTGGTATTAATTCTAGTTCTATTGAAAGATTAACAAAGAAAAGGAAATTAGATGATATAGTAGATGATATAAATGATATCTCATTAAATATTACAGATGATATCTCATTAATTATAGAAGAAGAAGAAGAAGAAGAAGAAGTAGAACAATTACATAAAAAACAAAAATTAAATAATAATTCTAATAACAAAAAACTATAGAAATGTAAAGTTTGTAGAATTTATGTAGTGTTTTTTAAGAATTGCTATTAGTAAACGATTCATAATTCGCAAATAAAATAGATAAAAAGTTTTTATATTATATTTAAATAAGTAATTTATATTTTTAATTTTTTATAAAATTTTATAAATTAAAAATTAAAACAAGTTTATTATAAAAAAATTGAAAAATAAAGTTCTAAAGATTTCCAATAAAAAAGTGACGTAACCCAAAAATTTCAAAACAAAACAAAACAAAACAAATCAATAAAACAACAAACCATAAAGGTTATCAAGAAACAAGCAAACAAACAAATAAACAAATAAACAAACAAAAAATGAGTTCTGGTATATGGGAAAGGGGACTAACTCCTCAGTTGAAGAATTCATATTCTGAACCTCGTTCTATATGGAAAAGACAACAACCTATATCAAATATACCAAATAAATTAAAAGATGAAAATTTAAACGAATTATTAAAAAATTTAACAATAGAAAAAATTAAGAGTGGTAAATATATACCTGGAGGGAGAAAAAAAAACTATTTGAATAATATTAAAAATTTTAAAGATAAAGAAGAATTAAATAAGTATTTAGAAGAAAATGAAATTAATATTGAAGGTTTAAATTTAACTGATAAATTGTCAATTGAAAGTAAACAAATAGATGTTAATAGTATTATAGAAAAGAAAGAAAATAAAATAGAGGAGGAGATTAATTCAAAATCTAATGGAAATAATTATTCAGCTTCTAGTAATAATAATGAAGACATGTCTGAAGAAATTACTAATAGAGAATCAGAAATTGTAAATAATTTCGAAACCTATATAAATAGTAATACTAATAAATTAGAAAACTTTGATAACGAAAAATATAGAGAATTGATTTTAGATATGATAAATAAAATGGAAAAAAAACATAACGAAAATGTTTCATATTGTAAAGAAAATGGTAAACCTGTACCTACAAGAGATAATTTTCTTGAGTCTAGACAAAGTCAGTGTATAATGTCATATTATAAAAAGCTGATATTGGATGACGATAATTTTGACAAATTTATTGATGAAAAATTTATTACAGAATGCCCTGAAAAAGATCATTTTTCCGAATATATATCCATAATAAAAGGAATGATTAACGAACAATCTGGAACACAAATCGGTTCTCCAAAAAAGATATCAATAGATTTATTTTTTGATAAGATAAATGATAAAAATAATGGAAAACTATTATATTTTTTATCTGGTAAAGAACCGAATCCAAATGTTGAAAGTTTGATAAATGATTTTTATCCTAATGAAAATATTTATAATATTCTTTGGGGGATAGCAGCTTACAATAAAAATTTTAAAATAGTATCAATAAATGATTTAGGATTTCACATAGATTTTTTTGAATCAAGTTATGATCAATTATCTAAATTGATTAAAAAAAATGATAACTTAAGTAAAATTTTATTTACTACAATAAAAAATTTATTAATTGAGAGCTCATATAGAGCAAATCATTTAGAATATCATAAAAATGAAATTGTAGTAAATAATGATTCTTTTGATAAAGGAGTATCTAAATTGTTTCAAAAATGTGAAATAGTTACTTTTTTTAAGTGTATTGATTGTGAAAGTGATTTAATATCAATCCATCAATCTTATGGAGATGGGTTATGTACAACATGTCAAAAAAAGTATGAGGAAAAACTCTTGTCTGTTGAAAGTAATATTATTACAGGAGGAGAAGTGGATCAAGAAACTTTATATGAAATAACCGCTAATAAACCACATCTCTTACTTAATTATCCTCACAAAGGAAAAAGAGTACCTATTTTTATTAAAGATACTGACTATGATATAGAAGAAGGAGATAAAAATTCTTATTCTAACCTCACAAAAACCTCAATTGTATTAAAAGATAATATTCTAGATTCAGATTCAAAAATAAAAGATGAAATAGTTCAGGATAATAAAAATGAAGAATATCAACAAAAAATTAATGAACTTAAAAATTATGAATCTTCTAATTTAATAAATATGATTGGAAGAATTCTTTTAATTACAATACGGGAAAAATCGAAAAATAATAGGATTATTTATGATTATGATTCCTATAAAAATTATGATGGTGTGGTAAACAGTTATACAGAGTTTATTCAGAGAATAGAAAAGTATAATATAATGGATTTGGTAATAATCTTTTATGAAAATAAAGATAAAATGGATACAAATTCCAAGACAAGGTATCATAAACTAGAAAAAAATATACCAAAACATTGTAGATAATAAGAAGCCATAGATAAACAAATTGTTATATGATATTAAAAAGTAATTTATATTTTTGATTTTTATAAAATTTTATATATTAAAAATTAAATTAAAACAAGTTTATTAAAAAAAAGTTAGATAATCTAAAAATTGAAAACTAAACAAAAAAAAAAAATTAAAAAAAAACAAACCGTAAAGGTTATCAAGAAAAAATCAAAGAAAAACAAACAAAAAAACCTAATATTTAGTAAATATAAAAATAATTTTAAATATAATATATTTAAAATATATAAAAAAATTAGTTTTTTTTAGATAATTTAAGTGATCAAGTGACAATATTTTTATATTAATAGAAAGTTAATAAATAATTAATGATTTAGTTATAAGTTATATTGCGGATAGTTTATAAGGAGTAAATTTATCTAAAATAAGTAGTAATGGATATAATTGGTGTAAATGAAGTAGATAAATATTAATTTAAATTAAAAAAATTAGCTAAAATGTAGTAATTTTATATAATTTAAGTAGTTAAATATAGTTATTTTATATAATTTAAGTAGATAAATATTAATTTAAATAAAAAATATGAGGTAGAATGAATAAATGTAATATAATTTAGTTAAATATATAAATGTAATATAATTTAGTTAAATATATAAATGTAATATAATTTAGTTAAATATAGTAATTTTATATAATTAAATTAAATATAGTAATTTTATATAATTAAATTAGTTAAATATAGTAATTTTATATAATTAAATTAGTTAAATATAGTAATTTT
>MDSV01212435.1_pt1 | contig 14309 bp, 12 predicted proteins | sample 810851 | NCBI WGS metagenome assembly MDSV01 (sample SAMN05326640, study PRJNA326480) | marine metagenome | isolation source: seawater | place: Atlantic Ocean: North East | collected 2012 | reverse complement strand
ATGTCAGACACGTCGCCGGCCAACTCTTCTCTTTCTGCCATAGGCGCATTTCCGAAGTCGATTGACCCCTGAAGCTTCCGCAACATGTCCATCACTTCCTGAAGTTCAGCCTTCATATTCACCACCGATAAGATTGATAAGAACGCGAATATATCAGGAGCCAGTATCTAAGGTGTGGGCATCTTTCGGCTGATCGACAGTCGCCTCTCGTCGGGAGCCAGTATTGAATTACCAGCCCTTGACCCTCCCGTGGCGCGACGGGGCTGGACTTTCACATCTCTGAGACGCCACTCCTGCGCATGGGAGCTCAAATTGGGTTGCTTGATCTCGTAAATCTCTAATTACTGATCGGAGCTCCTCTATTTCAGGGTCCCGCCTTGGTTTCGACTGGCTGGCAGGTTGAGCAGGTATAAATTCTGCGGGTGTTGGCGGATGAGCGTCGGATTTTTGTCGCACACACGCGGCATGACTGGTTGGCGCGTCCAAAAACAAAAAAGCGTGCCTTGCCGTAGGAGGCGCCTTTTTTCTTTAGCGCTTTATATTGACGTTCGGGGAGCGTCACGCCTTCGAGAGCGTAGCTTCTTCGGCTGATCTCCAATGTCGTGCGAGCCAGTTTTCCAATCTGGCCTTTAGTCAGTTCACGCGCCTTTCTTTCCGGGTGAATGCCAGCAAGGAACAAAATCTCGCTCCGCAGATAGTTGCCTAACCCCGCGAGAAACGCCTGATCCAGATAGACCGAATTGAGTGCGCGTCCGGAAAACGCCTTGCTTTTCAGGCGCTCGGCAACTTCTCGCCAGCTGAGGTGTGGGTTGAGAATGTCAGGGCCTATGCGCTTAAGGAACGGGTGCTCCTCAATGTTTTCTGTTTTCCATACGCTAATGTCTGATGCGCTATACAGTAGGGCACTGTGCTTCGCGGTGTGGATGGCCAGCCTGAGCTGACGGTTGGTTTTGGGCAGTTTGTCGCGTTTGACTACGCGCCACACCCCATAGAGTTGATTGTGGGAATAAACGGTCAAGCCGGAATCAAAATGCGTGAGAAGCGCTTTGCCGCGGGTCTCCAGTGCCAGGACCTTGCTCCCGGTAAGCGGTTTCGCAAATTTTCTAAGCGGTGCCAGACCAAAATGAATCTTTTCGACGGTTTGCTCCCTCAATACAGCTTCAATTTTGTCAGCAGCTCGGCGTATTTCTGGACCCTCGGGCATAGGCGGATAGATTCATGTAATTATGTATGGCTAGGCTAAAAGTCACTCGGTTCCTGATTTTTGTCAAATCAGGCCAGGCGAGGTTCGTATGGAGGTGTTGGGTGCGGCGGCCTTAGCCAGGAAACGTCACTAATATCAAAGTTCTGTTTTTCCCCTGTTTAGATCATCAAAAAGCGATTAATCCCTCATCCGTTAAATTTTTTTTCCGTAACAATGGCTATTGCATTGATTGCCACACTGCTCATACTCCTCGCACCGATTTTAGCGAAATCGACGGCACGCGTCGCCAACGCACTGCAAGCGCGTTGGCCCTTATTTGAACCACTCACTGATGAGAATTTCATGACCGCATTTAAAGAGATGGGTCTTAATGGCCGTCTCGTTCGAAATATCGAGGCCAAAGGCTACAAAACCCCCACTCCTGTGCAGGAGAGCGCTATTCCCCTGGTGCTCAGCGGTAATGATGTGATGGCTTCAGCGCAGACCGGAACGGGAAAAACCGCGGCTTTTACACTGCCCATTCTGCATCGGCTGAGCGGCAGTGAGCGGCCTGCCCCCAAATCAGTACATTGTTTGATTTTGACCCCAACCCGAGAGTTGGCGGCGCAGGTGGCTGACAACATTCGTCATTACGGAGCCGGTCTGAAGTTAAACAGCCAAATGGTGTGTGGGGGTGTGAATATCCGACCGCAGATACGCCAGTTGGCAAAGGGCACCGATATTCTAGTGGCAACACCGGGGCGGTTGCTGGACCTTATGGGACAGCATGCCTTGCGCTTGGGCCACCTCAAATTGTGGGTTCTGGATGAGGCTGACCGCATGCTCGACATGGGCTTCATTCCCGATGTGAAAAGGATTCACGCGGCCATTCCCAAAAAGCGCCAAACGTTGATGTTCTCTGCGACGTTCTCCAGAGAAATCGAGGCTCTGGCACAGGACTTTCTGGTTAATCCGAAAAGGGTGCAAGTGTCACCGGCTAATACAACCGTGAGCCGTATTGATCAGGTTGTCCATCCCGTTGATAAGCAGAGAAAAGGAGATTTGTTGAAGCACCTATTACGGGATGAACAGTCGGGGCAGGTACTGGTTTTTTCGAGAACCAAATACGGTGCCGACAAACTTTCTAGACAACTGAGCAAGGCCGGCATTCGGAGCGACTCGATCCATGGAGACAAAACGCAGGGTGCGCGGGTCCGATCTTTGAAGCAGTTTAAAAGCGGTGATCTTCAAGTATTGGTTGCAACAGATATTGCTGCCCGTGGCATCGACATTCAGCAGTTGCCGAGAGTTGTGAACTTCGATCTCCCCTATGTGGCAGAGGATTATGTCCATCGCATCGGTCGTACAGGTCGAGCGGGAGAGCAGGGTTGTGCGTTATCTTTGGTCAGCGCTGATGAGGTCGCGCAGCTTCAGAAAATCGAAAAGTTGATCAAACGCAATTTGCGACGAGAGGAGATAGAAGGCTTCGAGCCAGAACATCGATTGCCGACTAAGCCGGTAAAAACTGCGGGGAAGCGACCCGCCAAGAGAAAGTCACCGAAGAAAAATTCAGCGCGTCCAAAGTCAAGAAACCCTGCTCGCTCGGCGACAGGTGGAAAGAAGCACTGATATATCAGGCGACTAAGGCTTGCTGGACCTAATCTAAAGGCGGAATCAGTGCCTCACTATTGCGGTATAAAACCTTATTGAGCGTCGCCCAGCAAGGCAGCGACCTCTGGTTTGTGTTCCCTGATCTCTTCAGGTGTCAGCCCCTGTAATTCATAGGGTAATACGAGCCATGCGTCCGTTTCGTGCAAATAGAAATCGGGTTTTCTGCCGGAGAGATTACTCTGGGGTTTGTAAAAGGGGACGGCCACACGGACCTGGTCGGGCATGTTGTTTCGGCACTGTCTCTCAAGTCGTCCAATGACCGCCTCTACGTTGTATCCTGAACTGAATACATCATCAACAATCAGCAAGCGATTGCTATTGTCTAGATTTTCGAAAAGATATTGCAAGCCATGCACGCGAATCGCGTCAGGGTTGTCGATGAGGGAGCCGTAGCTGGGTTGGCCCCGATACGATGTCCGAATGGCGATATGGTCAGTTTCAATGCCCAGATATTGCAGGCACTCCTGCACATATATGCCAACTGAAGAGCCGCCGCGCCAGATGCCAACAATAAAGTCTGGACGAAAGCCGCTGTCAAAGACCTTGGCCGCCAGGCGGAAAGATTCCTGAAGCAGCTGCTCTTCCTTGATGAATTGTTTTTTCATGGCGGATGTCGTCCAGAGGATATTGGTGTCGCGAAAACCGCACTATACTCTGTCCTGCAAGAGAACCCGAAGCTATGACCGATAAACAATACCTCTCCGCCGAGCAGCTGCTCATCGACTCTTTCCGTCTTGCGAAGGATGTATTCGATAGCGGATTCGAGCCTTCAATGATTATTGCAATATGGCGCGGGGGGGTACCCATTGGCATCGCCGTTCAAGAGTTTTTCGCTTTCAGTGGCATAGAGACCGATCACATAGCTATTCGGACATCCTCTTATGATGCGGGCATCGATCAGCGATTGGGTGATGTTCGTGTCCACGGTTTGAACTATTTGATCAAGCACATCTGCGCCCAAGACCGGCTTCTCATCGTAGATGACGTTTTTGATACGGGACGCACGGTTGACGCGGTGATTGGACGACTTGCTGAGTTGGCGAGATTGAATACCCCAGAGGATATTCGGGTCGCTGTGCCGTATTACAAGCCGCAGCGACGCGAGGTGGCCCGGGTGCCCGATTACTATCTAGAAGAGACCGATGCTTGGCTTATGTATCCCCATTCTCTGGAGGGTCTGACGCTCGAAGAAATCAGAGCGCATCGCCCCGCGCTGTATGACATTGTTAAAGACCGGATCGCAGCGACACAACCCGCTATAAAGTCCTAGCGTTGGTGGCGAGGGCAGCTCAGATCAGAACGAAGCGCGCCGTAAAAATAGCCGCCATAAACCAGGCGGCGACACTGACCTCTCCGGGCTTCCCTGCTGCGACTTTAAGAATGACATAGCTCAAGAACCCCGCCGCGATACCGTTTGCGATGGAAAACGACAGCGGCACCATCACAATAATCAGTAGCGCGGGCAATGATTCCGTGTGATCCCGCCAGTCTAGGCGTTCCAGCCCCGACATCATCAATAACGCAACGTAGAGTAATGCCCCGGCCGTTGCGAAAGGTGGGATCATGCCTGCAAGTGGCGCGAAAAATATCAGTGCCAAAAAAAGCACGCCTACCGTGCAGGCGGTCAAGCCTGTCCTGCCACCCGCGGCGACACCTGCTGCACTTTCTACGTAGGAAGTAACGGGCGCGCAACCGATGAGCGCGCCCGCGACACTGCTGGTGCTGTCCGCCACCAATGCCTTGTCGAGATTTTTGATCTCACCCTCCGGGTTTGCCAGTCCTGCCTGAGACGCCACCCCAACAAGGGTGCCAGCAGTATCGAAAAGGTTAACGAAGAGAATAGAGGCTATGGCGCTCACCATGGCTGTATCGAGCGCCGCGACAATGTCCAATTGTCCAAGCACGGGCACGATAGAGGGTGGCATAGACACAATGCCCTGATAGTGCACGACATCCAGAAGTAAACCCACGCCAGTGACGGCAAGAATCCCGATCAGAATAGCGCCAGGAAACTGCCGCACGGCGAGGCTGATGATGATCAGGAAGCTCAGACCCGCCAAGCCCGTTTCTACGACTTTGAAATCGCCGAGAGCCAGGAGGGTAGCGGGGTGGTCAATAATGATGCCGCCATTTTTGAGTCCAATGAGGCCAACAAACAGGCCGATTCCAGCACCCATAGCGATCCTGAGATTCCAGGGAATGCTGACCAGCATCCACTCTCTTAATCGCGTAACGGTGAGTAGGACGAACAAGATGCCTGCGATAAAGACGGCGCCGAGAGCGGTTTGCCATGAGTAGCCCATGTCGCCGACGATGGTATAGGTAAAAAAAGCGTTAAGCCCCATGCCTGGTGCGAGGCCGATCGGCCAGTTGGCATATAGCCCCATGAATAGGCACGCTATGGCAGCAGCCAGGCAGGTGGCGACAAAGCTTGCGCCTTGGTCCATCCCTGTATTCGCCATCATTTGGGGATTAACAAAGGCGATATAGGCCATTGCCATGAAGGTAGTCAGACCAGCACCCAGCTCTATGCCGACGCTGGTTCCTGATTTCGAGAGCCCAAATAGCCGCTCCATTGCACTCCCCTTTGCCAGTGGCACCTGCCTTGGCGCTGAAGGTGGTTGCTCTGCAGCGCAGCCCGTTCCGTAAAAGTGGAGCGCGCGTTTAGTTTAGTCTACCGATAATGGGCGCCGCTAAAAGTCTATCCCGACTCTGACCATTAACTGCCTGGGCGGAATAAATTGATCGCCCGTTGCCCCCACACCAAATACATCTGTGAATCGGGCATTGATGCCATCCTCATCAGTGAGATTTTTGCCAATCAGCTCCAGGCGCCAGTTGGCGTCGGCCGGTAAGAGCCTGACCAACAGATCAACCGTATCGTATCCATCGACCTCATCAGTGAGCGGGTTGTTGAAAATACGGTGTCTGAAATCGCCGCGATGGGTGTAGCTGATTGTGCCCTCTATATTACCCCAAGCCGGCAGGCTGTGGCTGTAGGTTAGCGCCAGGTTTGCGGTGAAGCCGGGAGTTTTTGCCAATTCATTTCCCTGCACATCGGCGATTTGAGAAGCTCTCGCTCTCTCAATTTCTGGGCTGAAGAGGTTGAGGCCTTGAGCGAGGAGTGCGTTGGTCGCCGCCTCCGAGGCCACATTATCGAGCGCAAGATGGCTCGAGGTTATTTCAGTGTCGAGCCAGGCGAGTCTTGCATCAAAGATCAGTGAGTCACTCAGAAACGCACCCAGTTCCAATTCTGCGCCCATAATCTCTGACTCGGGAATGTTACCTACCCCGCCCTGGAAAACTTCGGGATCGGTGGCCTGATATTGCAGGTTGTCATAGGTGTAGAAAAAAGCCGCGCCGTTGAGTCTCATGCGGCCGTCCATCAAATCGGTTTTCAGACCGAGCTCATAGGCGTCGATGGTTTCCTCTTCAAACACCGGTAAAACCACGATCGGTGATACAACCGCTTCTCTACCAAAGGTCAGATTGGAGCCGCCAGGTTTGAAGCCACGGGTATAGGAGGCATAGACCATGGTCGTATCACCCAGGTCCACTTCGAGAGCCAGTCGCCCGGTGACTTTTTCGCTCTCAATTTCGAGAATTTCGGTGCCCTCGCGGCCATAAAAATTGGTCACAGCGCTAAACACCTCATCCTCTGTGTAGCGAAGCCCCGCAATCAGGCGACTGCGATCTGTCAGTGACCAGGTGCCCTGACCGTACAAAGAGATCGACTCTCTTTCAGGCTTGGAGTCTGAGATAAACCCGACGTCGCCACCATAGGCATAAATGTCGTCTAGCGTAAAAGGATCGAAAACGCCATCGAACCCGAAATCGAGTCGCTCGAGAATGCTGATATCTACCTCGGTATCAAGATAGAAAATGCCTGCTACCCAGTCGAGTCTGCCAAACGCGGGTTCATTGGAGATCAGATTAAATTCCTGAGTAGTGGTTTTTTGTTCGTTAGTCTCCGGATCGAAGTAGCTTTGGAGTAAAAAGAAAGGAGGCAAGGTTCTGTAATCATGACGGTCGTTATCCCGCTGAATGGCAATCTCGTCATTCTGGTAACTTGTTAATGATTTCAGCGTGATTGATCCGAGATCCCACTCGAGGGTCAGGCTATAGAGTTGCGACTCCAATTCGTAGTGCGACAACGAATCCTGAGCGAGAGACCGCGCGCCGGGAGTAGGATCGTAAATGCCTTTTTGCGCCTGCCCATTTACGTCTTCGTCAAAAATCTGCGCTGTTACGGTTGCCGAAAAGGTATCACTCGGCTGATAGAGGAGTTTGGCTCTGGCTGAGATGCTATCTGCGTCGTCAAGATCCTGTCCATTCGCTACGTTGTCGGTGAATCCGTCGTGTCGGTTGCTCATCACAGATAGTCGCGCAGCAACCGAATCTGACAGAGGAAGGTTTACCGCTGCCCGGGCTTTGACCAAACTGTATTCACCAAGGGTCAGGTCTGCAGACCCGTAGACTTCGTCAAAAGTTGGGGCTGCGGTAACTACGTTGATGCCACCACCGGTTGAATTCTGTCCAAAAAGTGTCCCCTGTGGCCCTCTTAGCACCTCTATGCGTTCGAGATCTAGGAAGTCCGTTTGCAGGGCAAAGGGGGAGGCCACGTACACGCCATCAAGGTGGTAGGACACTGAGGGATTCGCGATCGCGTTTTGATTCGCTTCGTTACCAATGCCACGAATGGTGATGACGGTCTTGAAGCCCTCGTTCTTGGCAACGTTGACACCGGGAGCGATGGCGCTGAGATCAACAAATGAGGACAGCTGCCTATTTTCCACATCTTCGGCGGTAAGCGCAGTCACCGCTTGCGACAGGTTCTGTAGGCTCTCTGTTCGCTTCTCTGCGGTGACAAGGACTTCCTCAAATACCGGTATGTCCTGTGCCAACAGACCGACCGACTGAGCCGCCAACAGCGGGGGTAGGATAAGCGCTAGCGCGTAATTCTTGTTCACCTAAAACTCCTTCAGGGATTATTGATAGCGTGTCTGGGAAACAGCAACCTATATGCCAATTAGTAAAATTGATTGGCACCAATAAAGCTTGTTTTCTATTTATCTGGGAACCTCGCAGATAGCGAGACGCATCATGCCGTATTTTGCCCGTAATGGGTGCGCTCAAAGCACTAATTTAGCGCGTAATTCCCAATATCCACGGTGCTTATGCAATTAGTTTAGTTGGAATCAGCTTGCGTTTAGATCTGCGACAAAGTCCTCCTTGAGCGTGCGTGCGCACAATATGAAACAGATTGAAGCGAGCAGAAAAATACTGGCGGTAGCGGCCATGGCCCATTTGAGTCCGGTTGAGTTAGCGGATTTGCATAGCGCTTCGTCAGCTGCGGATCGAACGACCGCTACAGATTTACAGAATTCTGGCGATAGCCAAGTATCGACATCGAGGGTCAGTAATTCCTGCTGCATAAAGTAGTCGCTCATAAAGCCCACAAAGTAGGGGCCGATGCCATTGCCGATGAGTGACACCGAGATAAGCAAGACGGCAATGGCGGTGGCTCGGGAGCGGTTACTCACAACGCCTTGGCCTATGTTGTACTGAGCCCCCAGGTAGCTGTAGTGACAGACGGCGCCAATGCCCCAGAATACAAAAACCCAGAACAAATCTATTGAGAAAAACGCCGCTACATAAGCAGGCACGGCAAGTGCGATGCCGAGCGCCGGAACCCATGCCACTGCTGTCGGAAAGCGAGTGGTCAGGCGTTCGGTAATATAGCCGCCAAGAAAGGTGCCTACTGCGGCCATAAGTGATAGCGGTGCGCCGAACTGCAGGGCTGCATCTCTTACACTAAGGCCGTGTTCGCGCTGTAAAAACGGCGCTTGAAAGCTGATCAGTCCATAGCCTACGAAGGCCACTAATGAGGCCGCTGCGGTCATCCACCAAAATGACGGTTTGCGTTTTAATTCGCCAAAGGTTTCGGCCCATCCCGGGGCGAAATCTGCATTTTGCTCCGGTGGGTCTGAGTACCCACGTGGCGGCTCTTTAATGGTGAGCCAAACCAGCAATGCAACCAGCACACCGGGGAGTCCTACGACCACAAACGCTACCCGCCAACCCTCGATATTGATCCAATCCAGCCCGCCGAATAACCATTGCAGCCCTACCCCGTCAAGCCATGCGCCGACGTCTACTCCTTTCATTTGTGCGATTGGCCCGCCAAAGACATTAGCCAATACGGCGCCTAGTGTGACGCCCATCGAGTAAACCCCGAGGGCAGTGGCGCGTTTGCGGGCGATAAAGTAGTCCCCAATGAGAGAGTTCGCGGGGGGGGTGCAACCCGCCTCACCGATTGCGACGCCGATGCGAAACATCAGTAACGAGAAAAACCCCATTGCAACGCCGCAGAGTGCAGTCATGATCGACCAGAGCACGATGCACAGGGCGATAATGTTTACTCGATTGGAGCGGTCGGCCCAAAGTGCTATCGGGAGCCCCATGATTGCGTAAAAAATGGCGAACGGCGGACCGTAAAGTAAGCCCCACTGGGCGTCGGTGAGCTGAAATGACTCAATAATGGGTTGAGCCACCACTGCGATCAGCGTGCGGTCAATAAAGTTCAGCGTGTAGACCAGCATCAGCAGCACGAGAACATAGTGTCGGTAGGAAGCAGATCCGTAGCCCGTCAAGTGTTCCGCTACGGGTCGAGAGGGTATCGCTGACATAAATTACGTCCGGCCAGAGTTGACAGAGTGTACCAATCAAACTCGCGTTCTGTGGCACTCGGTCATAACTCTTCTAAGAGCATATTGCCTTTTAGGTAGCGAACAAACGGTGCGGATTGCAATAGCTGTTCTGTGGGGTCGAGCTGAATACGCGCCTCGACCCTGTCGATCACCCAGCGGGTAATGCTGGGGAGATCGAGTTTGCGCGCTTGGTTCAGCGTCAGCCAGTGGACCTCATTGAGTTCACCGCTGATCTTAGAGACCTGCTCCGGGTCATTGTGAATAAATTGCTCATGGACTAGGAAAAAGCGGGTATCGAAGCGGCGCGTGCCTTGCGGTGGAGTAATTGCACGTGCAATAAAGTCCATGTGCTCTAGGGGAGGTTCGACACCATGCGCCAGATAATCACGCCAGACAGGATTTTTCGTGATTAAAGAGGCCGTGGTCTTCTGCCCAATAATGATGCCTGTCTCTTCAAAAGTTTCGCGAATTGCCGCGAGTGCAAGACCCCGTAGCTTGCGGTCGGTTACGGTTTTGCGGGTTGCCTTGCGTAGTCTTCCCAGCACTGGCGCACTGAGGTCGCCGGGCACGTTTAAGCGTTGATCAATGACGTCGAGACGTCCACCCGGGAACACAAATTTATTGGGCATGAAACGGTGACTGGCAGCGCGCTTACCCATCAAAATTCTGGGCTCTGGGCAATCACGGACAACGATCAGTGTGGCAGCGTCTTTAGGCCTGGCAATTTCAGCCGCGCTGTCACGATATTCTCCCGAGCCAGTTGGAGTAGTGGGGTTAATTATCACTCAAGCCGACACGCGTGACCGCCGCCAGCTTGTCTGCGGGTGAAGCGCAATCACGTGAAGCCCCGGATCTGCGATCAAAAATGCCAGCACCCCAGATATTTGGGGATGTCCCTTACTATGGATTGCCAAGAGCCAGGGATTCACTCTCGCCCTCACAGTCACTGGCGTTAGGCGTCGTTGTGACGCCCGAGGCTAATTCTGTTCTGGCCGCAGCCATCGTTGCCCCGAACAAAGCATTATTCTGTAATTGAGCGAACGCGGCAGCGCCGACCGCCATGCCCGCCTCCGTATCGCTCATCCAGTGCACATTGCAAACCATTCGGCTAACAGCATATTCGCGACCTCTGGCAAGAAGCGCGTCCGCTTTATCGGGTACCAACTGAGACAGTGTTAGTGCCCATCCCCAACCAATGGCACTATGCCCGCTGGGATATGAGCCATCACCCTCGAGCAAAGCGCGATCATCAGGTGTGCAGATCTCTCTCTTATTGATTAAGAATGGTCTCAGCCTCTGATGGGCTTGTTTGGCAGGGTAACTCGCCAGACCAAAATCTGTGAGGGAGCGTTGCATCAAACGGTATAGCGCCGGCGTTGCGCTCTCGTCGATTTCTATTCCCAACGCGCAGCTAAAAATACTGGCGGCAGCAGGAAAGGAGAGCTCAGCATCCCGCGCCGCCATCGCCCATCGGGGGGACCCCTCCAGATTAGCGAGGGCCTCGCTAGCGGCGACATCAGCTTGGTATTTTGCCGAATTATCTGCAGGCGGTGGGGGTAGAAATGCGGCACTGTTGAGGATCGGCTCCTCGTGCAAGTAGCCCTGTATCAAACCATGACGTAGCTCTGGAACTGGCGCGAGGATGTCCATATCGGCAACCTCTTGCTGGCATGCCACCAATGAGATTGAGACTAGCGCGAAAAAAGAAATATATTTCATGGTGACCCCAGTTGGTTGATAGCAAGATGGATGACATTACCTCATCCGAGCCCCGTACTGTAACTTGCCCAAAGCTAAGTGCAACCGGGGTTATTCATTGGCTTTCCTTCAGTCGCTTGCCTGAATATCGTCAAAGTGGTGAGCAAAGACGCCGGGTGCAGAACGAGATGTGAGTGCCAGTAAGTAGTGAGCCAGATCCCGAGCGTTGACACTGCGATATCGGCGCCAGGGACCCAGCATGAGGGAATCTGTGACGGGAGCGAGTATTTGAAGGAGAGACTCTATTGGACGACGCGCCGCTCTTCTCCCTAAAAGGAGTCCAGGCCTTACGATATCAAGGCGCGTAAATCCAAGGTTCGAGAGATCTCTTTCCACTTGGCCTTTAACGTTGGAATAAAAAACCGATGACTGGGGATTTGCCCCCACCGCCGTCACCACAATGAAATGTGATGTCCCGGCCGAACGCGCAGCAGCAGCAAATGCCATAACGGCCCCGTAATCAACTGCCCTAAAGGCATCGCGCGAACCTGCCGCCCGGATGGTTGTGCCAAGGGTGCAGATGGCGGTCTCGGCCGAGGGTAATGCCGGGAAATCTATAAGATTGGTTACCACTTCCTCGGCGAGTTTTCCTGTAGCGCGACGGCCCACCCCCACCAGCTCGATGCCAGCTTTAGTGCCCGCCTCAATTACCGTACTGCCCACTAGCCCGGTACCACCTGCCAGTAAAGTGCGCATCAGGATGGTAGGCCGATAGTGTGATCGTAAGTCTCGGTCACCTTGCCTAGTTCCGGTGCCTCCGTGACTGATCCGCCGCTCAGTGACAGTGCACCAAGCACGAAAACTGCGATGACGGTCGCGGCGACCATGACAGTCATTATTGCTGCAAAAATCTTATTCAAGTTGTCAATGTCGCTTTTAACGGATGCCCCTGAAGTTTATCAGGTGTTTTATGCAGAGTTGGGTCGACGGCGTATGAACATCTCGAACTAATCGGAGGCGCGTGTCAAAATAAGGACCGGTTGAGCGTTGATTTTGAGTGAAGGGCAGGTGATTGATGACAACAACTCAGGGTGAGGTGGTCAGTTTGTTTTTGGGTGCAGCGGGAAGTCTCGAGAAAATAGCGCAAGCCGACCTCGAATTTGATTTTGATGGCATCGTTGGGGACCGACATCGGGGTGCCACTAGGCGAGCCTGGGAATTGACAGATAAGCAACCCGGGGGGACTGAACGTCGCAATGAGCGGCAGTGGTCAGCCGTTGCGCAGGAAGATCTGGATGCTGTCGCCACTCAGTTAAGGCTGGCACAAGCGTTAGCGGCCGGTGATGTCGCTGTTAATTTGGCCATTTCGGGAGTGCGCAATTTTTCCAGATTACCCAGAGGTACCACACTCGCTTTTGAGGGCGGTGTAGTACTCATGGTGGAGGAATATAATCCGCCGTGCACCGCGATGTCTAAACACCTCGCAGCAACGCTAAAAACCAGCTCAGACGAGCCGATCGCAGACGATGCGTTTATCTCTGAAAGCAAGTTTTCCCGGGGGTTGGTGGGTGTTGTCGAAGTGCCAGGCATCGTCAATGTAGGGGAGCGCGTCATTGTGGAGCCTGAGACTCTGCCCAAGTGGTTGAGGACTTGAAACGATAATCAAGTCTGCGCAGTTAATCTGGCCTCACCTGATCGATACTGATGCTCGCAGACGAAAAGATGGCGGCGCGCTATGATCTCCAAGTTCCTGAGCACAGTTGCGACGGCACGTGCTTGTTGGCACGACGTGTTTCCCATACCGGCGTCATGGACGCTGCAGGTTTTCACTTGATCTGCTGCCGCGTGTAAACTTGCTATCGGGTGAGTCGCGATCGATCTGTGTCACGCTCATCTTTATTGAACGAAAACTTAAGAGGGAACCACTAGCCATGCTCGAGAGAAAGGATGATTTGAATTGCTTGGTCACCAGCACTGAAGTGACGGATGATGGCGTCACTTTTCACTGCATGACAAATATGAATGACTACGGGAAAGTGCGATTTTCCCTTACGCTCGTGTCGGGCACATCACCTGATCGGAGTGGGGGTGCGTGTTACGGATCAGGGCGAGGCGCCATGAAAGACGGTACCTTTTTCGCGGGATCGTTTTCTGGCCGTTGGAAGAGAGAAGGTACAAAAGTCACTGCTCGATACATTGACTTGGTCAGTAATGGAGACATGAGTCTTTACATCGTGCACTTTGACGCGACTCAAGATGAGATGCTTATTGAACAGCATTCATTCAGTTAAGCGATGTAGTGCCCACCATTACTCCGCTAGCCGGTCCGAAAGCACACCCCCTAACAAATGACTGCGTACTAGCCAAACTTGCGAGATAAAATTATGGATAAGCTCTTAAAGTATTACATTGCTGGCGAGTGGGTTGATCCTATATCGACAGAAACGATGCCGGTAATGAATCCCGCTTCGGCCACTCAGCTCGGTACGGTCGCGCTCGGTAATGAAGCCGATGTTGACCGGGCAGTTGTCGCGGCATCCAGCGCTTTTGTTACCTACTCGCAGACCACCAAATCGGACAGGCTGGCTTTACTGGGCCGTATCCGTGAGGTTAGTGAGCGTCGATTTGAAGAACTCGCGCAAGCTATGCGCATGGAAATGGGGGCGCCGATCTCCATGGCGCGAGCCGCTCAAGCAGATGCGGCGTTGGGACATCTCGACGGTTTTGTTGCAGCGCTTGAGAAGCTCGAAGAGCGAGAAAACTTTGATAATGGCGAGATTCTGCTGCGAGAGCCAATTGGAGTATGCGGTTTGATTACGCCCTGGAATTGGCCGATAAATCAGGTGGTTTTGAAGGTTTTGCCTGTAATTGCAGCTGGTTGTACCTGTGTGCTTAAACCCAGTGAGCATACGCCGATTTCAGCGATGATTTACGCTGAGATACTTGACGAGGCAGGGGTGCCACCGGGTGTCTTTAATCTTGTGAATGGTGTCGGTCCGGTGGTTGGGGCAGCGCTGTCGCGTCACCCCGATGTGCAAATGATGTCT
>MDSV01095675.1_pt1 | contig 14309 bp, 5 predicted proteins | sample 810851 | NCBI WGS metagenome assembly MDSV01 (sample SAMN05326640, study PRJNA326480) | marine metagenome | isolation source: seawater | place: Atlantic Ocean: North East | collected 2012 | reverse complement strand
TAGAAAGACAACAAGAATTAGAAAGACAACAAGAATTAGAAAGACAACAAGAATTAGAAAGACAACAAGAATTAGAAAGACAAGAAGAATTAAAAAGACAACAAGAATTAAGAAGAGAACAAGAATTAAGAAGAAAACAAGAATTAAAAAAACAACACGAAGTATCAAAACAATCAATAGTATTAAATCAATCTAAATTACCAATTAAGATAAAACCATTAAAACAACAAGAAGAATCAAAACAAAAAGAAGCATTAGAAGAAGAAGCATTAGAAGAAAAAGTATCAGTACAACCACAAATAGATTTACCAATAGGAATTTATAATCTTGGTATTTTTAACCAAAATATTGAAAAAATAAAAAATGATTGGGATAAAGTAGATGAAAGGGTTGAGAAAATAAATGAAGTTATTGGTGATGAACGAAATAAAGTACCTAATTCAAGTGAACAAGCATGGGAAACAATTGAAGAATTATATAATAATATAGATAAAAATTTGAAGAAACAAAAATTCAGTATGATTTCTGGTGAAGAATTTGATTCAAATTCTGAACCATTAAGACGTATGAAGATAGAAATATTTAAAAAATTAATAATAGACACATTATATGATTATATTGAAAAACATAATATATTAAAACTACACGAGCCTAGAGGTTTGGAACAAGAGCGAAAATGGATTAATGAAGATACTATAAATAAAATAATTAATGAATATAAAAATGGAGAATTGCTTCCAAGAAAAAGAGATTAACTAGAATAACTAGAATAATTAATAAAATATTATGTTATTTTTTTTTCATTATAAGTCCAATAACCCTTATATAATAAAATACCATTTTTATCATATTCTTCACCATAACCATTACTCATATTATTAGTCCATTGACCCTTATATAAAATATTATTATTAGAAAAATAAAGTGTTCCAAAACCATTTCTTAAATCATTACAAAATTGTCCGTGATATAATATATTTTCTCCATCATCATAATATAATGACCCCGATCCATCTTTACTATTGTTATAAAAATTACCTTCAAAATAAAGTTTATTATTTTTAAATATTTTTCCGGGTCCATTTTGTTGTCCTATTTTAAATAAACCAGAATAATATAAAGTATTATTTATATATAATTTGCCTTCACCTTCATATAAATCATTAATAAAATATCCTTCATATATTATATTTTTAATAGATAATTTACCAAAACCATGCTTTAGATCATTTTTAAAATTCCCCTTATAAATAATTTTATCATTATTATATAAAATACCGTATCCCGATTTTAAATTTTGGCTCCATTCACCTTCATAAGTTAAAAATGAATCCATATTATATAGTTTTCCAAATCCATGTTTTAAACCATTTATTAAATGTCCTTCATAATAAATATTACCATTATCATAATATATGGATGAATCACCATAATACTTGTCATTTTTAAAATTACCTTGATATCTTTGATTTCCGTTTTCCCAAAATTCAACACCATTAATTAAAATATTATTTTCCCAAGTACCATTAATTTTAATATTTCCATTTAAATAATATATTTTACCATTACCGTGTTTCTTATTATTAATAAATTCACCAGAATAATATACTGTATTAAATTTATTATAATATAATTTACCATGTCCGTGTTTATTATTATTTTTCCATTCACCACGATATAATATTAATTTATTTTGATATTCAATACCAATTCCATTTTTTATATTATTTTCAAAAATACCCGTAAAAATAAGTTCTTCTTTTTCATCAAATAATGCACCATCTCCATTTTTCATATTATCTATCCATTGACCTTCATATATTTTTTTACCTTCTAATGAATATTCAATACCAAAACCATTTTTTTTTCCATTTCTAAACCAACCTTCATAATAAATAACATTCGAATTTTCATATTTTTCTTGATCGTATATTTTAGAAAAACATAAACCCATTATAATTTAAAAATATATATATTTATTTATTTATATTTATTTATACTTATTTATATTTATTTATACTTATTTATATTTATTTATATTTATTTATACTTATTTATATTTATGAATATATTTTATATAGAAAGATAAATACAGATAAATATAGATATAATAAAATGAAATTATATGTAATGAGACATTGTGAAAGAAATTTAGATAATTGTAGTTTTGAATCACCATTAATACCAAAAGGACATTATAATGCCAAAAATTTATATGGAAGTATGAACAGAAAAAAAATAGATGTAATTTATTCTTCACCATTTTTAAGAACAATACAAACAGCAGATTTTTATAGTAAAATGAAGAATTTACTTATAAATATTGATTATAGTATTGCTGAATTTGTAGCATTTCAAGATAGACATAATATGTATTCAATAAATAACTATATAATTCCAGAAGTCTGGCGATCAAACTTTAACATAAATACTACTAATATGATTAAAAATGATTATATTCTAAATGAAACAATAAATGAATGTATACTTAGAGTATATAAATTTTTAGATTATTTAAATAAAAAATATAAAGATACTGATAAAAATATTTTAATAGTAACTCATATGAGTATTGTAAATGTAATTTTAGGATTACAATCAGATAACATAAATTATGGAAATTTTAATATTCAAACATCTTATCCAATGGGATTAATAACAGAAATAAAAATTTAAAAGTTTTTTATATTTAAATAAAATAATATATTAAATATATATAATGAAAGATTTATCATTAGAAAATTTAACACTTTTAAGTGGTGGAGGTGATTCAGTTGAAGATAAAATTAGTCAAAGTCCAACCGCAACCGATCCTAATACAACCAATACAGATGATAAAAAAACTAAGAAAGAAGATTCAGAAACTAATAATGATGATAAGGCTGATTCTGAAACTAAAGATGATTCTGAAACTAATAAGGATAATAAGGATGATAAAGAAGATTCAGAAACTAAAGAAGTAGATGATAAGGCTGATTCAGAAACTAAAGAAGTAGATGATAAGACTGATTCAGAAACTAATAATGATGATAAGGCTGATTCAGAAACTAATAAGGATGATAAGGATGATAAGGATGATAAAGAAGATTCTGAAACTAAAGAAGTAGATGATAAAGAAGATAAAAAAACTGATTCTGAAGAAACAGATATAGTGGAAAAAAAAGTAAAAATGGTGAAAAAAGATAAAAATATAGAGCAAAAATATGTAGAAAAAGTCCCACCCATTGAATTAGATGAAGATGATGATACAGATTATAATAAATTAAACAATATTGATTATTATGTATTAAATGACAAAGATCGTTTTTTTAATTGGATATATCCAACATATGAAGATACATCATATAAATATATTCAAGGTAAATGGCCAGATAAGGGATTAGAAGAAGAATCTCAAGGGCAATTATTTGCAAAACAATTTTTAGTAGACTCACCATATAGAGGTATATTATTATATCATGGATTAGGAACTGGTAAAACATGTGCTAGTTTAATAACAAGTGAACGAATAAATTTTCCAGAAATAAAAAAACATGTGTTGGTTTTTTTACCGGCAACATTAAGACAAACATGGTTAGATGAATTGGTATTTTGTGGTAATCCTAGTTACGCTGATAAGACATTTATTTATCGTAATTATACTTTTATAAATTATAACAGTACTGATATAAAAAAAATATATAAAAATGGAAAAACACAGAAAAAACTGGTGACTCAAGTCTTTGTCGGTTCTCGTGTAAAATTTATGCAAGATAATAAAAATATGAATGGTGTTGTAGTAAATTTAAGTAATGGTATATATAAGAGAAATAGATATGAACCATCTGTTGTAGAAGTATTATCCGATCAAGATAATAAGAAATATACTTGTGATATAATAAAAGATAAGGTTTCAATAATAGAAACAAATAATCCATTTGATAATAAAATAATAATATTTGATGAGGTGCATAACTTTATAGTAACATTAACAAATATATATAGAAAAGTAAAAAAACCAACAGAAATTCAACAAATTAAAATGGATATATACAGAGATTTAAAAAATGCGGTAAATTGTAAAATTATATTATTAAGTGGTACACCGATAGTAAATAATGTATATGAATTATCATTCTTATCAAATATTTTGAATGGTAATAATATAATATATACTTATGAATATATTGTAGGTTCTTCAAATTTAAATGAAAATTTAGATGAAATAGAAAAAAGTTTAAAAGACAAAATCAAATTTATAAATTATATAAATTTAAAAGTAGATAATACAAAATTACACTTAAGTTTTATACTAAATCCCGACTATTTTGTAAATACTCAAGAATATGAAATTAATTATAGTGTAGAAAAAAGTATGGAAACTGGTGACAAAAACTTAATAAATAATAAATTGCAAGAAATTAAAAATGCTATTCATAATATATTAAAAGGAAAAGAAATAATATTTACTTTTGTAAAAATTAGAAAAAATTATTTAGAATCAAAAATAATGCCCGAAAATATAGAAATATTTAATAATACTTATTTAGAAGGAGGTTATGATTCTGAATACCAATCTAATATTTATAGAGCAATTAAAAATGAAAATATGTTAAAATCATTATTAGCCGGTAAAGTATCTTATTTAAAAGGTAAAATGCCTATAAAAACGATTGAACAAACACTTACAATAAAAATGGGTGAATATCAAGAGTTAGAATATTCAAATGTAAGAAAAAGAGAATTAGCATTATCGCGTATGAGGCGCAAGGGAGACGATGATGAAAATTTAGCCAACTTACGATCAAAAAGTAGACAAATATGTAATATTTATTTACCAGATAAGGAAAAATATGATGATGATGAAGAAGAAATGGAAGTTCAAATGGACGAAGATGATGAAAATGAAGAAAATAAGGATTCAAATAATAAAGATGATATAAAAACACAAATAGTGAAAAAATTTATAAGAACATTTTATGAAAATATAGAAGATGATATATCTGATATAGCTAAAAAGAAAAACATATTAGAAAATATAAGTAAATATTCATGTAAGTTTGGTTATTTAATAGATTCATTATTACAAAGTACTGATAAACCATATTTAGTAGATGGTAAATATTTCCCAAACGGAAAAGTATTAATTTATTCTGATTTTAGAGAAATTACAAGTGGTGGTGTAGCATTTATAGCAGAATTATTATCAATAAGTGATTTAGGTTTTATAAATTTTGATGAATTAATTGAACCAATATTACAAGATCTAAAAGATTCTGATGGTGCCTATGATGATAATTATAAAGAACAATTTAATGAGGCTAATTTTGAAGCCGATTTAACACGAATTGTAATTGGTAGATATAGAGAAATTGTAGAAGAATCTGGATTTAAAAATAAGGTATTTTATTTATGGAAAACTTCTAATGCAGCATCAACTCGAGTAAATTATCTAGCTAAATTATTATATAATTGTGTTGAAAATTTAAATGGTGAATTATTAAGAATTGTATTTATTACCAAAAGTGGATCTGAAGGAATTTCATTTAAAGCTATTAGACAAGTTCATATTATAGAACCATTTTGGCAACAAACTCGTGAAACTCAAGTTATTGGTCGTGCAGTGCGTTTTAAATCACATGATGATTTAGATCCATCAAAACGAAATGTTTTTGTATATAGATATTTATGTAAATTTAGAAATAATGATATGTTTTTATATGATACACAATTAAAACAAGATAAAAATTTAACTACAGATCAATATATTACTGCTGTATCTGGAAAAAAACAATCTATAATTAATGCTTTTTATGAATTAATTAAATCTATATCACTTGAATGTCCATATAATAATGAAACCTTGTCTTGTTTTTCATATAATAATATTGGATATTATGAAGGAAAAACAAATGAACCATTATTCTTTAATGATGGAGTAACAAAATATGATGTAGATAAAATATCTAGAGAAGCTTTATTAGTAGTAAGAAATAATCAAAAATTTATAATATACAATAATAATTTATATGATTATGAGAAATATATATTACATAATGTATTAATAAAAATTGGTGAAGTACCAGAAGTTGGTGATAATGTATCATTTAAAATTACACGCGATTATTCTGCAAATAAAATGTGTTTTATCAAATCTGAAATTAATACTAGTATAAAAAAAACAGATTTAAAAACATTAGATTATAAAATTAATGATTTAGATGCTATAGAAAATGCATATAGCAAGGTTCGTTTTGCTTTATTAGGTGGTAGTGATACAGAAACATTAACAGATACAGAATCAAACTTTGATTCAGATAATGAATCTGAACCCGAATTTGATGAGTCTATGAATATAGATAGTAAGATAGATGAAGATGAAATAGAATATGAAGAAACGGAAAAAACAATGATTGAAATATTAGTATCATCTGTTGGTAATGATAAAAAATATGAAAAATATGGTGTAAATGATTATATATGTTTAGAAGATAATATTACATTTGATAAGATTTTAATTGGTAAAATTAAGAAAATTACAGATAAATCTATTCTTGTAGATGATATTAAAATACCATTAATAAATAAAAATGACGATTTAGTCATATTATATAATGTTAAAACAAAGCGCGATTTTATTAATGAATTAGGATCAGAGTTATTAAAACTATATATTGATTCTGATAGTAGTTATTTAATATACGAAAAATATAAGAAAAATAAATATGTATCATTTTTTATAGATAATATTAATGAACGATTAAAAGAATATCCTAAACAATACGATTTTACCGCTAGTGCTGAAACAACATCATTAGATGAAGAAACCCTAGGTCAAGATATAATAGAACAAATACTTTTATTAAAAGATGATGAAGATACATTAATCGGAACACCTACTGGTATTTCGGCTTCATCTGCGGTTAATGATTTAGATAGTACTTGTGAAGAAAAATCATGTAGAATTCGTCAAAGTGATTACAAAAATGTCCGTAATAATTACAAGCATATTATTAGAAAATACTATGATTTATATATACAATTATTAAAAGATAATAATTATACATTAGTAAAAGACAGAGAACATTATAAAGATATTTCAGCAAAACTGAAAAAAATAGATAAATCTAATCCAAGTGAAGATATTGAATTATTATGTAAATTAGTAAGAGCATTATTTTATGTAGAGTGTTCATTGAAACCATTTAATAAAATAGATAATTATATATTATATGGAAATAATACATTTAGTGAATTATATAACGCAATAGATAATGGTACACCAAATTTAAAAATAGTTAAAATACTTAATAAGAAAAATAAACAAATTATTAAAGATATTGATGAAATACAAGAAGAATTAAATGAAATAAAAGTTGATCAATTAGAAGAGAATGATGATGATGATGATGATATCATAGATTCTCCACCGAAAACAGATGATCAAGACAATGATGCTGATGGTGATGCTGTTGCTGATGCCGATGCTGATGCTGACGCTGATGCGGATGCTGATGTTGATGCTGATGCTGATGTTGATGGTGATGCTGATGCTGATGCGGATGCTGATGTTGATGGTGATGCTGTTGGCGATGGTGATGCTGATGATGATGCTGATGCTGATGCTGATGCTGTTATTGATGGTGATCTTGAAGGTGATGCTGATGCTGATGCTGATGCTGAAGATAAACAAAGTGGAGGAAGTGCAATAGAGATAAATGAAACAGATTCTGTTGAAGATGAATCATATAAATTTGAAGATAAATGTGAAGAAGTTAAGGAAGATATGGCATTATATTTAAATATGAAAAATATTGATAAAAGTAATTTACAAGCCGAATTAATTATAAAAATGTGGTGCTATAAGATAGATATAAACATTATGAATTTAAATGAGGAATCTATTGAAACAAAACTATTAGAGGATTCTGAAATTAGTAAATTATTAGATGAAAAAGAAACTGAATTATCAAATGAAATACTAATTCTTAAAGATAAAATTAAGAGCGAAAAGAAAGACAAGAAGGACAAAAAAAAGAAAAAACAAAAACAAGAAGAACAACAAGAGCAACAAGAAGAACAAAAAGAGCAACAAGAAGAGCAACAAGAAGAACAAAAAGAACAACAAGAGCAACAAGAGCAACAAGAGCAACAAGAAGAACAACAAGAGCAACAAAAAGAAGAACAAGAGCAACAAAAAGATAGTGGTGAAATACAAGAAGATAAAGATAATTTAAATAGTGGATCTCCAGATATTCAAGAAGGTGGTGAATTATTTACTGATATTTCATTAGAAGAATTATCAAGTATTACTGATGTATCATTAAATAGTGACGATGAATTTTCAGAAATTAATTATTAAATTATACAAAAAAATATTATAAATAAAAAAAATAAAATATTAAAATTACAAATAAATTTTTAATATATTTTTTTTTGATAAAGTAAATAAATTAATAATTTCTTGTTCTTCAATAGATTTATACATAGATACATCGGTATGTTTATATTTTAATTTTAATCTATATTTCTTATGAAAAATAGAATATTCAATGAAAATTTTAAAATTATCTTGTAAGGAAATAATAATAAATGGAAAATGATTATTATAATTTTTAGCATGTTCTATAAACAGTGTTAATTCTTTTAAATTAATAATTTTAAAATAATCCACGCATATATTATAATCATAATATTCATTAAATAAAACTAAGACTTTAATTAAATTTGAGATTTCCAACAATATAATATTATTATAATATAAACAATTTAGTTTTCTTATATTTAAGATTTTATTATTAAATAAATTCAATGAAATATTCAAATAAATATTATTTATACAGTTAATATAATTTGTATCATAAACATTATAATTATTATATATATTTAGATAATTTTGCATTTTTTTAAAATGATATTTTAATACATTTTTAGTTTTTTCATTAAAATATTTATTTATATATAATAAATTAAACAAATAATTAAATTTATGAAATTTTTTCAATAAGATATCTATAACATCATCAGATAATATATGTATCATAATGATATTATTATTATTATTGTTATTATGTATCTATATATATTTATATAATTAAAATATAATTCTTATGATGATTCGTTAGTACTCGAATCATTAATTGCTGAACTATTATCGGGACTAATTGAACTGTCTTCATAACTTAATTCATCGTTATTTATATTTTGACCACCAGATTTATATTTTTTAATTTCCATTTGATATCTTTCCTTGTCTTTTAATGCTAGTTTTTCATATTTTTTCTTATCCTTATCTTTTAAATCTTTCCATAATTTACCAAGTCTTTTAGAAAGTTCTCCCATAGAATCATTTGGAAATTTTTTCTTAAGTTTAGGTCTAATATCATCTGTAAAAAACATATATGATGATTTATTTTTCTTAGGGGCATTTTTATCTTTTATTTTTTTACCACTACCACTGCTAGGTTTTAATAAATATTTTTCAATAAGCATGTCAGCTTTGGTTTCCTTATTTAATTCAGAACATATAGTTCTAATTAAATCAACTGATATATTATAAATTGTTTTTTCAGTATTCATATATAATTTTTTATATTGATCCTTCATTATAATATTAAAAATATTTAAAATATTATCTTTAGACGAAATAATTTAAGTAATATTTAAATTTATTTTTATATATTATATATATATATGATATTAGAAAAATTAATTAATTCCAATGATGATGATGTTTCTAAACATGAATCAACATCTGTAAATTTATATATAATTACTATATTAACATTATGGAAAAGTATTTGTACTAGTATAAAAAATACTCATGAAGCCGATATATTACAAGAAATACAAGATGATGCAGAGGCAAAAGAGATAACAGAAAATTCAAAAAAATCAAATCTAGTAACATCTATATTAGCTGATGTAGAATTAAAAAAAAATAAAATAGCTGAAACTAGAAAAGAAGAAATACAAAAAATAGATAATAAATACTTAAAACTAGTAAAAAATGAAGGTATAGATTTAGAATCAGCTAAAAAAAAATATAATGATAATATTGAAAAATATAATAAAAATATAGATAATATTGAAGTAACCTTAAATGAAATTATAAATCATTTAAATAAGAAAAAAACAGAAATATCCCAGAAAAGAAAAACAAATGCTAAAAAAAAAAATGAATTAACAAGTGAAATAAAAACCATTATATCAAGAGCAAATATGTTAAATAAGAGTATAAATGATAACACAACAGAACTCGAAGACATAAAAAAAAATATCGAGGAGAAAAAAGAAGAGAAAGAAGAAAAAAAAAAAGAAAAAGAAGATTTAAAAACTACTATAGAAAACATAAATAAAGAAATAGAAAACTTAAGACAAGAGATTAATAGTTTTCAAAATAATATATCAATGACTAAAGAGGAAGCTAGATTAGCACTTATAGGGGAAAAACGAAACAAGGAAGGGATAAGACAACAAAATATAGAAAAAAATAAAATAAATACAGAATTAAAAAAAGCAGAAGCAGAATTAGCAAAACTAGAGAATGACATAACTAAAGAACAAAATGAAAAAAAAAAATTAAGTAAACAAATTGAACAAGATAAGGTAGAGTTAAAGAAAAAAATTGGCGCTGAAGAATTAGCAAAAGAAGGTATAAATCAAATAGATGCTAAAACAAATGATGATGCTTTTAACGAATATACAGAAAAATATACGGGAGAGTTAAAAATAAAAATAGAGGAATTGCAAAAAATTAACCGTGATTTTGTACAACTGGAAGATGTTGATAAAGAAAATAGTGATCAAGAGTGGGGTATAATAGATGATGAGGAGAAAGCTGCTACTCCTCCGGAGTCTGATAGTAAAAATAAAAAAAAAAATATAAGGCAAGGACTTAAAAATTTATTTGTAAAAACACAAGAAATAAAAAATGAATTTTTTATAGAAGATCGTAAGGCAGAATTAGACATTAATAAAAATGAATATTTTATATATGAAGACGCATTTGATAAAGATATTACTGAAAAATATGAAAACGACAAAGTAGAGATATTACCAGATATAATTAAACTTTATAATATGAAAGATACTGATTTTAACAAAAAAATTGAAGAAACTGAAAATCTTTTACCTTATAATATATTTAGATTATATAGAAATGAATATATAAGAAAAAAAGATATTAGATTTTTATCAAAAAAAGATTATAGAATTTATAATAATTTTAATACATATATTAATACAAAAATTATTAATGATGAAAAATTTAATAATTATAATAGTTTTAAGAATGGTGAAAATAATGATAATATAAAAAATTTGTTAGATACAATAGATGATATAGTTAAAGAAGATAATGAAACTTATAAATATGCAATTATATCGGATGATAAATTATCTAGTTTAATTTCAGTTTTAAGAGAGAAAAAAAATGAATTATTTGATAAATCTAATAATAATAGTGAAAAAGAAGGTAATGATAAAAAGAAAATATCAAAAAAAATAATTGAAGAAATATTTTTTAATAGATTTAAATTAGTAAAGATTACTGAAATAAAAAATCTTGATCCAATAATTTCTGTAAAAAAAGATGAATTAGAAGACAAAGAAGATAGAACTGAAAAGGAAACTATAAATAACAAAAGAAAAATGCAATTAATTTTAAATATTAATGAAAAAATAAAAAAAAGTATTGGAGACCCCGATGTAAAATTTAGATATTTTTATTTTCAATATAGATATATTGTAGAGACTAAAAATTGTTGGATGTTTTCTGATGAAGATTTAGAAACAGATAAAAAAAATGATAATGGGGATGTTGAAAAAGATAAAAGTAAAATAACTATATACAGAGATAAAATGAATAAAATAAAAGAAATAGAATTAGGAACAGTGTGGCCTGATTTTACTAACAAATTATGGGAAGATATATTTGAAGAAATTGAAAAAATAAATGAGCCACAAAAGTTTTTAGATATTTTTATAAATATGTTAGATAATATATTTGAAAAAAAAGGAGATATAGAAGAAAGAAAAAATTTACGAAAAATATTAAAAAATACTACAACTAGAGAAATTTTATTTGAAAAAATGAGATTTTTTATGCAAAAAGGATTATGTAAAAATACAAAAGAAGGATTTAAAGATAAATTAAAAAAATTTACAAGTGCACGAGATGGGAGAAAATTTGATGATTTTTTAAGAGAAACTTATAAATTAAGTATATTAGATCCAGACGGAAAATCAAAAAATTTATTTTTAGAAAAAATTAAAATTGATAATGAGATAGAAAAATGTGAAAAAGAATTAGCTCTATTAGAAAAAAAAAAATTTTTTAAATTACAAGATGGATCAAGTATTGAAAAAATTAATAAAATTAATAGAGAAATTTGTTGCAAAGAGCAAGAAGAAGAAAAATTATTATCAAAACAAATAGAAATAATGGATAAAAGTTATAAACTAAGAGACATACTATTTGGGAATTGTGATGATAATGAAAAAAATAAATATAAAATGGTTTTTACCGAAAATGATAATGAGATGGAGAAGGTTAAAAAAAAAATAGTAGAATTGAAACGAAAACAAGAAAAGAGGCAGAAAGAGATGAAAGATGCAGAGGAGGCGGTTGCCAAGGAGGAGGAGAGGAAGAAGAAGCAGGACGACGTGGCTGATGCTGCAGAAAATGATGATAAAGAAACAATACAAAAATTTACTAATGCAGCAAAAGAAGGTTTAAGACTTTTAGATAATGATCCTCATGATGAACTTACTGCTATATTATTAAAAGGATTATATGATATAAAACCAAGTACTATTGGCGGAAAAAGTAAGGACGATGATAATAGTGTATGGGGGGATGGTAAATTTAAGTTTGAGGAATGGATAAAAAAAACTTTACAAAAAAGCAAAGAAATGGAAGCCGAGGTCTCGGAGACCGCGGTGAACAGTAGATCAACTAATAAAGATAAAATAGAGAACTATTTAAAGGATGTTCCAAAACCTAATTTTTTAAATTCGTGGAAATCTTATTTTAATAGAAAAAGTATTGAAAATGATTTAATAAACCCAGATAATTCAGAAATAATAAATGACAAATATAAAACTTTCGCACTGACTAAAGATAACTTATTTTTAGAAACTACTTATCAATCTAAAACACATTATTTTATTGGTAATTATGATTTGGAAAATATAAAAAAATGTGTTTTACCCACAGAGTTTAAAGAAACTATAGAGAAGGAATTTAGTAGTTTTTTTACTAAACTACTAAATGTATTAAGAAAAGGAAATAATGAATTATTATCAGAGAAAACAAAGGTGATTGCCAAGAATAACAAGTCTTCTGAAGAATATATAAATAAACTAGAAGAATTAGCAGACATATTTAGTATTAATTTTATATTTATTTTAGAAATGCTTTTATTATCTTTATCTCCGAAAGAAGATAATCTAGTAATGGAGGATGTATTTAAGAGAGGGGCATTCAACAGTTTTTTTGCTAATAATGCAAATGAGAGCAAAAACACTATTGGTAAATTTCATATAGATCATATGCAAGACATATCAATAACGACTCCATACAATCGGCGATCACTTTTGCCTCGATATCCATTTTATTTAAATAATAATAGATTAGAATTTTATAAAGACGCATTAGACAAAATAAATGATAAACCGAAAGAGCCCGATATGGAATTTATAGCTAAATTTTTATTATGTTCTACTAGAATTCATGAAGATGTAAACATATTACCAGCTGGACCCAAAAAAGAAAATCTTTATACACTTTTTGCATATTTAATGAAGGTTATAAAACATTCATATGAATATATTAATCTTGAAGGTATTACTCCGTATATAAAAGATGATGAACTCGTACAAGATGAAGATACATTTAAAAAAAAAGAGATTGACGACTTTAAAAATAATAAAATAAATAATTTGAGTATGGAAGATTTAATTGAATTTGATTATGATGATTATAATTTGTCCAGCAATAGTATATTTTCAAATAGTGAAAAAGAAGCTAGAAAAAATGAAGAAGAAATAAGAGAAATATTAAGAGATGAGAAATTTAATAATGAAATAAAAAAAAAATTAGATATATTTGCTAGATTTAAATTAGCTGTTAAAAAAATTAGAGACCGTAAAGATGGTATAAAATTTGATTATGAAGTTTATCAGAATAACAACGAATCTCGAAAAAAAATTCAAATTTATACTAGAATTAGATATGATAAAAAGCAAATAACACCTAATATTAGTATTGGAAAACCTACTGAAACTTCTATATATATTAGAGATAATATATTTAAATCAGAAATAAG
>MDSV01086202.1_pt1 | contig 14309 bp, 11 predicted proteins | sample 810851 | NCBI WGS metagenome assembly MDSV01 (sample SAMN05326640, study PRJNA326480) | marine metagenome | isolation source: seawater | place: Atlantic Ocean: North East | collected 2012 | reverse complement strand
GTGCGCGGGTCGCGGTTATAGGCTTCGCCCGTCAGCGGCTCCAGAATGTCGCAGAACACGACGAGGGTCGACTGGGCGAAGAAGGGATCCATATGGGCGGTGGCCGTGTCGGGCATCAGCACCATGTCGGATTCGTTGATGGCCTTCCAGCCGGCGATCGACGAACCGTCGAACATGATGCCGTCGGCGAACAAATCTTCATCGACAGCGGAAATGTCCATCGTCACGTGCTGCAGCTTGCCCTTGGGGTCGGTAAAGCGCAGATCCACGAACTTGACGTCGTTGTCCTTGATTTGTTTCATAATTTCAGAAGCTGTCGTCATTTAACGTTTTCCTTGCATAAGAAGATGACGATAGGGATGCCCCGTCTTTGTCAAAAGAGGAGGGATGGATCAGATGGCGTCAACGCCGGTTTCGCCGGTGCGGATGCGCACGACGCCCTCGACATTGGAAACGAAGATCTTGCCGTCGCCGATACGCCCGGTTTGAGCGGCGTTGCGGATGGCTTCGATGACTGCGTCCACGTTTTCGTCTGCCAGAACGACCTCGACTTTGACCTTGGGAAGAAAGTCGACGACATATTCAGCGCCCCGGTAAAGCTCCGTATGACCCTTCTGGCGCCCGAAGCCTTTGGCTTCCGTGACAGTGATGCCCTGCAGGCCGACGTCCTGAAGGGCTTCCTTCACTTCGTCGAGCTTGAAAGGCTTGATGATCGCTTCGATCTTTTTCATGAGAAAATTGCTCTCCGCTTCTCCCGTTGAAGCAGGCGTCAGCCCGCTCGGAACTTCTAATGCACATTGCATGCCAAGTTCGATTGTTCTTCGTGCAAATCCACCGAAATGAAATTGCGGCCTCGCGATTGCCGCAGCATTCCGCATGTGGCACCGAAATCAGGTTCGCCAAAAGGCGCCTTCAGGTCAATAGCGCGGCATTTCAGGGGCGCTGACGACGAGGACGCATGAATTTTGAGCAGCAACCTGTGTTTAATTAATAGGCAATTGATTACCAACTAGCCAGAAGAAAGTCGCCTCTTGCATCATCACCTGATTTTCCGCTCTATTCACCCGCGATGAAGGAGTGCCGGCCTTGCTGATGACACCAGAGGAAATGGGGCGCGCCGATGCGCTTGCCGCTGAGAGCGGTATAGACAGCTACGCGCTGATGGTAAGCGCGGGGCGGGCGGTCGCGGCCTGCCTGCTGCGGCATTATCCGGCGGCGCGGCGCGCGGTGGTGCTGTGCGGACCCGGCAACAATGGCGGCGATGGCTATGTCGCGGCGCGCGCGCTTGCCGAAACAGGCATGAAGGTGGCGCTGTTTCACCTTGGTGATCCGACCAGGCTCTCCGGCGACGCCCTTCGAGCGCGGCAGGATTGCGGCATGGACAGCGCGGGGATGGATGCCTTTAGGCCGGAGCAGGGCGATGTCATCGTCGATGCGCTTTTCGGCGCGGGCCTTGCGCGGCCGCTTTCCGACGAGATTGCCGCCGTGATCGCGCGGGCGGAGGGTCTGCCGGTGATCGCTGTCGACCTGCCGTCCGGCATCAGCGGCCTGACCGGCCAGGTTCTCGGCGCGGCCTTCAAGGCCTCGCATACCGCGACCTTCATGGCGGCAAAACCCGGCCATTACCTGCTGCCGGGCCGCGCGCATTGCGGCCGGCTGGAGGTGTTCGACATCGGCATTCCGCGCCGCATTCTGGCGGAGGCGGCCGGCGACCACCATCTCAATACCCCGGCGCTGTGGGCCGATAGCCTGCCGCGCGCGGGCGCCGACTCACACAAGTTCAGCCGCGGCCATCTCGGCGTGTTTTCCGGCGGCGCCTCGGCCACGGGCGCCGCCCGGCTTGCCGCGATGGCGGGTTTGAAGGCGGGCGCCGGACTGGTGACGATCGCGGCAGCGCCGCAGGCAATCCTCGTCAATGCCGCGCATCTGACGGCGATCATGCTGAAACGCATCGAGGACGTTTCCGCGCTCAGAGACTGGATCGCCGACAAGCGGCTGTCGGCCTTCGTTCTCGGCCCAGGTTTCGGGATAAGCGCTGAAACGCGGGACTTTGCCGAAACGCTGATCGGACGCCCGCTGGTGCTCGACGCCGACGGACTGACCGCCTTCGCGGAGCAGCCTAAGGCGCTGTTCGACCGGCTGGAAGCGGCCCCGGAAACCTGTGTCATGACCCCGCATGCCGGCGAATTCGCGCGGCTGTTTCCCGATCTCGCCGAGGATAGCGACCTCGGCAAGCCCGAAAAGGCATTGCGGGCGGCCCGGCGCGCCCATGCGGTGGTGCTCTACAAGGGCGCCGATACCGTGATCGCGTCGCCGGACGGCAGGATCGTGATCAACGCCAACGCCCCGCCATGGCTCGCTACCGCCGGGTCAGGCGATGTGCTTTCCGGCACGATCGGCGGGCTGCTGGCGCAGGGCGTGCCGGCCTTCGAGGCGGCGTCAGCCGGGGCCTGGCTGCACGGCGAAGCTGGAAACCGGGCAGGGGCGGGGCTGACGGCGGAGGATCTGCCGACCCACCTGCCTTCCATCCACGAGATTATCGCTAACGCACGCTGAGTCGCATTGCCGCCGACAGGGACCGGCCCCTACGCAGATCCTACTTGTCGACCAGGCCTTGCAGCTTCTGCGCCCCCGCCGGGGCACGGACCTTGCCGCCGGTGATGAAGAACGCATAGACGTCGCGCGGCTCTGCCTCCGGCGCATCTCCGGCAAGAAGCGGCAGATCGTCGGGCGCGCCGCCCTTTGACCAGAGTTTCAGCTTGTCAGCCCATTCCTTCAGGCCCGCCTCGGGATAACAATGCGGATTGCCATCCTCGCCCTTCTGAAGGCGGGCATAGACAAAATCGCCGGTGACGTCGGCGATCATCGGGTATTCGGGATGATCGGCGCAGACGATCGTCGCGCCATATTTGCGGGCGAGCGCCACGAATTCCGGGTCAAGGAAAGAAGGGTGGCGGACTTCGATCGCATGTTGGAGGGCAAGGCCGTCCCGCTCTTTCGGCAGAAGCTTGAGGAAATCCTCGAAATCCTCCGCCTCGAATTTTTTGGTCGGCATGAACTGCCACAGGATCGGCCCGAGCCTGTCGCCAAGCTCGGTGATGCCCTGGCCGAGAAACTTGTCGATCGAGCCCTCGGCCTCGGCGAGCTTCTTGCGGTTGGTGCAGAACCGGCTGGCCTTCAGCGAAAAGATGAAGCCGTCCGGCACGCTCGCCGCCCATTTGGCGAAGGTCGCGGGCTTCTGCGAGGAGTAATAGGTACCGTTGACCTCGATCACCTTCAGCTTCTCGCCTGCATATTCAAGCTGGCGCGTCTTCGGCAGCTTGTCCGGGTAGAAACTCTCGTTCCACGGATCAAAGGTCCAGCCGCCGATCCCGATGCGAATTGCGCCTGCCGTCACGTCCCGTCTCCTATTCCGCCGCTTCCGTCTTCTTTGGCGGCCGCCGCTCCAGAAGCTCCTGAAGATACTGACCGGTGTAGGACGCCTTTTCCTTCACGATGTCTTCCGGCGTGCCGGTCGCGACGATCCGTCCGCCGCCATCGCCGCCCTCGGGACCGATATCGATGACCCAGTCGGCGGTCTTGATGACCTCGAGATTGTGCTCGATCACCACCACCGAATTGCCCTGTTCGACAAGCTGGTGCAGCACTTCCAGAAGTTTCGCGACGTCGTGGAAATGAAGCCCGGTGGTCGGCTCGTCGAGGATGTAGAGCGTCTTGCCGGTGGACCGGCGCGACAGTTCCTTGGCGAGCTTGACGCGCTGCGCCTCGCCGCCTGACAGCGTATTGGCCTGCTGTCCGACCTTGATATAGCCGAGGCCGACATCCTGAAGCGTCTGCAGCTTGTCGCGCACCGAGGGCACGGCCGAGAAGAACTCGACGCCTTCCTCCACTGTTAGTTCCAGAATGTCGGCGATCGACTTGCCCTTGAAGCGGACCTCCAGCGTCTCGCGATTGTAGCGCTGGCCGTGGCAGACGTCGCAGGTGACGTAGACATCCGGCAGGAAGTGCATCTCGATCTTGATCAGCCCGTCGCCCTGACAGGCCTCGCAGCGCCCGCCCTTGACGTTGAACGAGAACCGGCCCGGCTGATAGCCGCGCGCCTTGGACTCCGGCAGACCGGCGAACCACTCGCGGATCGGCGTGAAGGCGCCGATATAGGTGGCCGGGTTGGAGCGGGGCGTGCGCCCGATAGGCGACTGGTCGATATCGATGACCTTGTCGACGAATTCCAGACCCTCGATACGGTCATGCGGGGCCGGGTTTTCGCGCGCGCCCATGATCCGCCGCGCGGCCGCTTTGTAGAGCGTCTCGATCAGGAAGGTGGATTTGCCGCCGCCGGAAACGCCGGTGACGGCGGTGAACAGGCCGAGCGGGATCGAGGCGGTAATATCCTTGAGATTATTGCCGCGCGCCCCGACGATTTTGAGCGCCTTGCCCTTCTTCGGTTGCCGGCGTTCGGCGGGCACGGCAACGGCGCGGGCCCCGCTCAGATACTGGCCGGTCAGCGATTTCGGATTGGCCATGATCGCCGCCGGCGTGCCCTCGGCCACCACCTCGCCGCCGTGAATGCCGGCGGCGGGGCCGATATCGAGCACATAGTCGGCGGTCAGGATCGCGTCCTCGTCATGCTCGACGACGATGACCGTGTTGCCGATATCGCGCAGATGTTTCAGCGTATCGAGCAGCCGCGTGTTGTCGCGCTGATGCAGGCCGATCGAAGGTTCGTCAAGCACGTAAAGCACGCCGGTCAGCCCCGACCCGATCTGCGAGGCAAGCCGGATGCGCTGGCTCTCGCCGCCGGAAAGCGAGCCGGAGTTACGCGACAGTGTGAGATATTCCAGCCCGACATCGTTCAGAAACCGCAGCCGCTCATTGATTTCCTTCAGGATGCGCACCGCGATATCGTTCTGCTTCTGCGAGAAGTGCTTCGGCAGGTCCTCGAACCAGTCGCGCGCCGCGCGGATAGAAAGCTGGCTGATCTCGCCGATATGCCGCTTATCGATCTTGACGGCCAGCGCCTCGGGCTTCAGCCGGTAGCCGTTGCAGGCCGGGCAGGGGGCCGCCGACATGTAGCGCTCCATCTCCTCGCGCGCCCAAGCGGAATCGGTTTCCTTCCAGCGCCGCTCGAGGTTCGGAATGATGCCCTCGAAGCTCTTGGTGGTCTTGTAGCTGCGCGCGCCGTCGGCATACTGGAACTCGATCTTGTCATCAGTCCCGTTGAGGATCGCGTTGGTGGCCTTTTCCGGCAGCTTGTCCCAGCGATCCGTCATCTTGAAGCCGAAATGCCGGCCAAGCGCCTCCAGAGTCTGCTTGTAGTAAGGCGACGAGGATTTCGCCCAGGGCGCGATCGCGCCTTCTGAAAGCTTTTTGGCGCGATCGGGGACGACCAGCCCCTCATCGATCTTCTGCTGGAAGCCGAGACCGTCACAGGTCGGGCAGGCGCCGACGGGGTTGTTGAACGAGAACAGGCGCGGCTCGATTTCCGGAATCGTGAATCCTGAAACAGGACACGCGAATTTTTCCGAAAAAACAACGCGTTCATGGGTTTCGTTGAGAGATTTGTTCTTGGCGCCGCCGGCCGCCGTCTCGTTTTCCGGCAGCGGCTTGTCGGCGAATTCGGCGACCGCCAGTCCATCGGCAATCTCCAGGCAGGTCTCGAGACTGTCTGCAAGCCGGGTCGCCAGATCGTCGCGCACCGCAACGCGGTCGACGACAACGTCGATATCATGCTTGTATTTCTTGTCGAGCTTCGGAGCTTCGGCGATCTCGTAGAATTCACCGTCGATCTTGACGCGCTGGAAGCCCTTCTTCATGAGTTCCGCCAGTTCCTTGCGGAACTCGCCCTTGCGGCCGGTCACCAGCGGCGCAAGAATATAAAGCCTTGTCCGTTCCGGCAGCGCCAGAATGCGGTCGACCATCTGGGTCACGGTCTGGCTTTCGATCGGAAGGCCCGTCGCCGGCGAATAGGGGACGCCGGTGCGGGCGAACAGAAGACGCATATAGTCGTAGATCTCGGTCACCGTGCCGACGGTGGAGCGCGGGTTCTTCGACGTGGTCTTCTGCTCGATCGAGATCGCCGGCGACAGGCCCTCGATCCGGTCGACATCCGGCTTTTCCATCATCTCCAGAAACTGACGCGCATAGGCCGAGAGGCTTTCGACATAGCGCCGCTGCCCCTCCGCATAGATCGTGTCGAACGCCAGCGAGGATTTGCCGGAGCCCGAAAGCCCGGTCATCACGATCAGGCTGTTGCGCGGCAGGTCCACGTCAACGCCTTTCAGGTTATGCTGGCGCGCGCCGCGGATGGAGATGTTCTTCAGTTCGCTCATGGGATCAGGCTTCTCGAGAAGGGAATTTGCTTCCTATGTAGTTCGCGCCGCGGCTCTGTCGAGGTGCGGCAAAACAGACGGTTTGAATGTCCCCGGTTGAATCGCTTGACTCGATCATAGCAGAGCGATAGAACAAATAAAGAACATTTTTAATTGTGGATTGTCCCGTATCGGTTGATCGCTTTTGGAGAGATCGTCTATGCTGCCGAAAATTCTCTAAAGCGCCGCAACGCGGTTATACAGGTGGTAGTCATGGCAGGTAGTGTAAACAAGGTCATCCTCGTCGGCAATCTCGGAGCGGACCCGGAAATCCGGCGTACACAGGATGGCCGTCCGATCGCCAATCTGCGGGTGGCCACGTCGGAGAGCTGGCGCGACCGCAATTCCGGCGAGCGCAAGGAACGCACGGAATGGCACCGGGTGGTGATCTTCAGCGAGGGGCTGTGCAAGGTCGCGGAACAATATCTGCGCAAAGGCTCGAAGGTCTATATCGAAGGCCAGCTTCAGACCCGCAAATGGACCGACCAGGGCGGTCAGGAGCGGTTTTCGACCGAGGTCGTGCTGCAGGGCTTCAACGCCACGCTGACCATGCTGGACGGCCGCGGTGAAGGCGGCGGGGGCGGTGGCCAGGGCGGCAACTTCGGCGGAGGCCAGGGCGGCGGCTATGACGATTACGGCTCGCAGCCGTCTTCCGGTGGCGGCGGCGGTGGCCGCAGCAGCGGCGGCGGTTTCTCGCAGGATCTCGACGACGACATTCCGTTCTGATCCCAACCGGACCTGACCTTTTTGAGGGCAGGCGTGCCGGATAATTCAGGCGCCTGCCGTGCCCGCGGGAATATGCATCACCGTGGTCACCCCGTCGATCACGAACTGCACGGCCAGCGCCGTCAGCATCATGCCGAGAATGCGGGTGAGAATGTTACGGCCGGTTTCACCGAGAAGCCGGTCGATCAGGCCGGCGGCGAGCATTGCCAGCAGCACGACCAGCGATGCGACGAAGATCACCAGAACGAGCGCCAGCTTGTCCAGCACCGTTTCCATTTTGGAGCCGAGCAGGATCGTCGCGGAGATCGCGCCGGGGCCTGCGATCAGCGGCATGGCCAGCGGGAAAGCGGCGAGATTGGCCATGCCATCCTTCGTGATGGCGGTTTCGGTGGTCCTCTCCTTTCTCTCGACGCGTTTTTCGAAGATCATTTCCACGCCGATCCAGAATAGAAGAATGCCACCGGCGATACGGAACGCGCTCATGGAGATACCGAGCGCGTTGAGGATGTCATCGCCCAGCAGGGCAAAGGCCAGGAGCAGAAAGAACGAAATCAGGCTGCCCCGGATCGCCACCTTGCGGCGCTGCGCCTGGGTCATGCCCACGGTCAGCGCCAGGAAGATCGGCACCATGCCGGGCGGGTCCATGGTCACCATCAAGGTGGTGAAGCCGTTTATCAGCGTCGCCAGTTCATTCATCGCCCGTTCCCCAGCCGTTTTTGCGTTTCCAGAGAGCATGGCGCCGCGTTAAACCGGAAGTGGCATTCGCAGCGCTCTTGTGAGCTTGCCACAGGATCACCACCTGACACGAATAAAATCGCGTAATTCGGCCTCTGTCCACTGTCAGGAGGCTTGAGAAATTGGCGTCAGCCATCGGATTCGGCTATAAAAAACCAGATGATTCTAGCTTGAGATCGTGATTCACATTGACTGATCAAACGACACCTTCGGGCGGAGGTCTTCCGCCGGGCATCGAGCCCATCTCCATCATGGAGGAAATGCAGCGTTCCTATCTCGATTACGCGATGAGCGTGATCGTCAGCCGCGCGCTGCCGGATGTTCGTGACGGCCTGAAGCCGGTGCACCGCCGTATCCTCTACGGCATGTCCGAAATGGGCGTGGACTGGAACAAGAAATACGTCAAATGCGCCCGCGTCACCGGCGATGTCATGGGTAAATATCACCCTCATGGCAATGCCGCGATCTATGATGCGCTGGCGCGTATGGCACAGCACTGGTCGCTGCGCCTGCCGCTGATCGACGGGCAGGGCAATTTCGGCTCCGTTGACGGCGACCCTCCCGCGGCCGAGCGCTACACTGAATGCCGCCTGCAAAAGGTGGCCCATACGCTGCTCGACGATCTCGACAAGGACACCGTCGATTTCCGCGAGAACTATGACGGCACGCTGTCGGAGCCGGTGGTGCTGCCGGCCAAGTTCCCGAACCTTCTCGTCAATGGCGCGGGCGGCATCGCCGTCGGCATGGCCACCAACATCCCGACCCACAATCTGGGCGAGGTGATCGACGGCTGCATCGCGGTGATGGAAAATCCCGCGATCGAACTGCCGGAACTGATGCAGATCATCCCGGGCCCCGATTTCCCGACCGGCGCGCAGATTCTCGGCCGCGCCGGCATCAAATCGGCCTATGAGACCGGCCGCGGCTCGGTGATCATGCGCGGACGGGCCACGATCGAGCCGATGCGCGGCGATCGCGAGCAGATCATCATCACCGAAATTCCCTATCAGGTGAACAAGGCGACGATGATCGAGAAGATGGCCGAACTGGTGCGCGACAAGCGCATCGAGGGCATTTCCGATCTGCGCGACGAGAGCGACCGCGAAGGCTATCGCGTCGTCGTCGAACTCAAGCGCGACGCCAATGCCGAGGTCATCCTCAACCAGCTTTATCGCTATACGCCGCTGCAGACGTCCTTCGGCTGCAACATGGTGGCGCTGAACGGCGGCAAGCCGGAACAGCTCACCCTGCTCGATATTCTGCGCGCCTTCGTTTCCTTCCGCGAAAGCGTGGTCAGCCGGCGCACAAAATATCTACTCAGGAAGGCGCGCGATCGCGCCCATGTGCTGGTTGGTCTGGCCATCGCTGTTGCCAATATCGACGAGATCATCAATCTGATCCGCCGTGCGCCCGATCCGCAGACGGCGCGCGAGCAGTTGATGGAACGGCACTGGCCGGCCCGGGATGTCGAGGCGCTGATCCGCCTGATCGACGACCCACGCCACAAGATTTCCGAGGACGGCACCTATCAGCTTTCCGAGGAACAGGCCCGCGCCATTCTCGAACTGCGGCTGTCGCGCCTGACCGCGCTCGGCCGCGATGAAATCGGCGACGAGCTGAACAAGATCGGCGACGAGATAAAGTCCTACCTCGAAATCCTGTCATCGCGGCAGAAGATCCAGGAGATCATCAAGGAAGAGCTGATCGCGGTTCGCGACGAGTTCGGCACGCCCCGCCGCTCCGAAATCCTCGAAGGCGGTCCGGATATGGACGACGAGGATCTGATCGCCCGCGAGGACATGGTCGTGACCGTGTCGCGCAACGGCTATATCAAGCGCGTGCCGCTGACCACCTACCGCGCCCAGCGGCGCGGCGGCAAAGGTCGCTCCGGTATGGCGATCCGCGACGAGGATTTCGTCACCCGCCTGTTCGTGGCCAATACCCACACGCCGGTGCTGTTCTTCTCCTCGCGCGGCATCGTCTACAAGGAGAAGGTCTGGCGTCTGCCGATCGGCACGCCGCAATCACGCGGCAAGGCGCTGATCAACATGCTGCCGCTGCAGCAGGGCGAGGCGATCACCTCCATTCTGGCGCTGCCGGAGGATGAGGAAAGCTGGGCCGAGCTCGACGTGATGTTCGCCACCACGCGCGGAACCGTGCGCCGCAACAAACTGTCGGACTTCGTGCAGGTGAACCGCAACGGCAAGATCGCGATGAAGCTCGACGACGAGAATGATCGCATCCTTTCGGTCTGGACCTGTACGCCGGATGACGACGTGCTGCTGACGACGGCGATGGGGCAGGCCATCCGCTTCCCCGTTCCCGCCATTCGCGTCTTCGCCGGCCGCAACTCGATCGGCGTGCGCGGCATCGGCCTTGCCGAGGGCGACGAGGTGATTTCGATGACCATCGTCAGCCATGTCGACGCCGAGCCGTGGGAACGGGCCGCCTATCTGAAGCGGGCAGCGCTCGAGCGCCGCACCGAAACCGGGGAGGGCGAGGATATCGCGCTTGTCGGCGAGGAAGTGGCGGAAGAGGGCGTCTTGAGCGATGACCGTTATGAGGAGTTGAAGTTCCGCGAGCAGTTCATCCTGACCGTGACCGAAAAGGGCTTCGGCAAGCGCTCGTCCTCCTATGACTTCCGCATCTCCGGACGTGGCGGCAAGGGCATCCGCGCCACCGACACCTCCAAGACGGACGAAATCGGCCGGCTGATTGCCGCCTTCCCGGTTCTCGACGGCGACCAGATCATGCTGGTCACCAATGCCGGGCAGTTGATCCGGGTGCCGGTCTACGACATCCGCATCGCCAGCCGCACCGCCAAGGGCGTCACGGTGTTCAAGACCGGCGCCGAGGAAAAGGTGGTCTCGGTCGAGGTCATCAGCGAGCCTGACGACGATGAGGCGATCGAGGACGCTGTCGAAGCCGGAGTCGATGTCGAGGCCGGCAGCGAAGGCGCGGCCGAGGCGACGGGCATCCCTGACGAGGGAACCGACGAGACCTGATCGGCGAACAACGGGAATGAAGACTGGAGCCGGGCCCTGCGCCCGGCTTCTTCGTTTGACCGATCCGTTTGCAGCCTGAACCGGCTTGCAGCCCGGCACTTTCCGTGACAAAAGGCCGTGACCGGAAACGGGGCCGAGGACGCAACGAAGCACATGGCGAAGGCATTTTACACAGGTTCGTTCGACCCGATGACCAACGGGCATGTCGATGTGGTGCTGCAGGCGCTGAACGTCGCGGAAAAGCTCGTCATCGGCATCGGCGTGAACGCCGGCAAGACGCCTTTGTTCACCTTCGAGGAGCGGGCGGACTTTCTGAGGCGGGGCGTGGCTGAAAACCTCCCGGAGCGGGCAGGGGATGTCGAGGTGATCGCTTTCAGCGGCCTTGCCGTCGATGCCGCGCGCGAGGCCGGCGCCAGCCTGATCATCCGCGGGCTGCGCGATGGCACGGATTTCGACTACGAGATGCAGATGGCCGGCATGAACGGCGAGATGGCCCCGGAGATCCAGACCGTTTTTCTGCCGGCGAAACCGGCGTCGCGTCCGATATCGGCCACATTGGTGCGTCAGGTCGCGGCCATGGGCGGCGATGTGGCGCGCTTTGTGCCGGATTACGTGGCGGCGGCATTGAGAGCAAAACATTCGCGGTAGCCTGGTGAGGAAACCTTTTTCAAGGAGAACGACATGCGCAATATGATTGCGGGACTGGCAGCGGCGACGCTGATTTCGACATTCGCGGGTACGGCCATGGCTGCCGACACCCTCACCTTCAACACCACCGAAGGCCCGTTCACCATCGAGCTCTTCGAAGATCTCGCGCCGCAGAATGCCGCACGCGTCAAGGCGCTGGCGGAAGAGGGCGCCTATGACAACGTCGTCTTCCACCGCGTGATCGACGGCTTCATGGCCCAGACCGGCGACGTCCAGTTCGGCGATACCGAGGACGGCTACGACCTGAACCGCGCCGGCATGGGCGGTTCCGACATGCCGGACCTGCCGGCCGAGTTTTCCGACGTGCCGTTCAAGCGCGGCGTTGTCGGCATGGCCCGCGCGCAGGATCCGAACTCGGCCAATTCGCAGTTCTTCGTCATGCTCGAGGATGGCCCGTTCCTGAACGGCCAGTACACCGTGATCGGCGAAGTGGTCGACGGCATGGACAATGTCGACAAGATCAAGAAGGGCGATCAGGCCCAGAACGGCAAGGTCAGCGATCCGGACCGGATCCTGGACGTTACCGTCGGACAGTAAGTTTTGAACCCGCCTTGCCGGACCGGCAGGGCGGGCAAACCGCCACAGGAGAAAATGATGGCCGAAATCAAGGACCCGGAAAACACCTTCATCATGGAAACGACCAAGGGCAAGGTCGTGATCGAAGCGTTTCCGAACGTCGCCCCCAAACATGTCGACCGCATCCGCGAACTGGTGCGCGAGGGCGCCTATGACGGCGTCGTGTTCCACCGCGTGATCGCCGATTTCATGGCCCAGGGCGGCGATGTCGAGCACGGCAACAAGACCTCGGATAAATTCAACCCGGGCCGCGCCGGCACGGGCGCATCGAAGAAGCCGGACCTTCCGGCCGAATTCTCCGCCACCCGCCATGTGCGCGGCACCTGCTCGATGGCGCGTTCGCAGAACCCGAACTCGGCCAACTCGCAGTTCTTCATCTGCTTCACCGATGCCCCTTGGCTCGACAAGCAGTACTCGGTCTGGGGCCAGGTGATCGAAGGCATGGACGCCGTCGACAAGTTCGAAAAGGGCGAGCCGGTCCGCAATCCCGACCATATCATCTCGATGAAGGTTGCAGCGGACGTTTGATGCGGGAAGAGGGCGACGCCCTCTTATCAATCTCCCCCCTTGAGGGGGAGATGCCCCGACAGGGGCAGAGAGGGGTGAAACCTCTCCGAGAGCACAGTGTTTGCGGCTTTTAGGGCTTGCGCCCTTTACCCCTCTCTGTCGCTTTCGCGACATCTCCCTCTCAAGGGGGAGATTGAGGGAGCAAAGCTGTACAGCCACAGACAAACCCGTCCGGCCAAGGCCGGCGGGTTTTCGAATTTGAGAGATGTCCTGATACAATGCGCGTAGACCTCTTCGATTTCGACCTGCCGGACGAGAATATCGCCTTGCGGCCCGCGAGCCCGCGCGACAGCGCGCGTCTGCTGGTGGTGCGGCCGGGCGAGGGGCTAGGCGATCATGTCGTCTCCGAACTCCCGTCCTTCCTCCGGCCGGGCGATGCGCTGGTGTTCAACGACACAAAGGTAATCCCGGCCCAGCTTGAGGGCGTTCGCCACCGCGAGGGCGGCGAGGAGGTGCCGGTGTCGGCGACGCTGCACCTCAGGAAGGCCGACAATCTCTGGCATGCCTTTGCCCGGCCGGGCAAGCGCATCAAGCTTGGCGATGTGCTGCGTTTCGTTTCCGCCGATGGCGCGACGACGCTTGTCGCGACGGTCGAGGAAAAGCGGGACGGCGGCGAGGTGGTGCTGACATTCGACGCGCGCGGCGGCGCGCTCGATAAGGCGATGATGCGCGTCGGGCACGTGCCGCTGCCGCCCTATATCGCCTCCAAGCGCGCCGAGGACGGCAAGGATCGCGACGATTACCAGACCATCTACGCCCGTGAAAACGGCGCGGTTGCCGCGCCCACGGCCGGCCTGCACTTCACGCCGCGCCTGATGCAGGCGCTGGAACAGGCCGGCATCGAACGCCATTTCGTCACGCTCCACGTCGGCGCCGGCACCTTCTTGCCGGTCAAGGCCGATGACACCGACGACCATGTGATGCATTTCGAGCGCGGCATCGTTTCGGCCGAAACGGCCGCGGCGCTGAACGCGATCAAGGCGCGAGGCGGGCGGATCGTCTCCGTCGGCACCACCTCGCTCCGGCTGCTGGAAAGCGCCGCCACCGAGGATGGCCGGATCGCGCCGTGGGAGGGCGAGACCGGCATCTTCATCACGCCCGGCTATCATTTCCGGGCCGTCGATATGCTGATGACCAATTTCCACCTGCCGAAATCGACGCTGTTCATGCTGGTCTCGGCCTTTTCCGGCCTTGAGACCATGCGCGCGGCCTATGCCCATGCGATCGAAACCGGCTACAGATTTTATTCCTACGGCGATTCCAGCCTGCTGTTCAGGAAAGACAGATGAGCGAAGACTTCCGTTTCACCCTGAAGGCCACCGACGGCAATGCCCGGCTTGGCGCGATCACCATGCCGCGCGGCGAAATCCGCACGCCGGCCTTCATGCCGGTCGGAACCGCCGGCACGGTCAAGGCGATGTATCTCGACCAGGTGCGCGATCTCGGCGCCGACATTATCCTCGGCAACACCTATCACCTGATGCTGCGCCCCGGCACGGAAATCGTCGGCCTGCACGGCGGCCTGCACGACTTCATGCACTGGGAGCGGCCGATTCTCACCGACTCGGGCGGCTTTCAGGTCTGGAGTCTGGCCGAGATGCGCAAGCTCACCGAAGACGGCGTG
>MDSV01064008.1_pt1 | contig 14309 bp, 18 predicted proteins | sample 810851 | NCBI WGS metagenome assembly MDSV01 (sample SAMN05326640, study PRJNA326480) | marine metagenome | isolation source: seawater | place: Atlantic Ocean: North East | collected 2012 | reverse complement strand
TTTTCTTAACACTATCTGCTTTACTACCAGAACTTGATCCAGATGTAGCAGAAGATCCACTAACTGATTTCTGGGAAGCTGTTTCACATGAGGCAAGCAGCAACAACATACCTATCATAACAAAAAATTTGTTTAACATTTTGAACTCCTCGAAGTTTATTAAAATATTTGCCCTAATTTAAACTTATCTAAAAATTTCGCTCACATTAACCTAAATGTTTTTAAAACACAAGAACTTAAAATTTAAATTTTATGGTATTACTGGTGACCATGCTGGGTCTGAAGCATCTCCAGGTGTGATTATTTTAACTTCTTTAAAACCTGTAACATCTATCTTATATAAATTTACTCTTGAAGATCCTTTGTTTTTATCATTAGGCCTATTTTGTTTAAAATACATTAAAACCCTTCCGTTAGGTGCCCAAGTAGGCCCTTCTACAAGGTATCCTTTTGCTAATAGTCTTTCTCCTGAACCATCTGGATTCATAACTCCTATATAAAACATTCCTTTTAACATTTTTGTAAAAGCAATCAAATCTCCCTTTGGAGACCAGACAGGTGTGGCATACCTTCCTTTACCATAAGAAATTCTTTTAACATTTCTACCTTTTTCATCCATTACATAAATTTGTTGGGAACCTCCTCTATCAGAATTAAAGGTAATATTTTTTCCATCTGGGGAAAAACTTGGGGATGTATCAATGGAAGAATTATTTGTTAATCTTTTTATTTTTTGTTTCTTCGTGTCCATTAAATAAATATCTGTTATTCCCTTCTCCGAATAACTCATTATGATACTACTTCCATCAGGTGAAAATCTAGGAGCAAAAGTCATTCCTGGAAAAGAACCTAGCAATTCTTGTTCGCCTGTTTGAAGATTAAAAATATACACTCTAGGTTCTTTATTATAATATGCAAGGTAAGTAATTTCTTGGGTACTTGGAGAAAACCTTGGTGTTAATACTAGGAAAGATCCATCAGTTAAAAACTGATGGTTTTCTCCATCTTGATCCATAATTGCTAATCTTTTTTTTCTCTTATTAACTGGGCCTGATTCTGAAATGTAAACAATTCTAGTATCAAAATATCCTCTATCTCCTGTCAGTCTTTCAAATGTTTCGTCTGAAATTATATGAGCTACTCTTCTCCATGATTTTTTATCAACAGTTAGTCTTAACCCTATCATATCTGTCTTAGCCACAATATCCCATAACCTAAACTCAACTTCTATTTGTTTTGAGTTATCTATTTCATTCACCGAACCTGTGACTAAAGCTTTAATCCCTAATGGTGTCCAATCTGAAAAAGTAGGTTTTACTGAAGGACTTGTTGGAGGAGCTATGAAGGCAGCAGTTTCCAGAGCTTTAAATTGTCCCGAATTAACTAAATTATTACTTATTACACTAGAAATTAATCTTCCAATCTTGCTTATTTTCCCCTCATTATCTGTAAAATCAGCAATAGCTATAGGCAATGGTTCTATTTTACCTACATTAACTCTTACTTTTAAATCTTCAGAAAAAGAAGAAAAACTTAAAAGACAAAGAGCAAGTAATTTGAAAACAAAATAAAGTTTGATTTGGATATCTTTAAACATAGTTAGTTATTAAATTTAGTTTTAATTAATAGATTTTATATAACTATTTGGCATTAATAAGGCAATAAATTATAATATCAACCGCTTGTAGATTCAAAAGATGGGTCAAATTCAAATATAAATTTTTTCCATCTGTCATATTTTTCTTTTGGCAAAGGTAAGGGTGAGCAATCAAAGACAGCTCTTCTTGCCGAGTCAGCAGTTGCTCTATAGATTGGACTTTTTCTATATTTCTGTTCTTCTAAAATTTTTACATTTCGAACAGTTCCATCTGGATTTGTATCAATTTGAAGGTCTATATAAGTGCCTTTTAAATCATTATTAGCTCCATATGGAGGTGCCCAACATAGTTTAATATGATGCTTTAAAATATCAAGCTCAGAAACACTCATAAAAACATTTTTATTTTCAGTAATTATTTTACTATCAACAGCAGCTTGCAATTTATTTTTAAGTTCATTTACTTTCTTACTTTTATCTTGTTCACTCGCTTTCTTCAATTTTTTTTTGAGGTCATCAACTTTTTTAGATTTAAGCATTTTTTTCTCTTTTGCTTCTGCCAAGCTTTTTAAAATACCTTTAGCCATAACTTTTTTTTTGTCACTATTTTTAATTTTTCTTTTCAGAGGTTTTATTGGCTTTAAATCCCTTTTACTTTTCTCTTTCTTCAATTTCTTGGTTATTTTTTTTGATTTTATTTTAGGTTTAATTTTTGGTTTCACCGTAATTTTTTCAATCTTTTTTTCATTAACAATTTGTTTCTCTTTTTTTGGTATTACCTTTGAAACAATTTTTTTTTTTTTTACAATAGGTTTTGGCTTCTCTTTGTTTTTCTTTTTAAAATTGTTTTTAGTCTTTTCATTTGAAGTGTTTTTAAGCGAAGTTTTACTTGATAAAGGTAATTCAAAAACTATGTCAATAGGTTGCTCTTTAATTAAGTTTTTTTTTATCTCAGGAAGTCCATTATATGCAATAGTAAATGCTAATAAATGTAATCCTAATGAAGAAACTGCAGATCTATACATATCAATTTTGCTTAAGTTTTGCTACTAAAGTTGCTTTTGAGAAACCTGCAGATTGAACTCTTGAAAGAATATCTACAATATTTCCATAATTGACTTTTTTGTCACCTCTAATAAAAACCCTGATTTTCATGTTATTATTAGCTAGTGCTTTTAATCTTGGAATTAGTTTTTCATTTTCAATTTCTCTATCTTGTATAAATATTTTTCCATCAGATTTTATTGATAAAATTAAAGGGTCTCCCTTCTGATTTAACTGGGATGCTTTTGTTTTAGGCAGATCCACACTAACGCCTACAGTCAATAATGGAGCAGTAATCATAAAAACTATCAACAATACCAGCATCACATCTACAAAAGGAGTAACGTTAATTTGACTTATAGACCTTTTTTTTCTTAAATGTTTGGTTGTCAAAAATTGATGTTTAAAAATCATTAACTCTTTTCCATTTTTCTTATTAAAACTGCACTGAACTCAATTCCGAAAAAATCCAATTTATTATTCAACTTTTCTAAATCATTGGAGTATTTATTGTAAGCCCATACTGCAGGTATTGCTGCAATCAAGCCTAAAGCAGTGGCAAATAATGCTTCAGCAATACCTGGAGCTACAACAGCTAAACTAGTATTATTACTTATTGCTATAGATTGAAATGCATTCACAATACCCCATACAGTTCCAAACAATCCTATAAAAGGAGCTATTGATCCTATTGAAGCTAATACTGTCATTCCAGTCTCAAATTTTTCAATTTCTTTACTAATCGCAATATGAATTGCACTTTGTATTCTAAAACTAAAGTTATCCAATTGTCTTTGATTCGAGGCTAATTGGCTCTTATTTAATTCATTCATACCACTAGAAAAAATAGCAGAAAAAGAATCGTTGTAATTATTTTTCACTTCCTGATAAAGATTTTGTAAGTCTGTTCCAGACCAAAATAATTCTTCAAACTCTTGCTGTAACTTTTTTTCCTTGCGGAATGTCATAGATTTATTAATGATTATTGCCCAACACCAAATTGATAATAAAAGTAATAGTAACATTACTGCTTTTACTATTGGATCAGCTTGAAAAAAAAGACCAAATGCAGAAAAATCATGTCCTTGGGAAATAATCTCTGTTTTCACATCAGGGGTCATAAATTTACCTTTCTTAAAATATAAATTTTAACTATTAAAAAAAGAATTAGTTAAAATTTTATTAATTTTTCTTACTTTATTTTTTTTGTCAATCATCACTATTTGAAAATCACTTTTTACACAAACAAGTTCTCTTTTATAGTTTTTATCAATACTCCAAGCTAGCTGTTCTAACACTATAAAAGAGTTTTTGGCATATTTAAGGCGAGTTTCAATAATAATAATATCGTTCAAATAAAATGGAGTAGTTATTTTCATTGAGACCTTTCTTACAACAAAGCTCAAACCTTCTTCATCAAACAATGTTTTTTGGTTGATATTCATTAAGTTTAGTAAAGACGTTCTTGCTCGTTCAAAGTATTTGAGATAGTTTGAATGATAAACAATTCCTCCAGAATCAGTATCTTCATAAAACACTCTAACTAAATAATAATGATTGCCTCCGGAACTAATTCCATTAATGTTTTTTATTAATTTTTTATAAAAATTTTGAATATTATTATTTGTCATAGAAAAAATTAAGAAACTGAAGAAGAACCTTTTTGTTTTTCATCATTTTTTAGAGGACTCAATCCTAGATGATGCCAACCAGGTTTTGTTAATAACCTACCTCTACTTGATCTTTCGATAAAACCTTGTTGCAACAAATAAGGTTCAACAACTTCTTCTATCATATCTTTCTGTTCAGATAAAACTGCAGCTATTGTTTCTAAACCTACAGGGCCTCCATAAAATTTTTCAGCAATTGACTTTAGGTATTTTCTATCTAATGAGTCTAATCCAAATTCATCGACATCAAGTTGAAACAAAGCTTTTTTTATTAAATCAACATCTATTTTATCAATTTGATTTACAGATAAAATATCTCTTATTCTCCTCAACAATCTACCAGCAACACGTGGGGTTCCTCGAGACCTTTTAGCAATTTCAATCGCTCCCTCATGTGGTAAATTTAAATCTAATTTTTTTGATGAAAATAACAATATTTTTTTTAAATCCTCAATTTCATAAAATTCCATCCTTATCTGGATACCAAACCTATCTCTAAGTGGAGTTGTTAACAAACCAGATCTTGTTGTAGCACCAACAAGTGTAAAAGGTGGAACATCAATCCTTATTGACCGTGCACCAGGTCCTTCACCTATTATTAGATCAATTTGAAAATCTTCCATAGCTGAATAAAGATATTCTTCAATATTGTTAGATAATCTATGTATTTCATCTATGAATAAAATATCTCTAGGTTGAAGGTTTGTTAATATAGCAGCAAGATCTCCAGTTTTATTTATTATTGGACCGGAGGTTGTTCTGATACCTACATTTAACTCGTTTGATATAATATGAGCCAATGTAGTTTTACCTAATCCCGGAGGTCCGTGCAAAAGCACGTGATCCATAGGTTCAATTCTTGTTGAAGCAGCTTTAATAAATGTTGATAAATTTTGTTGTACTTGGGGTTGGCCTATAAAATCACTTAAACTCTTAGGCCTTAAAGCCACATCAATCTTATTAATAAATTCATCATTATCAACTGAATTATCATTCTCTTTTTTTTCGTTCAAATTTTTATCCTGACAAATGTTTTAGTGCTAGTGGGATTATTTTTTCAAGACTAATATCTGATAGCTCGTTATTATTTATTTCACTTTTTATATTCATAACTGCCTTGAAAGCATCACTTCTAGAATATCCTAAATTTACTATGGCTGAAATTGAGTCATTAAAATGTTCTTCTAAAATTATATCATTATTTTTTTCTAGAGAAATTTTATCGAAGGTTTTATTATTAATCCCGTCAAACAAATCAAATGTATTTATTTTATCCTGTAATTCTGAAATAATTCTTGAAGCTACTCTTGAACCAATTCCATCAGCTTTTAAAAAAACTGCTTTATCACCAGAAGTGATCCCTAGAATAATCTCATCTACATCTAGAGCAGATAAAATTGATAAAGATGCTTTTGGACCTATCCCCTGAATTGATTGGAGAACCCTGAACATATTTATCTCTTTTTGTTGCAAAAATCCATACATAAGAATTTTATCATCTTTAATTTGTAATTCTGTAAAAAAAGTTACAACAGAACCTATCTCATTTGAATTTGATAATGTTTTATTTGAAACATTCAAATTGTAACCAATACCATTTACTTCTACTATTAAAGATGTATCAAGTTTAGTTTTTAATTTACCTGTTATTGAAGCAATCATTAAAAATTTATTACCTTTGATTTAATAAAGCTCTTTTAATAGCCTTATTTAAATTATTATTCGAATTGTTATTATTATCATTATTATTGAGATCTTTATAATTATTTGCAGTAATTGCTATTGCAAGCGCGTCAGCGCTATCATTATTGACTGGCGTGATGCCAAGCAATTTTTTAATCATTGAGTTAACCTGATATTTGTCTGCATTACCACTACCAGTTACAGATTTTTTTATTAATTTTGGTGCTAATTCTTTTATTTGTATTTCAGCTTTTGCTGCAACAAGAAGACATATTCCTCGAGACATCCCTAGTTTTAAGCTAGACAAATTACCTTCTCCTACAAAAGTTCTTTCTATACCAATTATAGCTGGTTGAAATCTTTTAACAATTTTTTCTAACTTTTGAAAAATAAATAAAAGTCTGTCGCCATCATAAGTGTTGGTTATAGTATTTATTGTACCGTCATCTAAATATTCTAATTTATTACTTACTGTATTTATAACTCCCCATCCAGTATGTCTCAAGCCAGGATCAATACCAAGTATTTTCAATTTATTTTTCCTTTATGTATTTAAATTTTTAACTATATTTTCGTCTAAATCAAAATTTCCAAATACATTTTGAACATCATCACAATTGTCCAATGCTTCTAGAAGTTTTAATAAAGTAATTGAGTTCTTTTCATCAAGAGTAATTAAGTTTTCAGCATTCCAAATTATTTCAGCTTGATCATTTAAACCAAAATTTTTTTCTAATTTTTCTATTATATCATTAAAATCCTCTATTTTTGTAATAATTTCTATATTACCATCTTCAGAAGATACATCTAAAGCTCCCAATTCTATAGCCATTTCAAGAATTTTTTCTTCTTCTACTTTTTCTGAATTATATATTATTTGACCTACGTTAACGAATAAATATGATACAGAACCAGTCTCACTTAAATTTCCAGAAAATTTAGTAAACGAAGATCTAACTTCAGATGCTGTTCTGTTTCTATTATCAGTAACCGCCTCAACAATGATAGCGATACCACCTGGACCATATCCCTCATATCGAATTTCTTCTAAATTATCTTGTTCTCCACTTCTAGCCTTTTTTAAAACTCTTTCTATATTCTCTCTAGGCATATTTGCTGATTTACAGGATGCTAACGCCGTTCTAAGTCTTGGATTACTATTTGGATCAACGCTTGTTCTTGCTGCTACTTGCAACTCTTTTATAAGCCTTGCAAATTTTTTTGCTCTTCTTGCGTCTTGTGCACCTTTCCGATGCATAATATTTTTAAACTTTGAATGACCTGCCATAATTTATTCAATCAAGATCTATATTATCTAAAACACCACCTATTCTAACTGGTTTGATAGATTTTGCTAATCCATTTTTATATGTTTCGATTAAAACACCACATAAAGTTGGATCTCCCATAGAAACCTCTAATCTAGATGTTTTTTTATTGAGTTTTGTAAATTTTTCAATAGCCGTAGTTTTTTCCATCCCTATAACCGAATTATAATCACCACTCATACCAACATCGGTGATATACGCCGTGCCATTATCTAAAATCCTGTGATCAGCTGTCGGAATATGCGTGTGAGTGCCTACAACAGCAGATACATATCCATCAAGAGAAAAGCCCAAAGCTAATTTTTCTGAAGTAGCTTCTCCATGAATATCTACAATTGAAAAAACTAAATTTTTATTAAGTGATATTTTTTTCTTAATTATTGCAAGATAATCAAAAACAGGATTCGAAGACATCATAAATAAATTAGTGATCAAATTTGCTACTCCAACAAGACCATGAACTGTTTCAACTATTGTTAATCCAATACCTGGAGATCCCTCAACCATGTTTAAAGGCCTCAAAACTCTTTTTGATTCGTTAAGAAATGGAATTATTTCTTTTTTGTCCCATACATGATTTCCTGTAGTCAATATATCAGCACCAGAGTCAAAAAAGCTTTCACAAATTTCTTTAGTTACCCCAAAACCACCAGCTGAGTTTTCCACATTTACGATTACTAAATCTACCAGGTTATTTTCTTTAAACATTTTAATTTTTTCGTATGCCAAACTTCTAGCTCTTTTACCGACAATATCACCAATAAATAAAGCTTTCATTTGATGAACAGACCTTTTTTAAGCATAATTCTTTTTTCGGTTACTATTAAATCCATTTTCTGATCATGATTTGAAATTGGTAAATTTTCAACTTCTTGTTTATCATAACCTAATCCAATTGCGAGAAAAGATTTGTTTTTTCTCAAAGATTGAATAGTAGCATCATAATATCCTCCTCCATAACCCAGTCTATTAAAGTTTTTATCAAATGCTAGCATGGGAACAAAAATAACATCGGGTAATATTAATAAATTTGCATCGGAAGGCACTAAAGTTTTAAAATTAGATAAATATAATTTTTCATAACCATCCCATTTAATAAAATCTATGACTTTAGTATCTTTCTTTATCTTAGGTAATCCTAAATTAAAACCAAACTTAGAAATAAAATCAACGACAATTAATGGAGAGATTTCATTATTAATAGGATAATAAATAGCTATATTCTCTAGTTTAGGAGTTTTATCTAAAATTAATTTAAACAATTTGTTAAAAATTTTTTCGCTTATAAAATTTTTAGATGATTTCTTAGAAATTATTTGTCGTAATTTTTTTGAATTATCTCGTATTTTATTTTTTTTAAACATAATTTGTGTAGGAAGCCAAAAATTCGTTGGATATATTATCCTCTGTTGCCTGATTTTACAGGTGGGCACCACTTAATCTGACCACAATCAGATCAGAGGCAGTTCCCTAAACAGATTTTATGGCCCCAGGGATTAATTGTCCTGACGACATTTTCAGCCTCCTAATCTTAATTTAACTATCCTTTAAAAGAGTTGCAACCTTATTTAATCTTAATGTGACCACTTCTAACCATTCAAAAACTTCATCATAAGATTTTTGACTTTCTGGTTTTAATTCACCTAATGATTTTTTTTGGTTATAATTTAAATCATCTTCCAGTTTATCAGCTATAATTAATGATGCCATAACCAACAATCTATTATCACTAGCACCTGAATTTTGTTCAGCTAGACTTTTTATCGTTTCAGAAACTAGATTAGCAGATTTTTTAACTCTTTTCTCTTCTCCTTCTCTACAGGAAATTGGATAAATTTTATCATTTATCTGAATTTTTAAAACTATTTCTTTTGACATTTATGCTACTTCGTTTTTATTAAATCGTGCAAATCTTTTAGATTTATTTCAGCATCTTCAATATAATTTGTAATTTTTTTCATATCTTCACTGAATTGTTCTATTTGGTATTTTTTGCTTAGCTTTTCTGCAACATTTTGTTCAATAGTTTTTAATGAGTTTTCAAAATTAATTTTCAAATTTTCAAATTTTTCTTCGAATTTATTTTCTTTGTTTTCCAATATTTCCTCTTCAAACTTAATTCAAAATCTTAAATCAATTAATATACTTTATTCAAGAAGAATTAATATTTTTTTATATTATCTAAGTTAAAATAGTTGATATGATTTTAAATTGTATATATTGCTTTTTTTATATTATCTAAAATGTTAAAACTTTTATGATGGAGATTCTAATATGAAAATTACAAGTAAAGTAAAGAAAATTTTAGATAATTATGAAAGTGATAACCCTGGTGTGAAATCGAATCTAGCAAGGATTTTAATGAATGGGAAACTTGGTGGTTCAGGTAAACTTCTTATATTACCAGTTGATCAAGGTTTTGAACATGGTCCTGCAAGATCATTTTCGTTGAATGAACCTGCATACGATCCTGAATACCATTTTAATTTAGCTATTGAAGCGGGTTTATCAGCTTTTGCTGCACCTTTAGGTATGTTGGAAGCCTGCGCTAATTCATATGCAGGACAAATTCCATTGATAATGAAGTTAAACAGCTCAAATTCCCTTTCAAGAGATAAAGAATCTCCAAATCAAGCTATAACTGGGTCTGTATCAGAAGCAATAAGGCTTGGTTGTTCTGCCATAGGTTTTACTATTTACCCAGGCTCAGATAGCGCATTGGAAATGATGACTGATATTCAAGATATTGCATCTGAAGCCAAGGCAATGGGTTTAGCAGTAGTATTATGGAGTTATCCTAGAGGTGGAAATTTAAGTAAAAATGGAGAAACAGCTATTGATATAGTTGCATATGCAGCACATTTAGCAGCTTTGATGGGAGCACATATAATAAAAGTGAAACCTCCAACAGATCATTTGGAATTAGAAGAAGCTAAAAAAGAATATCTCAATCAAAATATTCCTATTGAAAATCTATCTGATAGAATTAGACACGTCGTTAAGTCATGCTTTAATGGGAAAAGAATAGTTGTGTTTTCTGGAGGTTCTTCTAAAAGCACAGACGGTTTACTAAACGAAATAAAATCAATATATCAAGGTGGTGGGAATGGATCAATTATTGGCAGAAACTCTTTTCAAAGACCTAAAGAAGATGCCTTAAATCTTTTAAATAAGATTATTGATATTTATAAAGGTAAATAAATGAAATTAAATGCTAATTCTTTAAAAATTGGAAATGTTTTAATTCACAATAAAGAATTATGGGCTGTTATAAAAATTAATCATGTGAAACCCGGTAAAGGTGGTGCCTTTATTCAGGCAGAATTAAAAAATATTAAAGACTTTAGAAAACTAAATGAGAGATTCCGGTCTACGGAAAATGTTGAAAGAATAATTTTAGAAGAAAAAAAGGCAACTTTTCTATACAAAGATAATTTAAACTATATTTTTATGGACTGTGAAACTTTTGACCAGTTAGAAATTAATGATGATATAATTGGAGATCAGAAAGTTTTTTTAAGCGATGGAATGGAAATAACGATTAATAGTTATGAAAATGATGTTATCTCGATCAATTTGCCTGAAACATGTGAAGTTGAAGTGATACAAGCTGATGCTGTTATCAAAGGGCAAACTGTCTCTTCATCTTTTAAACCTGCAATTGTTAATAATAATGTTAAAGTTATGGTTCCACCTCATATTGAGGTTGGTTCTAAAATTATTGTTAGGCCAATTGATGGATCATACGTAGAAAAATCTAAGAATTAAAAAATTTTGTTATAGGGATATAATGTCTAACAAGTCACCTTTAATTAATGTTATTCAAAAATCAATTACAAAAGTTTCAAGAAGACTTATAAGAGACTTTGGTGAAATTGAAAATTTACAACTTTCTCATGAAAAAATTGATAGATTTGCCTCCAATAGTTATTCTTTTGTAAGTAACACATTGAAAGATGAACTTAAATCAAGCCGTCCTGAATGGGCTTTTTTTACAAAAGAAAGTGAACATTTAAATAAATCTAAAAATGACGAAAAAGAATGCTCATGGATTGTTGAACCCATAAATGGGTTTGACAATTTTATCAGAGGAATCCCTCTTTTTGCTATATCTGTTAGTGTTAAAAAAGATAATAAAATAATAGCTAGCTCCATTTTTGATCCTAATCGTGACGAATTTTTTTTTGCCGAGAAGGGTAAGGGGGCCTATTTAAATGATAGACGAATTAGAGTATCAAATAGAAAAGGTTTGAAGAATTGTTTGATATCTTTAGAAAATAATTTTGATAACTTTTTACCAAAAATATTATATGAACTTCAAAATACCAAAGCTTTTAAAATTAGATTACTATCATGTAGCGCATTAAGTTTTGCTTGGGTATCTTGTGGAAAGTTAGATTGTTTTTTAGGAAATAAAATTGATTCTAGTATTTCTGAAACTGGAAATTTAATTTTACGAGAATCTGGTGGTTTTTTTTCTGAATTTTCTTCAAACTCTGACTTTGACTTGATTGTTGCAAATCCTGCAGTCCACAAAGAGATTATAAAATTAATAAATTTTAATGAAACTTCAATTTAAAAGTTGATTGCATTAAAAACCTGCAATAAAATAAAACTAAGAAAAAATGTTATGACAAATCCTAATAAATATGCTTTTAGAATGGTGCTATTACTATTAATAGTTGGATGTCTTTCTTGGTTTTTATTTGAACCCTTGAAAACAGCTTTCGATGGAAATCAAGCATTAAATGGTGTTATTTTAGGAACTTTTTTAGTTGGTATTGTTTTTTCTTTTAGGCAGACGTTTAGATTAAGTAAAGAATCAAATTGGTTAAAATATATAAAAAGAACAGATACACTTTTACCTGCTAATTTGGTTTCAAAAACAAAACCAGTGTTGTTAGCGCCAGTTGCCGCTGTCTTAACTGAAGACAGAACAGAAAACCCTTCTCTATCAGCAAATTCATTGTCTACTATTTTAGGAGGAGTTTCTTCAAGATTAGATGAAAATAGAGATATTTTAAGGTATATGATTGGTTTATTAGTTTTTCTTGGCCTTTTAGGAACTTTCTGGGGATTACTTCAAACTATTTCTTCAGTCTCAAGTGTTATTAATACGTTAGATATTCCAAATTCTAATTCTAATGAAAATATTTTTAATAAAATTTTAAATGGCTTAAATGCTCCTATGTCTGGTATGTCAACAGCTTTTTCTTCATCTTTATTTGGATTAGGTAGTTCTTTGATTTTAGGATTTTTAGATTTGCAAGTCGGACAAGCAAATAATAGATTTTTTAATGAATTAGAAGATTGGATGTCGCAAATGGCAATTTTTACTACCACCAAAGAATCTGTTAATCTAGGCTTAGGTGAAGTAGCTATAGAAAACCTTGCGATTGTTTCCAAACGAGCTGCTCAACAAGAAAATGAAAATGTAAGAATTTCTGAAAAAATAAATGATTTAAATTTGGCTTTAAATAGATTAGTAGAAAAATTAGATGAAGAAAAAAACTTAAAAGAATTATTAAATCAACTAAATGTGAATGTAAAAAATATCTTAGAAACAGATAAAATTAACTCAACAGAATTGCTAAATGGATTAACTTTAGAGTTAAGAGCTTTGGGCAAACAAATTGATAAATCTAATAAAACCAACACTTAAATAATGTTAACATTAAAATATAAACAAAGACCTGAAAATTACATATGGCCTGGTTTTGTTGACGCATTGGCTAGTTTACTAATGGTTATAATATTTGTTCTGATGGTGTTTGTTATTGCACAGTTTTATGTTTCGCAAAAACTAAGTGGTAAAGATAAAGCTATAATTCAAATGGAGAATAAGATTATCGAACTTAGCGATCAACTCTCTATTGAAAAAAAAGTAACTAACCAACTATCTCTTGATTTGAAAATTTTAGAAAATAAATACAATCAACAAAGCCTGATTTTATTGCAAAATCAGAATTCAATAAAAAAAAATGAAACATTGCTTAATGTCAAAGATTTTGAAATTAATAAACTTAATGATGAATTAAAAAGTAAAGATATAATTATTTCAAAATTAGAAATTAAATTAGAAGATTATAAAGAAGCATCTTTGATTAAAGATAACGATTATAAAGAAGTAGAAAAAAAGTTACTAGCGTCCAAGAGTGAAATAAATACTCTATTTTTAGCTACAAAAAAATTGCATTCAAAAATAAATCAATTAAAAAACCTCTTAGCTGTTTATCAAGCAAAAGATAAAAAGGATAAAGTAAAAAATATAAGCTTGGGTAAAAACTTGAACTCTGCTTTAGCTCGACGTGTCGAAGAATTGCAAAAATTTAAGTCAGAGTTTTTTGGAAGAGTTAAAGAAAAAATAAAGAATAGGCCTGAAATAAAAGTTGTTGGTGATAGGTTTGTATTTCAATCTGAAGTATTGTTTAAAATAGCTTCAGCAAAAATAGGAGAGAAAGGTAAAAAGGAATTAGAAAGATTGGCAACAGTCCTTCTTGACATAGAAAAAACTTTACCGAAAGATATTAATTGGATTTTACAAATTGAAGGTCATACAGACAATCTTCCAGTCAAAAAAGATCAAGAATTTAAAGATAATTGGCAATTATCTTCTGAACGAGCACTTTCTGTTCTAAGGTTTTTTATTAAACAAGGTCTGAAACCTGAAAGATTATTTGCTTCAGGATACGGAAGTTTTAAACCAATAGATAATAAAAATAATGCAAAAGGAAGATCTAAAAATAGAAGAATAGAAATTAAAATAACGCAAAAATTAGGATTTTAAGAGATTGTTAAATCGACTTAAAAATTATTTTAACGCACGTTCTTTAACGCATCTATCTATTATTTTTTTAGTTTTTTCAATTAGTGGTTCTTTGACAATTTATTTATCAGAAACAATTTTTTATTTTTTTAACTTTGATTCATATATTAATTCAAACCTTTTATATTATATTTTTAGAATTATAATAATTTTTCCTCTGT
>MDSV01241685.1_pt1 | contig 14311 bp, 8 predicted proteins | sample 810851 | NCBI WGS metagenome assembly MDSV01 (sample SAMN05326640, study PRJNA326480) | marine metagenome | isolation source: seawater | place: Atlantic Ocean: North East | collected 2012 | reverse complement strand
CATCAACTGCCCTGTTGTAAATATTTATTTGTGGACTACTTTTATACATCGAATTTAAATGAGATGCAACATCTTTTTCATTCTTTTTTACGTATGGAGCATTATCGATAATGCTGTCACCTAATAGGTAGATAGATTTGGAATTTAAGCCATTAAACAAAAAAACCTCCGTTTTCTCTCATTGAACAGTTTTAATAATAAACCTGTAGATATTTAATGCAAGGAAATTTGTGAACTTTTTTTCAATAGGGGAAAACCAATTTATGTATGATTATTTTATGGAAAAAGTTTCAGATGATTTAATAATAGAAGCACGTAAGGCCGGTTTAGAAGAAGAAGCGAGAGTAAAAGATGCTATTGAAAAAGTAATAACAGATCCTTATCAACGATTTTTAATTATAGAAGGAGCTGCCGGGTCAGGAAAAACTGAGTATATAAGGCATATAAGAAAAAAATATGATACTTTTTTTTCAGGTGGTGGAAGAAGGATTGCGTATGTTGCACCTTCAAGACAGGCCGCTTCTAATCTAAGACTAAGAAATATAAGCTTTGCTTTAACTGCTCAAAAATACATGAGTGATTTTAAAAATTATGATAAAGATCCAAATGATATAAAGTTATTTATTATCGACGAAGCATCTTTATTAACCTTCGAAGAGGTAAAAGAGCTTTATAAATTATGTAAAAGAAATCAAGAGTTGAAATATATTTTTCTAGGTGATTCTGGTCAAAATTATCCATATTGTTTTATAAAGAGAAGGGAAGAGAAGAAATTCACTGCTCTAGAAGAAGATGAAATAGTTAAGATATTTAATTTTAAAAGCATACAAGGTCAAAAAATAAAAATAGAGACGCCCTGGAGATTTATCGATGAAACCAGTCCTAGGTCAAAAACTTTCTTAAAATTGTTAAATGATCTTAGGGAAGATTCTTTTAAAGGAGGGCTCGGAGATTTGCCTGAATGTGAAGAAATAAAATTCTTTGAAGAGGAAAATCTGATATCAAATCTAATTAATGTTAATTCTTCTGGCCTATCAAGAAATATTAAAACAATAATTGACTCAAAACTTAGTAAAGATGAGAAAATTGAAGAATCTTTACAGTTGATTAAATCACAGTACTACTGGGAAAAAAATGATAAGAAGTCATTTAGTGAGTTTAATGATGAAGAAATTAAAAAAGCAATTGAAAGTAGATTTGATTTAAGCCAAAGCAGACCTCTAATGGGAGAGATTTATAATCAAAAATTTAAAATGAACAAAAATAAGTCATCAGATGTAATTGCCTTATTTAGACGAAATGTACATGTGCAACAAGCTAACTTAGATCTACGACAACATTTGGAACATGTAAAAAAAGTAGACTTTGATAAGTTAACAAAGGATCTAAATGTAGATTCATCCTACAAAGATTTTTTACCTGTTAAGGGGGATTTATTATTTGTTGCTGGAAACGATACAGACAAGCAACATAGCTCAGTTGGATCTGAGGGGAAGTATCAACAAGCTTTTTATCCAGGGGATTTATTAATAGCAAATAGCGATATTAGAAAATCAGATGAACTTAGAGAAATTACAGATCCGATTCTAAATGAAGAGAATTATTTTTTTGAAATAGATTTGAAGCCTTTAATTTACTTACCAGATACACGAAAAGATCAACTAGTGCAATATCTTGTTAGACAAAATAGGAAATGCATCGTATGGCTGGGTGGATTTATTATTGATAGAAGTAAGGAAGATCCTTATAGAATTTTTAGACAACAAATAGAGAAAATAAGAGATAAAACAAATACTACTGGTAGATGGTACGGAGGTGATGATACTTATTTAGAAAGAGCATTAATACAATGCGGTATGAGTCGTGAAAATTATGATAAATTAAGTGGATATATAAAAAGATTTGATTACAATTCTCATCCTAATAATCCTAATAAAGGTAGAGGAAGATATGCTTGGTACTATTTTGCTCCAGGTTCTGCAGTTTCTACTGAAGAACCTAAATTTACAAAGCCAAAATTTAATGGATATACACTTGAGGAAGTAAATGACATAGCACATGACTTGTATCAGGATAAAAAAAGTGATTCCTATTTTATTAATGAAATATGTGATAACTCTATTTTGATTGATTTTGCTTATTCATTAACACATAAAACAGCACAGGGCGGAGAATGGAATAATGTAATTATTGAATCAGCCGATGTTTGGGAAGATGATGAAAAAAATAGATTTTTATATACTGCTCTTTCAAGGTCAAGAGGAGATATACATCTTTCTTATATCAAATAATAAAACTTTTAGTCTTAATTAAACCTAAATCTCTATCATTTTGAGTTCCAACAACAACTCCTCTATCTAAAAAAGAATTCCTTGTGTTACAGCTTGTTTCTGGCAAAAGAGCACATGAATGACAAGCCCCTAAGTTTTTATTAAATGGCCCCTGTGTTCCGACTTCATTGCATATAGGATCTGTAGAACACCATCTTGCTTTTTCCATAGCCTTTTCAAATAATTGATCTAACATCTCTGGAAGCCCTAATTTAACAAGACCACCTAAAGTTCCCTCTTCATCACCAGCTGCTGTGTATATCAATAATCCACACATGTCTACTCCCTGCTCTTGTTTGATGTATAATCTCTCAGCTATGGAAGCTGTATTGTATCCAGAGTAAAAAGCCATCTCATTGATTAATAAATGAGAAAAAGTATGAACAAATAACAAGTCTAAATTGGGAACATATCCTTTGAATGAATCATCCTCTTCGTTCTCAGCATTTTCTTCTAATTTTTGTAATCTTTTTTTTACATTTTCTTTTTTTGAATGTTCATCAATTAATTTAGAATTAAATTCTATAAATATTCCCTCTCCTTCATTTTGAACAGCTGGAAACCATCTATGTCCATAGCTTGGTAACTGCTCCCAAAGTTTCCAAGTATTCTTATCTTCGATATCAAAAGCTCCATTTTTTCTTGTAAAATCTACTAATGCTCTTGTTTCATTTAGTTTGCTAACTAAAACAATATTTTTTATATACTTTTGTATATCATCACTATATTCTTTAATATCCTGAACCATAGTATTAAGCAAAAGGGTATCATTATCTTTTCTCAAAACTTTATATTCTTCTTCTTTGTATTCTTGATCTGATTTCACTAAAACTTCTTCTTCATCAAAAGAAGCTGCATCTTTACCAAAGAACTGTACTTTTAATACTTTTTCAATTTCTTCTAATAGATATCCTTTATTCTCAACTAAAGGAAGGTAAATCATCTCAGCCCAGGCTTTAATTTTTTCTTCTTTTTTTTCATTTTCTATTGAAGAAAGTTGTTGGCTGTGTTTTATTCTCCAATTTTTTAACTGAAAGTTAGAATTAAATAAGTCATTAAGTTCTGAGATTCTTTCGTTGCCATCACCAATTGGTATATAAAGAGATGAGAATATCACTGGGTTATATACAGTTGATCCAGAACGATAAATCGCTGTAGGCTGAAGTTCACAATCCTCTTTCTTGTTTGGACCATACCAGGGAGTATTGCCACTACATTTTAAGTCAGGAAGCCTTTTATCCATATTATAAAAACATTCTTCAAGGGTAGCGTTAGCTTTGCAAGTACCGCATATCACTTGTTGAGTAGCAATTCCAGAAACGACTTTTTGCTTAAAAATTAATTTATTTTTATTACAGTTTTCTTCTTTTTTGAATATGTGTGCCCACTCAAACCAAGGAAAATCATCTATATGACCATTATCACATACAGTTATTATGTTAACTTGATGAATAGGAGCCTTAAAGTTGCATTCTTTACAGACAAGATTATTTTCTTGTTCTAATTTTTCAATATTAGCTGTGGCTGGCCAAGGTTTTAACCTTCCACATGAGTTACTACCTTCGTTGTTTGAACAATACATATATCTTGGAAATAAAAAATAAGGGATAATTATTTCTGAATTGTCAATTGCTGAGCCAAAACCTCTTTGTTCTCTAAATTGTGGAGGATTATTAAAATAGTCTATACCTAAATTCTGCCTCAGTCTATATTCATCGAATCTCCACTCCTCATCTTCATAAGAGTCTGGTTTAAATCTGAAATTTTGCTTCGTATAAGGAGTTAACCAATGGTCTAAACTTCCACAAATCATTGATGTACCTCCAACAGTAATTCTTAATGACCCTATTCCAAAAACCCCTGCTAGTTGAGATCTCCTTATATCATCTGTCATTATTCTCTCCTGATGGATTAACAATTTTAGGTCTAGAGGTTAGTTCAACAGATCTCATACTATCTGGTGCTGAGAAAGAAGGAGTATGAAAGTTAGCAGCGAAAGAACCCTGATGAGTTAAGAGAGGAACTTCTGCTTCAGTAATTCTAGAATCATGAGTGATACTCCATATTAATGCCCCAGAGTTTTCCCACTTTGACTTAATTTTATTTATGGCATCATTTAAAAAATCTTTTTCCAGATTATTAATTTTTACTTCCTCTCCTCGAGAAATCATAATCTGCTTAAAATTTTCAAATTCTTCAGTAGGAAAAGGTTCAAGATCAAAATTCTTGAATTTATTTGGGTTTAACTTCATTGTTAAGTACATAAAAAATGCTCCAGAGATATATCTATCAATAGCAGGTCTTGAAAAAGGAGTTACCGAGGTTGGCTCTACAGCGGAATACAATCTTTGATGATACGATCTAAACTTTTCGTAATGAGATGTGTCTCTAGGTCTCCCTGGACCAAAAATAGTTAAAACTAAACCAGATGCTTTTGATCTCCCAACCCTTCCTCCAACTTGGATATACTGAGCTGTGTTTTTTGGTTGTCCTAAAATTGTCAATAGTGATAATCTTTGAATATCAACACCTACTTCAACAATGCTTGTTGCCAAGACTGCTCTTAAAACACCTTTTTCAGAACTTTTAATCTGCATTTTATTCATAGCATCAACTACTTCTGTGCTTGAGATTCTAGATGTTAATTCATTAATTTGGCTTTCTTTTGGTTTATAAGCTCTATTTTCTCCAATTTGAAATCTTTTATGCAATAATTTAAGTCTTCTTTTGACATCTTCATGATATATTGACCAAGTAGTTCCCAACTCCCTAATGGAGTGGAAATAATTTAGATTTGTCCACCAAGGGTCTCTTTCTTCTTCACTAAGAAACGAAGGGCCCTGAACTAAGTTAGAAAGAACAACAGCTTGAGCTTGCTGAGTTGAAAATACAGGAAGGTAAAGCCCTAAGAATTTTTTTCCATTACCGTTTTTATCTTCTTTTGAAAAGAAAGAATCTGAAATATCAATTCCTACAGCTGGAAAAATACTGGACTTTTCTCTAGCATAAAGTCCTAATATTTGATTTGCTGAATTCTTAATAGTTGCTGTTGAACAAATTATCTTCGGTATCATTTTTTTATTATCAATTTTATAAGTTAAAAAATGGTTGATAATACTTTCAAAAAAACCAACAGCTGATCCAAGTGCATTAGAAATTAAATGTAACTCATCTTGAATAACAAGTGAAGGAGGAGGTTTTATTTGGTTCCCTTCATTATCTAAACCAAATAACCCTCTAGCTTCTGGTTTCCAAATTAGTTGAGCAAATTTATCAACTGTTGAAATTATTAAAGATGGTTTTTTTTCATAAATTTCTTCATCAATAACATACACGGGTAACCCATTTTTAAATTCACAATTTGGATCAGGGCAAAGCAATTCAATTAAGCCATTTTTTTCTCTAAGACCATTTATTCTATGTTGAATTTTATATTGTTTTAATTCTGCAATTCTAGTCCAAGGAACAACACCAATTTCAGCTCTACACCATGGACATGCTTGAAGGATAAATTTATATTTTTTTTCAGCTTGATAATTTCCTGATTTTATTATTTCTTCATAGCTTTTTATTGAACCATCTTTTTTATTTGGGGTTACTGAACCTCCAACCCATATACCTATACTAAATTCTTTTTGATCCTGTAATAATTCTTCTTTTCTTCTAATCTGTTCCATACAAACAATTAGCTTCGAGGCTCTTTCAAACTGTTGAGCGGTCAACAACCTCAATGTATATCTCATTAATATTTGAACTCCATCATCATCTTTGTTGGTAAGTCTCGTATAAAAAAGTAAAAATGCAGATATTCCTAAATAAGCTTCTGTTTTACCACCACCAGTTGGGAACCATAGCAAGTCAACAGTTTCTCTATGGTCTGATTCTGGATTAACTATCGACTCTAAAGTCAATAAAATAAAGCCTATCTGAAAAGGTCGCCAGCTTCCCTTATTACTATAATTCCCGGTATTGTTAATTTCATCTAACCATTCATCATGATCTTGAAAGCTAATACCCAATCCTTCTTCGCGAAATATAGCTTCTCTTCTTTCTGTCGGAATTTTTTGTTGAAGGTAGAGTGCTTTATTAGCTAACATAAAAGCTTTTTTTGCAATATTTTGATCATTCTCTTCTAGTAAAATTTTGTAACCTTCTTGCATCCTATTTAGACTTTCCCTACAAAGCTCTACATTATGCATGTAAATGTCTATAAATTTATTACTGTTTTTTTTAATCTCTTCTTCTTTATCTTCAAGTTTTTTTATCCAATTATCATACTGTTTTAAGAGATCTTCAATCTTTTCAAAACCTTCTCCCCTTGATAATTCCTCCATAGAGATTTCAAACTGTTTCCCTGTCTTGTCGTTAATAATGTCAGGCGTTATAGGCTGTATGTCATGAGAAGGCACAAATTCAGTAAAAATACTTTCAGGATTAACACTTGCATCATCTCCAGACCAATTAACGGATATTCCATGACCGACAGCGAATGTTTTCAATTTTTGATAAATAAATGAAAATATATTTTCTTCGTTTACTTCTAGCTTGTTTTTTATAGAATCAATGTTTTCTGGAAGAGGCATGAGAAGTGACTTACCTTCTTGATCATTTACCTTAATTTCAATCTTTGACTGAAATAATGAATTTGTATTATCATAACCCTCATTTTCATTAATTAGCATTACTGTAGCTATAAATGATTCTTCAAATTTTCTTATATATGTTTTTAATTTAAATTCACACTCTTCATGTTGAATTAAGCTATCGCTGATAAACCCTTCTTTCTTGATCTTTAAAATTTCATCAGCATTAATCTCAACCTCTTCGCTTAATGGGTTCCTTTTATAAAATGTTTTGTAAAATGTATTACCATTTTCAGATTTCTTTTTTTCATCATCTTCTTTATCACCAGACCAGCCTCTATAGACTTCGAAAGGTTCGTATGTTGCACCTGAGATTAAAACTTTAAAAGAGTCTTTCTTTGAAATAGAAAATCTAAAACTTAATGCTATTGAAGAAGGCTTTCTCTGATTCGTTAGTTTTATTACTTCAGTTTCATCATTATCTTCAAATGTTGAATTATAATTCTTTTTTCTTGACGATCTTTTCCTTTCTTTTATGTCATCAATATTATTTTTGTAATCCTCTGTATTTTCATCAGACAGCTCTGAAATGTCTAAGTCTAATTCTCCAGCTTCTTCATCAACACCTTCTTCTTCAATATTTGAGTTTCTTGGATAAATAATTCCTGCGGAGTAACTTCTTTTTGGTGTAATTGTTAGGATTTCTTCACCTGTAGAAGCATCTTTAAAGCATTTCCAAGAATCTTCTATTTCATTAAAAACTACTTCTTCACTGGTATCAAGTTCTTCAAATTCTATAAAAGACGAAATAGTAGAGGGACCAGCTATATCAGCTTTCAAAAAATTAACCAAATGATCTCTATTAGCTATATGAACATTTTCTTGTTCTGTCATTCTATAAAACCACTACTAGAAACATCTTTACTTACATGTAATATGTTTGTTTCTAAACCCCTTGTCATTCCAACATACATTAAAGATCTTAATTCTTCTTTTGGATTGGTGAAGTAGTCATAAAAATCTAAATCTGTAAGAATTACTACATTAAATTCCAAACCTTTATATTTTTGAATTGTTGTATGGTACGGACCTGGCTTACTTTGGGTTTCTTCCTCAAAATTATATTCATATACATCAAAGCCTAAATCAAATTCAGATCCTAATTTAGGTTCTTCTATATTTGATATATCAGGATGTTTTGAGTCAGCTCTTGATGCTAGCGAGTGAGCAATGGGTGACAAAATTAATATCTCATTAGATTTGTATCCAATATTTTTCATATTTTCTATACATTCATTTAAATTTTTAATCTGCTCTTTATCATCTTTGTATTCATAAACAGTCGGTTCTGTTAAGCCTTCTGATCTTATTATTGGCCTATCATATTGTGGATTTAAATTAGATATAGACTCTATAAGCTCAACGGAAGAAGGTGTATTTCTGCAATTTTTTCTTAATTCAATATTAAATGACGGATACCCGAGTTTTTTAATAATTTCTTTTTCAGATACATTTCTTTGAAAAAGATTTTGTTTTTCAAAATCTCCAAAAAAGTACCAACTTCCAGAAGCTAAACCACCTTTTAGCAACGTATCAATAATAAACATATACGGCTCTACAGCAAGATCTTGAAATTCATCAATAATTATGACATCATAATTTTCATTTGTTTTCAAGAGTTGTTCATGAGCTTTTTCAACAAGGGCTCCCTGCCAATAAGCGTCTTCAGATTCAAAATTAGTATAGGTTGGGTCATCAAGAAAATATTCTTCATCTACGAGTCCTCCTATCGCAGGAGTTAACTTAGATTTTTCTGTAAGCATCCCTGGAAAAGTTTTAATTTCGAATTTAGCATCTGGTAATTTATGTTCTAAATTTAATTTCAATCCTCTATTGAAACATAGGTATAGAACTTTTTTATTTTGTTCAGCAAAATAATTTGCTATCTCTGTTGCCAGAAAGGTTTTACCTGTACCAGCAGGACCTGTGACTGTAAAGTTTTTATTATCCTTAGCTGCTCTAAAAACAAGCTCCTGTTCATCTGTAAAAGTATTTAATTCTTTATTAATTCTTTCTTGTCTCTGGGGAGTTGTCTCTACAAGGCTCTTTAAATTTGGCCTTAGTATCTTTATCATTTTCTCTATAGATTTTCTATCTATATATGAGAAGTTGATTTCTTTTCCTTCGTTTCTTTCTGCTTCAGCCTGCTTTTTCAGAGCATCTACTATAAATTTACTAATTGGTTGTTTATTAAGTTTTCTTGCATCGCATATTTGCCAATCACCCCATTCTTCTGAGTTGTAATCAAATTTTGCATATGGAAATATACAAACGTGGGTCCAAATTATTTTTTTAAAACCACTTGGTTTTGACTTATGGTCTTTTAATGTGGTCACCATTGACCACATGTTGTCTTTTGCTTGTTTAATGGGGTCCTTAGATTCAGGTTCTATATTATCTCCTAAGAACCATTCCCCATTTTCATATTTTATTTTCTTATGAGACTTCACCTCTATAACTGCTATACCATAATTCGGAACAAAAATTACAAAGTCAGCTTCGCCTTCTTTTTGTGTTTGATGATTAACAATATGGTAACTATGTAATATCCACCAATCTTCACACGCCAGATCATCTACTAGCCTATCAAATACGTTTCTTTCACCAATTGGGACCCTATTGCGTTTTGGAGTACTTGAGTCATCTGGAAGTATTCTTTGAGGGAGTATATTAGCCATTTCTAATCTCTTTTACTCCCCATCCACCCCAGTTTCGAGGGACACTTAACAACTCTGATAATTTTGTTTCTACTTTAAAGGCTGAGATTGTTCCGAATTTCTCTCCAAGTAAATTAAAATCCACTTGAACTTCACCTGAAAAATCTTTTATATTCATCTCATTAATCTTTTCTTTTAATAGTTTACCTATTTTCTGACCTGCCTCAACATGAGCTTTTCCTATAATTTTCATCCCTTCTGAAATTTCAGTAAATTCATCTTGTAGTGATAAGAACTTTAATAATATAAAAAAATGTTCATCACTTCGAGGCTTTATAGTTTCTGTAGTCCACCTTCTTAACGTTGCTTTATCTATAGATTTTATACCCTCTTTTTTTAATTCTTTTATTACCAACTCTTGTGAAGTTTCTTCTATCTTTTTTCTTAAAGTAGTTCTCCATTTTTTTTGTAGTGAACGTAGGTAAATACTTTTTCCACCCATAGAATCATCGGCTATATCTTTAATGATATCTCTATCAACACCCTCTATTCTTTTAAGGATATACATTCCTATACCAACCTGATCTGGATTGACGTCTTCAATATCAAGTGTTCCGTCTCCATTAAAATCATCAATCACTTTAGCTTTATCATCTTTTAAAACATAAGCAGCAAGATTATTTCCATTTTGTTTTTGGCTCAAGATAAAACAATGCGCCTCTTCAATTGACTCTTCATCCTCAATCTCCTCTTTTTCAATATTTGATTTGATTCTTTCAAGTATTTTCTCTTCATTAATTGTTGGAATTATAGAGCTCTCACTAAAGGCTGATTCTCTCTTCTTTTTTATTGAACTGAAAATTTCTGCGTTATAGGACAACGCTCTAGTTTCAGGATTACTGCCTTCTAAGTAATTTATAGGCTCCCAGTTTGAATATACCCACTCATAGTGAGACCAATATATTTTTTTGGCTTTTGGAGAAGTAAGTAAAAACTCTAGTGAGTTGTCAACAAACTTTGTTCCTATAAAACTATTTATTTGTCCAAAAATTATCATTTCGTCATATATGTAATCACCTCTTAATTTTGTTGGCTGTAATGCACGCCATTTTTTAGATTGAGTTATTTTGTTATCAATTGAGCTAAGTGCATTAAGATTATTTGCTAAAAAACAGACGTTTGATTGTGGATCAAGGTGTTCAATTATTTCATCAATTAGCGGAGCTCCAGAATTTTTTGTAATAACTTCTATTTTCTTTATTATTTCATTTAAATTTGTAAATTGATTAGCTCGGTCATCATCCAAAGACTCAATAAATGATCGTACTGCATCAATTCTTAATTTAAGATCTGCCTCAATTAAATTTAACGGTGCCACGCTATTTGTCCAATACCAATTTATCCAGCTTAAATTATGAAGAAGCTCATCCCAGAAGTCTACTTCTAGCTTTATATCTTCATTGTTTCGGAGACTACTTATTAAACTGGCGTAATCATTTAAATGATCAAATTTTATTGCTCTATTTATAAATTCGGGGGTTTGAGATGACCAAATATTATCTAAACTCATAGCTAAACCTCGTATGCCATAATTTCACATCCTAAAGGAATGTTTTGAGGATAATTCGTTATCTCTTCATCATTTAATCTATAAAGATATTCCTGGTTGTAGCTAGAAATTAAAGATGTTGATCTTCTTAAAGTACGAGGAATAATAATGACTTGAGGGAAGTCATTCTCCCAGTCCATTACATGTTCAATGTTTGTATTTTCGGATTGAATAAAAATAGTTAAATTAGCATCTCTTGATAACTGAGATTCGTTAGTACTACAAAGCTTTGTTACTTCAATTTCTTTATCTATAGCTTTTTTAGTAGCTAAAAGATCTCCAAACTTGAATCTACCAAACCCTTCGTCGTGTTCAATAAAGAACTGTAAATCACTTTCTTCATCTAAAGTATTTTTATTTCCAACAATCTGGATAAGGTTATTTGGAAGACCCATTATCCCCAAGGGGTCAACATCCGGATAATATATGTTGAAATCTTTTATATTAAGATCTCCACCATAAGATTGACTTTTTTCTTTTAGATCAAAAGACTTATTTGAGATTGAGACCTTAATATTCTGAGTGTTTTTTAACCAACCATGGTTAGGATTTTTTATATTATCAAGAGTTTCTTCAATTTGAAACTGATCTTCATTAATGCTTGAAAGTGCACCAGTATGTTTTATTAAGCCCTCCGACGACTGTTTAATAACATGAATTTCAGAACCTAATTCTGTTTGTTGAAGATCTCCCCAAATTTCTCTCAACTCTTTAAAACCAGTTGAGATTTTACCTTGAAGAAAGCCATTGATTGCCCCAGAGGCAAGGACAAAAGGAATAATGGTAGCTGTTGGAGTTAATAGAATATATTTTACATTTTTTTTCTCGTTTAAAGCAATACTTTCACCAAGGTCAAAAAAGAAATTAAACCATTCTCCATTAAAGGAACCTAAAATATCATCTTCAAAATATCTCTTCATAGGGTTACTTTCTAATATAGATTTTACGTAATGAAGATAAAATTATCATCTTAGAATATAAAGACATAAAAAAAACCTCCGATTTCTCTCATTGAACTAAATAAATAATATACCGGAATTGATTATTTGCAAACCTAATTCATAATTATTTTATTAAGTGTTTAGATTTCTTTTATCTTTATTTATATTAGTTACTGAGTGCCTTCGGGCTCTCATTGAACAAGAAGTAGCGGCACTTGTGTCGCTACTTCGTTTAAAGAAACCTCTTTTTCTCCTGGATAAATCTTCCTTTCTAGTGTTAAATTAAAGTAATGAAAAAATTATCCGTTATTGATTTGTTCGCTGGTTGTGGTGGTTTATCACTAGGGTTAGAACAAGCTGGTTTTGAATCTGTATATGTTAACGAAATAAATAAAGACGCAATGGAATCTTATTTAGTAAACAGAAGTAGTAACCCTTATCTTAGAGAGCGTTTTAATTCAAATGATATTAATCAAATTACAAGTATCAAATATATTAATCAATTGAAAAAAGATTTAAACTCTACATACAATCTAGATGTGGAGTCGGGAGATCTATCGTTACTTGTTGGTGGCCCTCCTTGTCAAGGCTATTCAGGTATTGGCCATAGAAGATCTTATGATGTCGATAAGAAAAAAATACCATCAAATTATCTCTATAAAGATATGAAATATGTAATTAATAAATTAAATCCAAAATTTTTTCTTTTTGAAAATGTAGAGGGACTTTTATCATCTCGATGGCAAAGTAATGGAGAGAAGGGTGAAATATGGGATGATGTTCGGAGAACATTTGAATCTATAAAAAATTATAATGTTAGTTGGTCTCTTTTAAAATCTAAAGATTATGGAGTACCTCAAAATAGACCAAGGATATTTCTTGTTGGGATTAGAGATGATATCACTTTTAATACAACTTTATCAAACATCGCAGATGGATTATTACCAAAGCCAACAGGAAATGCGCCTGATCCAGTTGATGTCTTATCTGATTTAATTGATCCCAATTATAAAACTACATTAGAGACAATCAAATATCCAAAAGAGGCACGTTCAGAGTTTCAAAAATTAATGAGAAGTAAAGGGAGAAAAAAGTTAAAAAAAGGAGACGAATTAACAGAGCAAAAATATTCAAACCACAGTTATGAAATTATTGAAAAATTCAATTATATGATAAAAAATAATGGTGAAATACATCATAAATATAAAACAAAAAAATTTGCACAAAGATTAATTCCAAAAAAATGGGGGGAAGGAGGGCCAAGTATTACAACAACTTCTTTACCTGATGATTATATTCACTATTCTCAACCTAGATCCTTGACTGTACGAGAATGTGCAAGGTTTCAAATGTTTCCTGATTGGTATAAATTTTATGGTAAAAGAACAACAGGTGGATCTAGAAGGGCTGGAAATCCGATAAAAGATGATTTTAAAAGAGAGCTTCCTAAATATACACAAATTGGTAATGCTGTACCTGTTGGACTAGCTAAACATATTGGTAAACATTTTGTAAAAATAACAAAATAAGATATCTTTTAAAAGCTGGAGATTTCTCTCCAGCTTTTAATCTATTCTCTAGTTTTTATCCATCCAAGGAAATCACTCTGGATTGCGTGACCACAGCGTCCACAATCTTCATCTAAGCAAGAGATTATATGTTGGATTAAGTCACTAATCCAACTTTCGTCTTCCTTTTCCTCGGATTCAACAAAACCAATAGGCATAGAAATACCTCCTGGGTGGTTGGTTGTTTTGGGTTGAAGGATTAAGAATAATACATATAAATATGTATACAAGTATTTAAGGTAATTATTCTGCAATTTAGATCTTTATAATTAAAATTAAAATATGGATAAAAGAATTAGTAAAAGCTTTAAAATAATTTTTTCAAGCTTATATCCAAATTTTGATGATGGAGAAAGAAAAAAAGCTGAAGAGTATTTTTTCTTTATATTAAAAAATTATCCAGATAAAAGTGAGATCAACCAATTAAAACTATTTTTCATCACTTTCTCATTAGGTATTAGAAAACTCTTTATTAAAGATAAGAATATTCCTTCATTTGTTAATAATTTACAAAGCTCATCATTAACACTGTTAAGACAACTTGGAACATCTATCTCTACATT
>MDSV01088091.1_pt1 | contig 14312 bp, 18 predicted proteins | sample 810851 | NCBI WGS metagenome assembly MDSV01 (sample SAMN05326640, study PRJNA326480) | marine metagenome | isolation source: seawater | place: Atlantic Ocean: North East | collected 2012 | reverse complement strand
TTTATCATTATTTGCTTTAACACGACTATTAAATTCTTTTTTACTTTTACTTTGTTTAGTAGCTGAAAATATAGCTAAAATCCCTGCAATTGTTCCTCCAATTGCTAATATAATTTTCCATAAATTTTTCATAACATAAATTTTATAACAAACCCTCTAATTCTTTTTTAATCTTTGTTAATTCTCTTAAACGGTTTGTTAGTTTTTCTTTTTCAGCACCCTCAGCATTTTTCCATTTTTTAACTACTTGTTTCATTTCTTTAGTAGTTTGTTGAAGTTTAGAAGCTAGTTTTGAAATAGAATCTCCTTTTTTAGCAGCCGACATAGCTTTTTTATCCATTTCATCATCATCATCAACTTCACCTACAAGATCTTTAGATAATTCTTTTGCTTTTTCTAATTCAGCATTATATGCTTTGGCTGTTTCAAGATCGTTAGGAGTTACTTCAGATAATATTTCTAAAATTTCTTCTCTAATAGATGATTTGAGTTCTGATCTTTTCATAATAGTATTTTATTTATAAATATCATAAAAGAATCGCTCCTTTAACTGATTTTATACGATTTTCAGTTGAACCACTAATTTCAATTAAACTTTTAATTTTATGTCTATATTTAATAATTAATAATTGGATTGTTTCATCAATCATTTTCCTATAATCTGCATTGGTTTCCCTAATTCCATTATCTTCAATTTCAACACCTTCAGCAGATACATAAAATATATAATCATATTCATTTAACATATTACTTGCAAAATTACAAAAATCATCAGATTCAGATGGATACATTGATTCTGAACATTTAGCAAATGCCATTACATCAATAATAGTTCTATCTGTGATAATATTATCTTGCATTAATTCACTAGCTCTTTCAGCTAAAAATACAGATTGTCCTTTAACTGTAGAATCTGTATTTAATGGAATTCCCATAGACATCAATTCTTTAGAACGTTCTGTTCTAAATTTATAATTTTTAAATTCAGGTAAACTTTGTAAAGCATTTACAAGAGTTGTCTTACCTACTGACATTGTACCGCAAAAACCTATTTTCATATTAAAATGGTAAATTTAATGGATCTAATTGTGATGACCCCATTCCTACTCTATAACTATCACTATCAAAATGTTGTGTTGATACCTCAAATATACAACTTCCTTCTTCAAGAGCCAACATTTGGTGGGGTTGTCCTGGCATTAAATGAATACAATCTCCTTCTGTAACCTCAATTGATAATTGTTCTGCTGTTTCAGTATCAATGTATTTATATAAAAATTTTCCTTTAGAAATATACCATGCTTCATCTTTTAATAAATGATAATGCATTGAAAAAGATTTATTTTTTTTAAATACTAGTAATTTACCACAATAAAATTCATTATTGATAATCCATAATTCATGACCCCATGCTTTTTTATGGATTTCTCCTTTATAAGGCATTGCCTGTAGTGTATGTTCTCTCATTAAAACCTATTTGTTTTTCCCCCTGTTTGTTTATACCAAGGTAATCCTTCTCTTTCTCTCATAATATCTTCAAATTCGGATTGTGTATATTCAATTCCTCCTAGATAATAACTTTTTTTCCAAGGTGAATCTTTTTTTAAAGGAACAATTGCAGGGTTGTCCCATCTATGATGTTTAAAATGATCCTCACCTTCTAATTTAATTAAATAATGTCTGGCTCCTTGATATTTAATTACTTTTTCTTCATATAGTTTTTTACTCATAACTTTATTTTTGCTTGTTTATAAATTTCATAAAATCACCATCTTTATCATAAGATAAACCACCCATAGTGTATTCATGCATATCTCCCATTTCATATGGTTCTTTATTATTAACAGGATCATTTAAAAAATCCTCTAATTCTTTATTTAATGTTAAAATTTGTTCTGCTACCAAAGTACCTTGGGCGCCTGATACTGTAATTCCTCTTGCGCTTAAGGCATCACCTACAAAATGTACATTAGGATATGTTGTTAAACTTAAATTATTATAATTAACTAAAGGTTCAGGTGATAAATACTTTACTTCAGGAACATAAATACCCCAATCATCTTTAAGTGTTGGAAATACTTTTTTCATATCTTCAATAAAATCTTCTATATAATCATAATATCCCTGAAATGCTTCTTTAACTATATCCAATGATTCTACAACCATAGCATCAACTTCAATACCTTCACTAGTCATACCTTTTTTACGTGATGGGGAATAATATAACCCAGAGTGAGCTTTGCGAGCAAACCTACCTTGACCTTTAGAACTATCAAACCAAGTTTTATTTACTTTTTTAACTAATTCTCTTGACCAATCAAAGGGTTTTTCAATACCTTGAATTTCCATTAAAATTCCAAAATTAGTCATATCATTTCTAAATGATTTATCCTTTTTAGCATGGCCATTATAACTTACATCACCATATGTTTGTTCAACTGCTACATAAGCTGCATTGTTGTTAGTACAAAATGAACGTAATGATACTCCCTTATCTTCAAATTTACGATATAATTTAAAATCATAACTTATATCAATTAATTTTTGAAAATGTTTTTGTGGAGCTTCAAATCGAACACCAATTTGTACTGGTTTAGATTCAGTTGGTAGATTATATTTTTCTGCTAATTGTTTACCAAAATCAATACCTGATTTACCTACACCAAAAATAAGTGTATCGTATTTACATTCTAAAGATAGTTTTGGGTTTTCACATACAGCTATCAACTCTTGATTATCAAAATCAATATCAATTACTTTATGTTCCCAGTGAAATTCAACACCATTATCAACTAAAAAGTCATACCAATTTTTACCTATTTCATGTAGATAATCAGTACCAACGTGCCATACAGGGAATAAACGTAAACCAAAATATGGTTTAATAAAATCTGGTTCTGCAATAGGATTTGAACATTGTACTTCCTCTGGTTTAGGGTGGAAACGTTTAAAATTATTAATTACCTGATCAAATAATTCCATTGCTTTTTCTTCACCACAATATTTAGACAATTGCCCTCCAATTGAAGTATGATAAGTTAATTTACCATCAGACCAACCTCCTGCTCCTAGAAAACCTGTCATTACTTCTTCATAAGGCCTTAAATATGGATCCTTACCCATATCAATAATGGTAATTTTACCATCATAGCCTTCATCTATTAATTTAGTAGCAGCATTTACATTAGCTACTCCTGCTCCAACCATTACTACATTCTTATTCATCTAGAATTAAATTTATTTGTTATTAATATACGAAAAAAAAATGTGGACTCCAAATAGGAGGCCACAGATCTCAAAATATTTTTTATTGCGACTGGCTATGAATCAGTCTATAAGTTTTTTTATTTATTCATAATAATCATCATCATCATATTCATCATAATCATCATCATATTCTTCTTCATCTTCGAATTCAGAATCATAATTAAACATATCTTCATTTGATTCAGTGTAATTACCATCTTTATCTTCAATATAATCTAAAATTTGTTCTAAAGCAAATTTAATTAATCTTTCATATCCATTTTCATCAGCTCCCATTGCTTTAGAAAAAATACTTGTTAAAGTTGATCTTAATGCAAACGGGATTTCAGAAGAGTTAGTTAAAAATGAATGAGCAGGGCCTGCTGTTTCAGCACCATATCCTTTATAAAAATAATCACCGTCATTATACCATCTATAAACCAATCTATTAATTGCTCTTAACATTTCACCTTCAATAAATTTAGAGTTACCAGATCCTGGTACTAATTTATTATATAAAGGTTCATTTCTTGATTCTAATTCACCACCAACAAATTCATTCATTAAACTAGGGCTTGCTGGTTTTGACCTTGGTTTACCATCTGGGGTGTAGCCACAACTACCTTCAGTTAAAAATTTTCTAAATACTTTTAATTCTTTCATTTTATTTTATTTGCAGCATTTTGTCTCACACCACTTTAAACATACTTTACCAAAAGTTAATTTACAAACTAATTCACAAATTTTTTCTTTCATTTTTGTATATCTTTAATTTTAATATTCCAGTTCCTTTAATGACTCTATGCCATTCATGTCTAGGTATAAATATACGCTCTTGAAGTGAGGTCGGAAGAGAATTATCTAATTGTAATTTCCAATCTGTTTCTCCTACTATTTCTACAGTTCTATCTTCATCATCACGGTGCCAGAGCAATTCTATAGGGTCAACATTTTCACTAAATTGCCTTAGAATATATTCATCTGTAACCTCTAAATCGATATAAGGTTTACCAGAATCCTGAGAAGCTTGATTTAAGTCCGAGTAATTTTGCATAACGTGGTAATCTACAACTCCAATATGAAGCTTTAGTTCTATCTTTTTTCTGTGAGCATTTATGTCTTTTAGCGAATGCAGATCGGGCTTTTGAATCATTAATTTTTGCTCTTAATCCCCCAGATCCAAATCTAACGGTTTTAATTTTTTTAGTTTTAGGATCCCTAACATATACTTTATAAGCTTTTCCACCTGAAGTATCACGCATTGGTTTCCCTATTGGTCTATTGTCTTTTTTCTTAGCTTTTTTCTTTTCGTCTAATTGACTTCTTAAAAGTGATTTCCAATTAACCATTATTTCAGCTACACCTCCTATAAACTTTGGATTTCTTAAATCACCCTTAAATTTACCAAATAATGCTCTTAATTCTTCTCTAAATTCAGCTACTGCTCCTGTTGGATTAAATGGTACTGAATCTGGATCCTCTGGGTTCCTTAGAAAACCACTATAAGCTTCACTTATAGACATATTGTCTATTTCATCACGCACCCATTCTTTTTCACCTGGGCCTAACTGATCATAATCCATACCAAATTCCATATTTGCTAATTCATCTTCAAGATCCATTTGCTCATTTAACTCAATAGGAAAATCTAAAGGCACTTTTTTACCTTCAAACATACCAAAGTGACCTAAATCAGTTTCAGTTAGTAAACCTAAATCATCTTCATTAGTAAATTCTAAAATACCTCTACTATATAAAGATCTTGCTTCTGCAAATAAATCAAAATAAGCACGTGAACCTGCACGGTATAAATGCTCAGTAAGCGGTTTATTAGTGTCTATATGGTATTTTAACCCCTCAGACAATATAGCCTTCGGAGCTATGCTTTCATTAAGTACTAACGCAGTACTTTTAGTTTCACATGTATTACATCCACAATTACACATATTAATTTTTTATTTTACACGCATTCTATAAACATTACCTAATCCCATACTGCTAGAAATAATTATTTCACCTGAATCTATAGCTTGATCTAATTGATTAGCTGTAAATATTCTGTAGTCTCCATTTTTAGGTTGGCCTATCCATAAATATTCCCACCCCTCTGCTTGAGCATAAAGGTTTAGTTGAGCTTTAAAAATATCAGTATTTAATCTTTTGACATCTGATAAAGAGGATATTGTAACATATTCATCAATTTTAGAAGCACCTTCAGGAGTAATATAAAAATCTTTTAATACATTTTTTACTGCAGTTAGAACTTCAGCATCTGATGCATTATCTTCTTGGGCCATATTAACATTTTGAATTAATATAGGTGCTATTGATGTTTGTTTTCCACTAATCCCTTTATATACTTCTCCATCTATTAAAGAAGAAAAATGTTCACCTAATGACTTTTCACCTCTATTAAACCCGCTAGTACTAAGTAATCCTTTCTTTTGACCCCAAATTTTAGCATTATCTCCTTTTACTTCAATTTCTTCACTATCACCTAACCCTACATCACCTGATCCTGGGTTATTAGTATCTTCTAACATGAATATTAAAAATTCTTCCATTTTACCAACACCTACAACATTTTCTCCAGCTCCAATAGTAAAACTATATAACCAACTTATAAAATCATCCCCTAATAATTTCCAATTATTAATACCTTTTACATTTCCTGATTTGGGTAGTCGAGTAAAATTGGGTTTATCAGATTTAATATAATTAAGAACTTCTTGGATAATGTTTAATTCTAAAGCTTTATTATAAATGGCTGTAGCAGCTCTTTTATTCATTTTTTTGCTATCAGTATAAGCAAAGAAATCATCCTTATATTCTATACCAGCAATACTACTTTTTAAGGATTTTAATTGGTCAAGAGAAAATTTACCTTGTTTTATTAATTCAATAACTTCAGCTTTTTCAGATTCAGGAGTTGCTTCTTCATCTTCTGACAAAAATTCTTCAACCATTTCAAATAACATAGTTTTTTCTTCAGGGACATTTACATCTGGATATCCTTTAGGAAATTTATATGCTATCTTATTTATGTATTTAATTATATTATCCATTATACATCTATATCTACATTATCATCTACTTCAATGTCAACATCTTCTCCTGCTCCTCCACTTTCAGTTCCACCCCCATCTGTTTCAGCATCTACTTTTACACCATATCTTAAAATACGAGCAATAGCTTCACAAGCTCTTTCTTCTTCAGGTAAATTTAATAAATAATATTTCTTCCCCTCAATTTGAGCTATCCAACTTGTTCTAGAGTATATTAAATAAAAATCTTGATCATTTTTTAAATTAATTCTAAATGTAGTAGGTTTAGGTGCAACCCAATCTATAGAAGCTAAAAATGAATCAAATTCATGAGTTAATAAATCAACAATAACAGATTTTAACTCTGGGAATTTTGTTAATTCATCATATTCCACAGCAGCTTCTTCTGCTTGTTTTTTATTCCCAACAACAGTTGGGATAAGTAATCTAATCTTTTCCCTTAGCTCCGCTGCTGTCATAATTATTTTTGTTTTGCTGTTGGGCCTTTACCTCCGCCTTTTGCTTTATATGATGCTACTGCACCTGCTATAGCTTTTGCTGCTTTTGTAGATTTGCCTTGTTTTTTAATTTTATTTACTAAAGAATCATAATCTTCATCTAACGCAAATCCTATTTCAGCATCTTTATCTGGTCTATCAACTGTTACATTTGAGATGTTATCTGAATCAATTTCATCTCCACCTGAACCAACAAACCTTTCAGGGTCCATTCCTTGCTCTTCAGCTAATGCCATTTCTTTTTTAAATTTAGCAAATAATTCTTTAGCTTTATCACCAGATATTTTAGCTTCTTTAGCTGCTTTTTCTAATGCATCTAATGCGTTTGAAATTTTACCACCTTTTCTCATTAAATCTTCATCTACTTTACCATCTTGATCTTCATCCTTAGCATCAATTTTTTTATCCCAAAATCCTTTAGGTAAACCTTCTCTAATAGCTTTTAAAATTTTATTAGCTTGTTCATCGTGTGCTTTAACTGATCCTTTTAATTGTTTAGCAATCTTTTTTAATATTTTTTCTTCACGTTTGCTAATTTCAGCTTCATTTATATTTTCATTTACAGCTGCTGAATCAAAATATTTTGCTGGTCCAATTTTTACTACTCTTTGTACACCTGTATCAAACCATTTTCTAATTGCATTATCAACATTTTGTCCACCTAAGAAATTACTTAATAAATCTTCTAACCCTTTAGAGCCTTCCCCTAAAAATCTTTCAAAATAATCATCAGATCCAAATTCAAATTTATCATCTGATGTAAATAAATATTCTGGTTTGTTTTGCATATTAGACATAGCAAATGGCATTCCACTACCTTCATGCCCACCTATATGTCTTTCTTTTAAAGAAATTATATCTGCTCTTGGTGTTTCATTATATCTAAAATAAATAACATATCTTTTTTTATTACCCATTCCATCTTCTGCTAACACTACTTTACTAGCAAATGCTTTTCCGTTAAAGGCACGGCGCCATTTATCATAATTCATGTCTTCTTTTATTGGTTGTTGATTTTCTTCAAATGCGCCTGAAGCTGCTCTATTATGAACTGCTTCATCACCCATTTCATTTGGGGTGTATAATGATGCTTTAAATCCTGTATCATCATCTGTGCCTAATTGGCTTATGTCTTCATCTACTACATCTATAGTTGCATCAACTACAGCATCAATTTGTGGTTCGTTTAGTTCAAAATCAAGGTATTCTTTAGCCCCAACTAATGCTTCCTTTGCTTTGAATATTTTACTTTGCCACCATGAGGGTAAATCTACTTCACCCATATCATCAAATTTATCTAATACTTTATATAAAGCCATTGATGCCTTTCCAATTTGATATAAATCACCTTTAAGCATTCCAGGTTCATTATCCTCATGACCTAAATCTAAATCCTCACTTACTGATTCTTTATCGCCTATAATGTCATTTAAGAAATTAAGGACTCTTCCAAATTTTTGATTTTTGGAAAAATCTTTTTGTTCTTTATCTTGTACAGCATCATAAACTCCTTTTAATAATTTAGCTAAATCTTTTACATCTGTAACTTCAGAAGCCATTTTTAAAAGTACTGATGAGGGTAATGTTACTTCATCTACTTTATCTTTATCTATTGATTTTTCAATAGCTTTACCTCTTGTTTTTTCGTAATCAGATAATTTACCATCTTTATTTAAGTCAGCTTTTTTAGGATTTTTTAAAGCATCTTTAATTAACTCAGTTAATTTAGGATCTTTTTTACCTTTAGCAATATTAGTAGCACGACCATACATTACCGCCTCAGCATCCTTACCATATTTTTTAACAAGATCTCTCTTGTTTTTTTTCATATTCATGATAACATCTTCTCGTTTATCGAGTTCTGATTTAGTAAGTTTACGTTCGTTTAATGCCATTTTTATTTTGCTTTGTCTTCTGCTACAGAAGCTTTCCTATACTCAGTTATTAGTTTTTTTATTTCTCCTAATGCTTTTCTTGCACGACCATGAGCTGCTTTTGATTTTCCAACGTGCTCAATTTTAAATGTTTCAAACAAAACATCTAATCTTTCGAATAGTTCTTGTGTATTCATATTACAAATTTTATTAAAAAATAACTTATTAAAGTATTCCTGCTAATTTTTTAAATCTAGATATTGATTCATCTAAATTTTCTTTAACGTCTTCTTTTTTATCTTTCATTTCTTCTTTTACATCTTCATCTTTAGCTTCCATTACATCACCAGACTTAACAACATGAGCTCTAGTATAATAAGTAATAGTATTTCCAATTTGATCTAAAAGTTTTTCATCACCCATTCCTTCAGCTTTTTCTTGAGCTTTAGTTAAGAGACCTAATACAGCAGATACATCAGCTGATTCTCCAGGGACTTCTGATTTTACTTCAATGTCTGATTCTTTAGATACATCATCAACATCAATGTCTTTTTCAACATCAACATCTATGTTTTCATTATCTTCTATATCAACATCTTCTTGTTCTGATACTTTCATATCTTTTAATTTATCTTCGATGTCATCTTTAGCATCGTCGAAACCATCTTTATAGCCTTCTTGTTCAGCATCTGTACGAGCATCCTCAGTCATTGCCATTTTGATCATTTCTTTTAATTCTGATTTTTTCATTTTTAAAATTTTATTAGTTGGGTTTATTTATAAATATATTAAGATTTTTTCTTATACGTTCCTTTTCGATACTTCGCGGATTTTGTGTTGCCCACAAATTGTTTACCTTTTTTACTACCTCTAACTTTTTTAGCTACTGTGGCTTTCCTTTCTGCTTTTGTTAAAGATTGTGCTTTTTTCTTAGGTAAACATCTTGTTGTTGCTTTACCTTTTTTCATAGTACCACAAGGACCAGTTATATTACCAGATGTATTTATTCTCACCCAGTTTTCTTTTTTAAACCAATCACGAAGTGATTCTTTTACTAGTTCATATACTTTTTCTTCAGTAATCATCCTTTCATTGTTCCTTTACAAACTCTTACAGCTCTACCTGATAAATAAGCTGATGATTTTTCTCCTGCGGCTTTACGTTTTTTAATATATGCTTTACCTTTAGCACATAATTCTTTTTCATTTAACTGCAATCCTAATTGGATAGTTTCAGTTAATTCATTTACAAGATCTGATTTTTTTATATTTTCTTTTAATTCTGGATGGAATAGGATATCTACTACCTTAGCATCTTTTTTAATTGATTTACCATCAACTTCAACTTCAGCAGGATATACTTTAACATCATCTCCATACCAATATTTTATTTTATATCCACCTTTATTAGTTAATTCTACTAACAAACCTCTTTTATAATCTTTTTCTTCAGCTTGTAATATAACTTCTTTACCCCTAGGTAAAATTAAAGCTGCACCCGGTACTCTATTATCATCTTTATCTTCCTGTTCATTTAAGGGTTCTTTATTTTCAACTAAAAGTTCTCCTAATACTTCAATTTTACCCATAATCTCTTGAAAAGCTACAGGTTCAATATTCATACCATCTTTAGTTTTTTCATATAATTCTTCTAAAAATCCTTTATAATCTTCAGTAAACTCATCTTTATCAAAATTACCATCTGATGCTTTTTTATAATAAGGTGCTTTAACTTTAAAATGGTGATAAGTTAACATTGAATTACCACCTTTTTCTTTAGCATTTTCAGCTATTGTTTCTGCCCCTTCACCTCTGCCTTCAGCAAAAGATTCCATTTCTTCTATAGAAATGTCTTCAGCTATTGCTTGATCATAAGTCATTTCTTTTCTACCTTCTAATTTAGCAATTGCAGCATCAATACGATTTAATTTACTACCATATTCATCCGCAATAGGTCCTCCTTCTGGCTCAGCTTCTTGCTCCATGTCTCTCACCAATTGAGCTCTTTCTTTTTTGAGAAATGATATTTTAGAGGCATTTTTAACTGCTTTATAATTAGGGTTAATGGATTTTTTAGGTTGGTTAGCTTTCATTTTAGCGGCTCTCATTTTTACGAGTATTGGATCATTAATATCCATCTCATTAACTGATTTTAACAGGGAACGTAATCTTTTAAGTTCATTTTGCACTAACATTTCTGTTTCACTAGTTAAAGGTTCACCATTAGCTTCACCACTATCTAAAATTTCTTCTGCATCTTTAATTTGACGCATAATTGCTGATTTGGACATTGCTTCTTCTAAATCCTTAGAAAAAAATTCTTGTATTTGTTTTAAGTCTTCCATAATATTAATCTAATCCAGTGAATCTACCTGCTGCCCTTTCTCTGTCTAAATAAGCAGCTTTAGCTTTACCATAATCATCCTTATCTTTTTGAAATTTTTCATCCTTGATTTTAACTTTATCAAACCAAGTACTTTCTTCTGGGAATAATTCAATATCAACCTTTCCATATCTTTGAAGGGTACCTTCTTTCCAACCTTCAAAAGCTTTCATATCACCTACTAACGTTAAAGAATCATCAGGATTAGGAAAGTGTACAGCATCTCTATAAGATGGTCCTTCTTTTCCATCAGGTTGCATTCTTGTAAAATGAACATTTTTATATTTATCCTTAAATGTATCTGTAACCATATCGAAGGTTAAATCATTAAGATTAATTGAAACTGATTCATTAATTACATGCTCATTGATATACTGGTTTTTAAACCACTTTGTGGTATCGAAATTTCCCATTAGATTTTATTTATAAATATATAAAATTACGTTATCTTTTAAGACTATTTAAATGTTCAATAGTTTTTTCTAATCCTTCCATAACTTTTGATTTATTAGGGGCACCTACCCACTTTTCAACATCACCTTGTTCTGTAATAAAAGAATTATTTGTAATTGTAAGTTCGGATTCTATAAATTTTTTAAAATCTTCTACAAAACCATCTAAATCGGAATTTATAATTCGTTTTTCATAAGCATTATATAATCCTGCTACACGAAGTTCATGTTCAAACTCTACAACACAATTAAGACATTTTTTATGTAGGTTGTAATATGGTTTATCTATATCAGTATTCATTTTAGTTCCACAACATGGACAAAAAATAGGCATTAAATGAGCTTTTTTTGCTGCATCTAATTTAGTTATATTTTGTTTTATACCATCTTTAATAGTCCATTTGCGACCATCTTCTTCCCAAACATCTCCTTCATTATGGTAAGATTCTGATTTAGTATAACCTACACTCTTTCCAACTTTATCTCCATATTTACCTTGTACTAAGTTTCGTAAACGTTGAACATCTTTTTGTTGGAATTGTTTTTTTAAAACGTTATCTGACATTATAATTTATTTAATTCATTAATTAATGTTTGGATATCTTCTTGGCTTAATTTACCACTATCAACCCACATTTTAATTTGGTTTACAAACTCATTTACATTTATTGGGGTTGGTGGTTGACCCGAAAAATCTTTTTTAGAATTTTCACTTCTAACTCTAGGAGATCCACCCTTATAACCCCCAGCTAATGTATTTAATGGACTCATAATCCTAATTGTTTAAGTTGATTTATTGTATCGGCAGCAGAAGTATGTAATATTCCTATCCCACCTTGTGATTTCCATTGCTCAATGTTAGATTCTCTATCATCAATTAATATATGATTTGGAGCTGCATAATTTTGTTTTTTAGCAGCTTGTGCTAATGTTAATTTTATTCCTGGTAGGTTATTTCTAACCCATAATCTTTTACCTAACCTAGATGTGTTTGATCTTGATGGGGAAGATAATAATTCTACATCATACTTTTTAATATAATCCCAATATTGTTTACCATCAGACATCCAAGGCATTCCTACCCAAAAAGCTACACCACCACCATCAGCTAATTCCCAAAATTTTTCTTTACCAAACTTTTTTTCATATTCCGAAGGTGGAATACCATCAGAATATTTTGAAAATCTTCCATTAAAGTCTGTAATAACACCATCCATATCAGAAAAAATCTTGTATGTTTGTTGTTCATTTAATTTTTTATAACCTGAACCAAATGGGGCTGCCTTACCATCATGGTTAATAGCTACATTTTCATTTTTTTGTTTTTTCAATCTTTGTGTTTTAGCTTTAGATGCTTCTTTTCTTTTTTCAGCATAATCTAATGCAGTTTTTAGTCTTTTCCTAACTTTAGGGTCCTTAGCTCTATTATAAGCTGCTCTAACTCTTTGATGAATTAAATTAATGACTTGGGACTGACGAGCATGAGATTTAGCTTTAAATGATTTCTTATTTAAAGTATCTATTATATCTTGTCTTGTTGAAAATTTAACCCTTACAGTATCTTTAGGATCTTCATCAGTGTATAATCTTCTACTTGATCCTTTAGGTTTTTTACCTTTACCTTTTTTTGGATCATCTTCATTTACATTAGTAGTAGTTTTTAATGTTTTGGATAATTGTAAAGCTTTATAATATTTTTGATTTTTATCCCCTAATTGTACACCTTTTTTATCTTTATCTTTATCCATTTTTTTTAAACGAGATAATTCTTTATTTATTTTAGATAAAGGTATTTTTTTATCTTTAGGAATATTTAACCTTTTTCTAACAGTACCTTGTTTTAATTTGCCTGCTTTTTTTCCTTTAGCAGCCATTTTTTCATAAGTATCTCCTTCTTCTAAGGGTATATTAAGTTTTGGAGCTCTTTCAGCCCAAATTCTTTTAATTTCTTCTTGGTCTTCTATAGGTAAATTTAAAGTATATTTGACATAATTATCAATTATCTGTTTTAGAGGTTTTCTTGATTTTTTTGCCTTTAAATATAATCCTTGTAAATTAGCATCTACTTCTTTTTCTAACTTATAATAATCTGGGGTGCCTAAAGTTTTTCTCCAAATTTTCCACCATGGTTTTTTACCTGTTTTTAATTCTTGTCTTTTTCTGGAGTCATCCTCCATTTCTTTACCCTTTTTAACATTAGGTCCGCTTTGCATTAAATGTTCTATTTCATGACGAATAGTATTCCTTAAATCCATAGAAATTTGTTCCCACATTCTAGGTAATTCATCCGAATCTAAATAATATTTAACATTTATTTTAGGCATTTTCATACGAGGGTATGCTGTACCCTGACTTAAAAAATTATCAGCAAATAAAGCTGTAGCTGTGTAATCAAATTTTAAATGGGGGTAATCAAATTCTCTTCCAGGTCCTATTTCTATTTCAAAATAACCTTTATTTTGTTTATCATTAAAATCTCCTTTCCAAGCATTTAAAGTATAACCAGCTAATTTAGTTACTAATGAATCATATTTACCTTCATTTAAAATGGCTTCTTCTAAACCTTTAGCTAATTCTATAGCATAAGCATTTAACCCAAATGGATCTTTTATTTTTTTCTTTTCATTTAATGAATCTGTCCAGTTTCTAAAAGTCATATTACCTTTTAAATATGCTTCACTTTCTATTTGATTTAATTTATCGTCTTCTGTAGTATTTGTAGTTGTTATATTACCTAAACGATCTTCTAAAAATTGGGTATGGTGTACCATTTCATGAGCGTATGAACGTGCTATA
>MDSV01215614.1_pt1 | contig 14313 bp, 12 predicted proteins | sample 810851 | NCBI WGS metagenome assembly MDSV01 (sample SAMN05326640, study PRJNA326480) | marine metagenome | isolation source: seawater | place: Atlantic Ocean: North East | collected 2012 | reverse complement strand
TTCTCCAAGTATGGCTGGCGTCTGGGATAGAAGTAACTATGCTTTATACGTAGATTTAGAGGCTGATGTTTCTGATAATCTCCTTGTTGGCTTCGCAACAAGGTTCGAGGATTTTGATACTTTTGGTACAACTACTAATAGTAAATTCTCATTCCTATACAGTGCGAATGACAATCTGAAAATCAGAGGTACAAGAAGTACAGGATTCAGAGCCCCTACTCCAGGACAAGCTAATATTTCAAATATATCAACTGTTTCTGATAGTAATGGAGTCCTATATCAAAAAGGTACTCTAGCTCCAACTAACCCTGTTTCAATGCAATACGGTGGTGAGGAGCTTCAGCCAGAAGAATCTACAAATACAAGCTTTGGTTTTGTTTGGGATGCTACTGATGCCTTAAACATTACGGTTGATTTCTATGAAATAGAACTTGAGGATAGAATTTCTCAGAGTGACAACGTTACTCTAACTGCAACAGATATTGCTAACTTAACTGCGTTAGGAATCCCTGGAGCAGGAGATCTAACTAACTTCCGTTTCTATGTTAATGACTTCGACACAACTACTGAAGGAATGGACATAGTAGCTACATACAGCGCTGAACAATTTGGCGGAAATACTTTCTATACATTTGTTTACAGTGATGTAGACACTGAAGTTAACAACACTTCAAGTAATCTAATCGGTGCAGGAAGAATAGCTCAAATAGAGAGCCTTCTCCCAGCAACAAGATGGAACTTAACAGCAACTCACTTCAATGGTGACTGGACATATCTAGCTAGAATTAATTGGGTAGATGACTGGAAATATCTTGATTGGGGTGATGCTTGGATAGAAATGAGTGATATCTACAACATTGACTTAGAAGTAACTAAGCAAATTAATGAGACTTATTCATTATCATTTGGAGCTCAAAATGCTTTTGATGAATATCCAGATGAAGAACCTAGAGCAAGTGTTCTTGGATGGAAATATCCTGAACAAGCTCCTTTTGGATTTAACGGAGCTTTCTATTACATGAAGCTTAGTATGGATCTATAAAGATTGGTAAAAACAAAAAAGGGTGCCTTAAGGTGCCCTTTTTTTATAGCTCTGAGTAAACTATCTTGCCATCGATCATAGTCAGAACATTTTTTGATGACATTATCTCTTCTTCAGGAATTGTCATTAAATCTTTATCAAAAACGGAAATATCAGCTAATTTTCCTACTTCTAGTGTGCCTCTAATATCTTCTTGAAATGAAGCCATTGCTGGCCAGAGGGTAAACATTTTAAGAGCTTCTTGTCTTGTAACCCTTTGATCTAAGTTCCACCCTTCTGAGTGATAACCTGTTAAATCTTTTCTAGATATAGCTGCATAAAATTCTATTCTAGGATCTCCGATTTCCACAGGGGCATCAGACCCTCCAGCTATTATTAATCCTCTATCAATTAAATCTCTCCAAGCGTATGCATTTTTTATTCTTTCCATACCCAGTCTATCCACAGCAAAATGAAGATCTCCTATGGCATGAGACGGCTGCATGGATGGGATTACTTCTAACTCAACAAAGCGCTGTTGATCTTCAGGAGTTATTATTTGAGAATGTTCTACACGCCACCTTGGAGAAATGACCCTTCTATTATCATCACTTACAGCTTTAAATGCTTCTTCATACCAATCTAAAACTGTCTGATTACCTAAATCACCTATAGCATGAGTGCCGATTTGAATACCTTTTATCAAAGCCTTTTCTAACTTAGGCTTTGTTTCACTCTCCAAAAATATAAGAACTCCTTTTCCCTCATAATCATGATACTTTTCGATTAGCGCTGCTCCTCTTGATCCTAGTGCACCATCTGCATACATCTTGATAGATCTAATAGTTAAGAAATGGTCGGGATCAATAATTGGGCCATCCTCAAGGAGCTTAAGAGCTGGTTCTCCATCACTAACCATAAAGTAGATTCTTTGTATTAAATTTCCCTCTTCTTTTATTTCATTCAAAAGCTCTATGTCCTGGTAATCACCTCCAGGAACATGAATTTGAGTCCAACCCAAACTGGCGTACTTATTTAATCCCTTTATAAAAGCTTCTTTATCTTTTTCCTTAGAATTTTTAGGGATTAATTTATCTACTAAGTATGAAGCTCTATCTACAAGCAAACCTGTTGGATCTCCTTTGTCATCTTTTTCTATAAATCCTCCTTGAGGATCAGGAGTATCTGAATCTATACCTGCCAACTTTAATGCAACAGAATTGACAACTACCGCATGTCCATCAGCTCTTTCTATGACTACGGGGTTTTCTTTTGAAAATAGATCTAAATCTCTTTTAGTAGGAAATCTTTTTTCTGGCCATACCTTTTCTATCCAGCCTCTTCCAATTACCCATTCACCTTTTTTTGATTTTAGAACATGTGCCTTTATAGCCTCCATAGTCTCTTTTAAAGAATTAATTCCTTGAAGATTAAGAGTCATCTCCCTATACCCTATTCCCTTCAAATGAGCATGAGCATCAGAAAACCCAGGAAAAACAGTATTTTGCTTTAAATCAATTACCTCTGTATTGGGGCAATTTTCATACAATAAATTATCAGAAGTTACGAAGGCTATATTTTTACCTATTATCCCTAAAGTTGATGCTTTAGGTGCTGATGCGTCTCCGGTATAAATATTTCCGTTTGTTAACACTAAATCAACTCCTCTGCATTTATCTTCAGAACAGGATAAAACAACGAAAAAAGAAAAGAAAAGAAGGCAATATTTTAGGTTTTTCATATTAGTAGACTATCAAAAGTAGAATAATTATGTGTTTTTTTGCATAATGACTTCTAAATATAGGCCAAAAAGGGAGTTTTGGTTCTTAAATTAATAATTGGGGGGAATTCCCATAATTTTTGGATGAAAATCCAAGGAGCAAATAAATGAAAAAAATTACTAATTTTTTTGTTCTTTCTATGCTTTTTGTTTCTTTACCAGCGATAAACATATTTGCTGAAGAAGAAGATGAAAGTGCAGAAGGAGGAATTGAAGAAGTTGTAGTTACCGCAAGAAGAACTGAAGAAAGTCTTCAAGAGGTACCTATAGCTGTTACAGCTTTTTCTGCAGAAGGTGTTAAAGCCAAGCAGATCATTGCTGGAACTGATCTTCAAATGAATGCACCAAACGTAAGTTTTACACCTACTAACTTTGGAGGAAATTCTTTCTCAATAAGAGGTATAGGACGTTTAGTTACTGCTGGCTCTGGAGAAGCAGGTGTTTCAATGCATATAAACGATATACCTGTAGCTGGAAATACGGTAACAAGTGAATATTTTGATATTCAGCGTGTAGAGGTCTTAAGAGGACCACAAGGCACTCTGTTTGGAAGAAATGCTACCGGTGGTGTTGTAAACGTTATCACTAGAAAACCAGAAATGGATGTTTTCAATGGTTTCATTGAAGCAGAAGTGGGTAACTACAATCACGAAAGGCAAAGATTTGCTGTAAATATTCCAATCATGGATGGCCTTGCGGCTCGTGTTGCAGGTACAGCTCTCGTAAGAGATGGTTATACAGAAAATCTTTATGAGCTTTCAGATGGTGATGTAGATGGCAGAGATAATGAAGAATATAGAGTGAGCCTAAGATGGGAAGGAGACTCGACTTCAGTTGATCTTATGCATAATAAATTCGAAGAGGATAGTGATAGATCAAGAATCACTAATCAGGTTTGTAAACAGAACCCTCTTCCTACATATGGATGTATCTCTGATGAATATGGAAGAGATGGTATTAACCCAGGATCCTCTACAGGAACTATGTACATCTCTTTTGGTGGTATATTTCCATTAGGTCAAAATAGTGCGGCACTAGCTGCTCTAGGTCTTTTTGAATATCCTAGACCTCAGAATATGGGAATCCGTCAAATGCACTCAGATTTTGAACCTGTATTCCAACAAGAATCAGATCAAACTTATTTAACCGTTACGCATGAAAGAGGAGACTACACATACACTTTAAATGCTGCTAGAGCTGGAGGTAATTCAGTAATTATGCAGGATTATAATATGGATGTAGGTCCTATGTTTCTCATTCAAGCTGCTTTAGCTGGTACTGATGGATCCATTCCTATTTCAGGAACAGCTTGTGGACATGACTGTGAACAAACAATAACTGCGGGTGTTTTAGGTGGCGACATTTATGGTACTTATAATAGAGTTTATTCTTACGATAAGTCTTATACAGATTATAACGACACTGATTATCTAGAATTAAAAGTTCAGTCAAATTTAGACGGAAAATTCAACTTTGTAGCTGGAGTTAATGCTACAGATAATGAAACTCACGGTGGATACTACGTAATGGCTAACTCATTGGATTTCATATCTCTTTATGGATTAGCACCTATTAATGTTCCTCCTCTGTATCCAGGTTTCTATCACAGTGATACTTTTGGAGAAACTGAACGTAATTCAATATTTGCTGAGGCTTACTATGATGTAAGTGATGATGTGAGATTGACTGTAGGTCTTAGAAGAAACACAGATGAAAAATCTACAAGAGACAGAACTTCGCTAGCAAATGCAGCAAACATAGGTGGAGGAATCTGGATAAGATCTTCTTTAGCTGCTTGTTTAACTGGTATAACAGCTGCTGCTGGAGATATAGTTGCAGGAAATGCTGCTAACTCTTGTACAGCTGCTTCATTGCCTCTTTTAGACTACTACGGTGCAACTACAGCAGTGAATACTCAGACTTTAGCAATTCTAACAGCTACTGCTGCGGGAGATGCTGCTGGTGCAGCTGCTGCTCAGCAAGCCTTAGTTGGAGCGTTGTTAATGGTACCTCCTACTCCAGGATACAATGAGCAACGTAATATCAACGGTAACCCGTCCACAGTAGAATTTAATTCGACTACAGGTCGAGTTGTTCTTGATTGGAAAGTTAATGAAGACACCTTAGTTTATACTTCTTTATCAAAAGGATTTAAGCCTGGTGGGTTTAACCCTCCAATTAGTGATGCCTTCCCTCAGGACACTCCTAGAATTTTCGATAAGGAAGAAGTAGATGCGCTTGAGGTTGGATTTAAAACAACTCTTCTCGATAACAGAATGCAGTTAAATGGTTCTTTCTTTGATTATGACTATACAGGTCTTCAAATATATAAAATCATAAATAACTCTTCTGTTAACGTTAATGTTGATGCAGAAATCAGAGGAGCTGAACTTGAGATGCTTTATATCCCTACTTGGGATTCGGATATCGTAATAGACGTGATGTTCTCATGGCTAGATTCAGAAGCTACTGACAATATACTTTTAGATCCAAAAGATAGACAGCAGGGAGACCCTAACTGGATAGTATTAAAGAATATAGATTCTGGAAGTGCTACGGGAGTTCAATACATAGCTAATTTAGCAGGTGTTATTGCTGCAACTGTGGGAGATCCTAATGGACCTTACGCAACATGTGGTGGTTTAGGGGCATGTATACCAGCACCTAACACAGTTTATGACAATGGAGTTCCAGCTTATATATCTAGAAATTTCTTGAATGCAATGGGAGTTGCTACTAGTGATGGTATTCTTACCAACATTAAAGGAAATGCTCTTCCTAATTCTCCGGAATACACTATCAAGATGGGTATTGCTAAGACTTGGACTCCAGGTAAAGTAGATATAACGGCTAGACTTGATTATTACAAGCAAGCTTCAAGCTACTCTAGAGAGTTCAATAGAAGTTGGGATAAATTACCAGGATGGTACCAAACAAATGCTTCTGTTCTTATTGAAGATCCAGAAGATACTTGGAACCTACGTCTATGGGTTAGAAACATGACAGATAATACTGCGGTTACAGGTCATTATGTAACTTCTGATACATCTGGAATGTACACTAACTATTTCCTTACAGAACCTAGAATTTATGGTGCTACTTTTAACTATAATTTCTAAAAACTAAGGAACTAAAAAAAGCCCGGTTTAACCGGGCTTTTTTTTATGAGAAAGAATTTAATCCGGTTTGGTGATTTCCTAAAATAAGAGCATGGACATCATGAGTCCCTTCGTAAGTATTGACAGCTTCTAGATTCATGACATGCCTAATGACGTGATATTCATCGGATATACCATTGCCCCCATGGATATCTCTTGACTCTCTTGCTATCTCAAGAGCTTTGCCACAGTTATTTCTTTTCACTAAAGAGATCATTTCAGGGATCATTTTTCCTTCATCAATTAGCCTACCGACTCTAAGAGAGGCTTGAAGTCCTAGAGTTATTTCTGTCTGCATATCTACCAATTTCTTTTGGATTAATTGTTTAGAAGCCAAAGGCTCACCAAACTGGTCTCTGTCAATAGAATAACTTCTAGCTGCATGCCAACAAAACTCTGCGGAACCCATGGCTCCCCAAGAAATTCCATACCTTGCAGAATTCAAGCATGAAAAAGGTCCTTTAAAACTTTTTACTTCAGGTAAAACCCTGTCGTTAGGGACAAAAACATTATTCAAAAAGATTTGTCCTGTTGCAGAAGCTCTTAATGAAAATTTTCCTTTTAAGTAAGGTGTATCCAGTCCTTTATCTGATCTTTCTACTATAAAACCTCTTAGAATTCCCTCTTCATCTTTTGCCCAAATAATTAAAATATCAGCAATAGGTGAATTGGTTATCCATGTCTTAGAACCATTTAAATGAAAACCTCCATCAACTTTTTTTGCTGTTGACTTCATGCTACCAGGATCAGAACCAGCATCTGGCTCGGTTAAACCAAAACAACCTATCAACTCTCCTTTTGCCATATTAGGTAGATAATTGTTCTTTTGATCTTCTGAACCAAAAGTAGCTATAGCATGCATGGCTAAAGAGGTTTGAACACTAAATGCAGATCTATAACTTGAGTCAATTCGTTCAACCTCCCTTGCAATCAATCCATAGGAAACATAATTAACACCAGCACAGCCATAGCCTTTTATAGTACAACCAAGAAACCCAAGTTCACCTAACTCTTTGTATATCTCTTTATCAAAAACTTCGTTTCTATTGGCGTCTAAAATCCTAGGCATAAGAGAATTTTCACAATAATCTTTTGCGCTTTGTTTTATTATTCTTTCTTCTTCTGTCAGTTGGTCATCAAGAATTAGAATATCATCCCAATTACTCATAAATTACTCCCAATATATAGTCCCTTTTTCTTTTAAAGTTATTTGTTGTTCTTCACTTATACCAATATCTTCAAGAATTTCTTTGGAATGCTCTCCAATTCTTGGAGCTCTGTAAGGGGACTTTTTTTTCTCATCCTTAATATTAAAGGGGCTATTGATAGTAAACACCCCTGGCATTCCTTCATGCTTTAATTCTACCAGTGTCTCTGTTTCATGAAATTGTTTATCGCCTTTAATGTCTTCTGCTTTTGATATTACTCCAAAAGTTGCTCCAGACTCTCTTAAGGCTAAATTTACTTCTTCTAAATCACGAGAAGCAAATTCTTTAGTAAGCTCATCTCTTAGCTCTTCCATATTAGTCAATAAGCCTCCTTTCTGGAATCTCTCATCTTCTATTAAATCTTTTCTATTCAAAGAGCTAGCTAACTTAGGCCACTCATTGGCTGCATTTACCATATTTAAACTTACAAAAGCACTGTCCTTAGTTTTATATATAGATCCAAAAGGATGTTTGGGAGGAGGATCAGATCTGTCTGGAAATTCAACTCCCATTAGAGCAGCTTGCAAATATACTCCGTTAGACCAAGCGCCATTTGCAAGTAACGAAGTTGAAACCTGAGTGCCCTTGCCGGTTTTTTCTCTTCTATAAAGGGCAGTCATTATTGCTCCAAATAATGCCGATGCAGTTGGATGATCTCCCATGCCTGGAGTAGACCAAGCATGCTCAGATATCGATGAAGGACGAACATAATCCATAAGACCACTTCTTGCCCACCATGCAGTTGAATCGTAAGCAGTTCTATTTTTATCTGGTCCTGTTTCTCCATATCCAGACATAGAAGCATAGATCAACCTATCATTATGCGGACAAATATCTTCAGGTCTTAATCCTAATTTTTCTCTTAAGGGAAAAGGCATATTAGTTATAAAAACATCTGCTGACTTAACAAGCTTAATCAATATTTCTTGCCCCTCAGGATCCTTTAAATTAATTGAGATGCTTCTTTTATTTCTTCCTGTTAGCTGCCAACAATAGTTTTCAACGCCTTCAGGAAGACCAGCTCTAGGAATTAACCATCTTAAGCTATCTCCCACTTCGGGAGGCTCTATTTTGATTACATCGGCTCCGTAGTCAGACATAATGGTTGCAGCAGCTGGTCCTGCAATAAAACTAGCTGCATCAATTACCCTTATATCTTGAAGCAAATACTTATCAGAATTACTCATATTATTGATATTAACTTAACATATATTAAGTTAATTTGAATTGTTATTTATTTACCTAAAAGTTAAGGTATAAATACAGAATTATTATCAAAGATTATGCCTCAAAGATTTAAAGTTATTCTTCTTACAGTGTTAGCTGTATTCATTTGCTATATAGATAGAGTGGTTATTTCCTTAGCAATTATTCCTATGGGAAGTGAGATGGGTTGGTCAGATACAGAAAGGGGCATTGTCCTAGGAATGTTCTACTTTGGATATATATTCACTCAAATACCAGGGGGGCTACTTTCAGATAGATATGGAGCAAAATTAGTTCTTGGGATCGGATTAATAGTGTGGTCGATATTTACATTAATAACCCCTTTAGCTTTCTTTGCAGGTTTCTACTGGCTTTTATTAGCGAGGTTCGGGATGGGTCTTGGAGAAGCGGTAACTTTTCCTGCTTGGCATAGCTTATATGCTAGATGGATACCTTTTAAAGAAAGAGCAAGATCGGTAGCTTTAACTAATAGTGCTATACCTATAGGAACTATATTTGGCCTTATCGTGACTCCTATTATTATTAGTAGCATTGGATGGGAGTGGGCTTTTTATCTTTATGGAGCAGTAGGTTTTATTTGGTATTATTTTTGGAAGAAGTATGTCTTTTCCTCTCCAAAGGATGATCCTGATATCAGTGAGGAAGAGTTAACTTATATTCAAGAGAATGCTCCCGCATCCGATATAGATGCCCCCCTGCCAGTAAAACAGCTTTTATTTAATAAGCCTCTATGGGCGATAGCTGTAGCGCATTTCTGTAATAACTACTCTTTATTTGTATTCCTATCCTGGCTCCCTGCATTTATAAGTGAAGGACTTGGGGTTCCATGGGCTGCTGTTGGTTTCTTAGCCATGCTTCCTCACTTAACTGCTTTTATTTTCACTAATTTGGGAGGTTATTTTGCAGACTACTTAACTAATAAGGGTGTGAAACTAATAACAGTAAGGCGTCTATGCAACTCTATAGGTTTTGGTGGTGGAGGAATAGCTTTGTGCCTAGTTCCTATGTTTGATTCTGTAGCTGCTGTAATGACAATAATGTGCTTAGGAAATGTTTTTGCTGGATTTTCGGCTGGTGGATTCATAGTCAATCATGCAGATATTGGACCAAAATATACCGGAAGGTTAATGGGTATAACAAATTCCATCGCTGCCATACCTGGGCTGATTGGAGGTATCTTAACCGGAATGATTCTTGACGCTACAGGGTCTTGGGCAACTGTTTTTTATGTAACAGCAGGAGTTACTTTCTTTGGCGGAATATTTTATTTATTATTTGCTAGCACCGAAAAACAATTTGATTAAAGAGGATTTAATATGAATACAGCAATCCAAAAAGAACTGAGCCAATCAGGCGTTTTGTTAATAAAACTTAATAGACCTGAAGTTTTAAATGCAATGAACAAGGATCTAATAGTAGGGTTACTAGAAACTTTTAATGAAATTAAAAACGATAAAAAGGTAAGAGTTGTCGTAATAATTGGAAATGGTAGAGGATTTTGTGCAGGGGCAGATCTAGCAGATGGCGGTTGGGAAATGAAAGCAGGAACCTCTCCAGGAGAAGGAGCTTATCAAACCATGGATCAAGCCTTCAATCCTTTAGTAAGAGCAATTACAACAATAAACAAACCCGTTATTACGGCGATTAATGGCATTGCAGCCGGTGGTGGAGTAGGCTTAGCGTTGAGTGGAGATCTTGTTGTTGCGGCGAAATCTGCTAAGTTTAAGTTAGTTTTTGGGCCACAACTTGGAATTATCTCAGATGTAGGTTCTTCTTGGTTTGTTCCAAATTTAATTGGAAGAGCAAGAGCTAATGGCATGGGCCTACTGGGTGACGATATCAGTGCAACTCAAGCTAAAGATTGGGGATTAATCTGGGACTACTTTGAAGATGCCGAACTCTTAGAGAAATCTCTTGAACTAGCTGAAAGACTAGCAAACGGTCCTGTAGAAGGACTTAAAGCTGTTACAAAAGCTCATGACAATGCTCTTTCAGTTTCTTTATCTAATCAATTGGATTACGAAAGAGATACTCAGAGAATTTTCTTAGATAGAGCTGAATACAAAGAGGGGGTTAAAGCTTTTATCGAAAAAAGGAAGCCTGATTTCAGAAATTTAAAGGAAGAATAAAGAACTTCTTCCGTCATAAATTAACTTAAGCCCCGCTATAGATAAACAAAAGTAACTAATTTTATAAAACCACTCCTGCCCTACTTTCTCCACCATAAAGGCTCCAAAATAAACCCCTAGAGGTGCTAAAGGGAGAAGCATTAATGAAGTTTTTATATTCTCAAATGTCATTTGTTCTAAATAGGCATAAGGGAAAATCTTAAATAGATTCATGGCTAAAAAATAAATTCCCATGGTTGCTGCATAGACCCTTCTGTCTAATCTCTTTGGCAACAAATAGAAACTTAATGGTAAGCCTCCAGCATGAATAGAAAAACTAGTGAAGCCAGAAAGAGTTGGCCAAAAATAACTACCTATCCTGGATGCCTTCTTAGGTCCAGAATCTGAGGTTCTTAAAAAATAATCTAAGGAAAAAGCTAAGGCTAACAGACCAATTAATATTCTAATATGATCATCTGACATAAACTTAAAAGAAATAGTTCCAATTACTACTCCAAAAATACCTAAAGGAATAATGTATCTGACTATGCTCCAATCCCACATACCTCTATATCTGTAAACGGTGACTATATCCATAAAAATAAGCGGGATAAGGAGAATTGCTACGGCCTGAAAAGGAGGGATAAAGAAAGCCATCATGGGTATAGCCAATAAAGCCAATGATCCGGCAAATCCTCCCTTTGCCATTCCATGCAGAAAAACTGAAAATACAGCTACTACATAAAAGTATGGATCTGTTATCACCCTGGATAAATCTTAGTATATTTCTAACTGAGCTAAATCGACCTCAGCATAAAAGTCTTTACCATAAGCCACTATCCCGATAGTGCTTATCTTTGAAGACTTAAATTTTTTAGAGGGATTTCTTGAGTATTCAAATGAACTTAGAGGTAAATCTATTGTTTGCCATTCTTCTGAAGCATAAAATTTAGCTGAATAATAATTCCAAGGTAACATTCTTGGCACTCTTAAATGAACATAATATTCATCTCCATTGCCCTTTACCTTAATTCTTATACCATTAAGGCCTTTCGTCTTTAAGTTCACATTTGCCCTACATTGAATGAAACCGCCATTATTTTCTGTGCTTACATCGCCTTCTAATCTAAAGAAATTTCCGTCTTCTTGAGATACTACCGATGCAGAACCTTCAGAAACTCCACCCATAACTTTATCGGAAAAACAGTCCCAATCAGCTCTATTATCTTTTAAATCTTCTAAAACTTGAGAAGAAATGTTCAGTGAACAAAAAAGAAGAAGGAAAGAAATTACCCTTATAAGCATTTTTTAATAGAAATTAAAATTTTATTCTATAGAAGCAATTGCTTGATCTAAGTCTTCTTTAGCCTGTTTAGGGTTTAATGCCAAATATGGATTTTGATCTCCTATGGACTCAGGATGAACAATTGAAACAATGATCTGACTCGTGCTTAGACCTGAAAAGAAACCTATGCCTCTTTGTACTAGCTCTATGGTTGCATACCTTCCATTTTTTGCATATGTAAGAATTATTTCATCTCCTACAGTGGATTGAATCAGAGTCCAACCAGAAGTAACGGTATTGTTCCCATAAAAAATAAGGTTTTCTGCAGGGCTTATAGGTGAATCCATAATAACTCTTCCCGCAATTCTATTTCCAGTTCCTAGAATTACTGTTGGAACCTTCAATATTTCTGCATCATCTGGAAGTGGTAGATCTTCAAGTAAATAATCAAGAACTATCCTCTGCTCTATTTGATAAGTGTCTCTGACTAAAGAGCAACCAGAAACAAATAAAGTAAAAATTATTAAAAATGAAATATTTTTAAAAGTTTTTGTCATTATAATCACCTCTCTTATTCATCCTACCATAAGGTAGATTTTTTGATAATTTATTTTAATCGTCATCTGTTCGTGAATCTGAAATATCAGGCAAGGCCACTGTTATTGTAATAATAGTATCGTTTTCTCCCCCAAAAAGAACTCCAATCCTATCATTCTGCCTAACCATCTCAACATTAACCAATCTCTGACCCTTTCTATAAGTTAAATCAATTTTCTTTGATATGGTTGATGCTACCAACCTCCATCCAGAAGTTTTTGATACGCTAGTATAAAAATCTAAATTACTTATAGGGCTTACAGGAGAATGAAGAACAATTTTTCCTGTAACTCCACCCCCAGTGCCCATAATTATTGGATCTTCGACAAATTCTGTATCAGGTGGAAGCGGCATATCGGCCAAAAGGAACTCAACCGTCCTTTCCGTTTCATCAATATAACTCCCTCTTAAAGTATTACAGCTACTTAGAACTATAGCTAAAAATAAAAGTGGAATTAGTCTCAATATTCTCATAAATATAGACTCGTTTAAGCCATTATATCAAATATGTGCTGCTTGGCCTCCGTCCACCTCAATTGAGGTTCCGTTTATGTAGGAAGCAGCCTCAGTACAAAGAAACACTATTAAAGAAGCTACTTCATCTGCAGTTCCATACCTTCCCACAGGAACTCCTTTTCCATTATTTTGTATAACTTCATCCATAGTACTTCCTACTGCTTCAGCTATTTCTGTAGCAGCTCTTTCCCACATTGCTGTATGAATTAATCCAGGCAAAACAGAATTAACCAGAACACCGTCTTTTCCATATTTCCTCGCTAAGGATTTACTGATGGAAATCATTGCTGCTTTTGTTGCACCATAATCAATTAAAGCAGCATTAGGGTATTTTCCTGCAGAGCTCGAAACCATAATCACCCTTCCCCACTGACTTTTCCTCATAGCAGGCAGAAATGCTCTTGTACAACGTACGGCAGACATAAGATTTAATTCATGCAATTCTGTCCAGTCTTCATCTGACATATATAAAAAATTTCTTGACGGAGAAGCACCTACATTATTTACAAGTATGTCTACGTTTCCACCTGTCAAAACCTTTTCTATAAAGTTATTTGTATCTTCAGAATTCCCCATATCTGCCATATGTCCATTAATTTCTCCTTTAGACTCATAAGAAGAAAGTATTTCTACTGCTTCTTTATTTCTAGCACAAAAATCTACGTCTGCACCATGATCTGCAAGCATCTTTACTACTGCTTCACCTATTCCTAGACTAGCCCCTGTTACTACAGCCTTTTTTCCTTTTAAATTTAAATCTATCATTTTAGAACTCCTATAAATTATTTATATCTACATTTTCTTGAATTAATAACTCTCTTTTCTTATTTTCACCGCCTTCTCCACTATAACCTCCAATACTACCATCTGATCTGATTACTCTATGACAAGGAACAATTATAGGTCTTGGGTTCTTTCCGCAAGCATTGGCAACTGCTCTAGAAGAATCTGGATTACCTATTGCAATAGCTATTTGCTTATATGTTCTAGTTTCTCCTTCAGGTATTTTACTAAGTTCTTTCCAAACTTTTTTTTGAAAATCTGTACCTTTTATAGTCAAAATATGTACCTTATTCTCCTACGAAACCAGGCCAAGCCCCCATGTATTCAACAAATTTCTTGCTTAAGCCTTCTTTAATTAAATGGGACCTTGGAACGGGTAGCTCTATTGGTTCAAAATCTGGATTTTCCATTACTCTCTCAGGGAAATCATGATGAAGAATAGCTGCTCTTCCTATGGTTACAAAATCTACTTTATTATTAAGGACTTTATGAACATTTTCACCTGTTCTTATATTCCCTGCTACTGTTAGCTTAACATCTTTAAAATCTAGTTCTGTAAAATGCTCAAGTAAAATCTTCCCTTTATGTTCTTCTTCTACAGGTTCTTTAAAGGAATCCCAAAGTGACATA
>MDSV01066756.1_pt1 | contig 14314 bp, 17 predicted proteins | sample 810851 | NCBI WGS metagenome assembly MDSV01 (sample SAMN05326640, study PRJNA326480) | marine metagenome | isolation source: seawater | place: Atlantic Ocean: North East | collected 2012 | reverse complement strand
TTCATAGGTAGGGTCAAGAGCAAAGGTATAACCCCTTATTGGATATTTTTTATTAAAAATGTTTTTACCCCAAATAGTAAACTCTATCATGTTATATTTATAATTTAATTTGAAATTGGTTATGCTATAAGGTTTGGATTTATGATTATTTTGATCATCAAAATAAAAAGAACTCCTATAATTTGAATCAATTGAAAATGATAGCCCATAAATAAATTTAGATAAATTAAAAACCATTCCCAGATTTGAATTAAATTTAGGAGCATGGGCATTTTCTCTATTTCCATATGTGCTACCTTCAAATTCAAATTTAGATATAAATGTTTTAAGAGTTCCTATGCCACCATAGAAATTTATACAATCATTCAAAACAGAATCAAATTCTAATTCTATACCATAATTATATCCTTTTTCAGCATTTATTGTTGCATAATCAAAGCTATTTGGATTAGTTAAATCAAATTGATAAAATAATCTTAGTTGTGGATTAATTCGATTTAAATAAAACGTTGAAACTTTGAAATTTGTTTTTTCTTTAATAAAATTTAAACCAAATTCTAAGTTGTTAGAAAATTCCGTATCATAATATCTTAATTCATCTTCATAGTTTTGGAAGTATGAAGATTGTGTTTGGTTTACCCCTGAAGTTTTGTATCCTCTAGAAATACTAATTGAAAGGTTTGTAGTATTATCAATTATCGTGTTAAATTCTATACTACCTCCAAGTAATTTTTTATCTTCGACTTTGCCTGAAAAATTATTTGTTACATACCCATATGTAGACCAATCATATTTTGAATAGTCTAAATTTTGACTGATAGTATTAATATCATTTCTTAGCGTATAGGATAACTTAGATTTCTTATTTATACGGTGAATTAATTGTCCGTACAAAGCAAAATTTTCTATTTTAAATGATGAATTAATACTGTCAGCAAATCCAGCAAATAAATAGCCATTTCTTTTATCTTTTTCAATCACTTCAGATAAGTACACACCAAGTGTGTATGTAATATCACTTAATTTTTCTTCATACCTAATTTCGCACGATTTTGTATTTCTATTTCTTATAGTAAAATCGGGAAAGCTCCACTCATAACCCTCAATAGAAGGATCGAAATTATATGGCGGATTGTACCAGAACTCATTGTGTCCCCAATCACCATCATATGAATAATTGATATCATTTTCTGATATAGAGATAATATTAGTTAAAATACCTTGGTTTAATACATAGGATGAATTTAATGAGATTGCATATGTTTTTTGTTTATCATAACCTTGGTAATCTGTATAAGTTTCAAATCCATTATTATCTGGTGTCCATACGTCATATTTGTTATTTAAGTTTAAAGAATATAGGGTTAGATTTAATTTATATTCTTCTGATGGTTTAAAAGTGAATTTAGCTCTAAACATATTTTCATCTTTAGAATTTGTATCATATCTATTTTTAAAAATATTTTTCACCATTCCATCAGTATAGTTATGTGCTAAAGTAAATCGAGTGCTTAAAAAATTATTTATGGGGATAGATAATGTTGAACTAAACTTTAAGCCATTTTTAGAGAAGAAGGATATGTTGGTATTGAATTCTTTTTTATCACTTGGATTATTTGAAATAAAATTTATTACTCCAGCCATTGAATTAGGGCCATATACCATTGAATGCGGTCCTTTAAATACTTCAATTTGTCTTATATCATCAAGAAAGCCTAAGAGGCCAATGCCTGAAAAATCTATATCATCAACTATATATCCTACATAAAAATGAGGAGGCCCTTCTCCTGAAAATTGACTTAATTCTCCAATTCCTCTAATTTGAAAGTATTTAGATCTTGATGTTCCGCCAGCATAATTAATATTTGTTTTCTGATAAATTATATCTTCAAAATGATTCTGGTGATTATACTTTTCAGATGAAATATTATATATATTAATATTTGGTGATGAATTGGATGAATTTAGACCACCATATATTTCATACTCATCTACTTCTAAAAATTTTTCATTTAGGATAATCTCTTTATCAAGATTGTTATATATTGTTTTTGGAAAATATTTTACATGAGATAATGAGATAGAATTATCTGCACAATAGATTTCGAAGTATCCATCTTTATTGCTTATTGTTGCATTATCATTACATGAAATAGTAACATCTTCTATAGGTTTGATATTGGAATTATAAATAGTAGAATTAAAAAAGTACTCACCAAATAAATTTGATAAAAGAAGAATAGATGTAATTAATATTGTCATAATTTCCTCCGCTAGTATTATCTAGATCAGGTTAATGGGTATGTTCTCAGCTAGAAAATAAGCACCCCTAAATGTCCTTATAATTTAGATATTAATATATTAATTTACTATATGGATTTATTTAAATATGAAAAACTTTACTGGTCTAAAGGTATCGATTTTGTAGGTGGTGTTGATGAAGCAGGCAGAGGCCCTTTAGCAGGACCTGTTGTTGCTGCATGTGTTATTTTGAGTAAGGATTTTGATTTAACTGGTATTGATGATTCTAAAAAAATATCTCCTAAAAAAAGGAAAAAATTATATGATCGAATTATTAATGAATCTGTAGATGTAAGCATAGGCATTGCCCATGAAAAAGAAATAGATGATTTAAATATTCTACAAGCTACATTTTTAGCAATGAGGAGAGCTATTAGAAACTTAAATAATAAACCGAGGCAACTATTGATTGATGGACCACATTCAGATATAAAAATTATTCCTACAAAAAATATTGTTAAAGGCGATTCAAAATCAGGAAGTATTGCAGCTGCATCAATAATTGCTAAAGTTTACAGAGATGAAATTATGAGAAGTTATGATATCATATTTCCAGAGTATGATTTTAGTAAAAATAAGGGCTATGGGACAAAGTCTCATATAAAGGCCTTGCATTTACATAAAGCTACTCCTATTCATAGAAAGACTTTCAAAATTGTTAATTCTAATCTTCCAACATTTTCTTTTTATAAATCTAATAATTTATTGGCCAAAATGGGTTCGAATTACGTTATATCTAATTATGTTAAAGAAGATTATTTAATACTTGAAATGAATATTAATTTAGAGGATATTGATGACAAAATTGATTGCTTAATAACAGATAAACATAGCAATGTTTTTATAAAGATTATTTCGACATTTAATAATTCTGATTTCAGTATTGGCAATCTTACAATTTCATCATTTGATAGGTATATTTTAAGTCTAGAAAAATATTTAATAAAAAAAGATTTTAAAAAAGATTTTGTTTTTAATGTAATTTCAGTTGAGTTTAATAAAGGTTTAAAGCCAAAAATAAATATTATACGTAGTGAAAAATCTCATTAATTACTTCAAAATTTCAATCATAATTTCATTTGCTAATGCTTTTGAAATTCCAGATGCAATTGGATATAATGGTGTTGTTGTATGTTCTAAAAAAGATGCAGCTCAAATTGGTATTGATATATTAAAAAAAGGCGGAAATGCAATAGATGCATCAATAGGCGTTGCTTTTGCCCTTGCAGTTACTCATCCTAGCGCTGGAAATATAGGTGGAGGAGGATTTGCGATGATTAGATTAGCTAATGGTGATATCACTTCAATAGACTTTAGAGAAACTGCACCTTATTTAGCTTATGAGGATATGTTTTTAGATTCTTTGAATAATGTTATCCCTGGCAAGAGTAAATATACATCATGGGCTGTAGGTGTTCCTGGCTCTGTTAATGGACTAGGTACTATTCATGAAAAATTTGGTAGTTTGCCTTGGGATGTCCTTGTATATCCATCTGTAAATTTAGCTAGATTTGGTTTTGAATTAGATATTCACAATATAATGATTTTAAATTCAGATAGATATAAAAATTTATTATTAAGTGATAGAGTATCAAAACAAATATTTACTAAGGATAGTGATTATAAAATTGGTGATTTATTAATTCAAAAAGATTTATCTTTAACTTTAGAAAGAATAGCAAAATATGGATATAAAGAATTTTATGAAGGAAAAACTTCTGATTATATTATAGAATGCATGAAAAGAACAGGTGGATTAATTTCAAGAAATGATTTGAAAAATTATAAATCTGTTGAAAGAAAGCCTATTACATTTACTTACAGAGATTATACTATTCATTCTATGCCACCTCCATCATCTGGAGGTATTACTCTTGCATCTATTTTAAATCAACTTGAAAATGTTGATTTTACTGAATTTAATTTTCAAAGCAAACTTCATTTGCATTATTTAGTTGAGTCAGAACGAAGATCATATGCAGATAGAGCTGAATTTCTAGGAGACACTGATTTTATTAATGTACCTATTGATAGCTTGATTTCAAAAGAATACGCTAAAAAAAGATTTTATACAATTAGTCCTGATAGAGCTTCAAGTAGTTCTGATATTGGATTTGGTGAAGTATCTATTAATGAATCTGAAGAAACAATTCATTTTTCTATTGTTGATAAATATGGAAATTCTGTCAGCTTGACAACAACTATAAATGGATGGTATGGTTCCGGAATATCTGTTGATAATGCTGGTTTTATATTAAATAATGAAATGGATGATTTTTCATCCAAGCCTGGTGTTCCAAATATGTATGGTCTTGTTGGTAATAAAGCAAACTCTATTCAGCCAGGAAAAAGAATGCTCAGTTCTATGACTCCAACGATAGTAGAAGATTTGAATAATGATTTATTTCTAGTTTTGGGTAGTCCTGGAGGTTCAACAATAATAACAACGGTTGCACAGATAATAATAAATATTATAGACTTTAACATGTCAATTCAAGAATCTGTAGAAGCTAAAAGGTTTCATCATCAATGGTTACCTGATATTATTCAAATAGAAAGAAATTCTATTGCTAACGAAGTTGTGGATGAATTAATTTCTATGGGACATTCGTTTAAATATAGGTCTTCAATTGGTGAGTCGAATTGTATTATGGTTAAAAATCATTTGATTCTAGGAACATCAGATAGTCGAAGAGGTGCAATTGCGGTAGGATATTAATGAAAAATATTAAATTAAAAGAAATAAAAGAATTATTTACTCTGATTGTTGTTGTATTTACAATTAAAACATGTTTACTTGAAATTTATGTTGTGCCTACTGGATCAATGGAAAAAACTATTCTGGTTGGAGATATGCTTATTGGTAATAAATTTATTTACGGTATGCGTACACCTGATTGGTTAGGAATTCCATATACTAGATATGGTTTTTATATTCCTTCTTTTAGATTGCCTAAATTTAAGAATATTGAAAATAATGATGTTGTTATTTTTGAATTTCCTCGTGACCCTTTTCAGAAATATGTTAAAAGATGTATTGGTCTTCCAGGAGATATTGTCTCAATTCTGAATGGAATTATAAGAGTAAATGATACTAAGACTTCGCTCCCTGACCTAGGGCAATTTGCTCCAAAATTCGGTCATTATCCTAAAAATTACTTGAAAAAATATTTTCCACCAGGCGCTGATACAATCACAATATACAATCAAAATCAAATTTGGGATAAGTCTTCCCTTTATCCAAAATTTAATGGTTCTGATTTTGATGATTTAAACAAAAATGGTTTGTTTGATGAAGATGACATTTTGTTAATTGATGAAAATTATAAATACGGGAATGCTGATAATATAGCCAACTTTACTGTTCCATTTAAAGGTCAGAAAATTGAATTTGATAAATTAAGAAATGTTGATTGGGAAGATATTGTTATATTGCTTTTGCTTGATAAAAATACTCTAGAAGTTGATGGTTGGAATTTGGACTTGAATGATCCAGTTCAAATTTCTAGACTTAAAGGTCTAATAAAATATAAGCTTCTAGGTATGCTTATTAACTATAAAGATGAAAATCCAGCAAATGGACAGCCTGATATTCAAGACCGTGAGCAGAGTATTTATCGTAAATCAATGGAAATAAAGCGTAAAAAAAACAAGCAAGAAAATCCCTGGTCTGATAGAATTAGAAGGAAATTATTAGATGATGAAAACTATTTTTATAATAATTTAAAATTAAATGGAGTTAATGTTTCTGATATATTAACTTATGAAGTAAAGCATAATTATTTTTTCATGGTAGGCGACAATAGAAATAATAGTTATGATTCAAGATACTGGGGTTTTGTTCCAGATTATCATATACTAGGTACTCCTGTGTTTTCAGTAATTAATGTTGGAAATTTAAAGTTAAGAATGAAAGTAGTAAAATAATTATATTATAGAAATGTCATGTTATCATTTATTGCATATATATTTAAAATAATAATATCCATATTTATGGGTTTTTTGATTGGTCACGATTTTAAATCTGAAAATAAGAGTGAAATTGTCTTAAGTACTTCATTTTTATCATTTTCAACAGCATTGTTTACGGGTGTTGTTGTTAATCTAACTCAATTTAAAGAATCTTTTTTATCTGGTTTCTTGATTTTTGGTATTTTTTATATTTTAAGAAATTATATCTCTGATTTCAATAATGAGGATAAAAGTAGGTTAATTTTTTCATTGATTATTGGCTTTATGATTGGTTTTGGTTATCTATTTCATGCAATTTTGGCAACTGTGATTTTTATTTATATTTATTACAATATTAATATTTTTGTAAATCTTTTAAGTAAAAATATTGATACTGAGAAAAATATAAATGTTGATGATGAAAAATAAATTAATATTTAAACAAATATTTTATTTTTTATTAAGTTCTTTGTTAAATTAAAATGCAATCTAATTAAAATAACTTATATACATAAAATATGGATTTAAAATCTAAAGATGGTATAAATAAATTTTTAAATGAAAACTTTTCAGATTTACTTACTGAAATTAATGATACTTATGGTCCTGTTCTTTTAGAGGAACTCATTAGGAGAATTAAGTTTACAATTGAAGAATTTAACGAAGAGATGTCTTCTGTTTTTGTCCAGCTAAAAGACAAAGAAGATAAAAGACAGAAAATGTATATGATGATTAAAGATGGTAATATTCCTAGTCAAAATGAGAATAATGAAAATATTTCAAAAGATTGGGAAAAAGAAATTGATGAAATAGAATCTTAATTAAGGATAAAATAATGAATATATTAAAAGAAAGAGCTGTGTGGATTGTCCTATTTTTAGTGATTATGGGAGGAGTCTCATATATGGTAGTTGTCGATCCTGAGAGAGTTAATCAAATGGAAAATATTGTTGAAAGAGATGATAATAGAATTGGAGATATAACTAAAGTAACAGAGCTCTATGATAGATTGGATCTAAAACTTAATGGAACTAAGCAGCATTTAAAAAATTTATATGATACTACAGTAACTCATATGAAAGAATATAATTCAAAAGTTGATTCAATTAATAATACTTTTTCTAAATTAGATTTAAAAATTGATCAGCTTAAAGAGTTTATTAAAACTCAGTTTGAAGAGATGACTGAGGAGATGGAGGATTTATCTGATGATATCGGTGGACTAAAAACACAAACTAATAAAAAATTAAGAGAACTAAATCAGAAAATGAGTTCAATTTCTGAAGATTTAAATAAAATTGATATGGAAGAACTAATTAAAGATTATAGTATTAAAGAGTAGCCTATGTTTAGCGTTGAGGAAATAGTAGGTGATATAGTTTTTTTTTCATTCCGTGATAAAGAACGACTTAAAGATGTTGGCTTGAATACAGATCAAGGCCATTTTCTTGTTAAAGGTTATGATAATATGGGTATTTGGGTTAAGCACCCTGGACTTGTTTTTACTAAAACAGAAGATGATAAAGGTAAGCCTCTTCCACAAAATAAAGTTGTTAATGAGGAAATATCTGCAACATTTTTAATAACATGGGATATGATTAAAACTATTATGCATTATCCTGAAAGGGACGGTTATGATTTTCCATCCGAATTTGATAAAAATATAGGATTTAATAAGAATTAGATATGATGTTAGGTTTTGTTAAGAAATGGGACCAATCCAAAGGATGGGGTTTTATTGAGGACGAAGAAGGTTATGACTATTTTTTTAACATTTTAAATGTAAGAAAAGGGACTAAGGTTAAAGAAGGTTTAAATGTTAAATTTGACGTTTTTGAATCAAGCAGAGGTCAAGAAGCAGAAAACATCAGTATTGTTTAATGAGTTGTACTAAAGATTTAAGCGATATTAATACCCCGAAATTCTGGAATGATATATACAAAAAAAATGAAGCTATGTGGGATACTGGCTCAACTACACCTGCTTTTGTAAACTATTTCAAATCTGTAAAATCATCAAAAAAAATTATAGTCCCAGGTTCTGGCAATGGATACGATTGTTTATATTTATCTAATTTAAATCATAGTGTCTATGCTGTAGATTTTGCCGAAGAGCCAATTGACAATATGAACTCTAATAATAAATCTAATTTGAATGTTATTTTCGAAGATTATTTTAATCTAGATTTAAAGTATAACAATACTTTTGATTATTTTCTTGAGTACACTTTTTACTGCGCTATAGATCCTTCAAGAAGATATGAATATATTAAAAAAGCTTATGATCTTTTAAAACCGGAAGGTGTTTTTGTTGGCTTTTTATTGCCAGTAAATAAGCCTCTTGATTCTGATGGACCACCATTTGGTGTCCCATTAGAAGATACAAAGAAAATTTTCTCAGAGTTTTTTTATGATATAAAAATATCTAAATCTGAATTTAGTATAATACCAAGAACTGAAAATGAATTATTTATTACAATGAAGAAAAAATGCTCAAAGTAAATATTAATAATCTCAAAGTTTTTGGATATCATGGTTGCTATGATATAGAAAAAAAATATGGGCAATTTTTTATAATTAATATTGATTATTTTTTAATTAATTCTAATAAAAATAGCGATAGTTTAGAAAATACTACTGATTATACTGAAATTATTGATTTCATTGAGGAATTATTCAATCATAAAAGATATAATCTTTTGGAACATCTAGTAATTTACATTACAGATAATCTCTTAGATAAATTCCAGATTCATTCACTTAGCATATCTATTGAAAAGTCTAATAAATATATAATGAAGAATATAGATGGTGTTAAAGTATCATATAAAAAAAATAATGAATAAAGTTTTTTTAAGCTTGGGTACTAATTTAGGTGATAAATTAGAAAATTTAAAAAATGCTATAATTAGAATTTCTTTAAACGACCAAGTCAAAATTTTATCATATTCAAAGATATATAAATCTAGAGCAATGTATAATTTGAATCAGGATGATTTTTTAAATATGGTAATTGAAATCAAAACAGATATTGAACCGTTTGATCTATTGAAAAAAATTAAAGATATTGAAATTCTTTTAGGCAGAACATTAGATCAAAAACATAATTTTCCTAGAGTTATTGATATTGATATACTTGACTATGAAAATCATTTAGTTAATACACCTCAATTAACAATACCTCATCCTAAACTGATAGAACGGATGTTTGTTCTAAAGCCTTGGGCTGATATTTCACCAGATTATGTTATAAATAATGGAAAAACAGTTAAAGATTTAATGTTATTATTAGATAGTAATAATAATTATGTTAAATTTTATCATAAAAAAATATGAAAAAAGCATATCATATAGCAATTGAAGGTACTATTGGAGTTGGTAAAACAAGTCTTGCTAAACTTATATCTGAAAAACTTGATTCAAAATTGATACTTGAAGAGTTTGAGGATAATCCATTTTTGCCTGACTTTTATAAGGATTCTACTAGGTATGCATTTCAAACTCAACTATTTTTTTTACTGTCAAGATATAAGCAGCAAATGGAGTTTCAACAAATTGATATATTTACAAAATCAATTATTTCTGATTACATGTTTATGAAGGATAGAATATTTGCTTCATTGAACTTAAATGATAAAGAAATGATATTATATGATAAGGTTGCCACAATCTTAGAAACTAATCTAATCTATCCTGATTTAATTATATTTTTACAGTCTGATACTGATAGATTAATGAGCAATATTAAATCAAGAGGTAGAAATTATGAGATTAATATGGATTGGAAGTATATCGATGCATTAAATCAAGTTTATAATGAGTATTTTTTTATGTATGATAAATCTCCAATATTAATAATAAATACTAATGATATTGATTTTGTAAATGATGAAAAAGATTTAAATGAAATCTTAGATATTATACAAAAACCTGTCAAAGGTACTAAATATTATAATCCTCAAAAAAGTATAGATATTTAATATGTTTAAGATTATTATTGTATATGCAATTATATTTTTAATTATTCATTCATTAATAAAATTTATAACAAACATAATAATTAATAAATCATCAAAAAATAAATTGAATTCTAAAGATTCGAGTTTTATTGATGTTGATTATGAAGAAGTTGAATGAAGTCAATTTCGATTAAAAGACATGGCGGTCCAGATGTTTTAGAATTAATTAATTCCAAAGAACCTGAATGCAAAGACTCATTAGTAAAGGTTAAAATTAAAGCATGTGCAATTAATCACTTAGATATTTGGGTTAGAAGGGGGTTTAAAGGTATTGAATTACCTTTAATATTAGGTTCTGATGCTAGCGGAGTAATTATCGAAGTTGGATCCAATGTTAGAGAATTTAAAGTTGGTGATGATGTAGTTATTCAGCCTGGAGTTTTTAATAAATCATGCAATATGGTTAAAAGAGGTTTAGAAAATTTTTCAACATCATATGGAATCTTAGGTGAAACTCAAAATGGAGTTCAATCTGAAATAGTTGTTTTGAATGAAGAAAATATTTTTTTGAAGCCAACTCATTTATCTTATGAAGAATCATCGAGTATGCAGCTAGTGTTTATGACTGCTTATCAAATGATTGTAAATAGAGCTAATTTGATTAAAAATGAATCAATTCTTATATATGGCGCTTCTTCTGGTGTCGGAACTGCAGCTATCCAGATAGCCAAGGATATTGGAGCAACAGTCATTACAACAGTCGGAAGTAAAAATAAAATAGAATATGCTTTAAAATGTGGAGCAGATCATGTCATCATGCATGATAAATTTGATATTAAAAAACAACTTGATAAAATTTCTATTTTTGGTGTTGATGTAGTATTTGAACATATAGGTTTTAAAACATGGAAAGAAAGTTTAAAGGTACTTAGAAAGGGTGGTAGAATTGTAACTTGTGGTGCTACAACAGGAAATATGGTTGATATTGACTTAAATCATCTTTTTATGAAACAGCATAGTATATTAGGTTCAACAATGGGTAGTATTTCAGCCTTTCATTCAGTTATGAATAAAATAAATAATAAAATATATAAACCCTTTATAGATAAGATTTTTAAATTTAGCGATGTTTCAAAAGCACATTCAAGAATTGAGAAGCGAAAACAAATTGGTAAAATTATTTTAATTCCTTAAGATGATTAAAAGTATAACAGATATTGACATAGAATCAAAGAGAGTTTTGATTAGAGTAGATTTTAATATTCCTATTGAAAATGGTATAATTCAAAGCGATTTTAGAATAAAAGCTGTATCTGAAACTATACAATATTGTTTAGAAAATAATTGTTCAATTGTTTTAATGTCTCATCTTGGAAGACCAAATGGTTTAGACAGTAATTATTCATTTAAGCCCCTTGTTAAATATTTAGGAGATTTATTTAATGTTAATGTTTATTTTTCAGATGATTGTATATCTGAGGAATCAATAGAAGTTTCAATGAATATGAAAAGCAAGGAAATTCATTTATTAGAAAATCTAAGATTTTATAATGAAGAAGTAGAAAATAACGAAATTTTTGCATACAAATTGTCATCTCACGCAGACATTTATATTAATGAAGCTTTTGGCACAAGCCATCGTGAGCATTCATCAAATTCATTTATATTGAAATATTTTAAAATTAAAGCTATTGGATTTTTAATGCAGAAAGAGTTTGAGTATTTAGGGGATATCTTTAATGATAATTCTAAGCCCTTAGTTATTATTGGAGGTGCGAAAATATCTACTAAAATAAATATGATCAAAAATTTTATAACTAATTGTTCATGTATTTTAATTGGAGGCGGGATGGCTTTTACATTTCTGAAAGCAAAAGGAATTAATATCGGTGCTAGTTTAGTTGAAGAATCAATGATAGATACTGCTAAAGAAATTTTAGATTTAGCATTACGAAATAATGTTAAGATTATTTTGCCCACAGATGTTGTGTGTGGTGCCGATTTTTCATCTAACACAGATATTGATATTTGTAGTATTGATAATATAAAAGATAACTATATGGGATTAGACATCGGTCCAGAAACTACAATGATTTTTGAAATGTTAATAAATGAAGCTAAGACTATTATTTGGAATGGTCCAGTCGGCGCTTTTGAATTAAGTCCTTTTTCTACTGGAACTCATTCAATAGCTTATTGTATAAGCCAAAAAACTTTAAATGATGGCTTGGTATCAATAATTGGAGGAGGTGATACAGCAAATGCTATAATGCAATGTGAGCTTGAGGATACTTATTCACACGTTTCAACAGGAGGTGGAGCATCGCTAGAGTTGCTTAGCGGAAAAGAGTTAAAAATCTTTAAATCATGGAGGCATTATGAGTAAGAAATCTTTTTGTATTGCAAATTGGAAAATATATTTAAATAACATTGAATCAATAAATTTTATGAAAAAATTTATTAAATATAAATTTTTAAATAATAATTGTGAAGTTATCATATGTCCATCTTTTACATCTATTCCATTAATGGTTGATTTGGTTAAGGATAAAAGTATATCCATGGGTTCACAAAATATTTCAATTTTCAAAAAAGGTGCATATACAGGAGATATATCTATAGAAATGATAGAGGAGCTAGGATGTCAATGGACTATTATTGGTCACTCAGAAAGAAGACAGTTTTATAATGAAAGCAATCAAATAATTAGAAATAAAATGAATCGAGTTTATAATGATTCAAGATTAAGTCCTATATTGTGCATTGGTGAAAGCCTGGAAGAAATGAATAGTGGATTAACTGAGGAAATTATAACAACTCAATTAGAACTTTCATTAAAGGATATTAACTTTAATTCAAATAAGGATTTATTAATTGCATATGAGCCAGTCTGGGCAATTGGAACAGGGGTCTCAGCTGATATTGAAATAATATCTAAGAATATGAAAATAATTAAAGATTTTATTAAAAATTTTAATACAAAAAAGTGTAATATATACATATTGTATGGAGGAAGTGTTAATGAAGATAATGCTTCAGAGATTCTTGAGTTAAATGAAATTGATGGGTTTTTAATTGGCTCTGCATCAACAGATCCAAAAAAATTCCACTCTATTTACAAACAATTTTAGGAGAAATATTTTGGAAATTTTGTACTATGTGATAGTTTTTATTTTTGTTCTGGTTTCGCTAATGCTAATTGGTATTGTTCTTTTACAATCAAGTAAAACTGGAGGTATGGGTTCTGCTCTTGCTGGCAATTCTTCTCTAGCTTCTGCTTTTGGTAGTGAGGGAGCTGACAAGTTATTGTTACGAGTTACTACAGTATTTGCAGTTTTATTTATGTCTCTAGCTATAATTTTAAATATTATTTCTACACCTAGCGATGTTGAATCAGTCTCAGATGATTCAGTCCTCCAAGGAAGTACAAATTCACCTTCATCTCAAAATTTGGATATTAAAGTTGAAGATAGTATTATTAATGATGCTTCAGATGAGCAGGTAGCAGAATAACAAGTTTTATCATTTCAGCTGAAGTGGTGGAACTGGTAGACACGCTGTCTTGAGGGGGCAGTGGGATTTTTCTCGTGCGGGTTCAAGTCCCGCCTTCAGCACAAATTAAAAGGATCTATTATGAAAATTAAAAATATTTATTTTCTTATAACTTTGAATTTACTTTTATCATCAGAATGTTTAGAACTGAAATCTCTTTACGAATCAGATAATATTTCAGCATCATATGCTTTGATTATGAATAAATTTATGGAGTCAAATAAAGCCGAATATGGTTCATCTGACTGTAATTTTACGGCATATAATATTGCAGTAAAACTTGATGATTTAGAATTAGCAAAAAAATATATAGAAAGCGCTATAAAAAATGAAGATTCAGAAATTTTTAGAAAAGAAGCTGAAAAATTAACAAAAACAATAAGAGATTATAAATCATCTAAGTATACTTTAGAAAATGGCAGCTTGAATGATGCTATAAAAGAATTTAATGATAAAATTAATTCAGATGATTTACTGCCAGTTGCATTATTTTATAAAGGCTTAGGAACGGCTTATAAAAAAATACATTTTGAATCTGATTTATCTATCAAG
>MDSV01085302.1_pt1 | contig 14317 bp, 11 predicted proteins | sample 810851 | NCBI WGS metagenome assembly MDSV01 (sample SAMN05326640, study PRJNA326480) | marine metagenome | isolation source: seawater | place: Atlantic Ocean: North East | collected 2012 | reverse complement strand
GATTTAGATTTAATAATTATATGTACTCCTACAGATGTATCAAAAAAAATTTATAAACAATTTGTAGGTAAATTTCATTTATTAGTAGAAAAACCGATAACATTAAATTTAAAAGAACTTTCAAAAAATTTAAAAAAATCTACTAATAATAGAAAAATTATAAAAGCAGGCTATAATCTTAAGCATGATTGTGGTTTGGATTACATAAAAAAAACTTTGCAATCTAATTCTATAGGTAAGATATATTATTGTAAAATCAGTTATGCTAATGGGACAGCAAGATCTAACAACAATAATGTTGGAAGCATATTCGATATGGCTTCCCATTCTGTAAATTTGCTAATGTGGCTATTTAATTCAAAAATATTAAATGTCATTAAAACTTGTAATCAAAAAAATGAATTTAGCAAAACTCACTTTGATAATGGTTTTGCTATATTAAAAATCAAAAATATTTTAATAAATTTACATCATGGTTTTTGTAACTGGAAGAATATATTTTCTTTAGAAATCTATGGAAAAAAAGGATCTTTAAAAGTACATTCTTTACCCAAGTGGGGTAAACAATCTGTTATTAGTGAAAAAAGAGTTTTACCAAGTGGAAATCCAAAAGTAAAAATTATAAAATTTAAAAATGATTTAAGTTTTAAAAATGAACTGTATTCTTTATTGGAAATTATAAGAAATATGAATAATATTAAAGAGCAAACCATTAAAAAAATTAATTACGAAAGTTATTACACATTAAAAAACTCAATCCTTTTGAAATAAAAATGAATTATAAAGAAAAAATTATTGATTTCGATAAGGCGGGAAAATTTTTTAAGAAAATTAAATCTAACAAAAAAATAATACACTGCCATGGTGTATTTGATCTTGTCCATCCTGGCCATATAAGACATTTGTCTTATTGCAAAAGTAAAGCAGATATTTTAGTTGTTTCAATTACACCTGATAGGTTTATTAAAAAAGGAATTTACAGACCATTGGTACCTGAAAAAATTAGAGCAAATAACCTTTCCGTATTAGAGTTAGTTGACTATGTTATTATAGATAAATTTAAATATCCTTACAGTGCAATTAATAAAATAAAGCCTCATTATTTTGCAAAAGGTAATGAATATTTTGATAACCCAAATCCACTTACAGAAAAAGAAAAACAAATTTTAAAAAAATTTGGTGGCAAAATGCTTTTTACTCCTGGTGATGTTGTTTTTTCATCAACAAAAATAATCAATGAGAATGAGATTAATTTGAAATATGATAAATTAAAGAATTTAATGGATGTTAATAATTATTCTTTTGAAAAAATTTCAGATGTTATAAAAAATTTTAAAAATATTCGGATACACGTAGTAGGGGATTTGATTATTGATACACATAATGAATGTGAGGCAGTAGCAGGTTTACATAAAAGCCCAACTTTAAGTTTAATTAAAAAAAATTCAAAATCTTATCTGGGCGGAGCAGGAATAGTTGCAGCTCATTTTGCCTCTTTCTCTAAAAAAGTAACACTTACTACAGTAATTAATAAGGATAAATTAGGTAATTTAGCAAAAAAATTTCTTAAAAGGTACAATGTCAATTTAAATCCAATCTATGAATATGATAGGCCTACTACAGAGAAAAGCATTTATATTTCTAAAAATCATAATTTACTCAAAGTAAATAATGTAAGCAACCAACCAATTAGCAACATAAGTCTTGATAAAATAAAAAAAAAATTGAAAAAAAATGATTATGATATTCTTATTGTTTCAGATTACAGGCATGGAATTTTTAACAAACAATCATGTAAAGAAATTATAAAATCTGTAAGTAAAAAAGCATTTAAAGCTGCAGATAGTCAGGTTGCGAGTAGGTGGGGGAATATTTTAGATTTTAAAGGTTTTGATTTGATAACACCAACAGAACAAGAAGCAAGATATTCATTGTTTGAACAAGAATTAAACATCAGGACACTGGCAGGTAAATTAATGAAAGCCTCAAAATCAAAAAATATTATTTTAAAAATTGGAGAGAGAGGATTAATGGCTTTGGGTAATAATAAACCAGAGTATATTGCTCTTGATCCATTTGTAGAAAATTTAGTAGATGCTAATGGAGCTGGAGATGCCCTCCTAGCTTATTCTGCTGCGACTTTGTTTAAAGAAAAATCTTTAATAATGGCATCCATTATTGGTATAATCGTTGCGTCTTGTAAATGTGAAAAAAAAGGAAATACACCTTTAAAAATAGAAGAAATAATAAATAAAATTAATCAAATAAAAAAAAACATGATTTGATGGGTGAAAACACCATTATTATTTTGTTTTACAATAAAATTAAATATGAAAAATTTCAAATTAGATAATTTTGCACTGATTAAAGTGGATAGGCCTAAAAATTTACTAGATATAAAAAAAAAATTTTTAAAACTTTGTAAAAAAAATGGATTTAATGGTGAACCAAATTCTTTTACTAAAGTTTCAAGAAATAATCTGAATTTACTTATGAAAAATATGAACCGAGATATGAATGATATGAGCTTAGAAATTTTAAATTCATTCTATAAAAATATAACTAAGCTGTGTGGAAAAAATATTGCTTTTCAAAGAAATCCATATTTACGAGTAAACTGTCCTCATTTAAATAATACAGCAACTATTCCACACAATGATTATGATTTTGGTCATTCACCTTTTGGATTTAATATATGGTTACCGCTTTTTGATATTGAGGGAAAAAATGGTATTTATATAATTTCAAAAAAAGATTCTCAAAAAATTTATAAAAATTTTAAGTATAATCGAAGATTAGACGATCATATGAAAGGATTACAAGATTCATTTAAATTTAAAAAAAATTTTCTTAAACCAAAATTTTTAGAAAGCTTAATTTTTTCAAATATGAACATTCATGGTGCAATAAATGATAGATTTAGCAAACCCAGAATTAGCTTAAATTTACACTATCAACCAGTTAATGTTCCTTTTGGTGAAAAGGGTGCAGAATTTTTTAATTTTGGAGTTTTTGATGAAAAAAATAAAAAATATAGATTAGTGAATTAAAATGATTAAAAAAATTGTAATTGGTGTAACTGGTAGACAAAAAATTGGAAATTGGAAAATACCTCAAAAAATACAAACTGCAATTTGCCATGCTTCAGCTAATAGCACAAAAGAAAAAATATCCTTTATGATTACAGAATATCATCAATCTTCTGGAATACCAAATTTACTTAAATATCTTAAGTCAAATAAAAAAAAGATTAAAAAAATTATTTTTGTATCAATTTTTCAATTAGGGAAAAAAAAAATTGAAATAATGGATAATTACAAAAAAATAAAAAAATATGACTGTTATTTTTTTGCAGAAAATATTAACAACCAGTCAAAAAATATTAAGCAAATAGATAATTTTCTTAGTTTTGCTTTAAAGCTTAAATTTTATCAAAAATAAATATTTTTTATGATAAAAAAATATAAAATTATAATTTTAGGTGCTGGTGGTTTTATTTCTAAAAATGTTGAAAATTTATTAAATAAGTCAAATATTAAATTATTGCCATTACCACGAAAAAAAATTGATTTAACAAAGTTTGAATCAATTAAAAAATTATCAAAAATTGTAAAAGAGAAGGATATAATTTTTTTTGCTGCTGCTGATGCCCCAGTAAAAAATGAGAATATGCTATTAAATAATCTTATGATGGCAAAAAATATGTGTGAAGTTTTAAAAAAAATAAAGCCTTCTTTTTTTTTATATTTGAGTTCAGATGCTGTTTATTCTGATACCAAAAAAAAAATTGATGAGAACACTTCCACTGTTCCCAATTCATTACATGGTATTATGCACTTAACAAGGGAAATTATGTTTGAAAACTTAATAAAAAGAAAATTATGTATTGTTAGGCCAACTTTAGTTTATGGTGAAGGGGATCCACATAATGGATATGGTCCAAACCGTTTTATGAGATTAATAAAAAGAAATCAAAAAGTTTCTTTGTTTGGTAAAGGTGAAGAATTAAGAGATCACGTCTGGATTAATGATGTATCAATTGCAATATCAAAATTAATTATAAACAGAAAAATTGGAAAATTTAATCTGGTAACTGGAAAAGTAACATCTTTTAATAATATTGCAAAACAAATTATAAATATTTCTAAAAAAAAAAGTGAAATTTTTTATCTTAAAAGAAAAGGTCCGATGCCACACGGAGGATATAGAGCATTTAAAAATTCAAGATTTGAAAGAGTATTTCCAACATTTAAATTTAAAAGTTTTCAGCAAGTTTTAAAATATCTTTATAAAAAAAAATAAATTCTATATAAAAATTTATAAATATGTATATAAGTTATGATATTAATTAAATTACATAGAGCTAGATTACAAAAAAAATGAAAGCATCAGATTTAATAGCTTTAAAATTGTCAGAATACACAGATTATGTTTTTAGTGGCCAAGGTGGTTCAGTTGTACATATTTGTGATAGTGTAAGTAAACATAAAAAATTAAATATAATACCTTCACAAAATGAACAAGGTGCTTCTTTAGCTGCGGATGCATACACTAGAGCATCTGGAAAAATAGGAGTGGTTGTCACCACAAGTGGTCCCGGTACTTTAAATGCTCTTCAAGGATTGGCATGTTCTTATTATGACTCAATACCATCTTTGTATATATCTGGAGCTCCTGTAAGAGGTGCACTTAAGAAGAATAAAAAATTAAGACAACTTGGTTTTCAAGAAATGGAAATCAAAGAAATTGTTAGCTCTTTCTCAAAATATTCTACAAGAATTACAGATCCTAAAAAAATTTTTTATGAAATAGAAAAATGTATTTTTGAAGCTACAACAGGAAGGCCTGGACCTTGTGTGATTGATTTGCCTGATGATATTCAAAGAATGGAAACAAATGAGAAAGAACAAATAAGATTTTTTCCAAAAAAAAATATTTTGAAACCAAAAAAAGCAGATTTAAATCTTATCAGCGAAAGATTAAAAAAGTCAAAAAGACCAATAATTGTCATAGGGAATGGAGTCAAAATATCAAATACTTATAAAGAGTTAAAATCATTTTTAAAAAGAACCAAAATTCCATATGCTGTTACTTGGGCTTGCCACGATCTTTTTAATACAAACGATAATCAGAATGTTGGAAGCTTTGGAGTTTACGCTACTAGACATGGAAATTTTTCAATACAAAATTCTGATCTTCTTATTATACTTGGGTCAAGATTAAATGGTACTTTGATAGGTAGTAACGCTAAATTATTTGCTCCTAAAGCAAAAAAAATACTCATTGATATTGATAAAGCAGAATTAAAAGAAGAAAATGGTTTAAAAATAGATTTCAAAATAAATTGTGATTTAAAAGAAATTATACCTGAAATTAACAAAAAAAAGATAACTTGGAAAATTGATAAAGAATGGTTGGCAAAAATAGCTAATTTTAAAAAAAAATATCCAATAATTAAAGAGGAGTATCATAGGCAAAAAAAACTAGTTAACCCATATGTTTTTTTTGATACTTTATCTGACTATACTTTGGAAGATGATATAATTATACCGGATGCCAGCGCCAATTTAGTCTGGGCATATCAAGCTTATAAAGTTGATAAAAAACAAAAAATTTTTACAGCCCTCAATCATTCACCAATGGGATATTCAGTTGCTGCTGCAATCGGGGCTAGTTTAGGTGCAAACAAAAAACGTGTTATAGCAATAATTGGTGATGGTTCAATGCAAATGAATATTCAGGAAATAGAAAATATTAAAAGCTTGAAATTACCCATTAAAATATTCTTAATTAATAACAGTGGTTATGGGATGGTAAAACAAACAATAGACACTTGGTTAGATAGTAGATATGTAGGATGTGACCCTAAAAGTGGATTAAGTTTACCCAATTTTCAAAAAGTGTTTGAAGCATATGGAATAAAAAGCGTAGAAATTAATAATCACAATGATTTAAAAGAAAAAATTGAAAACACAATTAATTATCAAGGTCCTATCATGTGTGACGTAAAACTGCATGAAAATGAAAGAATAATTCCAAAAGTTAAAGCAGGAAAGCCATTACACGAAATGGAACCACCTCTAGAAGAGGCAGAAATTAAGTCAAATATGATTTAATGATATGGACAAATTTTTAACTTATAAAAAATTTTTAAACAGTAAAATTAAGAAAAAAAAAAATAGGACAGCCGTTATTACAGGAGGGTGCGGTAGAATTGGAAGCATCTTTACATCTCAATTATTATATGAAAATTATGAAGTAATTTGTCTTTCAAAGACTAATAAAAAATATTTGGATTTTAAAAAAAATTTACCTAAGAAAATAAAAAAAAAAATTCATTGGTATCCAATAGACTTATTGAACCCAAAAACAGTAAATGATGCAATTAAATATATTTTTAAAAAATTTTCAAAATTGGATATTTTAATTAATAATGCAGCGGACTCTAATAGAGGAAAAAATTATAATTATAATATCCAATCATTAGAAAAAGAGTTATGGGGAACTTTTGGTAGTAGTTTTTATTTGACTGAAAAAATTTTACCTTTTCTTAGAAAACAAAAATCAGGAAAAATTATTAATACAGGATCACTTTGGGGTTCGCATGCGGCTAAATTTAAAACTTATTCAAATTTAGATATAGGACCTTCACCAATTATTGCATCTGGAAAAGCAGCGATTATGCAATATACCAAACATTTAGCTTCAAGAGAGGCTGAATTTAATATAGTTGTAAATGCGCTAATACCGGGCTGGTTTCCAAGAAAGGGACCTGTTGAAAATAAAAAATATATCAACTCAATTAAATCTAATATTCCATTAAATAGAATAGGAAAGTTAGATGACTTAGTTACCTCAGTAGAATTTTTACTATCTGAAAAATCAAACTATATGACAGGTCAATTTTTGATTGTAGATGGAGGCTACTCTATTTGGTAGTCATAAAACTTTTTTACTTAAATATAAAAACTTTTTTTATTAATAAATAATTTTATGTATTTTAATAACTTTAATAATAAAAATAAAATTATTTCTTCTTATAAAAACAAAGGATTAGTTGTTATTAAAAATTTTATTCCTTTAAAATATATTGACGAAATTAAAAAAAAATCTCTCAGAATGTTAAATAAACCATCTTTATTAAATAAAGCTTCCAATGTTAAAGGTTTAAAAGAGAAAAAAAATAATAATATCAAGCTCTATTGGCTACCAAAAAAATATAATAAAAAAATTCAAAAAGGTCAATATAGACAACCGACTGGAGAAATGGAATTAAAAATTAATAAAAGTGATATTAGAAAAGGTCACAAATATTATGGGAGATTAACAAATAGTATTGATATTAAAGATCCTCTTATTAACTTAAAAGAGGTACAAAAAATAGTTTTTGATAAAAAAATTATTAATACCGCAAAAATTATTCTTAATGATGAAGTTTATTTAGGATATGTAGCTTTCAGATTTCATTTTAACAACAACCTACCATCAATTGATTTTAACTATTATCATACTGACGATAGATTAAAAATTACCAAATCAAGAAATAAAGTATTAAAATTGTTAGTGCCATTTCATTTATCTGGAAAAAAAAAAATTGAATTTAATCAAATTTTATACAATAAGAAGAAAATTAAATCTGAAAACTTTTACAAACTTCAATACACAAAATTTTCTAATTTACCCAATTATTTAAAAAAAAAAAAAATTAGACCAAATGTTTTAAATAGAGATATTTTCTTTTTTGATCCTAACAATTTTTACCATAATGCTGATAAACCAAATAAGTTAAGGTTAATGCTTTATTTGGTATATATAAAAAAAAATAATTATATGATTTCTAAAACAAAAAAAATTAAGATTAAAAAAAAGTATTTTGAAAAATTAGATAATTCTCAAAAAAAATTTGCAAAATTTTTGAATAAAATTTAATGTTGGTAAAAACTTTATTCCGAAAGATAAAATCTTTATTTCATCTTATTTTTTTTTATTTTTCTATTATTACTATTTTACCTTTAAGAATTTTATTGATTCTTTTAAAACCAATTATAAATGTTAGATTTACATTTATATCAGGAGATAGAATTGGATCTTTAACGCTTGATACTTTTTTAGAATTTGGAATTATTAAAGAAAAAAAGAAAAAAAGAACTATCAATTTTTTAGTTTTTTTTTCTCCTATTTCTAATAAATTTTTTCTTTCAAAATTACAAAATTTTGCAATTAAGAATTTAAAAAATACATACCTCGTTGAGGCTAATTGGTTTTATAAAACATTATTTAATAGTTTTTCAGTGCTGAATTATCCAAAAAAAAATTTTTCTGAAAATTTTGCAAAAGATAATTTTTTAGATAATAACCAACAATATTTTAATAAAAATTTGGATTATTCAAAACTAAGCAATAATGAAAATGATAAAGGTTTTGATTTAATAAAAAAATTTAAAATTGATACGAAAAAACCCTGGATTTGTTTTCATAATCGAGATTCTGAGTATTTAAATAAATTTTTTCCTGATAGAGATTTTAGTCATCATTCTTATAGAGATTTTGATATTGGGAGTATGTTGTCAGCAGCGGAATTATTCACTAAAAATGGTTACAATGTTATAAGAATGGGAAAGATACAAAAGGAGCAATTATCAACAACCAATCCAATGATTTTTGATTATCCTTTTAGTAATTTAAAGTCTGATTTTGCAGATATTTTTTTATTCTCAAAATGTTCAGCTTATTTTGGAAGCGATTCAGGGGTACAGAATCTTGCTTTAGTTTATAATAAACCAACTTTTCTTATTAATTTTTCATTAAATATACTAACTCAATTTATGAAAGGAGGGTTAAATTCATCAAGATTTCATCCTTACCCATTCATTTTTAAGAATATTTTTGATCCAAATAAAGGAAGAAATTTAACGTTAAATGAAATATTTGATCATGATTTATTTGCCAATTATAGTTCAAAATACTTTAACTCTCTTGGATTAAAACACGTATCAAATTCATCAGATGATATATTAGAATTTAGTCAAGATGTATTAGAATATTTAAAAGGTAATTGGAAATTAGACCATGATGACTTAATGATTCAAGAAGAATTTTGGAATATTATTTATAAAAGAACAAATTTAGAAAGAATCAATAAAATTCCTGCACCGATAGGAAAATCTTTCTTAAAAAAGAATCTAGAAATAATAAATTAATATGACAAAAAATATCTTAAAGTTTTTTTTAATATTTTTTCTATTTTTCCCAAAAACTGTTCTAGCAAATTCCCTAGAAGGAGTATGGACTGGAAGTTTTAAGGACTCCAAATTAATTTTTGAGTTTAAAAAAAAATATTGTTCTATCAAAATTATTAAAAAAAATGAAAATATTGAGGAATATGAGGGTCAATATCAAGTCGATTTTGAAAAAAAGCCAATACCATTGAATATCACTCAAATTAAAAATTATACTGGAGGCTTTTATACAATAATAAAGTTCTCTGATGAAAATCACATTATAATGTCAAAATTATCGAATAGAAAAAGAATTAGACCAATAGAAATAAATAAGATAAATAGTATATTTCTTACTAAGGTTAATTAGTATTTTTTAAAAATGTTATGATAGAAGAGCTATTGATAAATAATAATTTGCAAAATATTTCATTTTATGATTTTTTGTCGAATTTATTAGTGGCAGTAATTTTAGGATTTATTTTATCCCGATTTTATATTAAATATTCCAATGTAATATCTAATAGAAGGTCAATTGCAAACCAGTTAGTTTTATTAGCAGTTATTACTTCGTTGGTTATTTCAATAGTAAAATCATCATTGGCATTATCTCTAGGACTAGTTGGAGCACTTTCCATAGTGAGATTTAGAACTGCAATTAAAGAACCTGAGGAATTAATTTATTTATTTATTGCTATTGCGATTGGATTAGGAACTGGAGCTGGTCAAAAAGAGATAGTCATTATTGCATTTATTATAATTTTGATAATTATATATTTATTGAATAAAAGCTTTTTAAAAGGCGAAGAAAATCCGAATTTATACATAACAATTATAAATAAAAAACCAGAAAAAATTAAACTTAAAGCAATTGTTGATTGCCTTAAGGAAAATACTAATAACCTGATTATTAAAAGATACGATGAAAGTAAAGATGATTTTGAAGTTTTATTTTTAGCTGATTTTTCTAATTTTAATCAATTTGATGACGCTAAAAATGAACTAAAAAAAATTGATAACGATTTAATTATAAATATTTTAGATAATAAATATATTAATTAATTCAGCCTAGATGAGAATAAAAACCCAGAAAAATAATAATTCCAAAAATAAAAAAAAAATTATTAAAAAAAATAAGAATATTTTTTACGTTTTAGTATTTTTTTTAATTTTTTCATTTGGCTATCTTTCAGCTGTAACTTCTTATGTTGTTTATAAATATAGGGATTTTGGATTAAACCTTATGACGAACTTGTATAAAAATGTTATAAATTTTCCAAGAACAATATATTCAAAAAATTTTTATGAACATGAAACGTTTATTATAGATATTGATTTTGAAAATCTTCAAAAACTTCAAAAAAAGAGGAAACTTGCTCTCAATTCTACATATAATATCAAATCTGAAGATGATTATGTCTCTGCAGTAATAAAATATAATAATAAAGATTATAAGGCTAAAATAAGATTAAAAGGCGATGGTGCTGAGACACATTTGGATGGAAATAAGAAATGGTCAATTAGGATAAAATTGTTAGATGATGGAAGAATTTTTGGTGTTAGAAAATTTTCTATTCAAAAACCTGAAACTCTAAATTTTATTTATGAATGGTTATTTCATAAAGCCTATAGTCATGTTGGTGGCATATCAAAAAAGTATAAATTTATCAAAGTTAAATGGAATGGTGATGATTGGGGAGCAATGGCATTTAATGAACATTTTGGTAAGGAATTACTCGAGTCAAATGGTAGGCGCTCAGCTCCTATTGTACGATTTGATACTGACTACAGGGTTAAAGCAATTGCCACAGGAGCAAAAATATGGAACTATGCAGATACGGTGTCCTCAAAACAAACGGATAGCTTAATATACCAAAATTTTAATAATCAAAATCCTTTACCAATATCTCATTACGGAAGAAATCAAATAAATTCAGATGAAGTTTTTAAAAAACAATTCCAAACAGCCTCAACTTTATTAGATGGATGGAGACAAGGCAGATATGATGTTTCTGAAGTTTTTGATTTAGATAAATTTGCAAAATATGTTGCACTTTGTGACATATTTGAGGGAACGCATGGTTTTATGGACCTAAATATGGCTTTTTACTACAATCCAATTACTTCTAAGCTAGAGCCGATCGCAGAAGATGTACACTCTGGTATACATCCTTTTATTTTGTCGATTTCTATAATAAATGGGTTTATTTCATCATCTAATATTTTAGAAAGCCAAAACGTCCCTAATTTTTTATGGAAGGATTATTCTCTATATGAGAATAGAACTATATTAAGAAGTTTATTCAAAGATGAGTCTTTTATTTTAATGTATTTAGAATACATTAAAAAATTTTCTAAAAAAGATTTTTTAGATAACTTTATTGACTCAATTAATGATGAAATGAAGGATGAACTTCACACATTGTATACAGACTATCAAAACTATTCTTTTAATTCAAAAAAAAATAAACTTTATAGTATTCAAGAAATAATCAGATTAGATCTAAATCCACCCACTGGCTTATTGGCATATTTAAGTGAATATAAAAATAATAAATTAATCCTAGATGTAGGTGTATCACAAATCCTTCCAGTTGAAATTAGTTCAATTAATATCGATGATAAAGAATATTTCTTAAAACAGAAAAAAATATTTTTTGGAAAATCAAAATATAAATTGGTAAAATATCAAAAATTAGAGTTTGATTTACCACAAGATATAATATTCGAAAATAATGAAATCAATAATATATTTATTAATTATGAAATAATTGGAAATGATAAAAAATATCAAAATAAAGTTTACTCTTGGTCTAGTGTAGCTGAAAAACTTAAAGATGATGTTTTAAGAGAAAGATCAAGTTATCAAAACTTTGAATTCGTAGATGTAGACAATAAAAATAAGATAATCAAAATAAAATCAGGGAAATGGGAAATAAATGAAGATTTGATAATACCAGAGAAATATACTGTTATTATAGAGAAAAATACTAGTTTAGATTTATTAAATTCTTCTCTAATCTTAAGTTATTCACCCATAGAGATGCAAGGTTATGAAGATGAGAATATTTTGATTACATCTACAGATAATACTGGTCAAGGTTTATCAATAATTAATGCTAATAAAAATTCAGAATTTAATTATGTTACATTTGAAAATTTAAAAAATCCAAAAAAAGGAAATTGGGAGTTATATGGCGCAATTAATTTATATAACTCTCCAATAGATATGAATAATGTAAGATTTAAAAATATTGACTCCGAAGATGCACTTAATCTCATAAATACAAAAGGGAAAATAAAGAATAGTTATTTCAAGAATTTATCATCAGATGCTATTGATACTGATTTTTCAAAGTTGGAAATTGAAAATAGTAAATTTGAGGAAATAGGTGGAGACGCAATAGATACCTCGGGGAGTGTTGTATCTTTATCTAGTATTTCTATTAATAAAACAAAAGATAAAGGAATTAGTGCTGGTGAAAATAGTCAAATATCAGGAAAAAATATTAAAATTAAAAACTCTTTTATTGGAGTTGCAATTAAAGATTTATCAAATGTAGATTGTAAAAATTTAATTTTATCAGAAAATGAATATGCAATTGTTGCGTTTCAAAAAAAACCAGAATATGGACCAGGATTTGCAAATATCGAAAATATCGAATTTTTAAATAATAAAGAAAAATTCTTAATTGAAGAAAAATCCTTAGTCAAAATTGATAATAAAGAAATACTTGAAAAAAAAAGAAAAGGTTCAATTAAGAAATTGATTTATTGAAAAAGTTTTTAATAAAATAAAATGAAAATCTTCAGATTTAGTTATTTAATTCGATTAATATTAATATTATTTATTTTTTCTATATTTTTTTTATCAGGTGCTTATGCACATAAGTATAATCTAATAGGTTTTTTGAAAGTAAACATAATAAAATTACCAGATGTATTGTCAAAATTTTTCTATGCTCAGAAAAGTAAATATAGCTCCACCAATCCCAAGCTTTTAATAAATTTAAATGATAATGATTTAAAAATGCTGTTAGAAAAAAGAAAAAATATTTTAGAATTTAAAACTAATGAGACAATTACAGAAACTTTCAATGATAATGGCCAGTTCTTTCCTGCAAATATAAAATATAATGATATTAATTATAATGCAAAAATCACATTAGGCGGTAAACAGCACTTTTTAGAAAATGATAAAATTCCTTTTAGAATAAAATTAAAAGGAGACAAAAAGATATTTAATGTAAACAAATTTGTCTTACAACATCCTAAAGTAAGAAATTATATTTTTGAATGGTTATTTCATGAAGCTCACAAATATGAAGGTGGATTATTTATACACTATGATTTTGCAGAAGTAATACTTAATAATGAAGATTTGGGTATTTATGCTGTCGAAGAGTCTTTTGGAAAAAATTTATTAAAAAAAAATAATAGGAAAAATTCTCCAATTATAAAATTTGATATGTCAATAAATAGAAAATCTAAACAATACAATAAAGGGGTAGAATTTGATTTGGCCTCAAATAGATTTAATGAAATAGTGATGTGGCAAGAAGAGAAAGATTATATAAATGATGATGAGTTTAATGAAAATTTTTTGATAGCAGCAAAAAAACTGAATAATTTTGAAAATGGAAATTTTAAAACTTCCCAAGTTTTTGATATAAATAAAATGGCAATGTATGTGGCTTTGTGTGATCTTTTTCAAGGGCAGCATGCTTTGCATAAAGGGAACTTAATATTTTATTATAATCCAGATTCATCGCTTCTTGAGCCAATATCATTTGAGACTAATAGTATGGATAATAGATTTGATCTTGCAATAGAAACATCAAAAAAAAATAAAGCACAAAATTTAATAAAAAAAATGTTTGAAGAAGATAAATTTGTTTTGGAATATGTAAGATATCTTAAAAAATTTTCTTCAGAAGAGTATTTAAATAAATTTTTAAGTAAAATATCCTCAAAAATAAACGATAAATATAATCTTTTAAATCTTGAATATTCTTATCACACAGAAGATTATAAAAAAATTTTTTTCAATCAAAAATTTATTAATGCAAGTATTAATCCCATTAAAGGACTTAATGCTT
>MDSV01049633.1_pt1 | contig 14317 bp, 11 predicted proteins | sample 810851 | NCBI WGS metagenome assembly MDSV01 (sample SAMN05326640, study PRJNA326480) | marine metagenome | isolation source: seawater | place: Atlantic Ocean: North East | collected 2012 | reverse complement strand
TTAGAAGAATTGATTTTTTAAGAGATACAGCTAATTTGCGTATTTTCTATTATGAGAAAGATACAGACTAGTATATTATTAGTTGTATTATTTGTTACATCATCTGCTGCACAAGAGAATGACTTTCAAATATGGTCATCAGTTTCAGCTAAAGATCGTGTTACTTATAAAACAGATTTGTATATTAAGCATAGTTTGCGTTTTCGTGAAAATGCATCACTATTAAGTCATAGTTTTTCTGAAATAAAATTAAAGTATAAGTATAATAAGAGAATTTCAGTTGGCTTAGGATTTCGTGATATTGACGAATGGGATAAAAAGTTAGAGATAGTTAATAAAAGTAGATATTTCACTGATGTATATTATAAAAAGAAAAAGAAGCGCTTTTATTTAGTGGTAAGAAATAGGATTCAGTCTCAAAAAAACGAAGTCGATTTCTCAACTAATTTTAGACAAAAATTTAGTTGTAGATATAATATTAGAAAAAATAAAATTGAACCTTCAATTGCATTTGAATATTTTTTAAATGAATATTATCATATCAGAAAATTAAGATATACGATTTCTCTTTCTTATCCAATTTTTAAAAATGCAGATATGGATGTCTCATATCGTATCCAAAATCCTTTATATGTTAAAAACCCTGAAAAGATATACATATTTGAAGTTAAATTAGCTTATAGTTTATAATAGTGTTTAATATTTTTACATATAGCTGAATGATATACATAAGATAATTTTAAATATGCATTTATTATCTACTTCTATAGAATATTTAAAAGGTGTAGGGCCTACTAGATCTGAATTATTAAAAAATGAATTATCTATATTTACGTTTGAGGATTTACTATATCATTTTCCTTTCAGATATATAGATAAAACAAAATTTTATAAAATATCTGAACTCAGTCATGACATGTCTTATGTTCAGATAAAAGCTAAGGTTATAAGTATTGAAGAAAAAGGACATAAAAGATCTAGGAGATTGATAGTATGTGTTCAAGAAGATAATTCTTTATTAGAGTTAGTATGGTTTAAGGGTATAAAATGGATTCACAATTCATTAAAAATAAATACTGAATATATTTTTTTTGGCAAACCTTCTATTTATGTAGGTAAACTTAATATTGCACATCCAGAAATAGATATTATTGATCAATCAAATTCAGCTTTATCAAGTTTGCAACCTGTATATCCTTCAACTGAAAAATTGAATTCACGTGGATTAACAAGTAGAAATATATCTAAATTAATTAGGACTTTATTGGATATTATAGAGCTTCAAATTGAAGAAACATTATCTGACTTAATAATAAAAAGATTAAATTTACCGACTAGAAAAAAATCTTTACTTGATATTCACTTCCCACTAAATTATAGAGATCTTAAAAGAGCAAAAAAAAGATTAAAATTTGAGGAGTTTTTCTTTTTGCAGTTACATTTAATAAAAATCAGGAAGTCTAGAAAAATAAAATTTAAAGGCTATCCATTAGATAAAATAGGACCGTTTTTTAATCATTTTTATAATAATATTCTTCCATTTAATTTAACTAATGCTCAAAAACGTGTAATTAAAGAGATAAGAATAGATGTTAAAAAAAATCAACAAATGAATCGTCTTTTACAAGGGGATGTTGGTAGTGGTAAGACATTAGTTGCATTATTAAGTATGTTAATTGCAATAGATAATAATTATCAAGCTTGTTTAATGGCACCAACCGAAATATTAGCTCAACAGCATTTTGATACTATAAGTGAATTTTTAAAGGAACAGAATATTACAGTTGAACTTTTAACTGGTTCAACAAAAAATAAAGACAGAAAGCAATTGCTTCAGAATTTAGAAGAAGGAAATATTAATATTTTAATTGGCACCCATGCATTATTAGAAGATAAAGTTTTGTTTAATAATTTAGCATTTGTTGTAATAGATGAACAACATCGTTTTGGTGTGGCTCAAAGAGCGAAGCTTTGGAGAAAAAATATAAATCCACCACATGTATTAGTTATGACAGCAACACCTATTCCAAGAACATTGTCTATGACTATTTATGGGGATTTAGATGTTTCAATAATTGATGAGTTGCCACCAGGAAGAAAACCAGTTAAAACTATTTGGAAAACTGATAGTTCTCGTTTGCAAATTATTCAATTTATAAAAGATCAAATTAAGATAGGAAGACAAATATATATTGTATTTCCATTGATAGATGAAAGTGAAAAGTTAGATTATAAAAATCTTATAGAAGGCTTTAATTCAATTCAGAGAGAATTTCCTCTTCCAGATTTTCAAGTTAGTGTTGTTCATGGAAAAATGAGTTCTGAAGACAAGGAATATGAAATGAATCGTTTTGTTAAAGGAACTACTAATATTATGGTAGCTACCACTGCAATTGAAGTAGGTGTTGATGTTCCTAATGCATCAGTTATGATTATTGAAAGTGCTGAACGGTTTGGTTTATCTCAATTGCATCAATTAAGAGGAAGAGTAGGTAGAGGTTCTAATCAGTCCTATTGTCTTTTGGTTAGTGGTAATAAATTGAGTAGTCATGCAAAAACAAGGCTTTCTACTATGGTTGAAACAAATGATGGTTTTAAAATTTCAGAAGTTGACTTAAAGTTAAGAGGGCCAGGAGATATGATGAGTACTAAGCAAAGTGGAATTCTTGATTTTAAAATTGCTGATTTGATAGCTGATAGTAAAATACTTGATTTTGCTAGAAAAGAAGCGGAGAAAATATTGTTAGAAGATTTTAATCTTGAAAAGGTTGAGAATATTAATATAGCAAGAGTATATAGGCCTTATGCTCGAAAAAGATTAGGGTGGAGTAGTATATCTTAAAAAAAGGGTAAGCTACTTATATCGCACCGCTACAACCTACTACCCTTGCTGTTTTCCAACCCTGGGGGAGTTCATAGGGAGCTGGTCGTATAAGACTTACCCTCTAAATGCAAAAGTATAATAATATAACTTTCTGGCAAATGATTCATAACTTCTATTTTGTTTATATTTGTACATTAAAAAAAGAATAATGGATACTAGAAAATTTGCAATGAATTACGGAGCTGTTCTAGGGCTATCTCTTGTTTTAGTTTCTTATTTCTCTTATATTTTTGGTATAGATGAAAAAGATTCAATGATACCATCAATATTAAATAATGGATTAACAATTGGATTTATAGCATATGCTGTTACAAAATATAGAGATATATTCAATAATGGATATATCTCATTTAGTAGTTCACTCAAATTAGGAACTACTGTTGCATTTTTTTCTTCAGTTATTTTAGCTTTTTATACTTTTTTGTTTATTTCATATATAAATACGGATGCATTAAATGACATAATTTCAATGACCGAACAAGCTATGTTAGAATCTAACCCTGATGTATCTGATGAAGAATTGGATTTAGCCTTAGAAATGACTTCAAGGATGATGCAGCCGCATTGGATTATGATGATGGGAATATTAGGAGGTACTTTTATGGGTTTCTTATATTCTCTTGCTATATCTTTTTTTGTTAAGAAAACTGATAATAATATATAAGATATGAATATTAGCATAGTTATTCCCTTATTTAATGAAGAACAGTCTTTACCAGAACTATGTAGATGGATTGATAAGGTTATGCTTAAACATAGTTATACTTATGAATTATTATTAATTGATGATGGGAGTAAAGATTCTTCATGGAATACAATAAAAAAAATATCTCAAAAAAATAAAAATATTTCAGCTGTAAAGTTTAGAAGAAATTATGGAAAATCAGCTGCTCTTAACGTTGGCTTTAGTAAGGCGGAAGGTGATGTTGTTATTACTATGGATGCAGACTTGCAAGATAGTCCTGATGAAATCCCAGCTTTATATTCAAAAATAGTTAATGAAGGTTTTGATTTGGTTTCAGGATGGAAAAAAAAGCGATATGATCCTTTAACCAAAACTTTACCAACTAAGTTATTTAATTGGGCCGCAAGAAAAGCTTCAGGTATATTTTTACATGATTTTAACTGTGGCTTAAAGGCATATAGGAATACAGTTATTAAATCTATTGAAGTACATGGAGAAATGCATCGTTATATTCCTGTTTTAGCAAAATGGTCAGGTTTTACTAATATTACTGAACAAGTAGTTGAACATCAAGCTAGAAAATATGGGGTTACTAAATTTGGTCTAGAAAGGTTTTTTAATGGATTTTTAGACTTATTGACAATTACCTTTGTAAGTAGATTTGGTAAAAAGCCAATGCATTTCTTTGGAGTTTTAGGAACTTTTATGTTTATGCTAGGATTTATTTTATTCTCATTCATAGGAGGTCAAAAATTGTATTTTATTTTCAATGATCTGCCGGCCCGTAATATTGTTGAAAATTCTGGATTTTATATTGCATTAAGCTCAATGATAATAGGAGTCCAACTTTTTTTAGCTGGATTTATTGCAGAGATGATTTCTAGAAATTCATATGATAGAAATAATTACCAGATAGAGACAGAAATATAATTTTTCAAATATAAATGTCAAAAATAAGTTTTTCTTTCATTATTCCACTTTTCAATCGCCCTCTTGAAATAGTAGAGCTTTTAGAAAGTATGACTTGTCAAGATGAAAAAGATTTTGATGTAATTATTGTTGAAGATGGATCTACTGAAACTTCTGAAAAGGTTATACAGCCATTTAAACAAAAACTTAGAATTCATTATTATTTTAAAGAAAATTCTGGCCCAGGTTTAAGTAGAAATTATGGTTGCGAGAAATCAAAAAGTAATTTTTATATTGTTTTAGATTCCGATTGTATATTGCCTCCACATTATTTTAAAACTGTGAAAAGAGAATTGCAGGAAAATTATACTGATGTATTTGGCGGTCCAGATAGGGCGCATAATACTTTTACTAATTTACAAAAGGCAATAAATTATTCTATGACATCCTTTCTTACTACTGGAGGTATAAGAGGAGGAGGTGAAAATATGGATAAATTTCACCCTAGAAGTTTTAACATGGGTTTTTCTAAAGATGTTTTTGAGAAAACTAAAGGTTTTTCAAACATGAGATTTGGAGAAGATATTGATTTAAGTATTAGAATAATTAAAAATAATTTTAAATCAAGATTATTTAAAGATGCTTATGTTTTTCATAAGAGAAGATCAACAATTAAACAATTTTTTAAACAAATATTTAATTCTGGTATTGCGAGAATTCAATTGTATTTAAAATACCCTTTTTCTTTGAAGCTTGTTCATTTTTTGCCTGTTGTTTTTTTATTGTATTTTATCTCAAGTATTTTTTTAACGTATTTTTTTTCAATATATTTATTATTCCCTATTTTATTTCACATGTTACTTCTTTTTATGGACTCTACATTTAAAAACAGAAGTTTAATTATAGGTTTTTATTCTGTTCTTACTAGTTATGTTCAATTATTTAGTTATGCGCTAGGTTTTCTGCTGGCATTTTGGAAAAGTATTATTTTTAATACAGGATCTTTTTCTGCATTTGAAAAGACATTCTATAAATAAAGTTTTTCTCTTTAGTACAATTACAGCAACTCATTTATTTTATTTTTATCTTTACACTTTAAATATTTATGAAAATCTATCAACTTATATTAATATTATTTTGTCCTATTTTTATATTTAGTCAGCATATTAATGTAGTAAAGGATGATGTTAAACACGGGATTTGGAAGAAAAATTATGATAATGGTATGTTAAGGTATAAAGGAGAGTTTATAAATGATATGCCAGTAGGAATATTTAAATTTTATTATGAATCAGGTGAATTAAAAGCAACAAAAAAATTTTTTGCCGATGGAACTGCCGCTGCTACTCATATATATTATAAAAATGGTCAATTAAAATCTTCAGGCCTTTATGTTAATGAAAATAAAGATAGTACTTGGAATTATTATTCAGCTGATAGCGTACTTTTGATGAGTGAGCAATATTTAAATGGTAAATTAAATGGTGAGAAGAAAATGTATTATTTTGATGGATCATTATATGAAATAAAGAATTGGAAAAATGGGACCTTACATGGTCTTTGGATTCAATATTTTATAAATGGAAGAGTAAAATATAGTTCTTCATATGAAAATGGTTTAAGGAATGGCAAGCAAATTTCATATTTTCCTAATGGTAATATATATTATGAAGGCTTTTTTTTAAATGATGAAAAAATAGATGATTGGAAATACTATAATGATAAAGGTTTGTTAGATACTATTATCTCATATTAAGATGAATAAAAAAGGAAGAGTTTTAATGGCTATGAGTGGTGGAATTGATAGTACAATGGCTGCAATTTTATTACATGAGCAAGGATATGAGGTTATTGGTATAACTATGAAGACCTGGGATTATGAAAATTCTGGTGGAAACAAAAAAGAAACAGGTTGTTGTAGTTTAGACTCAATTAATGATGCCAGAAAAGTAGCGGTTGATTATGGTTTTCCACATAATATTTTAGATATAAGAGAAGAGTTTCATAATTCCATAATTGATAATTTTATTCAAGAATATATATCTGGAAGAACACCAAATCCATGTATTTTATGTAATACTCATATTAAATGGGAGGCGTTGCTTAAAAGAGCTGATATGCTAAATTGTGAATATATCGCTACTGGACATTATGCTAAGATTAGAAAAGAAGATGGCAGGTACATTGTTTCAAAGGGATTAGATTCCAACAAAGATCAATCATATGTTTTGTGGGGTGTAACGCAAGAATGTTTAAAGAGAACAATTTTTCCAATGGGTAAATATCATAAAAGTGAAATCAAACAAATGGCGATAGATAGAGGTTATATACAATTGGCAGAAAAGAGCGAGAGTTATGAAATTTGTTTTATTCCAGATAATGATTACAGGAGTTTTTTAAAAAGAAAGGTCAAAGGGTTAGAAGAAAAGGTTAGCGGAGGTAATTTTCTTTCTACAGACGGGAAAATACTTGGAGTACATAAAGGTTATCCTTTTTATACTATTGGACAAAGAAAATTAGGCGTTTCATTAGGTCCAGAACCTGCTTATGTGATATCTATTGATGAAAAAAGTAATACTGTTGTAGTTGGCACAAAGGATGAACTGAAAAAACAAGAGATGTATATTAAAAATATTAATTATCAGAAATATGATAATATAGAAGATGGCATGCAAGTATCTGTTAAGGTTAGGTATAAACATCAGGGAGAAATTGCGACAATAACAAAACATGATAAATATATAAAGGTCTTATTTCATAATAAGGTCGAAGGTATAGCTCCTGGTCAATCAGCTGTGATGTATGAAGGAGAAGATGTAATTGCGGGTGGATTTATTGTAAAAAATTAACAATGAAAAAATATAATATACCATATGGTAATACCGATATTTTTTCTCAGTTAATTCTTGATTATTTAAATCAAGATAAAAAATTAAATAATTTTTATAATAGATATCCAAATATTGATAATTTTAAAAATCAAATCAAAGAAAAATCAAATCATAATATTGATAGATCTCTTTTAATAAATGTTCTTAAAGAACAAAACAAATCACTAAAATTATCTAAAAAATCTGCTTTAAATATAGATTCTTTATCAAAAAATAATACATATACCATTACAACTGGACATCAGTTAAATATTTTTACTGGTCCTTTATTTTTAATTTATAAAATTATATCTGCGATAAATTTAACTGAGACATTACAGCACCATTATACTAACTATAATTTTGTTCCTATTTTTTGGATGGCAACAGAAGATCACGATTTTGAAGAGATTAATCATGTTAATATTTATAATAATAAAATTAAATGGGATACAAAACAGGATGGTATTGTTGGGGAATTTAATCTACAAGATTTTAAAGATGTAATAGATGATTTGCATAAAATTATAGGAGATTCTTGTAATTCGGAGTATATTTTAGAACTATTTAAAAAAACTTATCTAGAACATAATTGTTTGGCTGATGCTACAAGATATTTAATTAATAAGTTATTCGGAAAGTATGGAGTAGTTGTTATCGATGGAAACCATTTAGAATTTAAGAAACAGTTTAAGGAAATAATTAAAAAAGATCTAGTTTCTAGTAGCTATTACAACACTATAAAAGATTGTAGTGATAACTTATCAAAATATTATAAGCAACAAGCATTTGTCAGAGAGAGAAATTTTTTTTTAATTCAAAAAGGTCAAAGAAAATTAATTTCTAAACCAATTAAAATAAAAGATATAGATTTAGATCCCTCAGTTTTTAGCCCTAATGTATTAATGAGACCTTTATTTCAAGAATTTATATTACCAAATATAGCATATGTAGGTGGCGGGAGTGAAATATCATACTGGATGCAATTAATTACATTGTTTAATAAAGAAAAAATACCTTTTCCAATCTTAGTTCTTAGAAATTCGGTTTTATTTACAGAATATAAACAACTTAATAGATTTTTATCTATGGGTTTTAGTATAGAAGATATTTTTAATAAAAAAGAACTGCTACATACCAAGTATTTAAATACTCATCACAATGAAGAATATTCTTTAAATAAACAAAAAGACAAAATTGAAAAAATATATTCTGATATTTATGAGCAAAATACTGATCATGATATTCAAAGGTCTATACTTGCAAGTAAAAAGCAACAATTAAATTTAATTGAAAAATTAGAAAAGAAATTAGTGAGAAATATTAAAAAAAAGAACGAAATAAATATTGAGAAAATAAATAGATTTAAAGATTTTTCTTTTCCAAATGGACAATTGCAAGAGAGGCATAATAATTTTATTTCTTTTTATTTAAAATATGGGGATAACTTTCTTAAAATGTTAAAAGAAAATTTACATCCACTAAGTTCTGATTTCGTAGTTTTGGCTTTAGAAAATGATAATTTATGAAGCATGAAAAGATTTTAATTGTAGATTTTGGATCTCAATATACACAGCTGATTGCCAGAAGAGTAAGAGAGTTGAATATTTATTCCGAGATTCATCCATATAATAATATACCAGACCTCAACGGTGATTGGAAAGGTGTTATTTTATCAGGATCACCATTTTCTGTAAGAGATAAAAATTCACCTTCAATTAACTTGTCCAATATAAAAGGAAATTTTCCTTTGTTAGGTATATGTTTTGGCGCGCAATTTCTTGCAAAGGAATATGGAGGAGAGGTTTTGCCATCTAAGTTGAGAGAATATGGAAGAGCAAATTTGTCTCATATTAATTCTAAAGATCTTATTTTTTCTGATGTAAATGATGAATCTCAAGTTTGGATGAGTCATGGTGATACAATTACAATTTTACCAAATAACTGTACCACACTCTCATCTACCAAAGATATTAAAATTGCAGCATATAAATTTAATAATGAATCTACTTATGCTTTACAATTTCATCCTGAAGTATATCACTCAACTGATGGTTTAAAAATTTTAAAAAATTTTTTAATTAAAATTTGTAATTGTTCACAGGACTGGACACCTTCTATTTTCGTCGATGATACAATTGAAGATTTACAAAACACTTTAGGAAATGATAAAGTTATATTAGCATTATCTGGAGGTGTTGATTCTACAGTTGCTGCTATTTTGTTAAATAAAGCAATAGGAGGAAATTTATATTGTGTTTTTGTTGATAATGGTTTATTACGTAAAAATGAATTTTATAGTGTTTTAGAGCAATATAAAAATATGGGTTTAAATGTTAAAGGAGTTGATGCAAAGAAAGATTTTTATAATGCCTTGAGTGGTGTTGTTGATCCAGAACAAAAACGAAAAATTATAGGTTCAAAATTTATTGATGTTTTTGATCAAGAAGCTCAAAATATAAGTAATGTAAAGTGGTTAGCACAAGGAACTATATATCCTGATGTAATTGAATCAGTTTCTGCAACTGGTGGCCCTTCTGCAACTATAAAATCTCATCATAATGTAGGTGGATTGCCTGATTTAATGAAATTAAATATAGTAGAGCCATTGAAAAATTTATTTAAAGATGAAGTGAGAAGGATTGGAGCATCTTTAAATATAAATAAAGAAATACTTGCAAGACATCCTTTTCCAGGACCTGGATTAGCTATACGTATTTTAGGTGATGTGACTGAAGATAAGGTTAAATTGTTACAATCTGTAGACTCTATATTTATAAAAGGTTTGAAAACTACTGGTTTATATAATCAAGTTTGGCAAGCTGGAGCAATGTTATTACCTGTACAATCAGTTGGTGTTATGGGAGATGAAAGAACTTATGAAAATGCAGTTGTTTTACGTGCTGTTGAATCAACAGATGGTATGACAGCAGATTGGGTTCATCTTCCTTATGATTTTTTATCAAGAATTTCAAATGATATTATTAATAAAGTTGAAGGCGTAAATAGAGTAGTTTATGATATAAGTTCTAAACCACCTGCAACTATAGAATGGGAATAATTAATTACATATTTTCTGGATTTTTTTTAATTGCTAGTTTATCTTTATATTCATCATCATATGTAGATCAAAAAGACACACTTCAATTTGATGGAAAAATCTACGTTAAACACATAGTTAAAGGAGGTGAGTCATTACAGAAAATTGCTAATATTCATAATGTGCAAGTTGTTGATATACTTAATTCAAATGAAATGTCTAGAAGATTATATTATAATCAGGTTTTATATATTCCTCTGAATTTAAATAATAATAAGAAAATTAATTTTAAATCTAAAATTGATACTAGTAATCAAGTTAAAAAAGACAATATTAATTTGGCATTATTGATGCCTTATTATTTAGTTAAAAATGATACTATGTTTAATGATTTTACGGATACTAATGAAATTCCTTTTATTTATTATAAATTGTCAGAAACTGCATTGTCATTTCATGTTGGTTTAACCCTTGCTTTAGATTCTTTGAGAAAAAAAGGAATGAGTATTACTTTACACACTTTTGATACAAATAAAGATACATTAAAAACAATGAGTATTGTTAAATCTGGGGTTTTAGATAATATGGATATTATAATTGGTCCATTGCATGCACATAATTTTGAAATTCTTTGTAGAAAATATGGGAATGATAAAGATAAGACTATTGTTAATCCACTATCTAGAATAACAAAATCGGTAGAAAAATATAACTCAGTTTACCAAATCTCACCTAGCATAAAAGATGAATGCTTGATTCTTAGAGATAAAATTGTTAAAGATTATAAATACAAAAGAGTAATGATTATTCATCACAATGCAGAAAAGAATATTTCACTTTATTTACAAAATTTATTTAGAAAAAAGATGAAAAATGTAGAATTGCTTGAGATTCAGTATACTCATATTGATTCTATAAGAAGATTTTTTAATGATTATCAAATTGTTATTATTCCGTCCATCAAACAAGCTTTTGTAAGTAAGATGCTTGCTTCTATTGGAGGTATGGATTCAACATCAATTGTTTTTGGTTTAAGTAAATGGAAAAATTATCAAAATTTAGATGTTGATGATATGATGGAAATTGATGTTCATTTTCCTGTATATAATATTTTTGATAAATATAATCTAGATGATCAGGTTTTTTTAAATCTCTTTGAAAAAAAATATAATACAAATCCAGGAAAATATACTCATATTGCTTATAAAATTATAATGCATTTTTTGACTAATGCTAAAGTGTTTGATTTTAAGAATTTAAGTAGTGGAGGTAAAATAAATATTAACGCCCCCCTTTATCATTATGATAATTATGATCTCATTCCTTCCAATTAGGATATAGACTTACTAATTCTTATTTTTGCAAAACATGGTTTTGCAAAGATTCAATAAATTATTATTCTTTTTATTTTCTATTATAGTTAGTAATGGATTATTTTCTCAGTGTTCAGTTACTGTAGATACTACAAATATTCAACATATAATTTGCCCAAACGGAGGAAGTGTTGGTGCAGCACAAATTTTACAAGCACCTTATGTTAATTTCTCTTGGCTAAATACATCTAACGGTCAGTATTACAATGGGGTAGGAGGTAATGGAGGAACATATAGAAATGATTTAGATGCAGGTTTATATGTAATAATTGCAAGTAACCCATATGGAAATTGTCCTGGTGTGAATTACTCGGATACATTTGAAATTTTAGAAGCACAACCTGATTTTCAATTTAATCCAACCCAATCTTGTCCTAACGCATGCAATGTTTCAGTGTCGGTGAGTATGTCTGTTGCTATAAGTAATATAAATTATACATTTCAATTTGATAATAGTACCATTGTTAGTCTTCCATTTACTTTTAGTAATCAATGTGGGGGAATACATAATTATCAAGTTTTTGCAGACGGGTTAGCTTGTGGCATTGAGAATATAGGTGTTAGTCAATTTGCTCAAATGAATTTATCAACTACAACTACACTAGCAAACTGCACGCAAGGTGGTTCTGCTACTGTCAATATTACTGGTGTTGGAGCTTCCTCCTTATCTTCATATTGTGATTCTGAACCACAATATTTAGATTATAGCACTATAGATAATGTGGTATTGTTAGGTGATAATTTTTCAATCAATAACCCTTCTAATCTTTCAGGTTTAAACTGTTCAAAATATACAGATTTCACAAATCTTATAGCAGATGTATCTCCAGGCAATACATATTCTGTAGATTATGATTTAGGTACCTGCCATCCATTAGGTTTTGGATTAAATGATATTAGCAGTGTTTATGTAGATTGGAATTTAGATGGTGATTTTTATGATAATAATGAGTTAATTTGGACATCTACTCCAACAATATCACCATCTTCTCACACCTTTAGTTTTACTGTACCTATTAATGCTATCCCTGGACAAAGTAGACTACGTATAGTATCGCAATATTATGTGGCATCACAAAATAACCAGGCTAATGCATGTGATAATAATTTAGCATATTATGGGGAAACTGAAGATTACACTTTGCAAGTGAATGGAGCTGTTGCTACACCAGTAACATATTTGTGGTCAGATGGCCAAACAAATCAAACAGCTAGTAATCTAACTGCTGGCACTTATACAGTTACAATTACTGATGCTAATGGATGTACAGCAACAGATACTGCGGTAGTTTCTGGTACTGGATCTAATATAACAGTAACAGCTTCTGTTGATCAAAACGTTTGCTTTGGAGATTTACCAAATCAACTTTCTTCAAATAGTACTTTTTCTGGCACATATAGTTGGTCTCCTTCTTCATATTTTGTGAATCCAAATGTTCAAAATCCTATATTTAATATATCTCCAAATACGAATACAATTTTTACAGTTACATTTACTGATAATGCTTCAGGTTGTATAGCTACTGATGATGTTGAAATTAATATTATTCCTTCACCAATAGTTATTGCAAATGTTTTACCAATTTCACCAGTATGTGCAGGAATAAATATTACATTGAGTGGTTCAGGTACAGCCACAAATTACACTTGGAATAATAATGTTATTGATGGGAATTCTTTTTTGCCCCCTCAATCATCAAATGCTAATTCTCAGAGCACAACATATGTAGTTACAGGAACTGATAATAGTACTGGCTGTACAGACACTGATAATATTACAGTAGTTGTAAATCCAATTCCTTCTGCAATAATCTCTGCAAATCCTAATCCAGCCTGTTTGGGTGATGATATTACTTTGACAGGTATTCCATCGATTGCTGTTAATCAATATAGATTTATGTACAATGATGGATCTGGATGGACTAATCTAAATACACCTGCTTGGTCAGCAAACAATAGTATTACATATAATTCGATTACACAATCAACATCTTTTAGAGTAAGAGTGAGAGAGTTTAATGGTTGTAGTGTAAGTAGTTGGTCGCCAATTCTTACAGTTCCAATAGTTACATTTAGTAATTTATCAATTTGGCATAATTAAAAAATATAATAATCAAATAATTAAATAAAAATGTTAAGGTCATGAAAACAAAAACAAAAACAATTAAGGTATTAGCAATTTGCTTAATATCTTTAATTCAAAGCCATATAATGGCTCAAAATTCAAATGCTCCTACACAAACAGTTTGTGTAGGTGATACTGAACCCTATACGCTTGTAGATCCAATAAGTGGCCCTCCAACTGCTAATTATAGTTATCAGTGGTCTATCACAGGTGGAGGTACATTTGTTGGGGGTGTCTCTTCGGGACACTCTATAAATATTAGTTGGAATACTGTAGGTGTTTTTACTGTTACTGTAATAGCAACTGATAACGCTACATCATGTCAAGATTCTCCTATTGATGTAGTAGTCACAGTTGAGGATTTAGCTTCTAATCCTTCTGTAAATCCACCCGCACCAATTTGCCTAAACGATCCTAATCCTACTATTACT
>MDSV01124034.1_pt1 | contig 14318 bp, 14 predicted proteins | sample 810851 | NCBI WGS metagenome assembly MDSV01 (sample SAMN05326640, study PRJNA326480) | marine metagenome | isolation source: seawater | place: Atlantic Ocean: North East | collected 2012 | reverse complement strand
TGTTGTAAACATTAATATTAATGAAAAAAAAAAATATTTTATTGGTCACCATGTTTAAATCCTGTTGGTACTGTTATTTCCACATTAAACTCAGCCATTGCATTGTCAAAATATGGTAAAGAATATGATGTGTACATTATTAATGTATGTGGTGAATGGGATAAATATGCAGATAAGATTAAAAAAAATTCAGTTAAAATTATAGATCTAAAATATAAATATTTTAAGTTTTTACCAAAAACTGGATTTATAGGAAGCAGAATTTCTTACATTATTATTTTTATATTGTCTTTTTTTCCACTTTTACTCTTATTAAAAGCTCACAAGCCTAAATTATTAGTCCTGCATCTAATTACTTCGTTACCTTTAATATTATTAAATTGTTTTACTTTTGAGACTAAATTCATGTTACGAATTTCAGGATATCCTAAATTAAATTATATGAGAAAATTTTTGTGGAAAAAAATTTCAAAAAAATTGCAATTAGTTTCTTGTCCTACGCTAGATTTAAAAAATGAATTAACAGAAACTTATATTTTCAATAAAGATAAAATCTATTACCTACCTGACGCTATATTAAATTATGATACTTTTAAACAAAAGCATAAAAATTCACCTTTTTTGGAAAAATTTTATGAAAAAAAAATTATTTTATCTGTTGGAAGATTAACAAAGCAAAAAAATTTTTCTTATCTAATTTCAGAGTTTAATAAATTCAGCAAAATTAATAATGATTATATTTTATATATATTAGGCAAGGGAGAAGAAAAAAAAAATTTAGAAGAACTTATTGGCAAACTTGAATTGAAAGATAAAGTATTTTTAGGTGGGTATAGAAATGATGTTAACGCATGTATGAAAAAAAGCGAAATATTTATTTTAAGTTCATTATGGGAGGAGGTTGGTTTTGTTATGGTTGAAGCTGCAATGAATAATTTATACATAATTTCAAGTGATTGTCCCAACGGACCAGTGGAGTTTTTAAATCTAGGAAAAAATGGAATATTATTTAAAAGTAATATTCAAGATGAGATATTTAAGAGTTTATTAATTTATTCTAAAATGAATGAAAAAAAAAAATTTAATGACAAAGTAGCCTTAAAAAAAAATGCATTAAAATATACTAAATTTCAACACTATTTAAAATTTAATCGAATTTTAAACAAAATATTAAATTGAATTAATTAAATGAAAATATTTTTCTAAATTTTTTTTATAATCAAATCTGTTTAAATTCTTTACAGCATATTTAGTTAATTTTTTACACTTCTTAATATTCTTTTTATAAAAAAGAATTTTTTTTGATAAATCTTTAAAATCTCCAATTTTAAATAACAAACCTCCTTTTCCATTTAATAAAATTTCTTTCGGTCCTGTTGGGCAATTACTTGAGATTATAAATTTATTTAGTACTAGAGCTTCTAAAAGCACGTTAGGAAGTCCTTCGTATCGAGATGAAAGAATAAATAAATCTGACTGTTTCATAAAATTGAAGGGGTTATCAGTGTAATTCAAAAGTTTTACATTATTACCCAGTTTATGTTTTTTAATGTAATCCTGTAATCTTGATTTAAATAACCCTCGACCAATAATCACAGCTTCATATTCTATTTTGTCTTTTAAATAATTTAGAGATCTTAATAAAGTTATTTGATCTTTTTGTTCAGAAAATCTTCCAATGTTAATTATTTTGAGTTTATTATTATTACCAAATATTTTTTTAGTTTTTTTTTTGGATTTTCGTTTAATTTCGTGTGTATTTAATGGGTTATAAATGCAAATTGCATTAACATTAAACTCTTTTTTTAAATCTATTTTAAATTGTAAACTATTAACCATTATTTTATCCGCTAGGTTTAAAAAAAATTTAAATAAATATCGTTTAATAAAATTTCTTGACCATCCAAATGGCGCCGAATTTGATCTAGAAATAACTTTTACTCCAAATAATTTACAAATCAGTATGCAATAAATATTAGCTTGAAATGAAAAAACTATTATTTTTTTATTTTTAAATATTTCTTTAATAAGCAGTATAATTGATAAAAAGTACTTAAATCTTCTTCCAAACGTGTCCCATAAATCTGAGGCTAAAGAAATAAATTTAATTTTTTTATCAAATTTATTTTTATAATTTTTTGAAATTGTAATTAGTGAAACATTTTTGAATTTTTTGATGAGGAAGTTACTTACTATGAAAAGATTTTTTTCTACACCACCACCCTCGATTGATGGCATAAATATCAATAAGCTTTTATTCATTTTTATTTATTTTTATAAAAAAAATAAATTGATTTTTTGATTATAACTAAGTTCAATTTATCTTCTTTATACAATTTATTTGAGTAATTGATGTTATCATATTATATATAATATTGATATAAAACTAAAAATACTTAAACGTGTTATTGTATTTTTAAATCAATGAAAACATCTTTAAAAATTAATATAGCAAAATTAATATCAGGATTATTAATTTTTCTTTTAAAAAAAAGAAATGTTGTTGTTAAAAGAAATGAATTGAATTGGTATCTTGATCTAAATGAAGCAATAGACTTATCAATTTATTTAACAGGACGCTTTGAACCTTCAATTTTTAATATTATAAAAATATTAACTGCAAGAGGTCAGTATGATTATATAGACATCGGAGCAAATAATGGAGTTCATAGCTTATATTTTGCAAAAGAATTCACAAATTCTAAAATATTTGCAGTAGAACCCACAAATTTTTCCTTTAATAAACTTTTAAAAAATATTGAATTAAATCCAGAAATTAAGGATCGAATAATACCTACTCAAGCTTTCATAACGTCTCAAAAAACTAAGCCCAAAAGTGTATATACAAGTTGGGAATTAAACTCAGAGGAAAATAAGCATTCATATCATTTGGGAGTAAAAAAATCTCTTGATAGCTGTGTTTTAATTACACTTGATCAACTAGTTGAAAAAAATAAAATTAAAGACTCGATTATTAAATGTGATGTTGATGGTAATGAATTATTTGTATTTGAAAGTGGAAAAAATTACATTAGCAAAAGAAAACCAAAGATTATAATGGAATTAGCACCATATTTATATTCTGAAAACAGTTATAATTCCTCTGATTTATTTAATTTTTTTAAACAATTTAATTATAAATATTATGAGGTCTCTTCAAAAAAGGAAATTAACTCTATCCAAGATTTTTCTAATGCAATACCAGTCGGATCTAGTAAGGATATATTTCTTGTTTAAAATAAATTTTTTTTTTAATTTTATGGATTTAGTAACTGTTATTATACCATATTTCAGAAAAAAAAATTATATTAAGAAAACTCTAGATTCTGTAATTAACCAGACATATAAAAATATTGAAATAATAATTATTTATGATGACAATTTAAAGAAAGAATTAAAATATATAAAAAAATTAACTGAAAAAGATCAAAGAATATTATTAATCATTAATAAAAAAAATTTAGGAGCAGGTTTCTCAAGAAACAAGGGTATTAAATATTCTAAGGGCAAATATATTTCTTTTTTAGACTCTGATGATTTATGGAAAAAAAAAAAATTAGAGTATCAATTACGAATTATGAAATCAAATAAACAGAGTGTCTCTCATACCTCTTATGAGATTGTTGATAAAAAAGACAAAATAATTGGCCATAGAAAAGCTAGAACTTTTAAAAATATAAACTCACTTTTAAAATCTTGTGATATTGGCTTATCAACAGTAATAATTAAGAAATCAATTTTAAAAAAAAAAGATATTTTTCCTAAAATTAAAACGAAAGAAGATTTCGTATTTTGGCTTAATTTAATTAAAAGAGAAAATGTAATTTATGGAATAAATAAAAAACTGTCAAAATGGAGAAAATTAAATAATTCTTTATCCTCTTCAATATTCCAGAAGTTAATAGATGGTTTTAAAGTGTATAATATATTTATGAAAATGAATTTAATTAAATCAGTTTATTATTTATTTTTATTATCAATAAATTCAATTTTTAAAAAAATTTTTTAAATGATTTATTACATTATTACGCCATTAGTGATTTTTTTAATAAACTTTTTTATAAAAAAAAATAAATTAATAATAAATGATTATCAATTAAATCATCAAAAGCTGGCAAATACAAAGGTTCCTTTGTCTGGAGGTTATTTTTTAATTATTCCAATAATTTTAATTTTTTACAAAGTATATCCTTTATTTACAATTATAGGTATTTCAATATTTTTATTAGGAATTTTTTCTGATTTAAATATTTTAATCTCTCCAAAGAAAAGATTTATTATACAATTTTTTTTAATTTTAATATTTGTATTTACAAAACAATTAGAGGTTTTACCTTCACGAATTAATTATATAGATGAAATATTTTTAAACACTTACTGGAGTTATTTTTTTACAATTTTTTGTTTAATGATATTAATAAATGGTTCAAACTTTGTTGATGGTTTAAATGGATTATTATTAGGTTATTTATTAATTATAATAATAATTATTTATAAATTAAATTTTCATATTTCTTTAAATATTACATCTGAACAGATAAATTTTTTAATATATTTATTTTTTATTGTTTTATGCTTTAATATTCTAAATCAATTTTTTTTAGGTGATAGTGGAGCTTATTTTTTAAGTTTTTTTACTGGATTTATTTTAATTGAAATTTTTAATACAAATCTTAAAAATATATCACCATATTTTATAATTTTATTGCTTTGGTATCCATGTTTTGAAAATCTCTTTTCAATTTTAAGAAAATTAAATAAAAATAAATCAGCTCTAAAACCTGATAACGAACATTTGCATCAATCAATATTTATTTTTCTTAGAAAAAAATTTCGCTTAAAAAATTTAACATCAAATATACTTTCTGCAGTTTTAATAAACTCTTTTAACCTGGTTTTATTATTCATTGGTTCACTTGATCCTTTTAACACAATGTTTCAACTAATATTAATATCATGTGCCATTCTTTCTTATGTAGTAACCTATTTTTTATTAAAAAAAAATTTTAGTATTTAATCAGTTTTTCTAAAAAATAATTTTAACATTGATAGAAGTATTAAAAATCCGTCTTTAACTGCATTAACTTTTTTTTTACCACCAATTCTTGGCCTTTCATTTGATTTACTGGTAGATAATAAATAATTTTTTTTATGCGCTTTTATTGGTAGCTCCACACAAAACGTAAAATCTCTATTTTTAATGTTTAAATCTTTGAAAACTTCTGTCGATCCAACTACAAAAGTATATAAAATATCTGTAATTTTAAGACCGAACAGGATATTTCCTAACTTTGTAAAAAAAAAATTGCCCAAATATGTAACAATCGTGTCATCCTCACTACTACAATTTTCTTCATATCGGCTTGCAAACACTAATTTCACATTTTCATTTTTGACCTTATTATACATTTCTTGAAGTTCAATTGGATTAAAGGATCCATCAGCATTAAAAATAGAGAAATATTTTGTGGTAACATTATTAATACCTTGTATAAGAGCATCACCATATCCTTTATTTTTCTGAATAATAATCTCGCAATTATAATCCTTTATGGAGTCTATTGTTTCTGTATCAGTTTTTTCTAACACTACAATTATTTTTAGATTGAACTTTTTTAACTCATTAAGAACACTTGGAAGTGACTCTTTTTCGTTTTTTGCTGGAATTACTAAAGTTAAATTTTCCATAAAAATTTTAAATTACTGATTAACAGAAAACCCAGAAAATAGAAGAAAATTAAAAAAAAATTTTTATTAATTTTGAATTTACTAATATCCAACTTAAATTGAAAAATTGAAAAAAATAAAATTAATAAAAAAGGATCGAAATATTTATGATAGATGGTGTATTGAGGATTATTTAGAATAATTAATAATAATAACAAAAAATTAAATTTATTCTCTTTCAGTAAAGGAAAAATAACTAAAATTGAAATATATGATATAATAAAAAATAAGTAATTATTTTGAAAAATATAATGTGATGCTTTAAAAAAAATACCACCACCACTTAAATTATAATCGTAATTAAAATTTAATGCTAAGATTGTAAAAATTGATGATGCAATAAATATATTTTTAAAAGTTAATATTTCTTTAATTTGAATTATTTTAGTAAATAAAAAAGGAATTATATAAAAAAATATTAAGGATAAAGTTATAAGAATATTATTAAATATATTTACAAATAAAATATTATTTGTATCTAGAAGACCACCGATTGCAGCAGCTTTGTTTATAAAGTTAACATCTAAAATGAAAATATAATAAAATGCTGGTATAGCTAGAATTATATTTAAGATTATAATTATAAATATTTCATAAGTTTTAAGTCCATAAAATAATATAAAATTTAAAATAAAATAAACTACAAATACTGAAAAATTTGGACTTAAATATGATGATAATGCACAAGTTATTACATTTAATATCGCATATTTATATTTTTTAGAATTTAAAAATTTAAGAAAAAAAAATATACTTGATGAAAATATAACCAAGCCAAGAAGTCTACTGTCTGGCCAGATAGAGAGTGATCTAAAAGTCGGAGATAAAAAAATTAAACCAGATAAAATTACTATTGCAAATCTGTAATTTGTAAATTCATTTTTTTCATTTAAAATTTTATAGAAAATATATGGTAAAAAAAGACAAAAATGAAGATATAGTATCCTGATATAAATATCTGGAAGGTCAAATTTCTCTAAAAATGAAATGAGAATAAGTAATACAGGTGAGTGTCTAGATGAATAGTCATCATAATTTAAAAGGGTTCCAAAAAAATCATTAGTAAATTCAATTGTTATGTTTTTTTGATTATAATAGTCTATTATAGCACCACCAGTTGAGTTTTCTGAAAATATGAAACTTAAGATTAAAGAAGCATATAATATAAAAAAAAAGACTATTTCTTTAAAGGAAATATTGTTATCAAGTTTATATTTTTGCATTTAATTCTACAAATGATTATCAATAAATAAAGTGCCTGAACACATAATTTTTATATTTTATATAATCTTATTTATTTTTTCTATTGTTGGATATGGAGAAATTTTTTCAAGATTAGTTAATCGAGATCTACTTGATTTTAATATCGGACATTTAGGAATAGTTGGATTTTTTTTTATGTCTACTTATAGTATTTTATCATCATATTTTTTTCCTCATAATTTTTTACATAATATTATTCTTCACTCTATTGGTTTATTAGGATTTTACTTTTATATCTTTAGAGATCATCAAAATAAGAGAGAAATAAGAAACCTTTTAATATTACTACTTATATTTCTAATTGGTGCTTATGTTTATAAAAATCACGACGATTTTCCGTATTATCATCTAACATATGCCCTTAATTTATCTGAAAATAAATTTATAATTGGTACAGGAATATTTAGCCACGGGTTTAGAACAATCTCAAGTTTATTTTATTTTCATTCACTTTTGTATATGCCCTTTATAAAGTTTTATCTGTTCCATATTGGACCTTTTTTTATTTTAATATTTTTTAATTACATAATATTTTTTAATTTATTAAAAAGCAGAAAAAACTATGATTTCACTTCTTATTTTTCTCTACTTTCAATAATATTTGTTAATATTGTGTTTTATAGATTAGGAGAGCACGGTACAGATAGATCTGCTCAAATCTTATTGTTATTAGTTTTTTTATTTTTTACTAAGCTTATGTATTTTGAAAAAGAAGATAAAAAAATATCCTTATATTTAAATTTTTTGCTGATTATTATTTTTTTAGCATCTTCTATGAAAGCAATTTACTACATGTATTTAATATTGGTCCCATTAGTACTTTTTAAAAAAAAATTCTTTAAAAAATTTTTTGTAAAAAAAAACATATTAATAATGCTTGTTTTAGCAATGACCTTCACAGGAAATATAACAACTAGTTATTTTAATACTGGCTGTATTTTATATCCTGCAGAGAGCACTTGCTTAGGTGATAATAAATGGTCAATTCCAAACAAAGAGGTAAAAAGAATGAAATTGCACTATGAGTGGTGGGCTAAAGCAGGTGGTGGCCCTGGATACGTTTCAGAAATACCTCGAGAAGAATATGTTAAAAATTTTGTATGGTTAAAAAACTGGGTAGAGAGACATTTTTTTAATAAAGTATCTGATACTTTGTTTGGATTAATATTTGTTTACCTTCTTATTTATTTAACGTTTTATTTTTTTTCAAAAGAACACAAAAAAAATTATACCTATAATACTTATATATCATTATTGATCTTACCTCTTTTATTTCTTTTAGAGTGGTTTTTATTTCATCCAGCAATGCGCTATGGTGGTTATGTTTTAATTGCATTACCTTTGATCACTTTAACATCTCTGCTTATTGATAAGTTAGTTTTACAGAAAGAAAAATTAGCAACATTGATAATTGTATTTTTAATTATGTCTGTTACCGTTTATTTAGGAAGAAATATTGTTAGATTAAACAAGGAAAAAGTTGTTTATAATTATAAGATTTTAGAAAGCCCTTATTTTTATGTAGAGAATGTTCAATCAATAACAATTTTGGACAAAAAGAATTTCAAAGTATATTCAACAGATGGGAGAATGTGCTGGGCATCTAAAACTCCTTGTTCATACTATAAAAATGTAAAATCTCAAAAGTTTATGGGATTAAATATGGTTTACAGAGATGATTGGTAATATTTTCTTAAAAATTTTGATGTTGGTTATCAGCATAATTGATTTACAAAATAAATCTAATGTTATTAAGTTTTTTAAATCACGATTTAAACAGGAACCAATAAAGATAATTGATATAGGTGCACATAAAGGCGAAACAATTGACTTATTTTATAAAAATTTTAGCATAAAAAAAATTTACTCATTTGAACCTAATACAAGCCTATTTGAAATATTAAAAAGAAAAAAAAAATTTAAAAAAGATAATATTGAAATATTTAATATAGGTTTTGGTGAAAAATCTGATGTAAAGGAGCTAAATATATTTAAAGATACTTCTTCATCTACTTTAAATTATATAAATGAAAATACAAAATATTTTCAAAGGAAAAAAAAACTTATGTCTTTATTTTTTAAAGATCAAAATTTTTTAACTGAGAGACAGATGGTCAAAATATACAATTTATCTGAATTTATGTTAGATAAAAATATTAATCATATTGATATACTAAAAATTGATACAGAAGGGTATGAATATAATATTTTAAAAGGATTGAGAGATATAGATTTTAAAAAAATTAAATTTTTATACTTTGAACATCATTATGATTTGATGATAAACAAAGGTTATAAATTTTCAGATATCGATAAGCTTTTATTAAAACAAAATTTTCAAAAAAAATACAAACTTAGAATGAAATTTAGAAAATCATTTGAATATATTTATGAAAATTCAAAATAAAAATATTTTAATTAGTATAATTATAGTCAATTACAATAATGCTCAATTTCTAGATCAAAGTATTAGATCGATCTTAAGTCAAACTTATAGTAATTTTGAGATAATTGTAATTGATGACAAATCTAATGATAATTCTGTTGAAATTTTAAAAAAATTTAAAAAAAAAATTATTTTTGCCATTAATAAAAAGAAAACTAGGTATGGCAGTTATAACCAAATGAATGCTTATTATCAGGGTTATTTAAAATCAAAAGGTAAATACTTATTTTTTTTGGATAGTGATGATTATTTTAAAAAAAATAAAGTTGAAGTTATAATGAATGAGTTTAAAAAAAAAAAAGTAAAATTAATTTTTGACCTGCCGATATATAAATATAGAAATAAGAATATAAATAAAATATTTAAACAAAAAAAATTTATTTTTTCTAATTGGCCTAGATTTTCACCACAAAGCTGCATTAGTTTAGAAAGAAGATATGCAACTGAGATATTTAAAAAAGTAATGGTTAAAAAATTTGAGAGTGTGTGGTTTGATTTTAGGATAGCCATCTACCACTTTTTAAAAAATGGTAATATTTATATTTTAAAAAGATATTTAACTTATTACAGACAATTAGAAAATTCAGCCTCAAAAAATTATAAATTTTTTTCAAGCAATTGGTGGTTTAGAAGAAACCAAGCTCATGATATTGTAAGTTTTTTTTCATCAAAACTAGGTGTAAAAAATAAAATTAATTTAGATAAAGTTATTACAAAATTAATTATATTTTTATTTAAATGAATAAAATTTTAATAATAGGTAAGAAAAGTTTTTTAGGATCAAGTCTTAGTAGATATTTATCAAAAAGTTTTAAAGTAGATAATTTTTCTTATGAAACGATAAGAAAAAAGAAGCCAATTTTCTTTGAAAAGTATTCACATGTGATCAATACTGCAATCCTTCCACAATATGTAAACAAAAAATACAATGAAAATTACGATTTAGATGTAAAGTTTTTAAAAAAATTTCGAAAAATTAATTTTTATTATGTTTTTTTAAATACTAGAAAAATTTATTCCTTAAATACAAAAAATACTAATGTAAGTGAAAATTCCAAAATTAAACCTACCGGAACATATGCACAGAATAAGTTAACTACAGAGAAGTATTTAAGAAAAAATATAAATAAAAAACTTATTTCTTTAAGAATTTCAAATGTGATTGGAAAAAGACTTTATAAAAATTCTAGAAATAGTCATAAATTATTTTTTGATAATTTTTTGACTTATAGAAAAAATAATAAAAAAAAAGAAAAATTAATTATAGTAAATAACGATTTTAAAGATTTTTTAAGTATCGATCAATTTTGTGGAATTGTGTCGAAAATAATTCGTCTTAAAATATATGGTATCTATAATGTTTCAATATCAAAAAAAATCTATATTTCAGAAATTGTAAGTTGGATAGATAAAAATTTTTTAAGGTACATAGTTTTTAAAAATTCTCAGAAAGACTCTTTTACTTTATCTAACAAAAAATTAATAAGAAAATTAAAAATTAAAATTACTAAAAACCAACTAATGAATTTCTGTAAAAAATTGGTTTAATAATCATATTTTATTAACTTTCTTTACTACAAAAGATAAATAGAATATTAAAAAAAAATGAAAAAAAAAATAGCCTTGATTTTTGGAATAACTGGTCAAGATGGTTCATACTTGGCAGAGTTACTTTTAAAAAAAAATTATATTGTTAATGGTGTTAAAAGAAGATCATCAAGTATTAATACAGCAAGGGTGGATCACATTTATCAGGATCCACATGAAAAAAATTATAAATTTAGACTTTACTATGGTGATATTACAGATTCTTTGTCTGTATCAAGTATAATTAAAAAAACTAAGCCAGATGAAATTTATAATTTAGCAGCACAATCTCATGTTGCAGTTTCTTTCGAAGTTCCAGAGTATACAGCTAATGCAGATGCATTAGGTGCCTTAAGGATATTAGAGGCAATTAAATTTCATAAGTTGGAAAAAAAAACAAAGTTTTACCAAGCAGGAACATCTGAAATGTATGGTAGAGTTCAATCAGTACCTCAAAATGAAAAAACTGAATTTTATCCATTAAGCCCTTATGGTGTAGCAAAATTATATGCACATTGGATAACAAAAAATTATAGAGAGGCTTACAAAATTTTTGCATGTAATGGTATATTATTTAATCATGAAAGCCCAAGACGAGGAGAAACATTTGTAACAAAAAAAATAATTTCTGCTTTGTGTAAAATTAAAGTTGGAAAACAAAAAAAATTATTTCTAGGCAATTTGAATGCAAAAAGAGACTGGGGGCACGCTAAAGATTATTGTTATGCAATGTGGAAAATTTTACAACAAAAAAAACCTGATGATTATGTTATAGCTACAGGAGTTCAACATTCTGTAAAAGAATTTATTAACTTAACAGCAAAAAAACTTAATTTAAAAATAACTTGGAAAGGTAAAGGGATAGCTGAAAAAGGTTTTAATGATAAAGGGATATCAATAATTGAATGTGATAAAAACTATTTCAGGCCTTTAGATGTTAATACATTGCTTGGTGATGCAAAAAAGGCAAGAAAAAAGTTAAATTGGAAACCTAATATTAATTTAAGTTCATTAATAGACGAAATGATTAAATATGAATATCGACATTTAAATGGGCTTAAATAAAAAAATGGGCTTAAATAAAAATAGTAGAATATTTTTGGCAGGACATAATGGATTAGTCGGATCTTCAATATTTAGATATCTAAACAATAAGAAATATAAAAAAATTATCACGATAAACAAAAAAAATTTAGATTTATTAAAGCAAACTGCAACAGAAAGATTTTTAAAAAAAATTAAACCAGAGTTTGTAATAATTGCAGCAGCAAGAGTTGGAGGCATAAATGCAAACAATAAGTTAAAGGCTGATTTCATTTATCAAAATATAATGATTCAGACAAATTTAATTCATGCCTCTTATAAAGCGGGTGTTAAAAAGTTGATTTTTCTTGGTTCAAGTTGTATTTATCCAAAATTTGCCAAACAACCAATTGATGAGAACTTCCTTTTAAGTGGAAAATTAGAACCAACAAATGATGCATATGCAATTGCAAAAATAGCAGGCGTAAAAATGTGTGAGGCTTATAATGACCAATATAATTTAAATTATATTTGTTTAATGCCTACAAATTTATATGGTCCAAATGATAATTATAATTTAAATAATTCTCATTTTTTTCCTGCTTTAATATCAAAAATACATAATGCAAAAATTAATAACAAAAAAATTGTTAAAATTTGGGGTGATGGAACTCCAAAAAGAGAGATAATGTATGTAGATGATTTAGCAAGTGCTTGTGAATTTTTTTTAAAAAAAAATACTAAACATACATTAATAAATATTGGATCTGGCCAAGAAGATACAATTCTGGGTTTTACTAAATTTATTATGAAAAAACTTGGTTTAAAATTGAAAATTAAATTTGATAAGAGTAAACCAAATGGCACCCCTAGAAAAAGACTAAATACTAAACTTTCCAAAAGTTATGGATGGAAATCAAAAATAAGTTTGTCAAAAGGATTTGAATATACATACAAAGATTTCATTAAAAAAACTAATATGTAACCAAATATGGAAAAATTTATTATAGTAACTGGTGGTTCGGGGTTTGTTGGTACAAATTTAATTGCACATTTATTGAGAAATACTAAGAGTAGAATCATTAGTATAGACGATTATTCAGTTGGTTCTAAAAAAAATCATATAGAAAATAAAAGAATAAAATATATCATTGGCAACACAAGAGACATAAGTAAAATCTTAAATAGATACAAATTAAGGATTAAAGTAGTTTTTCATTTTGGTGAGTTTTCTAGAATTTACCAAAGTTTTATTCAGATGAATAAGTGTATACAATCAAATTCAATTGGAACAAATGCCGTATTCGATTTTTGTCTTAAAAATAAAATTAAATTAATTTATTCTGCGACTTCTGCTACTCTTGGTAATAAAGGCAAAGATAAAAATTTATCTCCTTATGCATTTACTAAATCCAAAAACCTTGAATTATTGGAAAATTTAAAGAAATGGTTTAATTTTAAATATGAGGTAATATTTTTCTATAATGTCTATGGACCGAGACAAGTTAAAACTGGATCTATGGCAACAGTTATAGGAATTTTCGAGGAGCACTATTTAAAAAATAAACCTTTACCAGTTGTTAGACCTGGATCTCAATCAAGGCGGTTTACTCATATAGATGATACTATTAAAGTATGTTATGAAGCTTGGAAGAACAATAAAAATAGATATTACAGTATTGCAAATAAAAAAAAATATTCAATTTTGGAGGTTGCCAAACTATTTAAAACCAAAATTAAGTACTTGGCCCCAAGACGTGGTGAAAGATTTGCTTCAGCATTATCAAATATAAGTTTGTCGAATAAAGTTTATAAAAGATATGGAAGATTGGAATTGACGACATATATAGAAAATTTTTTAAAAAATCACAAAAATAAATGAAATATAGGTACGCAAAAGTATGTTTACATACATACTTAAATGAGTATAACTCACATGCCGGTAATTATTGCGATGGAGTTATACCCGATCCCATTCCGAACTCGGAAGTCAAGCCCTTCAGCGCCAATGGTACTTTGTCTTAAGACACGGGAGAGTAGGTCGTTGCCGGCATATAAAATATTATGAAAATTAAAAGCTCACTTAAATCAATCAAAAAAAGAGACCTTAACTCTAAACTAGTTAGAAGAAGAGGTAGAGTCTACGTTATTAATAAAACAAATCCTAAGTTTAAAGCACGACAAAAGTAAGTTTATGGATAATGAAAACCATAAAAATACATGGAATAATTTTACAAAGTTTGTTCTGTGGGGAACTGTCGCTGTTATATCT